>Ga0136630_1000472_pt1 | contig 15537 bp, 11 predicted proteins | sample AntDrymUQ5682106_2_FD_105496 | JGI IMG/M metagenome (GOLD analysis project Ga0136630, IMG submission 105496) | Polar desert sand microbial communities from Dry Valleys, Antarctica - metaG UQ568 (21.06) | ecosystem: Environmental > Terrestrial > Soil > Desert | place: Antarctica: Dry Valley...
GCCCCATATGTCGCCGACGGTTGCGTTTATCTGGGCGAGGGCGACTCTCATGGGAGTATGATAAGGCTTCGGGTTTCAGGTTTCAGGCTTCCGCCGCTTCTTTTCGGATAGAATGTCTCCCCGCCATGCCCGAGCCGGAACATTCCCCAAAAAACTCCGCCGACCATATCTCCGGCGGAGCGAATGCCGCGAAGACTCTCGCCGAGGCGTGCGAGTCGTCGCCTTCCGTCCGCCTCGAAGTCGTCCGCGGCCTCGCGCGCGACATCGAACGACATCTCGCCGAGCTCGCCGACGAAACCCCCACCCCCGGCATCCTCGCCGAAGCCGCACAGAAATGCTCCGACCTCGCCACCCTCGCCGCATGCAACGCCGGGGAACTCGACGACCCCCGCGCCGCCGCCGAAACCATCCGCCTCGCCGCCGAAGCGACGCATTCGCTCTCCCACTCGGCGGAAGAGGACATCGCGCCGGACGGAGGCGAGAGCGACGAACTCGTCCGGCGCGATGCTCGGAGCGCATCATGGAAAGCCTCGCTCGCCGCCCGGCAGTTTGACGAGCCTGGCGGCTAGAAAATCCCCCCGACCTTCTCCCCGTCGAGGAGCCTTTCCGCCGCTTCGACGACATCCCGTATATAGCCGCCGCTCCCGAGAACGAAATCCGGGAGCGAGATTCGTATGGCCGACGTTTCGCCGTCTTTGTGTTCCGTGGCCGGAGCGGTTCCGCCGTTCGCCATCGCCACCGCATCGCCGAGCTTTATGGAGATGATGGCGTCCACTTCTTCTTTCTGGCGCGTGAGTTTCGAGGGCGGAGTTCGGTCGAGAAGAAGGAAGACGTCGTGGAACTCGCGGTCGCGGCCTTGTGGGATGTCGTGTTCGACGCGGCGCGTTCCGAGGGGGATGAGGCGTTCGGGTTCGACGGAGAGGCCGATCTCCTCTTCCAGTTCCCGCCTTCCGTCGAGCGGCTCCTCGCCCGCTCCGAGATGTCCGGCGACGCTCACATCGAGGCGCCCCGGCCACGTGTCTTTATCGAACGACCTTCTTTGCGCGAGGAGATGGGTCGCGCCGGAATCGTCCGTACATACGATCCAGCAATGGAAGCATCGGTGCCAGAGTCCCGCCTGGTGAGCCTCGCTCTTCAAAGACACGTCGCCCGTCTTTTCGCCATGCTCGTCGAGGATGTCTATCCACTCGTCCACCCGGAGACTTTAACCCGAAACCGGGTCCGGCTGAAAGATCGCCGCCGCCGGGCAGCGGAGACAACGCGCAATGGAACTCGGTATGATGCGTGATCTGGATGATCGCCGCCGAATATGTCCGGCGGCGCGAATGTTCGGGGCGCGAAACAAGCCTCTTCGCCGCTCGGCGGACTCGGCATGAAAACTGAAAACTCGGGGGGAATGATGGTCAAAATCGTGGTGGCGAGCTATTTCGAGGAAGAGAATGTCGAGCGCATCCGGGAAGTGGACGGAGACTTCGAGGTGTCGTATCGGGCCGGCCTCGTCCCGCCACCGCGGTGGGAAGGCGATGTCGTCGGGGAGGCCGACTGGCGGAGGACGGATGCTCAAAACGAAGAATTCCTCGGCCTTCTCTCCGACGCTGAAATTCTGCTCGATTTCCCGCGTGGTTTGCCGAAGCCGCTCCTCGAAGCCGCTCCGAACGTACGGTGGATCCAGGGCGGAATGGCCGGAGCCGGCCCAGTCGCAAAGAACGCCGGGCTTCTCGAAACCGATGTCGTCGTCACCACGGCGAGCGGGGTTTTCTCGAACCCGCTCGCGGAGTTCGTCCTCGGGGGAATGCTCTCCCACGCCAAAGACTTCGAGAGGCTCCGGAAACGGAAGGAATCGAAAACGTGGAGCGAAGAAGAGACCGGAACCCTCGAAGGGAAAACTCTGTGCATCATCGGCACGGGGGGCATCGGACGGGCGATCTCCGAGAGGGCGAAGCCATTCGGCATGAAGGTCGTCGGCGTGAAACGAACCGTCCGCAAAGACGACGAAGCCCGAAAATACACCGACGAACTTTATCCCACGGAGGATCTCCACGACGCGCTCGAAAAGTCCGACTATGTGGCTGTCACGCTCCCTCACACCGAAGGCACGGAGAACCTCGTGGATGCGGCGGCGATGGATGCGATGAAGCCCGGCGCGTACTTCGCCAACGTCGGGCGTGGTGCGGTCGTGGATGAGGACGCGCTCGTGGAGAGGCTCGAAAGCGGCCATATATCGGGGGCGGCGCTCGATGTTTTCCGGGAGGAGCCATTGCCGGAGGGGAGTCCATTGTGGAGCCTCGAAAACGTCATAATAAGTCCGCATTCGACGGACAATGTTCCGAGGCTCATGGAGGAAAAGCTCGTGGAATTGTTTTGCGAGAATTTGCGGCGGTATCTCGAAGGAAGGTCGCTCGTGAACGTGCTCGACAAGAATCTCCTTTATTAAAAAGGAGGATTGCCAAACGGGAGTTTATGGTATATCTTGCGGGTGGTTTATGGAACTTAGCGAATCATCGAGTACCAGCGCGCTCCCCTTATCTGGGGGGCGCTTCCGCGCAAACCGCGCGACCTCATATGTTCTTCTCTATAAGGAGTCATGCTGGAATCTTTAGTCGGGTCTGGCCTGAGAATCGGCGCCGCCCTTTTGCTCGTCGCGTTGAACGGCCTCTTCGTCGCGGCGGAGTTCGCCTTCGTCAAAATACGCGCCACGCAAGTTGACAGGCTCGTTCGAGAAGGAAAGACATCCTCGGGACTCGTAAAAAACGCCACCTCCAAAATTGACCAGTATCTGGCGGTTTGCCAGCTTGGGATCACCATTTGCTCGCTCGGCATCGGGGCTTTGGCCGAACCCGCTTTCGAGGTTTTGATCTCGCCGGCCCTCGATCCGCTGGGACTCTCCGAGGGACTGAATCACGCCATATCCCTCGGCATCGCGCTGTTCTTCGCCTCGTTTTTACACGTCGTCTTCGGAGAACTCGCGCCGAAGACGCTCGCAATCCAAAAGCCGGAAGGAACCTCGCTTTTCGTCGCGCCTTTCATGCAGTTTTTCTATTATTTGCTGCGTCCGCTCGTCATCGTTTTCAATGGGACCGCCAATGCCATAACGAGCGCGTTCGGCGTTCCGCCCGCGTCGGAGGGCGAGGACTCGCACACCGAGGATGAGATCCGAACCCTCGTCGCGCAGTCGAACCGGCAAGGGCATTTGGAGGACGACGAGCAGAATATGATCGGCGGCGTCTTCGAGCTCAACGACAAGTCGGCGCGTGAGATCATGGTTCCGAGGCCGGATGTCGTCTCGGTGTACTCCGGCATGGACTTGAAAAACCTCGTCTCGGTCGCCTCGGCGGGATATTACACTCGCTATCCGGTCTACGAGGAGGACTCGCCCGACCACATCATCGGCATGGTTCACGCGAAGGATGTGCTTCGAGCCGTTCAGAGAGAAGGAAGCCTCGAGTCGGAGATCATAGCCAAAGACCTCGTGCGCGACGTTCTCGTCGTCCCCGAGAACCGTCACATCGACGACATCCTCGAAGATTTCCAGACGAAGGAAATACAAATGGCCGTCGTCATAGACGAGTGGGGTTCCTTCGAGGGCGTGTTCACCATCGAGGACATCATCGAGGAGATAGTCGGGGAGATCCGGGACGAGTTCGACGAGGAAGAACCCGCGATTAGAAAGCTCTCAAACAGCTCGTTCTCCATAGACGGGCGCATCCCGATCAACGTCGTGAACGAAGCCCTCGGCTCGGAGTTCGAGAGCGAGGACTTCGACACCATCGGCGGCCTCGTCCTCGGCCACATCGGCCGCGCCCCCGAGGTCGGCGACGAAGTCCGCCTCGACGACCACACCCTCCGCGTGGACGACGTGGACGGCTCCCGAGTCGCACAAGTCATCGCAAGCTCGGCCACCGAAGAAACCACGTACTCCGGGGAGAACGGGGGAAACGCGCCCAAAGACAAATAACGCGGGCGACGAGCCTCATGGCAGTATGTCGCAAATGCTTTCGACATTCAGAAAGATGAACGTATGACGACCGTCGGAACGAAATACCAGGTGGTCATAGAGCGCGAGGCTCGCCGGAAGCTCGGCATCCTCCCGGGTTGGATCTCGATCCAGACGGTGGTCGGGGACCGACTGGAGCTTCGCTTCCTCCCTCCCGAGCACGAAAGGTCGCTTGCCGGGAGCCTCAACGAGTATGCTCGGGGAAGCGTCCCGGAACCGGGCGAAGAGACATTGGCCTGGGAATCACACGTGGATGAGGAGTGGGGATCGAGCGCCCTCCTTTTGTGCCGCGCCAATGGCATCGAAAAGCTCCATACCTTCGACGAGCGTTTCCCCTCCGAAGGAATCGAACTCACACGACCGGGCTGACGGTCGCGTTCACACTCAATTCAACGCGAACGCGATGTATATGTACGCGACGACAAACGTCAAAACAATGCAAATTACGAGCAATTCTTTCAGAGTATGACACCTCTCTTTTCAAGCGAAGAGCGCGGGAATCTGGTTTCTCTTCCCGATTCCCACCGACCCCCGACCTCCGGTTTTCTCATGGCTTTATGGCTTCTCTTTCTTGCAAAGAATATAGCCTCGCATAACTTCCGCCCCGCGCGAGAAGCTCCTCGTGCGTTCCGGACTCGGCGATCCGCCCGTCCTCGACGACGAGGATGCGGTCCACGTTCCTCGCCAACCTCAGTTCGTGGGCGATGAGGAACGTCGTCCGACCGTCCGTGAGGCTCCGCCAACTTTCCTCCACCGCCGCCGCCGCTTCCGCGTCGAGGCCGGACGCGGGTTCATCCAAAATAAGGACGGGACTCTCGCGGAGCATCGCCCGCGCTATGGAGATTCGCTGTCTTTGCCCACCCGAAAGACTCTCGCCCCGCTCGGCGAGAACGGTGTCGTACTTTTCGGGAAGACCGTTTATGAACCCGTCCGCCCCGGCGAGTCCGGCGGCCCGCTCGACCTCCGCCATCGTCGCGCCCGGCTTCCCGTACGCGATGTTCTCCGCCACCGATGCCCGGAAAAGCATCGGTTCTTGCGGGACGAACGTGATGTTGTCGCGGAGCGACTTCATCGTGAAATCCCGGATGTCGTGGCCGTCTATGGTGACGCGGCCCGTTTTTGGATCGTAAAGCCGGGCGATGAGGCTCGTTATCGTCGTCTTCCCCGACCCGCTCGCCCCCACGAGAGCCACCCGTCCACCCGGCTCGGCCTCGAAGGAGACTCCGCGCAATATCTCCTCCGCTTCGTACGCGAAATGGACTTCTTCGAAGGCGACGTTTCCGGCGAGAACGGGGGCTTCGACGGCGTTCGGACGCTCCTTCACCGTCGGGTCGGAGCGGAGGAGTTCCATGACCCGCTCCCCCGAGACGAGCGATTTGCCGATCTGATTCGCCTGCCGCGACAACGCCCACAAAGGGGACAAAAACAACCCGAGATACGCGACGAAAACCGTGAGGTCGCCGATGGAAAGGCCGCCGGAGAGAACTTGCCTCGCGCCGAAGTATGTGACGAGGGCGGTACCCGCACCGCCGACGAGTCCGAGGAATATGGAGAACCGAGCCTCGATGGCCGAAGAATCCACGCTCGCCCGAAGCGAATCCTCGCTCTCGCCCCGGAAACGCTCCATCTCCTCCTCTTCGCGCCCGAATATCTTCACCGCCCGGATGCCCGTGATCGCTTCTTGAACGACCGAGGCGATGGCTCCTTCCTTCGCCCGCACAACCTGCATCCTCTCGATGAGCGACTTCCGGTACTTCGCCACCGCGAGAAAAAGAAACGGCACCGTCGCGAGCGCGAGGAGCGTGAGCTGCCAATTCAGCCAAAACATAATGACCATCATCCCGAGGAGGATGAGAACGGACGAAAACACCTCCACGACCGAATCCACGAGGAGCGTCCGCACCTCTTTCACGTCGCTCGTTACGCGAGTGATCGTGTCGCCCGTCCTTCTTTTCCCGTGAAAGTCGAGGCCGAGAGCGTGGACTTTCCCATACAGAGACTCCCTCATGTCGAAGACGGTTTCTTGCCCGAGTTTTTGGAGGAGGAACCTTCGGAAAGCCGCGAGCGAGCGGGTCGCGGCGAAGATGAGGACGGTGAGGAGTGCGATCCCGGCGAGGAGAATCGCCGGGTCGGAGAGTGCGTTCGGGAGGAACGCGGGAGGCTCTTCGCCGCTCAAAACGTAGTCAATGGTGAGGGCGAGAGGCCACGGCTGCGCGAGGCTCGCCGCCGTTTCCAAAAGCAAAATCACGAGCGCGAACGCGAGTCCTTTCCGGCGCGGGGAGAGGAACGGAGCGAAGTCCGCGACCGTGTCCCTCGTTCTTTTCAGTCCGTGGCGAAAGCCCGAAAATCGTCTCTTCACGATTTTAGGATACCGCAAGGACGTGGTTTAAAATGTGGCGGAGATACCACTCGATCCCACGGAGGACGCATGGAGAGAAGACGAATCATAGCCGCGCTCGAAGACCTTTTATTCCGGAGCAAAATACACGAGACCGCCGAGAACCTCGAAGGCGTCGAAGCGAAGTTCCCCCGCTCCCCCAAAAAACTCCTCGACGAGATACGCTCCTCCCCACCCGACCTCCTCGTCCTCGATTTGAACTCCGAACGCTTCGAACCACTCAAAATCCTCGGAGAAATAAACTCCGACGAAACTTTGAAGAACATTCCCACGGTCGGTTTCCTTTCGCACGTCCAAAAAGACCTCGCGCTCAAGGCGAAGGAATCCGGATGCGACCGGGTGATGGCGAGGAGCGCGTTCACGCAAAAGCTGCCGGAAGTCCTCGCCGGAAGGAAAGACGGAGTGGAAGAAATTGGCTGACGAGAGGTGGGAGAGGCTCTCCTCCGAAAAGCTCTTCGAGAGTCCGTATTTCTCGCTTCGGGCGGACGCGCTCCGGCTTCCCGACGGTGCCGTGAAAGACCCATATTATGTCATCGAACGGAAAGACGCGGTGTTCATATTTCCGATCACGAAGGATGGCGAGGTCGTACTCGTGCGGCAATATCGCCCGGCCATCGAGAGGATGGAGCTTTGCCTCCCTGCGGGACTCGTCGAGGAGGGCGAGGAGCCGGTCGAGACGGCGAGGCGGGAGCTTCGGGAGGAGACGGGGCATGGCGGCGGGGAGTGGGCGGAGGTCGTCTCGCTCGCCTCTTCGCCGGGGCTGAAAAATAATTGGGCGCACGTTTTTTTAGCGCACGATGTCGAAGAGTTCGCCTCTCTCGAACCGGATGAATTCGAGCGGATCGAGGTTGTAATAATTCCGACAGCCGAATTGAAAAGGCTAGTTTACTCTGGCGACATCGTGAGTTCGAGCGGGGTGGCGGCGATCATGGTTTGCATGGAGAGGCTCGCGGAAAATAGTTCGGGCTGAAGTTCCATACGACTCGTCCGATAACCTTTTTCGGAGTGTCGAAAACCGGATAGAAAGCGGAATATATGGAAACTGCGCTGCGGGGCGCACGGAATATCGAAGGGATCGGCGGGGGCATCGCATCGGTGAGGTATTCGGATGTGGTCGGAGCCATGTCTTTCGCGCTCGACCTCGTCGAGGGGCAGCCGGAGGGGCATTCGCTCCGGTCGTGCTTTATCGGGATGACGGTGGCGAGCCGCATCGGCCTCGACCGAGAGGCACGCGCCGCTCTTTTTTACGCGCTTCTTTTGAAGGACGCGGGGTGTTCGGCGAACGCTTCGAGGACGGCGGCTCTTTTCGATGCGGACGACTTCACGGCGAAGCGGGCGTTCAAAACCGTGGATTGGAGCCGCTTCACGCAAAGCGCGCTTTACGCCGCCCGGATGGTTTGCCCGGACGGGGCGATATGGACAAAGGCGAGGCGTTTCCTCTCGGTCGGGAAGGCCGGGCCGAAAGCGGCGAGGGAACTCATCCACATCCGGTGCGAGAGGGGCGCGGACATCGCCCGCCACGTCGGCTTCCCGGAGGAAACGGCGAAGGCGATACGGAGCCTCGACGAGCATTGGGACGGAAGCGGACACCCCGACGGCCTCGAAAAAGACGAGATTCCGCTCCTCGCGAGGATATGCGGCCTCGCGCAGACCGTCGAGGTTTTCTATGAGAAATATGGCTCGGAAAGAGCCGAGCATGTCGCTCGATCGCGCCGCAAAAAATGGTTCGATCCGGTTCTCGTGGATGCTTTCCTCGCCGATGCGAGGGGGATGTGGGAAGTTCTCGCCGACCCGGATGTGGGGGCGGCGGTTTCGATGCTCGAGCCGGAGGATCGGGTGATGGAGGTCACGCCGCACCTCCTCGACCTCACGGCGACGGCGTTCGCGAGGATCATAGACGCGAAGTCCCCGTTCACATACCGCCACTCCGAAGGCGTCGCCGAAGCCGCCCTCGCCATCGGAGGTCGGATGGAGCTTCCGCCCTCCGAGATGCGCGACCTCTCTCGGGCCGCTCTCCTCCACGACGTCGGCAAGCTCGGCGTCTCGAACTCCATCCTCGACAAACCCGGAAGCCTCACCGACGCGGAGTTCCGGAAAGTGAAGGCGCACCCGCGCCTCACCCACGAAATACTCACCCGCGTCCCGCACCTCCGAAGCCTCGCGGAGGTCGCCGCCAACCACCACGAAAAACTCGACGGCTCGGGATACCATCGGGGGGTGGCCGGAGACAGCCTCGACCGCTCGTCGCGCATCCTCGCCGTCGCCGACATATACGACGCCCTCGCGCAGGAAAGGCCATACCGCGAGGCGATGCCGACGGAGAAAGTTCTCTCCATCCTCGAAAAAGAGAGCCGGGAGAAACTATGTCCGGCATCGTGCGAAGTGATGAAGGATGTGATCGAAGCCGGAGAACTCGAAGGGAGCCGGGAGCCGCCCGCCGAAGCCGGATAACCGCTTCCGCATATGATCGGCGGCACGAATCGCGGCTTTCGAGTGATGCCGAGTTTGGATGAGGAGTTCATTTTTTTGACCGTGCGTGAGGGTTTTTCATCGGAGGAGCCGGGCTTCAGGCATCAGCAAGAACGTCCGATGGCGTGTCCCGGAGAAGGAGCCGAACGTCTTTGAAAAGACTTTTTCCCGTCGAGGGGAGGCCGGGCAAAACCTGAAGCCAGCCCTCGTCGGGAGTCAAGCCCGAGCGAACCGACGCTGAGTGGATGCTTCGTGGATTATCCGGGTCAGTTGTTCGGTTCGCTCTCGTCGTTGGTTTTTTGTTTTTGCCAATAACCAAAAACCAAGAACCAAGAACGGCGGCGAAGCCGCCTGCTATGAGATGGTTCGGTATGCGGCGCGGTAGCTCGACACCTCGATCAAATTTCCGTCCGGGTCTCGGAGGTATACGCTCTTCATGGTTCCGAGGGCGCCTTCTTTTTTGACGGGGCCATGGAGGATCTCGATGTCGCGCGACATGAGATGGGAGACGACATCCTCGAGGGGGCCGCGGGCGACGAAGCAAAGGTCGGCTGTGCCGGGGCCGGGGGATTCGGCTTTCGGCTCGAATTCGGAGCCGGCTTCGTGGAGGTTTATTTTCTGCGCCCCGAACCATAATGCCTTCCGTCCGCCGTCGAAGTCAACGACCTTCATTCCGAGGACGTCGGAATAAAATTCGCAAGTCCTCTCGATGTCCGCGACTGTGAGAACCACATGGTCTATCCGGTCTATCCGCAACCTCGGTCTCCTCCGCTCGAAAAACAAAAAGCCGGAACACACCGGCTCCGACCTCCACTTTAACGCCGTTTCGGGGATCGCGCCAATTTCCCGCCGGACGAGAAAGAACCCCGCGTACGAAAGTCGCGGGGTTCTCTCCTTTCGATGAAGGGTTCGTGGCTACGGCTGTTCGCAGCTAACGAGCGTGTCGCCACTCGGATCCGCGGCGCAGAAATCTGTGTTCGCGCCGCCGTTTGCGAAGTCGCCGGGGGAACCGTTCCGGACGTTGAGACGGTCGTTGCCGTTGCCTCCGAAGAGCGAGTTCGTCCCGCCGCCGCTTATGAGCTGGTCGGGGCCGTCCTGCCCGCTTAGTCGGTCGTTTCCGGTGTTCCCGATGAGGAAGTCGCCGCCCGTGCCGCCGAAGAGTCGGTCGTCTCCGGCACCGCCTCGGAGGGAGTCCGCTCCGGCGTCGCCGAAGAGGGTGTCGTTGCCGGGGCCGCCGAGGACGATGTCGTTCCCCTCGTTGCCACGGATGGTGTCGTTTCCGAGGTTGCCGCGGAGGGTGTCGTTGCCGGAGCCGCCGAGGATGAAGTCGTCGCCGCCGAGGCCGCAGATCACGTCGTCTCCGGGGGTTCCGGTGAAGGTGTCGTCGCCGTCGCTTCCGATTATGGCTCCCCTCACCAGACAAGGCGCGGGGGTTCCGGACGGCGGCTGAAGCTCGAAGGCTCCGATGTCGGAGGCGTCTCCGCCTTCGGCGTTGGCGGCGGAGGCGAAGTCAATGCGCCGAGGCTCGCCGCGCTGGTCGTCTCCGAGTTCCGTGTTTCCCTGATCCACGGCGGGACTGTCCACCGTGAGAGCGTGGGTCTCCGTCGGGCCGCCGTTGGCGACGAGCGGCTGGAGGTCGGGATCTTCCGTGTTCTCGAAGCCGCACGACGTACCGGGGAACTCCAAATTGAAGCCGATGGATTCCACCGGCGCTCCGGCGCACTGGCCGCCCGCGGCTTGAGTGTTGTCCGCGACGATGGTGTTTACAGCGCTTATCGCGTTCGGGGTGTCCGAGGCGAGTGCGCCGCCGCCGGAAGTGGGAGCGGAGTTCTCGGCGATCGTGACGCTTTCGAGGAAGAGGCTCGCGGACGGCCCTTGAACGCCCGCTCCACCGCCAGCGCCGTTGAATTGATTCTGCTGGCTGGGCGCTCCGGTCGTCTCGTTGCCGCTTATGGTCGAGTTCGCGACGAGGGCCGGGGTGTTTATGATCCCGAGTCCGGCGCCGGATCTCGCGGTGTTGTCGAAGATGGTGCTGTCGAATATCTCAAGCTCGTTGTCTTCGTCGGGGGCGGAGTCTGTCGTGCCGCTCCCGATGCCGCCCGCCTCGGCTGTCGCCGTATTGCCGCTTATGGTGCTTCGCCTGATGGTCGCGTCGCCGGCGTTCGCTATGCCGCCGCTCAGGTTGTTGGAAGTGTTGTCGCTCACGGTGCTTTCCGTGAGTTCGAGCGTGGAGTCTCCGAGCGCGGCGATGCCGCCGCCCGCGCCCGCGCCCGGCAGAGCGGCTGTATTCTCCGTTATCACGCTGTCGGTGATGGTCGCCTCGCCGCCGGGGTTCGGGACGCCGTCTTTTGGCTGGATCGGGTTGGCGAGGTATATGCCGCCGCCCGCTATCGTGGCGGTGTTGTTTCGGACGATGCTGTTCGTGAGATCCAGAGTGGCCCACTCGTCCACGAAGATGCCGCCGCCGAAAATGGTTCCCTGGGGACTCAACCCCGGGGCTCCGTTGGCGAGGCCGTCCCTGACAACCAGGGAATCAATGGTCACCCCGGTTCCTTCGTCGGTGTTCGGATTCAAGCCCTCCGGCGTGAAGATCTCGAAGATCCGGTCTTCGAAGGCGGTGCGAACTCCGTTATCGTCGGTCGCCCGCACGACGACGCGATCCTCGCCTTCGCCGCCGTCTATGGTCATGCTCCTTCGGAGGTCGAGGTCGCCCGTCTGCGCGGAATCCTCATTCTGCCCGGCGATGGAGAGGGGGACGGTGTTCACGTTGTTCGCGAATTCGATCACGACAGATCCGCTGCCGGAGTTGTTCGCGTTGACGACCGCCTCCCGGAGCGTGCAGTCGTCGGCGGCAGCGGTGCATGTGGTTGTTATGTCGGTGGGAACCGCTCTGTCATCCGCCCTGTCAACCGTGAACGTGGCGCTCGGGGGGGCCACCCCGGCGTTCGCCGGACTCATCGCCGTGAGGAGCATCATGGCCGCGGCCGCCAGCAAAAGGGCGGCCGCGGCCAAAGTCGGCACTCTTCGCGCCGCCACTTCTTCGGGTGTTCGTTGATTCATTCCTTTCATGCGTTGCTCTCCTTCGATATTCGGTTTTTTGCTTCGAGTGTTTTTGTTTCGAATTTAGTGGCTCACAATCGCACCCTCCCTTCGTCGCTCGAACCCGTCAACTTGATTGGCGGCGATGCTCTGGCGTTCGATCCTTTCGGTGAAGCGACGTACATCTTCGACTCCTTTACATCGTTCTTTCCAATTCCCCTTGCGAAGCATCGTGCGATGAAGAAGTCGGAGCGGTCGGGGAAACTCGCTGTCACCGACCCGCCTCCCATCCTCCCTTTACGGACAACTCCTCCTCACGTCCCTCGGATCGGCGACGCACGAATCACGCCCCGCCCCACCGTTCGCAACGTCGTTTCCTCTCACTCCGTCGCGGGCGAAGAGGCGGTCGTTCCCGCCCTCGCCCCGGAGGAGGTCGTTCCCGACCCCGCCGCGAAGAACGTCGTCTCCGACCCCGCCGACGAGCGCGTCGTCTCCGGGGCCACCGAAGATGCGATCGTTTCCGGGACCGCCGCGGAGGATGTCGTCTCCCCCGCCGCCGAAAATCACGTCATTCCCCCCGAGGCCGCATATGACGTCGCGTCCGGGGGTGCCGACGAGGCGGTCGTTGCCGGGCGTGCCGACTATGGTGCATGCGTTCGGGTTCGGGTTGGGCGGTTGGGACTGGGCCTCGAAGGAGCCGATGTCGGAGCCGTCCCCGCCTTCGGCGGCGGCGCCCGGAAGGTCGAAGGGACGGCGCTCGCCGCGCTGGTCGGCGGCGAGTCTCGTCTTTCCTTTGTCGAGGGCGGGGCTTCCGGCTTTGAGGGCGTGGGTTCGGGTCGGGCCTCCGTTGTCGGCGAGGCGTTCGAGGCCGGGGGAGCCGTCTCCGATTACTTGATCCCCGGTTTCGTCGAATGCGTTGTTTTCGCCTCCGGTGGCGTTGCCGCTTCCGATGAGATTGTGGCCGTTCGAGAGGAAGGAGTTCGTGTCTTCGCCGGAGTCCACGTCGGTGCTTTCGTTTTCGGCGATGATCGAGGCCGAGACCTCCGTGCGGGTGAGGTCGTCCCCGAAGCTCGACACGCCCGAACCTTCGGGGGGGCCTCGTTGTTCGTTATGGTGGAGTTCTCTATGACGGCGAGGCCGTTCTCGTTGAGGATGCCGCCGCCGCCGGATCCGGCGGTGTTTCCCGAGATCGTGGAGTTCCTTATGGTGGATACCGTCAGGGGATCCTCGATCTCCGAAACATCTTCCGTGGTGGAGAATATGCCTCCGCCGAGGCCGTCCGTGGACTTGTTCCCCGACAGCGTGGACGCCTCGACAATCAGCGCGCCGAAGTCGTTGTGGATGGCGCCGCCGTCGCTTTCGGCGGTATTGCCCGTGAAGGAGGACTTTTTCACCGTGAGATCGCCGATACTCCTTACGCCACCCCCGATGGTCGCCGAGGTGTTCCCGGTCACGAGGACGTTCGTGAGCGTTAGCCGCGCCAAGTTCGAGTTGAAAATGCCGCCGCCCCCAATACCGACCCCCGCGGGTTCGGTGTCCGCGCCCTTCGTTATGGTGAGGTCGTTTATCTGCGCCGGGCCGCCCGTCACGGAGAAGACGCGCCTCTCTCCGTCGCCCTCGATGGTCAGGTTTTTCGCGGTGGAGCCGTCAATGGTCATCGCGGAGAGGATTTCGATCTGCCCGCCTCCGAGTGTGATCTCGGCGTCGTCGGGGAGGTCGAAGGTGATGGTGTCATTCTCGCTCCCGGCGGCGCACTCCCGCGGCCCGCCCCCCGAGGCCGTGTTCAGATCGGCCGATATCGCGGCCTCCCGGAGAGTACATGCGTTGTCTCCGGAGTCCACGCCGTCGTCGGTCGCGTTCACGACGATCTCGCTCGCCACCCCGACTTTCACCGTCGCCACCCTCGACTGGCGAAGCCCGTCCGGCGATTTGACGCGGTACGTGAACGTGTCGGCGATGGCCCCCTCCTCCGGCGTATACTCGAACGATCCGTCCGCCTCGAGGACGACCGCCCCCCGCCTCGGCTCACCGACAAGCTCCGCGCTCATCGCCTCGCCCTCCGGGTCGGAGTCGTTTTCGAGGACGCCCGGCGCGGGAACCGAAAGCGTCGTCCCGGCCTCGAACTCGTACTCGTCGTCGGTCGTGTCCGGGCGGGATTCCTCGACGCGGGTCGCGCCGTTGAAACCGCAGCTTGCTCCGAGGGTTTCGGAGTTTCCTCCGTTGTCCACGATGTTTCCGACGGGCGCGGTCGCGCAGTTTCCGTTGACGTTGTTCGAGACTTTCGTGCGGGCGAAGGTGGTCGTCGCTTCGGTTCCCACTCCCGGTTCGAGTTCCGTTCCCTGCGACTGCGTCCCCACTCCGCCGACGGTGAGCGGCCCCTCATCTTTCGTTCCGGTGGCGGTGTTGTCTTCGATCTCCGAGTCGGTGATTTCGACGGCGGCTCCGGAGTTGTCTATGGCACCCGTCCTCTCCGCTTCGTTCCCGGTGAACGTCACGTTCGAGATCGAAGTCGGGGCGCGGAGGACGTACAGCGCGCCGCCGTACGAGACGGGTCCCGAGGCGGAGTTTCCGGTGAAGGTGGAGTCGGATATCTCCGTCCGCCTGAGTGTCTCGGGCGTGGGGGCGAAGCCCTCGACGACGACGGCGCCGCCGTATTGCTGGATGTTGAGTCCGCCCGGATTTTTGTCCAGTCCGACGGCATTCGACTCGTTTCCGTCGAACGTGCTTTCGGCGATGGTGAGAACGCGGTTGAAAACGAAAACCGCCCCGCCCCCTTGCCTGCTTTGATCCGAGCGCGTGACCGTGAGAGCCTTATTTTCCTCGAAGGTGCTACCGGAGATCGAGACCGGCCCCGTCTCAGTGGCCCGGTTCGAGCGCCGGGCGAGGACGGCTCCCCCGGAGGCTCCCCTTCCGAAGGCCGTGTTTCCGCGGAAGACGCTGTTTTCGATCTCCGTCGCGCCCCCGGCGGCAACCGCGATGGCGCCGCCCCCTCCGGGTGTGGAACAGATGCCTCCGCACGCCGCCTCGTTGTCAATGAACGTGCTGTCGGTGACGGAGGCCGTCACGGGGAACGAGCCTATGGAATAGATCGCACCCCCGGCGTCGAAGGCGCGGTTGTCTTTGAAGGTTACCCCCTCGACCACGAGCTTCGATTCGTTGTACACCGCGCCGCCGCCGCTGCCAGCGCCGCCGAACCCATCCCCGTTTTGCACCTTGAAATTCCGGCCCGCGCCGTTGGCGAGCGTCAGGTTTTTGAGGGTGAGGGTCGTAAACGTAGTCTGGCTGCGTTTGTTGTGGAAGATCCCGACCTCGCCGCCGCCGCTTATCGTGACGTCGTGGGTTCCGCCGTCTATCGTGAGGTCCTTGTCTATGGCGATCGCCTCGGGGCCGCCCTCGTCGCCGACGGTGGCGGGGCTGTTCTCCTCAGTGAGCGTGATCTCGCAGTCGCCGCCGAAGTTTATGGTCGTCTCCGACGGAGCCTGCGCGACGGCTTGCCGGAACTCGGCCTCCGTGCATTCGGTGAGGGTCAAAGTCTGAGCCGACGCCGGACTCGAAAGAAGAGCCATGAACAGGAGAGACGCGAAGACCACATACACCGACACCGAAAAACGAGACGCGCTAAACATATTCTCTCTCC
>Ga0136630_1000473_pt1 | contig 15532 bp, 14 predicted proteins | sample AntDrymUQ5682106_2_FD_105496 | JGI IMG/M metagenome (GOLD analysis project Ga0136630, IMG submission 105496) | Polar desert sand microbial communities from Dry Valleys, Antarctica - metaG UQ568 (21.06) | ecosystem: Environmental > Terrestrial > Soil > Desert | place: Antarctica: Dry Valley...
ACCCGTCCGCGAAGCTGATGGAGTTGCGAGAGGCCGAATCGCTCCGCGCCTTCGATCACGATGGCGCTCGCATTCTCCACGTTCACCCCGACCTCGACGACGACCGTGGCGACGAGAACGTCGATCCGCCGCTCCCGGAAATCCGCCATGACCTCGCGCTTCTCCGCCGCCTTCATGCGACCGTGAAGGAGCCCGACGCTCCGATCCGGATATATCTCCGCTTCGAGTTCCTCGAATAATTCCTCGACGGCTCGCACATCTTCGAGAGCCTCGGACTCCTCGACGAGCGGGCATATGACGTACGCTTGCCGCCCGTCGTCGAGTTCGTGCCGAACCGCATCGTATGCGTCGAGGCGGCCGTCCACCGGAACCACGCTCGTCTCGACGGGCTTCCGCCCCGGTGGAAGCTCGTCGATCACCGACACTTCGAGGTCGCCGTAAAGCGTGAGAGACAATGTGCGTGGAATTGGCGTCGCCGTCATGATGAGGGTGTCGGGGGTCGCGCCTTTTTCTTTTATGGTCGTCCTTTGCGCGACTCCGAAGCGATGCTGCTCGTCCACGACGACGAGCGAGAGATCGTTGAATTCCACGCCTTTCTGAATCAGCGCGTGCGTCCCAATGACGATGTTCGCCTCGCCGTTTTGTATCCTCTCGTGCGCGATTCGCCGTTCGGCGGCCCCGAGGGAACCCGTCAAAAGCACGATGTTCACAGGCAAATCCTCGAGGTCTTTCGAGAACGAGAGGAAATGTTGTTCGGCGAGGACTTCGGTCGGAGCCATGATCGCACCCTGCCCGCCCGCCTCGACCGCGGTTAAAAGCGCGGCGACCGCGACCGCCGTCTTCCCGCTCCCGACATCGCCTTGCAAAAGCCTCCGCATCGGTCGCTCCGAACGCATGTCCTCGAGAACCTCAGCGATGGATCTTTCCTGCGCCCCCGTGAACCCGAACGGGAGACTTTTGACGAACCGGTTCAAAAGCAAACCATCCCCGACCCGGCTCCGCCCCTCCTCCGTCTCCTCGATGCGAGCTTTCCTCGCGGCGAGCGCGGCTTGTATTATGAAAAGTTCATGGAAGATGAGCCGACGCATCGCCATTTTGAGCGCGGCTTTCCCTTCCGGGAAATGGACTTCTTGAATGGCGTCGTCGAGGCTCGGGAGTTCGTGGCGGAAAAGAATTTCGAGCGGGAGCGGGTCGAGGATATGCCCCGCCTCATCGAGAGCGCGATGGACGAGAGCGCGCATCCTTCGCGCTTGAATCCCTTTGTTCACCGCGTATATCGGGACGAAGCGTCCGGCGTGCGGCCCGGTGCTTTTCTCGTCGCTCTCCTCGACTATCTCGACGCTTTTCGCGGCGAGTTGTATTCCGTACTTTCTTTGAACCTCGCCGGAGACGACGACTTTCGTATCCGGCAAAAGCTGGTTTTGGAGCCAATGCCGGCCCCACACCGTCGCCGGAATATATCCGGTTCCATCATAAAGTTGCGCGGAAAAGCCCGGAGAGCGACCCCGAACCGGACGTCCGACGGGCTTCATCCCGACCACGCGGGCGAAAATAGTCGCTCGTTCACCGACACGGAGGTCGGATATTTTCTTCACGTTCGAAAGGTCTTCGTGGCGAGACGGATAATGAGATACGAGGTCGGCCAGGGAAGAAATCCCGAGTTCTTTCAAAGCCTTCTCCACCCGAGGCCCGACCCCCTGAATATCCCGAGCCGGAAGCGAGCGAAGCTCGGAGAAGGTGGTTCGACCGGGTGGGAGCGCCGTCTCGATCACGGTCGCTCCCTTCGGTCGCTCCGGTTATTGGTTGTTGGTTTTAGGTTATTGGCAAAAACCAACAACCTAAAACCTAAAACCGGGAGCGGAGCGACCAACCAATAACGGCGGCGAAGCCGCCCACGAAGCCGCCTCACAGACAGGCGACCCCGTACGTCCCCGGCCCGATGTGGCACCCGACGACGCCCCCGATCTCCGACACAAGCTCCTCTTCCACGCCGAGCCTCTCGGCGAGTTCGGAGACGGACTCCGGCGTGTCCACATGGCCGAAAAAAAGCGTTTTCCCGGCTTCGACGGCGGGTTTGAGATCCTCGACGATCGTGTTCATTTGCCGCTTCCGGCCCCGCACGCGCTTGTACGGGACGACCTCCCCGTCATCCAAAGTGAGGACGGGTTTTATGTCGAGCGCGGTTCCGAATAATTTTTGAGCGCGTCCGATTCTCCCGCTCTTCGCCAAATATTCAAGTGTCCCGACGGCGAAATATATGTCCGTCTTCTTCGCGGCGGCTTCGGCGGCCCGCTTCGCGTCGCGGAACTCGCCGCCGTCGTCAATGACGCGGACGGCTTCGCGGAGGATGAGGCCGGAGCCGATCTCCGCGTTCATCATATCCACGACCTCGACGGGACGCTCGACCATTCCCGCCGCCGTCGTCGCCGACTCATACGTCCCACTGAGTTTGGAAGACAGCGTGAGAACGAGGATGTCGTCGTACGCATCGAGTTCCTCGTACGCCTCGACGAACGCTCCCGCCGACGGCTGCGAAGTCGTCGGGAACTCGTCGGAGTCGCGGAGCCGCTCGTAGAATTCCGCGTTCGAGAGTTCGACTTTGTCGAGATAGCTTTCCTCGGCCCCGAAATGGAAGGTGAGCGGGACGATGCGGACGTCCGGGCGGTCGAGCATGCCCGGCATGAGGCTCGTCGTCGAATCGGTCACGATGGCCGTCGTCATTCGGCCACCATTTGCAAAGGATACAAAGGCTGTCCCCCGTCTCTCACATCCACCTCGATGTCTTCGTCAATGTTTTCGATTCCGGCCACGATCCGGTCGAGTTCGCCGTCCTCCATGCCTTCGCCGCGAAGCAAAGTCACGATGTCCGCCCCGTCCGAGAGCATTGTTTCTGCGACTTCGAGGGCCGCGCCCTCCACGCTCTCCTCGACCGACACAAGCTCCCCGTCGAGGATGCCGATGCACGCCCCGTCGGGAACCTCGCGCCCGTTCACGTTCGCGTCCCGGACGGCGTATGTGATCTCCGCCGCTTTGAGATGGGAGCAAATCTCCACCATCTCCTCGACGACCTCATCCGCCTCGCCCTCCGCGTCGAAGCCGACCATGACCGAGAGGCCGGAGGCGATGGTCTTCGTCGGGACGACGTATACATCGGCCTCCACAAGCTCCCCGACTTGCTCGGCGGTCGGAACGATGTTTTTGTTGTTCGGAAGGAGGATGACGGATTCGGCCCCCGTTTCCTCCACGGCGCGGGCGAAGTCGTTCGCGCTCGGGTTCGCGCCTTGCCCGCCCTCGATGACCGCCGCGCCCATCGCCTCGAACAATTCCCGGCTCCCGTCGCCCCGGCTCGCCGCGACGACCGCGAGGTTCGTCGGAGGAGACTCTCTCGACTCTTCCGACACTCCGGTGCGATATTCGACTTGCGCTTCCATGTCGTCAATTTTCACGCCCATGAGGCGACCGAAGCCGCCCGCGTATGAGAGCGCGCCGCCGGGGTTTTGCGTATGCAAATGCACCTTCACGAGGTCGTCGTCGGAGATGACGAGGACGCTTTTGCCGGAGTTGTGGATCTCCTCCTCGAACTCCTCCGCGTCCCCCGAGAATCCCGTCACGATGAACTCCGTGCAATATCCCCACGCCTCTTCGTTCGCGTGGATCGCATCGAGGTCGGGGAGAGCGTTTGCTTCCTCCAAGTCCTCGATCGGCGCGTCTTCTATTTTTTGCCCGCTCAGACACGCATGGAGTCCGTCGAGGATCACGGCGACACCGAGTCCGCCCGCGTCCACAACCCCCGCGTCTTTGAGAACGGCGAGTTTTTGGGGCGTGCGTTTCACGGAGGCGTGGGCTTCTTTCGCCGCCGCCTTCATGACGGAGGGGAGGTCGGAGCCTTTCACTTTGAGGGCTTCGCGGGCGGCGGTCGCGGCGTCTTTTATGACGGTGAGCATCGTGCCTTCGACGGGTTCGCGGGTCGAGGAATATGCTCGTTCGCGCGCGCCGTCGAGTGCGTCGGCGAAGTCTTCGGCGGTGAAGGTGGCGCGTTTGGCGAGGACTTCGCATCCGCCACGGATCATTTGCGAGAGGATGACGCCGGAGTTGCCTCGCGCCCCCATGAGGGCGGCACGCGCTCCGGCTTTCACGGCGGTTTCGACGCTCTCGTACGATTTGCTCTTCGTCTCTTTCAGGATGGATTCGAGGGTGAGGAGCATGTTCGTGCCGGTGTCTCCGTCGGGGACGGGGTACACGTTGAGGGCGTTTATTTTCGTGGCTTGCGCTTTCAGCGCGGCGTGCGCCGCCGCGACTATGAAGGCCATCTTTATGGTCATGGCGACACACCTCCCACGTTCGTCTCGATCCCTTTCCGTGCGACTATGAACACACAGTCTCGTCCGGCTCTATTTCGGTTTTCGGTGATCTGGTACAATCTCCCGTCGGTGCCGGAGGGCGAGAATCGTCCGCTCCGGTCGGTAAATTTGATCGGTATCGTAGCATAGGAGAGTTCAATGGCGAAAGTCTGTTATTCGTGCGGGAAGAGACCGGATTTCGGCAACGCGAGAAGCCACTCGCTGAGGGCGACGCGCCGCCGCCGAAACCCGAACCTCCAGAAAGTCCGCATCCAAGAAGGCCCGACCACGAAGCGCGCGTGGGTATGCACCTCGTGCCTGAAGGCGTTCAAAGTCACGAAAGCGCAGCGAGTCCCCGCCCCCGTCGCGGAGAGCGCGTAGCTTTAGCGATTGGCTTTTAGCCGTCAGCAAAAAAGGAAAGCCACCCTTTGACGGGTGGCTTTCTCTTTGCCGCTCGACGATGGGTGGGACGCGGTCGGTACTCATAAAGGGTTCGGGTGAAGGATCCCGCATCCGATGCCTCCCGGTCGTGGAGACGCGCCGGAATGTCTTCTCGATTCGAATGCGGGATCCTCGAACCAAACCCGGCGCCATACCGCACTCGAATGTCTCAAGCCCGACGATCCAAAGGCGAAGCCCGCCCGTTCCACGACGGCTGAAAGCTATTTATCGGCGGCTGTCGGCTGTCGGCTGTCGGCTAATTTCGATCCCAGACTCGCCATCTCGATGGCCGCCGCCGCCGCCTCGAAGCCTTTGTTCCCGAGCTTCGTCCCGGCTCGCTCGATGGCTTGCTCGATGTTCTCCGTCGTTATGACCCCGAATATGACCGGGACATCCGTCTCGAGCGAGGCGGAGACGATGCCGTTCGCCGCCCCCCCGGCCACATAATCGAAGTGGGCGGTCGCGCCCCGGATGACGGTTCCGAGGCAGATCACCGCATCGTATCGCCCCGACGAAGCCATCTTCTTCGCGGCGAGTGGTATTTCGTGCGCCCCCGGAACCCATGCCACATCCACCGAACTCAAATCTCCACCGTGGCGTTCGATTGCCTCCAACGAGCCTTCGAGGAGCGGCTTCACAATGAAGTCGTTGAAACGAGCCGCCACGACGCCGAAGGATCTCCCCTCGGCGGAGAGATTCCCTTCGATGTGGTTCACTCGGTTTACCCGATCCATCACACCTCTTTCAAAATGTGGTTCATCTTGTCGCGCTTCGTCCGGAGGTACCGCTCGTTGTATCCGTTCGGCGTGACCTCGATGCCGACCCTCTCCGAAACCTCGACCCCGAAACCTTTCAGCCCGACGACTTTGGCGAGATTGTTCGTGAGGAGCCGGACTTTTTCTATCTCCAAATCGCCGAGGATTTGCGCCCCGATGCCATAGTCGCGCACGTCGGGGGCGAGGCCGAGCTCCTGGTTCGCCTCCACCGTGTCGAGTCCCTCATCCTGGAGATGGTATGCCTTCATTTTGTTGAGGAGGCCGATGCCGCGGCCTTCTTGCTGCATGTATACGATGACCCCTTCGCCCTCTTCGGCGATCCGGATCATGGCCGCCTCCAATTGCTCCCCGCAATCACACCGGAGCGAATGGAGCGCATCTCCCGTCAAGCACGCCGAGTGGACGCGGACGAGGACGTCGTCCTTCCCCTCCGGCTCGCCGACGATCATGGCGAGGTCGGTGAGTTCGTTCGTGTCGTTCTCATACGCCCGAACCCGGAACTCCCCGAACGGCGTCGGGAGGCGCGTCTCGGCGGCGCACTTCACGCTCGTCTCGGTGGCGTGGCGGTAATCTATGATTTGCTGGACGGTTACCATTTTTATGTCGTGCTTCTCCGAGAACTCCGCGAGGTCGGGGACGCGAGCCATCGTGCCGTCCTCTTTCATGATTTCGCATATGACCCCGGCGGGTTTCAGCCCGGCGAGGCGCGCGAGATCCACGGCCCCCTCCGTCTGCCCCGTCCGGTCGAGGACGCCGTTCGGCTGCGCCCGGAGCGGAAACATATGCCCCGGCATCACGAGGTCGTCCGGCCCGGTCTCCTCGGCGACGGCGACGCGGCACGTGTGCGCCCGGTCCGCGACCGAAATCCCCGTCGTGCATCCCTCCCTCGCCTCGATGGACGCGGTGAACGCCGTCCCGAGAGGCTCCGTGTTGTGGCGGGCCATCGGCGGGATGTCGAGCTTGTCAATGATCTCCCCGTCCATCGGGAGACATATGAGGCCGCGAGCATACGTCGCCATGAAGTTTATTTGCTCGCCCGTCACAAGCTCGGCGGCGACGGTGATGTCGCCCTCGTTCTCGCGGTCCTCATCGTCGCACACGATGACCATCTTCCCGGCCCTCACGTCCTCCAAAATCTCCTCGATGGGACTGAACGGCTCCATGCTTTCTCCTCTCGAATTCATCATACGCTTTGTCTTTCAATCAAAAAATTCCCGATGTGCGGCCCCACGAGCTTCTCGACATATTTGCCGATCACATCCGCCTCGAGGTTCACGACATCCCCGACACGAAGCGATTTCAGGTTCGTCGCCCCCCTCGTGTGAGGAAGGATCGAGACGGTGAACGAGTCATCCCTCACCGCCACGACGGTCAAACTTATGCCGTCCACGCATATGCTCCCCTTCTCGACGGTGTACCGAAGCACGGCCTCGGATGCGGCGAACTCCCACATCTCCGCGCCGCCCTCCGGCACGACGCCGAGGACTTCACCCACGCCATCCACGTGTCCTTGAACGAGATGCCCCCCGAACCTCTTCTCCGCGCTCATCGCCCGTTCGAGGTTCACGAAGCTCCCGACTTCGAGACCGCCGAGGGCGGTTCGCCGGAGCGTCTCGGCCATCGCGTCGAAGGAAAGGCGGTCGCCCCGAGCCTCGCTCACGGTGAGGCAAACGCCGTTCACGGAGACGGAGTCGCCGAGGGAGACATCCGAGGAAACCATCGGCGCGGAGATTTCGAGGCGGAGCATGCCGCCCTCTTCGATCTTCTCGACGCGGCCCGCTTCTTCAACCAGCCCGGTGAACATGCTCCTCCTTCGCTTCGCTGATATCGTCACTTTCGACTTCGTCCTTCGGATAAAGCGTCACGGAAACGTCGTCGCCGAACATCCCGACATCCGCGACCGAAAACCTGAAAGCCTCGGCCATCTTCGAGATCCTCATAGCCCCGATCATGGGTATCCCATCCGCCCCGATGAGCTTCGGCGCATAAAAGAGCGACATTTTATTGACGAGCCGACGCTCCACGAAACTCCGCGCCGTCCCGCCCCCGCCCTCCACGAGAACACCCCGAATATCCCGGCTCCCGAGTTCATTCAATACGAACGGAAGGTCGAGGCCGCGCCACGTCGCCGGAACTCCGACCACCTCGACCCCTCGCTTCCGAAGCCCCTTCTCCCGCCCGTCGAGGTATTTATGGTCCGCGAACACGACGGCCGGAAGCTCGTCGGCGGTGCGGGCGATCCGGCTCTCCGGCGAGGTCGTCACCCTCGGATCGAGGACGACGCGGGTGATGCGCGGCGGCTCCTCATCCACATCCCGCGCGTCGAGCGTGGGGTCGTCGGCCCGGACGGTCCCCGCACCGACGAGGACGGCTCCCGCCTCCGCGCGGAGTTCGTGGGCGCGGCGGCGGGAGTCGTCGCCCGTCACCCACTTCGAGTCGCCCCCGGCGGCGGCGATCCGCCCATCCAAAGTCGTCGCCATCTTCAAATGGACGAAAGGCCGCCCCGTCCGCATGCGCCAGAAAAATTGTTCATTTTGCGTGTCGAAAGCCGAGTCGTGCGCGACCTCGACCTCGACTCCGGCGTCGCGGAGAATGCCGATGCTTTTGCCGTTCATCCACGGATTCGGGTCGAGGTGTCCGACGACGACACGCTCGATCCCGGCCTTCAAAATCGCCTCCGCGCACGAAGGGCCGGGGGTGAAATGGTGGCAATTGCATGGTTCGAGGGTGACGTACATCGTCGCGCCTCGGGCTTTGCCGCCCGCTTTTTTGAGGGCCATCGCTTCGGCGTGGTCGGTGCCGGGCCGGACGTGCCATCCCTCGCTTATGACGGAGTTGCCGCGCACGATGGCTGCGCCCACGAGTGGGTTTGGGGCTGCTGTGAGACGCCCGCGTTCGGCAAGATCGCGGGCGAGATCCATAAAGGAATCCCGTGACACGTTTCCTCTTTCTCCCATCCGGACTATGACCGTCGGCATCGGAATCTCACCGATTCAACCCCGGCTGTTCGACCGGAGTTCGCGGGCTTCCCGAAAAGGTACGTCCTTGTCGGGATCACCGCCGGTGCGGGAATTCCACCCGCCCCCGAAAGTTGGCTATCGAGAACGTACCATACGCGAGATGCGTCGGCAAGGAACGGAGAAGCTATCCGGAGGCTCCGCGCCCCGCCGCGATGATCTTCCGCATCTCATCCACCGGGTTTCCTTTGTAAACGGCGGAACCCGCCACCAAAACTTGCGCCCCCGCCTCGACCATGAGGGGGGCGGTCGCCTCGGTTATGCCACCGTCAACTTGGACGGGGAGGTCGTAAAGCTCCTTTATGCGGCGAACTTTGTCGGCCATCTCGGGGATGAAATCCTGGCCGCCGAAGCCGGGGTTCACGCTCATGACGAGGATGAAGTCGAGGTGCGGGATCGCATATTCGAGGGTTTCGGGGCGGGTCGTCGGAGTGAGGGCGGCTCCGGCCTCCACGCCTCCGGCACGGATCATGGCGAGAGTCCGGTGGAGGTGGCGCACGGTTTCGGGCTGGACGGAGATGCTCGCGACCCCGGCCTTTATGAAGTCGAGGATGAGCGAGTCCGGGCGATCCATTTGAAGGTGCGCGTCAATCGGGAGGTCGGTCGCATTGACGAGCGACTCCGCGACCATCGGCCCGACGGTGAGGTTCGGGACGAAGTGGTTGTCCATCACGTCGAAGTGGACGAGTTCGGCCCCGCCGTCCCTCGCCCGCCGAACCTCGTCGGCGAGGTGCGCGAAGTCCGCCGAAAGTATGGACGGCGCGCCGACTATGCGATCCCCCAAATCTCCCCAAAACGCCAAAGTGCATACCTCCTCGAATGTGTTTTCGGACGCGGCTATTTTATATGGAATCCGGACGAACACTTCGAGCGCTTTGCTTTACGTGGGGTCGTGAAATCGTGAGATCGCCCCGCGAGAACGAGGGGGAGTATTCGTGGCTCGAAGAAGAAGGCGGGGAAGCTCGAAAAGCCGTTTGCTCGTCGGCGCGGCCGTCATCGTCGTCGTGGTCGCCGGACTCGCGCTCGGCGTCGTTGACATCGAGGGTTTGACGGGCGGAGGCGGCGGCGGAAACGCGGCTCTCACCACCGGGACGAGCGGAGCCGGGAGTCCGTCGGAGGCTTCGGACGCGCTCGCCACACTCGAAGTCGAGCCGGAGGGTTCGATGTCCGGCTATTCCCGCGACGAGTTCCCGCACTGGAGCGGCGCGGACGAGTTCGGGTGGGAGGCTCCCGACTCATCGTGCGACACCCGCGACGCTTCGCTCATCCGCGACGGCGATGCGGTCGAAGTCGGAGAAAGTTGCGACATCGAGTCCGGGGAATGGCTCGATCCATACGCCGGAGAAACCATCACCGACTCGTCGAGCGTGGACATTGACCACATCGTCCCGCTCGCGAACGCATGGAGAAGCGGCGCGGACGAATGGGACGAGCCGCTCCGCGAGGAGTTCGCCAACGCGCAAATAAACCTCCTCTCCACCGACCCCGGCGAGAACCGCTCGAAGGGCGACCGAGGCCCCGAGGCATGGCGCCCCACGGACGAGGGAGCATGGTGCGACTATTCGGCGCGGTGGGTCTCCGTCAAATCCGAGTATGAACTCTCCGTCAACGAAGGGGAGAAAGCCGCCCTCGAAGAAATGCTCGCGACCTGCGAGGCTGGATAATGGCCGAAGAAAAATACGCCACCTTCCGGTCAACGACGGGCGGCGTGATGACCGTCGAAGTCGGCTCGATCTCCGGCGACCTCGAAGTATGCACGAAGCCCGTCGAAAGCGGCGTCGAAATAACCATCCGGTACGCCGGGGCGGACGAATGGTACACGGTCGAGGGAAGCCCCGTCGAGGATCGGGAAAGGTGCCACGAGCGGGTCGTCGAACGGCTCACGACACCGGGGAAGAAAGAAGGTTTCAACGAGGAGCCGGTGTCCGTGATGGGCTTTCGCGCATAACTCACTCGACAAGCTCGAAGATGCGGAACATCGGCAAATACATCGAGATTATGATCGCCCCGACCACCGCCCCGACTATGAGGATCATGACCGGCTCGATGATCGAGGTGAGAGATTTGACGATATTGTCCACCTCGGACTCGTAGAAATCGGCGATTTTGGAGAGCATCCCGTCGAGGTTCCCGGTCTCCTCCCCGACGGCGATCATCCGCACGACCATCGGCGGAAAGACGGGTTCGGCTTCGAGCGGGGCGTGGATCGGGGAACCTTGCCGAATCGAATCCCGAGCGCGAAGGAGAGCGGCTTCGACGACGGGGTTTCCGGACGAAGTGGCGGATATTTCGAGGGCTTGCAAAATCGGCACGCCGGACGAGATGAGCGCGCCGAGCGTCCTCACGCACCGCGCGAGCGCGACTTTCCTCACCACGCCCCCGATGCCGAGCGGTATTCTGAGCGCGAAGCGGCCCCATACTTTTCGCCCTTCCTCGGTTCGCGCCCACCGCGCGACGAAGAAGGCTCCGACGGCGAAAAGCACGAGCGTCGCCAGTCCGCCGAAGCCCGTAAGGATGTCCGAGAGTCCGAGGGCGATCCTCGTCGGGAGCGGAAGCGAGCCTCCGAGGTCGGCGTACATTCCGGCGAAGATCGGGACGATGAAGACGAGCATGAACAAAGCGGCGACGAGCGCGAATGCGAGGACGAAGAGCGGATACGCCAACGCGCCGCGAACCTTCCTTTTTAATTCTTGATCCTTTTCAAGCTGCGCGGCGACGCGGAGGAGAACCTCATCCAAAGCGCCCCCGACCTCCCCGGCCCGAACCATCTCTACGTAAAGTTTGCCGAAGACGACCTCGTGGCGGTGGAGTGCCTCGGAGAGCGACGAGCCGGACTCGATGTCCTTCCGAACCGCCTCGACGACCTCCCGGAGCTTCGACGACTCGGTCTGGTCGGTGAGTATGCGGAGCGAGCGGACGAGCGGGAGTCCGGCTTCGATCATGGTGGCGAGCTGCCGCGTGAAGATGACGAGGTCGTCCGCCCGAACCCCTTTGAATGGAGAGAAAACCTCACGCTCGCGGATTCCTTGCTCGCTCACGTCAATGACGAGGAGGCCCCGGCTTCGGAGGAGCTCGGCGACGGCTTCACGGTCTTCGCCCTCTATTTTGTCGCGGAGGATCCCGCCTTTCGGGTCGCGGGCTTTGTATTTGTACACGCTCATAGTTGACTCCCGGTCGCTCTTTTCCCGGCCTTCGCCTCCCCGTCGAAGAGTCGGCTCATCTCTTCCATGTCCGTGGCGTGCCTCCGAGCCTCCTCCGGCGCGACGAGGCCGCGTTTCACAAGGCGCGCCAAAGCCGCGTCCATCGTCCGCATCCCGAACTTCCCGCCCGCCTGGATCGCCGAATATATTTGATGCGTCTTCCCCTCCCGGATGAGGTTCCGCACCCCCGGAGTCGGGACGAGAACCTCGCACGCCGCCACCCTCCCCCCGCCCACTTTCGGCACGAGGGCTTGCGTGACGACGCCTTGAATCGTGTTCGCGAGTTGCGCCCGAACCTGGTTTTGCTGGTGCGGCGGGAACACGTCTATGATCCGGTCAATCGTCTGCGGCGCGTCCCGCGTGTGAAGCGTCGAAAGCACGAGATGCCCCGTCTCCGCGGCGGTGATCGCGAGCGATATAGTTTCGAGATCCCGCATCTCCCCCACGAGGATGACGTCCGGGTCTTGCCGAAGCACGTGCTTCAACGCGCTCGCGAAGCTGCGCGTGTCGGCCCCGACTTCGCGCTGGTTAACAACGCAGTTTCCGCTCCGATGGAGGAACTCGATCGGGTCTTCGACGCTCATTATGTGGCTCCGGCGCGTCTCGTTTATCCGGCCGACCATCGCCGCGAGCGTCGTGGATTTCCCGCTCCCCGTCGGCCCGGTGACGAGGATGAGGCCGCGGGGCTTCCCGGACATCTCGAAAACGGAGCGAGGCAACCCGAGGTCTTCGAGGCGAGGTATCTCCTCCGAAACGGGACGGAACGCCGCCCCGAGGCAACCCCTTTGAAAATAAGCATTCACCCGGAAGCGGCATATGCCGGGAAGCTCGTATCCGAAGTCGAGCTCGAGCGTCCCTTCGAGTACGGCTCTTTGCCCCTCGGTGAGGATTTCCATGACCATCGCCCGCGTGTCCTCGCGTGAAAGCTCGGGGGCGTCGGCTCGGGGCGAGCTCGCCGTCTATCCGAAGCATCGGCGGGGAACCCGCCGTGATGTGGAGGTCGCTCGCCCCGAGCCGAACAGCCTCGACGAGGAGATTCCACAACGAAGCGCGAAGCTCTTCTCCACCGACGCTTTCCATCCCCGAACTCTACGGCCAAATAACATTTTTTGCAAAGTTATTTCGCGTTCCGGTTGATGGGATCCACATTCGCCGCACGCCACACGACCCCACACCGAACCCGGCGACGTTCTTCGCGTGGATGCGCCGTTCGTCGGAAGACGACTCGCCCGGACAATTCATGAGACCGTGTGGGATCGGGAGTGGGGAAAGGCGAAGCGCGAGACGCCCGCGCCTTCGCATCGCCTCCGAGTGCGGAGAGTGGGTTCGCCGGGCGGGGGCGGAATCATCCGGGCGGGCGAGCCGGGAACGTCCCGACTTCCGACTCCCGGTTTCCCCGAAGGATACTTCGTGAATTATCCGGACTCGGCGAGGCGACTATGCTCGCCCGTTCCCGGTGTCGTTTCGCGTTCCGCCGCCTCGCGGGCGAAAACAAAGAGCCACGCGCGTTTGTTCGACGCGCATGGCTCCGGGATGTCCGGCGATCCGGGCGGGCTATGCCCCTCCGAGGCCGGCTTCCTCCTTCGCCACGAGGAACTCGTCGTAGTTGTCCGTGAAGAAGTGTTCGCCCCCGTCCGGCGTTATGACGTAATAAACGAAGTCCGTCTCGTCCGGGTTGACCGCCGCCTCGATGGACGAGAGGCTCGGCGAGGCGATGGGGCCGTGCGGGAGGCCGATGTTCTGGTACGTGTTGTATGGCGAGTCCACTTCGAGGTCGGGGAGCGAGAGGTTCTCTTTCTGCTCGCCCCGCGCGTATTGTATGGTCGCGTCTATTTGGAGCGGCATCTCGGCCCGGATGCGGTTGTATATCACCGAGGCGATGATCGGCTTCTCCGCCTCGTTGGCGGCCTCGCGCTCGATGAGAGAGGCGACCGTGAGAAGCTCGTACTCGGTGAGGTTGAGTTCCTCGGAGGCAGCCGCGAAGTCAACGTTCTCGGTTTCGAGGAGGTATTGCTCGAGGAGGCGGTTCACTATTTGATCCGCCGTCGTCCCCTCCTCGAACTCATAGCTTTTCGGGAAAAGGAATCCCTCGGTGTCGTTTATCGCCCCGTCCTCGAGGAAGGCGTATCCATAGTCGGTCCGGTTCGCGGCCTCCTCAAACTCGCCCGCCGAAATCTCGCCGTTCTCGGCGACGGCGGAGGCCGTCTCTTCGAGGGTGAGGCCCTCGGAGACCGTTACGGCGAACGTCGGGACGGCCTCGCCCTCGGTGAGCTTCGTCATGATCTCGTCGTTGCCCTCGGCGGCGGCGAAAGCATATTGCCCCGGACGGATCCCGGAACCCTCGCCGCCCATCCTCGCCTGGAGCGTGAAGAAGAACGAGCTTCCGATGACGCCCTCCGCCTCGAGTTTGTCGGCCACGCTCGACAGCGTGTCTCCCTGAACGACTTCGATCTGGACGGATTCACCCGATTCTTCCCCGGCGACCTCGCCGCCACCCCCCGTCGCCGACGACACGATCAAATATATGACCCCGAGGACGGCCACGACGAGAAGGAGACCCACGACGGCCGGGCCGATGTTCGACTTCTTCTTCCGAGGCTTCCGTTTCCGGTTTCTCGTCGAAGAGCCTCTCGTCGAAGAGCCCCTCGTCGAAGAGCCTCTTCCCGACGACGCGCCGAGCGCGTTCAGCCGGGAGTCGAGATCATCGCGATCCCGGCGGCTCCTCTTGTCGTAACGTTTCAAATGTCCCCCCTCGATTCCAGATATTCCTGAAGCATCCGAGCCGCCGCGAGATCGTCCACGCGACCTTCCGCGCGATCCACGCCTCGCTTCGCGCCCCGCTTCTTCGCTTTTTTTCCGCGACCGACCGCGCCGCTTTCCGCCGCCATCCGAGTCGTGAAACGCTCGTCCCATTCGACGAACCTCGTGTCCGGGAACTCATTTCTTAACCCGTTTAGTTTATCCAAAATTTTCCGGGCTTGAAACCCGACCTCCCCACGGAGGTTCTTCGGAACGCCGACCACGACCTCGGAAACTTCATCTTCGCGGACGAGATTTTCGAGGAGGCCGGACAATTCACCGCTCCCGACGACCTCGACCGGACGGGCGATCTGTCGCGTCGCGTCCGAAATTGCGACCCCCGTCCACACATCCCCGACGTCGAGGGCGGCGACCCGCCCCCGCTCCACAGCCACAGACATCGCCTACGAATCTCGCCCGGAACCGAGCCGATCCCTCATAAGCGCGGGTACTTTCCCGAGCGCGTCCGAAATCGCCTCCGGGTTTCCGCCACCGGCTTGCGCCATCGTCGGAGAACCACCGCCCCCGCCCCCGAGAACGCCGGAAAGCTCCTTCACAATATCCCCGGCCTTCACTTTGTCCGCGACTTCCTCATGGAGGTTCGCCACGAGGACGGCCTTCCCATCGAGGTCGGCGGCGAGGACGACGGCGGCGGGACTCCCGAGGCGGTTCTTCACATCGTCGGATATTTGACGAAGCCCCTTCACATCGGAGGCGACGACCTCCCCGGCCACGACCTTCACACCGTCCACCGACTCCGCGCCCTCCACGAGCGACCCGACTTCTTCGAGACCTTTTTTGAGCGTGCTTTCGCGGGACGCCTCGCGTGCCTCGCGTGCCTCGCTTCGCAGTCCGGCGACGGCGTTCGGGAGTTCGTCCACTTCGACGCGGAGCGACTCGGAGAGTTCCTCGGCCTTCGCGCTCGTCCGGAGGAGATAATAAAGAGCCTCGCGCCCGGT
>Ga0136630_1000476_pt1 | contig 15494 bp, 13 predicted proteins | sample AntDrymUQ5682106_2_FD_105496 | JGI IMG/M metagenome (GOLD analysis project Ga0136630, IMG submission 105496) | Polar desert sand microbial communities from Dry Valleys, Antarctica - metaG UQ568 (21.06) | ecosystem: Environmental > Terrestrial > Soil > Desert | place: Antarctica: Dry Valley...
AGCGCGCCTGCTTGATCTCCTCGGGGATCGTGGCCCGCATCTGGTCGAGGATGTCGTAGATCTCGTCCTTGTCGACACGGACCTGGCCGGTCATGGGGACGAGCTTGGCGTTATGAACCAGGTCGTCGAGCTTGTCGATTAGAACGAGGACGTCCATAGCAACCCTTCAGTTCGCTAGTGCCCGCGCTCTTCCTTCAAGCGCGCAGCCACCGTCTCGGGCACGAGCTCATCGATCGCGCCGTTGAACATTGCCAGCTCCTTGATACCGCTCGAACTCAAGAAACTGTACTGGGGACTGGCCATAAGGTAGAGCGTGTCGATATCCGCCGCCTGCAGGCGGTTCAGTTGCTGCATCTCGAACTCGTACTCGAAGTCGGAGATCGCGCGCAGGCCCTTGACGATCGCGCGGGCTCCCTGATCGCGGGCGAAGTCAACGACGAGGTTCGAGAACTGCTCGACGCGGACGTTGTCCAGCGCCGCCACGGCCTGCTGAACGAACGCGATCCGCTCCTCGATCGAGAACAGCGTGTGGGCCTTGCGCCTCGACAGGTTCACGACCGCGACGACGACCTCGTCGAACAGCTGCGCCGTGCGTGCGATGACATCGAGATGCCCGTTGGTGACGGGGTCATAGGAGCCCGGGCAGATGGCGATGCGGGATTCAGGTGTCATGGATGCGGATGACGGTGTCGCCGTAGCGGCGCTCATCGCTGAGCGGAAGGTCCAGCGCGAGCGGGTCGCGGCGGTCGCTCTCGGTCACGACGCGCGCCGCCGGTGCAAGCACCGGGGGCAGCGCCTCGGAGAGCTTCCGCCCCAGGCCGGCCGCGTGCCGGTAAGGAGGGTCGAGGAAGACCAGATCGTATGCCTCGCGGCGTGCCAGTGCGGCGCGCAGGGCTGCTTGGGCCTCCATCCGGTGCACGTGGGCATCGACCCCGAGCGCCTCCAGGTTGGCGCGGATCGCTGCGATCGCGCGCTGCGAGCGGTCGACGAAGACGGCCGTCGCGGCCCCGCGTGACAGTGCTTCGAGGCCGAGCGCGCCGGAGCCCGCGAACAGGTCGAGCACGCGTGCGCCCGGCACCGATGGGCCGAGCACGCTGAACAGCGCCTCGCGCACGCGGTCGCTGGTCGGGCGCGTCGCCGTGCCCGGCGGGGCGACCAGCCGGCGCCCCTTGAAGCTGCCGGCGACGATCCTCAACCGGCCGAGCCGCGCTTGAGGACGTGCTGCGCCAAGCGCTCGCGCAATCGCTGCGCGCGGACTCGCACGTCGCCGAACACCGTGCCCCCCACGAGGGTCACCCGCGGCGCACCGGCCGGCGCGACCTCCCCCGCCTCCTGCCGGACGCTGCCGAACAGCGTCTTGCTGAGAACGTCGACGGCGACCCCCTCCGGCACGAGCAACTGGACGTCGCCGAAGATCGTCCGCGCCTCGATGTTCATCACGGCCGCTGTGACGTGCGCTTCGCGCAGGTCCAGGACGACGTCGCCGAAGCAGGTCTTCCAGCTGCTGTGCTCGGGGACCGTCCACGTCCCGGAGCGGCGCACATCGCCGAACACCGTCGACCGGTGCGTCGGCGCGGCAAGCTCGCGGCCCGCGGCAGGAGCGGCGGGAGCGGATGCGACGGGGAGGTCGTCGGTCAGCCGTTCGAGCTCGCCGCGCGTCGTCGCCTGCAGCGCTGACTCGACGCGGTCGGTCAGCTCCTCGAAGGTCAAGCGACCCTCCCCCGCGGCGTCGCGCAGCATGTCGACCGCTCGCTCGCGCTCCTGATCGGAGGCGCGCATCGCCATCGCGGGGACACGATCGGGGAGTTGCCCTGGCGCTCCGTCCTGCGTCGTCATCGGCAACTCGAACGTTAGCGATGGAGAGCTGCGAGGCGGCTGCTAGACGATCAGGCCGGCAGCGGCTGGCGCTCGGCCTCGCCGTAGGTCGCCGCCAGCGCATCGGCGAGCAGCGCGTGCTCGGGCGCGTCGAGCTCCGGGTCGACCGCGAGCACGCCCTCGGCGTAGGACTTGGCCGCCTCGGCGAGCGGCTCGTCCTCGGGCAGCCGCGCGACCTTGAACTGCGCCAGACCCGACTGGCGCGTTCCGGCGACCTCGCCCTCGCCGCGCAGCTCGAGGTCGATCTGGGCGAGTCGGAAGCCGTCGGAGTGCTCGGCCAGCGCGCGCAGCCGGGTCGACCCCTTGGGGCCGAAGAGCAGACACAGCGACTCGTGCTCGCCGCGGCCGATGCGGCCACGGAGCTGGTGCAGCTGGCTGATGCCGTAGCGCTCGGCGCCTTCGACGAGCATCACCGTCGCGTTGGGGACATCGACGCCGACCTCGATGACGGTCGTCGCGACGAGCACGTCCGCGCCGCCGGCGGCGAACGCGGCCATCGCGGCCTGCTTGTCGCGCGAGCGCATCTGGCCGTGCAGCAGCTCGACGCGGTAGCCGGCGAGCTCGGCGCCGCGCAGGCGCTCGAACTCGGCCGTCGCGGCCTTCGCCTGCAACGCCTCGGACTCCTCCACGAGCGGGCAGACGACGAACGCCTGGCGGCCGGCGTCGAGCTCCTCGCGGATACGCTCGTAGGCGCGTGCGCGCTCGGCGTCGGTCGAGGCGACGTGCGTGACGATCGGCTTGCGCCCGTGCGGCAGCTCGCGCAGCGCCGTGATGTCGAGGTCGCCGTAGCGCAGCAGCGCCATCGTGCGCGGGATCGGCGTCGCGGTCATGTGCAGCACGTGCGGGACGAGATCCGATCCCGCTCGCCGCGCCTTGGCATCCAGCGCCGCGCGCTGGCGCACGCCGAAGCGGTGCTGCTCGTCGACGACGACGACGGCGAGCCGGTCGAAGCGCACGTCCTCCTCGACGAGCGCGTGCGTGCCGACGACGAACGACAGCTCGCCGCTGGCGAGCTTGCCCAGCAGGTCCGTGCGGCGCGCGGCGCTCGTCGAGCCGGTCAGCAGCGCGGCGCGCACCGCCTCCCCGGGCAGCAGCGCCTGCAGCGTCGCGAAGTGCTGCTCGGCGAGCACCTCCGTCGGTGCCATGAACGCGGCCTGCATATCCTGCTCGACGGCGCGCAGGATCGCGTGCAGAGCGACGACGGTCTTGCCCGAGCCGACCTCGCCCATCAGCAGTCGCTGCATCGGCCGCGGCTGGGCGAGCTCCTCGTCGAGCTTGTGCAGCGCGCGCAGCTGATCGCCGGTGAGCGCGAACGGCAGCAGCTCCTCGCGCCAGCGCCGCGACAGGCCGGGGGCGCCGTCGAGCACGGGCGCGCGCAGGCCGGCGCGGCGCTGCGCGCGGCGGCGCAGCAGCGAGAGCTGGGCGAGCAGCAGCTCGTCGAAGGCCAGCCTGCGGCGGCCGGCCTCGTGGTTTCCGGCGTGCGCGGCGACGAGCGCGGCGGTTCGGTCGGGCATCGTGCCGTGCGCGCGCAGGCGTGCCGGCAGGGGCTCGATCGCGTGCTCGGCGGCGGGCAGGTGCGCGCGCACGAGCGCGAGGATCTGCGTCGAGGACAGCCCCTCGGTCGCCGGGTAGTGCGCGACCTCCTGCGCGCTGCCGGTGTGCTCGTCGGTCGGCGCGTGGCTTGTGACCTTGAAGCGGTTGCGCGCCTCGTGCTTTCCGTGCAGCACGAGCCGCGTGCCCGGCGCGTACCTGCGCTGTAGCCACGGCTGGTTGAAGAACGTCGCCTTCATCACGCCCGTCTCGTCGGCGACCGTCGCCTCGACGAGCGGCTTCATCCCGCGGCGTCGCACCGGGCGGCTCGTGATCGAGCGCACCTCGACGACGACGGTCGCGCTCTCGCCGGGCGCGAGCGCGGCGACCGTGCGCGACTCGCGGCGATCACGGGGCAGGAACTCGAGCAGGTCACCGACGCTGTGCAGGCCGAGCTGCTGCGCGGCCTCGGTCGCCTTCGCGCTACCGGCCTTCAGCGGCGCCTCGAGCATCGACGGGCGCGGCCAGCGCAGCGGTGCCCGCAGCAGCGCTTCGTGGTCGAGCTCGTCGGCAGTGGCAAAGGCGGTCGGCACGCGACCAATCATGATCGGCGCTGCGGACCGCGCCCCGCGACGGCGCGGCTACTCAGCGGCCAGCAGCCACCAGTAGCTCGGCTGGCCGCCGATCTCGTACTCGAACTCGACCCCGCCGGGAACGAGCCTGCGGATGTCGTCCTCGCCCAGCGGCGCGCCGTCGCCGCCGATGCATGTCAGCAACTCGGCGCCGGCGCTGAGCTGCTCGAGCACGGCGCCGAGTGTCGCCGAGGGCTGGCCCCAGGCGACGATCTGCTCATCGACGAAGCCGACCGCGTCGCCCGTGACGAAGCGGCCCTCGGCGTCGTCGCGCGCGGCGCGCGCAACCGCGCCGGTGCGCAGGTGCTCAAGCGCCGCGTCGAACGCGGCGACGTTGTCCGCCGCCGAGCGATCCGGGTCGAGCGCCAGCGCCACGGCCAGGCCCGCCTGCTGCGAGCGCGCGGCGCTGACGCGGACGGTCTTCTCCGACAGCGCGGCGGCGTGCTCGGCGGCCATCACCACGTTCGGCGAGTTGGGCGGCACGACGATCTCTTCGGCGCCAACGTCGTGGATGCCCGCCAGCAGCTCGTACGTGGACGGGTTGAGCGTCCCTCCGCCGTCCAGGCAGGCGACGCCGAGGCTCTCGTAGAGGGCGCGCATCCCGTTGCCGGCGACGACGGCCAGCGCGCCGCAGCGTGGCTGCCGGCGCTGTGCCCCGGCAGCGCCGTTGGCCGACAGACGCTCGGCGCGCTCACGCACCTGCGCGTGCATGTCGGCGATGTCCAGCCGCGAGACCTCTGCGATGCCGTCGAACAGAGCGGTCGCGCACTGCGGCTCGTCGGTGTGTACGTGCACCTTGAGCGTCACGGCATCGCCGACGACGAGGACGGAGTCGCCGATCAACTCCAGTGGCGCGATCCAGTGGCCCGGGTCGAGCGCGTGGCCGGTGACGGCGAAGTTCGTGCAGTAGCGGTGCGTCGAGGAGCTGTGCTGCGGGTGGCTGACGCGCGCCGGCGGGGGCTGGTGGGCCAGCTCAGGAGCTTCGCTGCCGCGCAGGGCGGCGATCATGCCGGCGACGATGATCGTCAGAGCGTGGCCGCCGGCGTCCACCACGCCGCTCTCGCGTAACACGGCGAGCTGCTCGGGGCCACGGCGCACGGACTCCTGTCCCGCCCGCAGCGCGCGTTCGAGCACGTCGGCGATGAGCGCGTTCTGGATCGCGGGATCAGTCTCGTAGCCCAGCCGGATGTCGCCCATATGCGCGAGCTCGGTCGCGACGGTCGTGGCCATCTCGCGCATGACCGTGAGGATCGTGCCCTCGGCCGGCTCGCGCACCGAGCCGTAGGCGCGGTGCGCGGCGCGCGCCATCGCGGCGCCGATCAGCACCGGGTCGACCAGCTCACCGGGGCGGCTGATCAGCTCCTCGGCGGCACCGCGGATCAGCTGGGAGAGGATCACGCCGCTGTTGCCGCGCGCGCCGAGCAGCGCGGCGCGTGCGACGGAGTCGACGATCTCGTCACGGCCGATCTCGTCGAGGCGACCCTCGTCGGCCGCGAGGCGATCGAGCTCCAAGAGCACGGAGCGCAGCGTCAGCGCCATGTTGTCGCCGGTGTCGCCGTCGGCGACGGGGAAGACGTTGAGATCGTTGATCTCCTGGCGGCGCGATTCGAGCTGCGCGAGCGCACCCTCGACGACGGCGCGGAAGCGGACGAGACTGGGATCCATTGCTTGGGTGTGACGTCGCCCGCAGGTCGCCGGTTCCGGCGACCGGAGGGCTAACCCCCGTTACATTGCCTTGGTGACCTTGCCGGCCTTCAGGCAACGCGTGCACACGTAGACGCGCCGCGGGGCGGAGCCGACGAGGATCCGGACCTTCTGCAGGTTGGGGTTGAAGCGTCGCTTCGTGGCGACCATCGAGTGGCTGCGGCTGTGGCCGAACGCCGGGCCCTTTCCGCAGCTGTGACAGATCTTGGCCATTGCGACGGCGAAGTGTAGAGCGTGGCACGAGCGTCCGTTTGCCGCGGTGGGGTGGGTATCGTCGAAGCGGATGCCTGAGATCGACCTGCCGGAGCGCTATCGCGTCGCCCGGCACATCGCCAGCGGCGGCATGGCGGCCGTCTGGGAGGCGCACGACCTGTTGCTGAACCGGACCGTCGCGATCAAGGTGCTCGGCGCCCATTTCGACCTCGACAGCGGCGCGCGCGCACGGTTTCAGCGCGAGGCGCGGACGGCCGCACAGATCTCCGATCGGCCGCACATCGTGACGATCTACGACATCGGCGAGCACCACGAGCACGCGTTCATCGTCATGGAGTACTTCGCCGGCGGCACCGTCGCCGATCGGCTGCGTGCTGCGCGCGGCGCGGATGACGCGATCCCGCGCGACACCGCGTTGCGCTGGCTGCATGAGGCCGCCGTCGGGCTCGACATCGCCCACGCGGCCGAGATCGTCCACCGCGACGTCAAGCCGGCGAACCTGATGCTCGACGCCCACGACCGCCTGGCGGTCGGCGACTTCGGGATCGCGCGGCTCGCCGACGACACCCAGATGACGCAGACCGGCCAGGTGCTCGGCACGGCCGCGTACCTGTCCCCCGAGCAGGCGCTGGGTCAACCGGCGACGCCCGCCAGCGATCGCTACGCGCTGGCGGTCGTCGCCTACGAGCTGCTGGTAGGTGCGCGTCCGTTCAACGCCGGTCCGGCGGCCGCGCAAGCGCGCCAGCACGTCGAGGCGCCGCCGCCGCGTGCCTCGCAGGCACAGCCCGGCCTGCCACCCGCAGTCGACGCCGTGCTCGCCCGCGGGCTGGCCAAGGAGCCCTCTGAGCGGCCGCTGACGGCGACCGCCTTCGTCGGCGAGCTCGAGCTGGCGCTCGACGCGCAGGCGCCGGCGGTGGTCGAGCCGACCCGGCGGATCCCCGCGGTCGCGCCGACCGAGCCGACGCGGCGGGCCCCGCCGGCCCCGCGAGCGGCGCCCTCACCCGCGCCGGGGGAGCGCGAGCGCAGCCGCCGCTACGCGCCGCTCGTCATCCTTGCCCTCGCCGCGCTTGCGATCGGCGCGATCGCCGCGCTGGCCTCCGGCGGCGGGGACGACCCGTCCTCCGGCGCTGGCAGCGCGGGCAGCACGACCGCAACACGCGACGGCAACGGGGCGAGCTCGAAGAAGCCCTCGCCGCCGGCCGCCAGCAAGCCGGCGACGCCACCTCCCTCCTCCTCCGGCACCGCGGATCTGGTCGCGCTCGATGCGCGCGGCTACGGCTTGATCAAGCAGGGGCGCTACGAGGAGGCGATCGCGCCCGAGCAGCAGGCCGTCGATGGCTTCCGTGCCCGCAAGCAGACCGCCAACCGCAACTACGCCTTCGCGCTCTACAACCTCGGGACCGCGCTGCACCGCTCGGGACGGTCCGCCGAGGCGATCCCGTATCTCGAGGAGCGCCTGAGGATCAGCGACGACCGCCGGCCGATCGTCGAGCAGGAGCTCGCCGCCGCGCAGGCCGCGGCCGGCGGCGCGACCAAGCCTGGTAAGGAGCCCAAGCAGCGCGGCGGCGACAAGGAGAAGGAGGAGGGGGACTGAGCCTGCGTCAGCGAGACTCGCGCCGCGAGGGGGCAGGCGCGGGCGGCTGGTGCTCGCGCCGGCGAGCCGGCCGCGGATAGCCATCGCCGGCGCGCCCGCCCTCACGCAGGCGCACACGGCTCGCGGCCGCGTCGGGAAGCGGCCACGGGAGCCGCTCGCCCGGCGGTGTGGGCTGGGGCGGGACCGGCCGGTCGCCGTCATCGCCGCCGCGACGCCACCAGCGCCGCCAGGTTCCGCGTCCCTCGTCGCCGAGCACACCCCAGACGAGCAGCAGCCCGCCCACGACATGCACGGTGAAGACGATCGTCAGCGCCAGGATCTCTTCGACTTGACCGGCAGGCACGCTCTTAGCCTACCCCGCGCAAGGAGGTCCTGATCGCTGCTCGGACACGTCAGACGTCGCCCGCGATCTCGGCCTTCACGCGCGCCAGCGCAAGCACGGCCTCGGCCGCGTTTGCGCCCTCGTCGCGCTTGTCGCCGCCGGCGCGCTCCAGCGCCTGGTCCATGTTCTCGACCGTCAGGACGCCGAAGCCGCACGGCACGCCGGTGCGCAGCGAAACCTCCTGGATGCCGCGCGCCGCCGCGGCACAGACGTGGTCGTAGTGCGATGTCTCCCCGCGGATGACGGCGCCCAGACAGGCGATGCCCTCGTAGCGACCCGTCTGCGCAGCCAGCAGCGCCGCGAGCGGCAACTCGTAGGCGCCGGGCACGTCGAAGACGTCGATCGCGTCGGCGTCGGCAGACTCGAAGACGCGCTTGGCGCCGGCGACGAGCTGCTCGGCAAGCTCGGAGTAGAAGCGCCCGACGACGATCGCGAACCTCATGAGCGACGCCCCTCCCGGCGCTCGCGCTCGTCGCGCTCCTCCTCATCGTGGAGCATCTGCTCGTCGACGTCGAGGCCCTGATGGTGCAGGGTGTGGCCCATGCGGTCGCGCTTGGCGCGCAGATATGACTCGTTGTGCGGGTTGGACACGTGCTCGATCGGGACCTGTTCGGAGACCGACAGTCCGTAGCCCTCCAGGCCGCGGATCTTCTTCGGGTTGTTGGTTAGGATACGGATCGAGCTCAGACCGAGGTCGACGAGTATCTGCGCGCCGATGCCGTAGTCGCGCAGGTCGGCGGGCAGGTTGAGCGCGAGGTTGGCCTCGACGGTGTCCATGCCGCTCTCCTGCAGCTTGTAGGCGCGCAGCTTGTTGAGCAGCCCGATGCCGCGGCCCTCCTGCGCGAGGTACAGCAGCACGCCGCGGCCCGCGCGCTCGATCATCGCCAGCGCCGACTCGAGCTGCTCGCCGCAGTCGCAGCGCAGCGAGTGAAAGACGTCGCCGGTCAGGCATTCGGAGTGCACCCGCACGAGCACATCGGGCTGGCCGTCGACCTCGCCCTTGACGAGCGCGACGTGGTGCTTGCCGCCAATCAGCTCGCGGTAACCCGTCGCCTGGAAGTCGCCGAACCCGGTTGGCAGCCTTGTCGACACGACGCGCTCGACGAGCTTGTCGTGGCGCCGCCGGTAGGCGATCAGGTCGGCGACGGTGACCATCCTGAGGCCGTGCTGCTCGCAGTACGCGGTGAGATCGTCGACGCGCGCCATCGTGCCGTCGTCGTTCATGACCTCACAGATGACGCCCGCCGGATTGAGGCCCGCCAGGCGAGCGAGGTCGACCGCCGCCTCGGTCTGGCCGGCGCGCTCCAGGACACCGCCGGGGCGGCTCTTCAGCGGGAAGACGTGGCCGGGCTGGACGAGGTCGCGCGGCGAGCTCTCGGGGTCGATCGCGACCTGGATCGTGCGTGCCCGGTCGGGAGCGGAGATCCCGGTCGTCACGCCCTCGCGGGCCTCGATCGAAACGGTGAACGGCGTCTCGAACGGCGACTCGTTCTTGGCCGCCATGAGGTCCAGGCCAAGCTGGTCGCAGCGCTCGGGCGTCAGCGACAGGCAGATCAGCCCGCGCCCCTCCTTGGCCATGAAGTTGACGGCCTCGGGGGTCGCGAACTGGGCGGCCATCGTCAGGTCGCCCTCGTTCTCGCGGTCCTCGTCGTCGCAGACGACGACCATCTTGCCCTGGCGGATGTCCTCCAGCGCCTGCTCGATCGTCGCGAACGGGCTCTTCGTGGCGGGCTTCACGCGCTGACTCCGACGAGCTTCTCGACGTACTTGGCGAGCACGTCGACCTCGAGGTTGACGGTCGTCCCCGGCGCGGTCGCGCCGAGGCTCGTGCGCTGCAGCGTCTCGGGGATCAGCGCCACGTCGAAGCCGTCGCCGTCGATCCGTGCGACGGTCAGCGAGACGCCGTCGACGGCGATCGAGCCCTTGGCGACGACGTAGCGAAGCACGCCGGCGGGGGCCTCGATCGTCACGACGAGCGCGAAGCCGTCCTCGCGAACCTCGCTGACGGTGCCAACGCCGTCGACGTGGCCCTGCACGATGTGGCCGCCGAGCCGGTCGGTGGCGCGCAGCGCGAGCTCGAGGTTGACGGCCGTGCCGGCGCCGAGGGCCGCCAGCGTGCTGCGCTGCAGCGTCTCTTGCATCACCTCCGCCGCGAAGCGGTCGCCGGCCACGTCGGTCGCGGTCAGGCAGACGCCGTTGACGGCGATCGAGTCGCCCTCGGCGAGCTGCTGCGCCAGCGCCGTGGCGACGGTCAGGCGCACGCCGTCGCTCGCCGCGTCGACCGCCGCGATGCAGCCAAGATCAGCAACCAGGCCTGTGAACATGTACCTCCGACGGGCCCTCCGGCCCCGCGTCTTGAGATTACGCTCGACATCACGTCTCGCGAGAACGCTCACCATTCTCGCAGCCGCGCGGAGACCAGCAGGTCGTCCGCCACGCGCTCGCAGTCGAGCGTCAGGGCGCGCAGGGCCTCTGAGATGCGCTCGACGCCCTCGCCCTCGAGCGGATCGCGGGCCGCCCGGCCGCCGAGCAGCAGCGGCGCAAGGAACAGCCGCACCTCGTCGATCTCGCCGGCATCGAGAAACGCGCCTGCGAGGTGCGGGCCGCCCTCGAGCAAGATCGAGGTCACGCCCTCGGCGCCCAGCTGCTCGAGCGCCGAGCGCACGCGCGCGGGCTCGTTGCCACCGGTCGCGACGATCACCTCGGCGCCGGCCATCTCCAGCGCCTCGGTCGCCGCGCGGCGCGCGGCGCGCGAGACGATCACGGTCAGCGGGAGATCGGGCACCGCCGACACGAGCTGAGACGTCTGCGGCAGACGTGCCGTGGCATCGAAGACGACACGTCGCGGCTGATGGTGGACGCCCTCGACGCGCGCCGTCAGCCGCGGGTCGTCGGCGAGCGCGGTGCCGATCCCGACGGCGACGGCGTCGACGCTCGCGCGCCAGCGGTGCGCGCGAGCGCGGCTGGACTCGTCGGAGATCCACTGCGAGTCGCCGGTGCGGGTGGCGACCTTGCCGTCGAGCGTCATGGCGGACTTGAACAGCACCCAGGGACGGCCCGTGCGTGCGTGCTTGCGAAAGGCCTGGTTGACGAGCCGCGCCTGGCGAGCGACCTCGCCGTCGGCGACCTCGATCTCGATGCCCTCGTCGCGCAGGATCCCCAGGCCGCGGCCGGACGCCTTCGAGCTGGGATCGTCGGAGGCGACGACGACGCGCGCGATCCCGCTGGCGAGAATCGCGTCGGTGCAGGGCGGAGTCTTACCCGAATGACAGCAGGGCTCAATCGAGACGTACAGCGTCGCGCCCGTGAGATCGGCGTCCTGAGCATCGGCGATCGCGTTGATCTCGGCGTGCGGTCCGCCGTGCTCGTCGTGCCAGCCCTCGGCGATGATCGTGCCGTCGCGGACGATCAGCGCCCCGACCATCGGGTTCGGATGAACCCGACCGCGCCCATGCTCGGCGAGCTCGATCGCACGCTGCAGGTGTACTGCGTCTGCTGAGCTCAACAGCGCCACGACTCAGAGCATACGTCGCACGGCGCTGCCGACGTCAGGGGCTAGTCAGCGGCGCGCACTTGCCGCCGCGCAGCCGGTAGATCGTCATCTCAGGTCCGGGGCGGTGGTAGGCCCGTGGGTAGTAGTCGAACGTCCAGTCGAAGTTGAACGGCACCGGGCCTTCGCCTTTGGCGTAGGGCGAGATCTTGTATACGACGTCGGCGCGCCGCCCGAGCTCCTTGTAGTAGGCGATCGCGTTGGGAACCTTCTTCGGTTCGGCCTCGGCGCGGCCGCGCTGGGTCGACCCGACGACCACGTGGCAGAAGCGCGCGCGTTCGTAGGCGTCGATCAGCGCGGGGCGCAGCACCCGCTCGTAGTCCTCGGTGTTGACGACCACGCCCGCGCGACCGAGCTTGCCCGTGCGCGGGTCGATCAGCGACTTGCCGGTCGAGAACTTGATCCAGCGGTTGCCGCTCTCCGTGTACTGCGCCGGGTTGCCGATGTCCTGCACCCACGAACCAGGCACGATCGGCTCGACGACGATGCGACTTCCCAGTGGCACGTTGGCGACCATCCATTGGCGTGCGAGGTTGCGCGTGTCGTCGCGCGAGGTCACCAGGCCGCTGTGCAGCGAGTACACGAAGCCCTGTGCGCACACCGCGACGACCGCGATCGCGATGAACGTCGAGCGCAGCACCGGTATGAAGCGCGCGCCGAAGTCGGCGAGCTCGAGCGCCGCGTACGCGGCGAGCATGCACACGAACGGGAAGACCGGCATCAGCCAGCGACCGAAGTAGCGCTCCTGCGAGCCCATGAAGAGCACGAAGAAGACGACCGGCAGGACGATGATCCAAACCAGGCGCCGCTCGTCGAACCACAGCCGCACCGCGCCCCCGGCGGCGAGGATCAGCGGAATCCAGCCAAGTCCCCAGCCAAACGACCACAGGTAATACAGATAGCCGTTCTCCTGCGTGAGCCCGAGCTTGCCCGACGCGTCGCCGGAGGCGTCGGACTGGTGCGTCAGACCGTCCCAGAAGGCCACGGGGTCGAGGACCGCGTACGGGTTTCCGATCAAGAAACATGCGGCCGCGACAGCCCCCGCGATCGCCAGGCCGCGCAGCGCCAGCGCGCGGCCGCCGGGGGCGGTCAGCTGCGCCGCCACGGCCACGACGAGCGGAATCAACACGATCCCGCCCGTGTACTTCGTCGCACAGGCCAGCCCGAAGCCGACTCCCGCGATGACGTAGTCGCGCAGACGACCGAAGCGCAGGACGCCCGCAGCGCCCCACAACGCGAGGCCGACCCCGGCGAGCGTCGGCACGTCGTTGAGCGCGAGCTTGGAGTAGAAGACGGGCAGGAACGCCACGGCATAGATCCCGGCCGCGAGCAAGGCCACGCGGCGGTCGATCAGCCGCGCGGATGCGAGGTAGAGCAACCAGACCGCGATCGTGCCCAGCACGGCGGCCAGCACACGGGTGAGCACCCAGACCTGGGTCGGGTCGGATGCGAACACGTTCGCGACCCCCTCGCGGCCGCCGAACCACACGCTGATCAGCAGATGGGCGAGATAGGTGTAGGCGGGTGGGTTGACGAAGTACTGCGGGTTCCAGTCGTGGTCGAAGAGTCCGACCGCGCGCGTGACGAAATGCGCGTTCTCGTCGGCGTTGTAGGCGTACGGCAAGCCGTGCTTGACCCCCCACAGGCGCAGGCCGAGTGCGAGCGCGAGCACGACCCCGACCGCGATCCCCCAGCGCAAGCGCTGCGAGCTCATCAACGGTGACTCCCTGGGCCGCTCAGCACAAGCTCAGCAGCCCGGCGCATAGGCGGCGTAGTAGTTGCTCGTGGCGATGCGCTCGAAGCCTGGCGGCGGCAGGTTCTGCTCGGTCCTGTCGAGCGTGCTGACGAGCGCCTGGCGGATGATCGCAAGGCGGCCGTGGACGAGGATCACCACGCCGCGGGTCGGCGTCACCGGCCCCTCACTCAACAGGCGCGGCGTGTCCGAGCGGGCGAGCACCGTCGTCTGCGGACGGTCGAGGACCCAGCGCACGTCGGGGATCAGCTTGTGGTTGGGCACGTACACGTTGCCGCCGCAGCTCAGCGCCTTGGTCACCGCCGGATCGTGCAGCACCTTCTCGAGCGCCTCGTGTGCGTGACTGCGAAACGCGAGCTCGGTGTCGAGCGTTTCGAGGTCGATGCGAGTGACGGTGAAGGCGGCCCCGACGACGACGATCACGGCAGCCGCGAACGTCCATACCCGCCGCCAGGTACTGCCCTCGCGCAGCATCGTCCAGCCGCCGATGAAAACGGCCGCGAAGATCATCAGCGCCAGCGAGGCAACCAGCAGGTAGCGGTCGATCACCGACAGGCCGGCGAAGCCGACGGCGGCGAACGTACCGACGCCGCTCGCGAACAGCGCGAACGGCATCATCGCGCGGCGCGGTGTCAGCACGATCGCCAGCACGAGCCCAATCGCGCCCGCCACCGCGATCGGGAACTTCGTCAGCGTGATCAGAAACCCGTACATCGCATCGGGCACGGCGCCGATCCCCTTGTCGCGGCCGAGCTCGCTGGCGAGCTCCTTCGTGCCGGTCAGCGAGTACGTCGCGTTGCCGGTGACGACGAAGTCCACGCCCGCCCATACGACGGGGCCGATCGCGGCCAGGGCGGCGTAGCGCGCGCGCTGCACCCACGTCGACCTCGGCGCCAGCCACAGCCAGTACAGCCCCGCCAGCAACCAGGCCTCGGGGCGCATCAGGCCAGCTGCCGCGAGCAGCGCGAGCACGAGCACGGGCCGCTTACGGGCCGCGCGCGCCTCGATCACCGCGGCGACCATCACGACGGCCAGGTAGGAGATGTCGATGTAACCGCGCGCGGCGAGGAACGGGTAGTCGAAGCGCGTCAGCAGCAGCGCCGCGGCGACGAAGCCGACGAGCGGCGTGTAGGCCGTCTTGGCGAGCAGGTAGACCGCCACGACGAGGACGACGAACGACAGCACCGAGCAGAAGACCATGACGCGGTCGGCGGCGTCGCCCAGCGGGTTCAGCAGGGCGCCGAAGGCGATCGCCAGCGGATGCTCGGTCGGCGCGCGGTAGGCCTCGAAGGAGAGCTTGTCGAGGCTCAACAGCTCGCGCCCCCAGAGCAGCGAATAGACGGAGTCGTAGTTCGGATAGGTCGGGTACAGCACGAAGCCGGCCAGCGCGCCGAGCGACAGCAGCGCTAGCGTCAGGCGCTCCCACATGCGCGTCGACGTCCGGCGCAGCAACCGTCGCGCCCGGGAGACCTCGGCGGGCGGTGGCGTGTTGACCGAGGCCGGCCTCTGGGCGCTTGGCAAGGATGACGTCGCGATGGCCGTTAGGATGGCAAGCCGATCCGCCGCATGAAGCTGATCATCCAGATCCCCTGCTTCAACGAGGAGCAGACGTTGCCCCTCGTCCTTGCCGATCTTCCGCGGGAGGTCGAGGGCTTCGACGCGGTCGAGTGGCTGATCATCGACGACGGATCGACCGACGCCACGATCGAGGTCGCACGGAGCGGCGGCGTCGACCACGTCGTGCGCCTGACCAACAACAAGGGTCTCGCGGCCGGCTTCCAAGCCGGTCTGGACGCGTGCCTGAAGCTCGGTGCGGACGTCGTCGTCAACACCGATGGCGACAACCAGTACAACGCGCAGGATATCCCCAAGCTCGTCGAGCCGATCCTCGCCGGCAAGGCCGACATGGTCGTCGGCGACCGCGAAGTGCACAAGATCGAGCACTTCTCGCCGCTGAAGAAGACGCTCCAGCGGCTCGGCTCGTGGGTCGTGCGGCAGGCCTCCTCGACGGAGGTGCCCGACACGACGTCCGGTTTTCGCGCCTACAACCGCGAGGCGGCGATTCAGATGGCGGTCGTCTCGAAGTTCACCTACACGCTGGAGACGATCATCCAGGCGGGCAAGCTGCTGGTGGCGGTCGATCACGTCGCGATCCGGACGAACCCCAAGACGCGCGAGTCGCGCCTGTTTCCGTCGGTGTGGTCCTACGTGCGCCGCAACGGCGTCTCGATCTTCCGCATCTACTCGCAGTACGAGCCGCT
>Ga0136630_1000478_pt1 | contig 15444 bp, 13 predicted proteins | sample AntDrymUQ5682106_2_FD_105496 | JGI IMG/M metagenome (GOLD analysis project Ga0136630, IMG submission 105496) | Polar desert sand microbial communities from Dry Valleys, Antarctica - metaG UQ568 (21.06) | ecosystem: Environmental > Terrestrial > Soil > Desert | place: Antarctica: Dry Valley...
GAGCGACTTCACGGCACGCAGTCGTGCGCTGGAGGAGCTGCAGCAGGTGCTGGAGCTGCCAGCGGCGCCGCTGCGCATCGAGTGCTACGACATATCCAACCTCCAGGGGACCGAAGTCGTGGCATCCATGGTGGTGTTCGAGGATGGGTTGCCTCGCAAGAGCGACTACCGCCGTTTCGTCATCCGCGGCGTCGAGGGCCAGAACGACGTGGCTGCCATGCACGAGGCGATCACCCGACGGTTCCGGCGACTCCTCGACGAGCGACTGGAGTCCAGCTCGCCTGACCTCGGTGACCGCGACGACGACCGAGGGCCGGCGCTGATCGACCCCGACACCGGCCGACCGCGCAAGTTCGCGTACGTGCCCGGGCTCGTGGTGGTGGACGGTGGGGCACCCCAGGTCGCTGCTGCGCAGCGCGCCCTCGACGAGCTGGGCATCGACGACGTGCCCGTGGTCGGCCTCGCGAAGCGGCTCGAAGAGGTATGGCGGCCGAGCCACCCCGACCCGGCCATCCTGCCGCGGACGAGCGAGGGGCTCTACCTCCTGCAACGAGTGCGTGACGAGGCCCACCGCTTCGCGATCACGCACCACCGCAGTCGACGGTCGAAGAGCATGGTGGAGAGCGTCCTCGATGAGGTTCCCGGCCTGGGAGAGGTTCGTCGCAAGGTGCTGCTCCGCCATTTCGGGTCGCTGCGGAAGCTTCGCGCTGCGTCCGTCGACGAGATCGCCGCGCTCCCGGGTTTCGGCCGTCGTACCGCGGAGTCGATCGCTGGGGCGCTCGTCGTCGCTGCAGGGGCGACCCAGCCGGCCGTCAACATGTCCACGGGTGAGATCCTCGACCCCGCTGATGCGAGCTCCGCAACCTACCCAAAGGGCAACGATGACTGATCCAGCCGGTGACCTGATCATCGTCACGGGGATGACAGGAGCAGGCCGCAGCACAGCAGCGAAGGCGCTCGAGGACCTTGGCTGGTTCGTCATCGACAACCTTCCCCCCCAGTTGTTGCTGGACACGGTGACGTTGCTGTCGACGACTGAGCAAGGTGTCCGTCTCGCCGTCGTCGTCGATGTGCGATCCCGCGGTTTCTTCGGTGACCTTCGCCATGCGATCGACGCGTTGAGCGGAGGACGACTCAGGCCGCGGGTGCTGTTCTTGGAGGCCTCTGACGAGGTCCTGGTGCGACGTCAGGAGGCGGCCAGGCGGCCGCATCCGCTTCAAGGTGGCTCCCGCCTGCTCGATGGCATCGCGCAAGAACGCGAGATGGTCCGCGAGCTGCGCGGGGACGCGGACGTCCTCATCGACACGTCCGGGCTCAACGTCCACGAGCTCGCGGCGAAGGTCGCAGCAGCGTTCGCTGACGGCGAGGATCCTGCGGTTCGTTCCACCGTGGTGTCGTTCGGGTTCAAGTACGGCATCCCCGTCGACGCCGACATGGTGGTGGATATGCGTTTCCTGCCCAACCCCCACTGGGTCCCGGAGCTGCGCCCGCACTCCGGTCTCGACGACGACGTCCGCCGCTACGTGCTCGCTCAGCCGACAGCGCAGACCTTCCTCGACCGGCTTGACGCGCTGCTCGAGACCGTGATCAGCGGGTTTCTCAACCAGCGCAAGCAGTACCTCACCCTTGCTGTCGGCTGCACCGGCGGCAAGCACCGCAGCGTGACCATGTCCGAGGCGGTCGCCGCTCGGATGCGAGAGCGCGGGGTGGAGACGAACGTGGTCCATCGCGACCTGGGGCGCGAATGACTGCCGACCGACGCCTCGACCCTGCTGACGCATGGGGCGAGGTGGCCGATGCTGTGGCTCCGGGTGTCAAGGTGGTGGCGCTCGGTGGAGGTCACGGCCTGGCCGCCAGCCTGACCGCATTGCGGACTCTCTGCGACGACCTCACGGCCGTCGTCACCGTCGCCGACAACGGAGGCTCGTCAGGCAGGCTTCGCAGTGAGCTAGGCGTACTACCGCCGGGGGACCTTCGCCAGGCGCTCGCTGCCCTGTGCCGAGATGACGAGTGGGGACGCACCTGGGCTAAGGTCCTTCAGCACCGTTTCGCTGGTCACGGTGATCTCCACGAGCATGCCGTCGGGAACCTCCTCATCGTGGCGCTCTGGGAGCTGCTCGGTGGACACGTCGAAGGGCTTGACTGGGTGGGGCGGCTGCTCGGTGCCCACGGTCGGGTCCTGCCGATGGCCGCGGTACCTCTGGACATCGTGGCCGACGTACGAGGCGTCGACCCGAACCGGCCCGACGAGCTCACCAGGGTGCAGGGCCAGGTGGAGGTTGCGACGACCGCAGGTCAGGTGGAGTCCGTTCGCCTGCTGCCGGACGACCCGCCCGCCTGCCCGGAAGCCCTGGCGGCAATCCGCTCCGCGAACTGGGTGATATTCGGGCCGGGATCGTGGTACACCAGTGTCTTGCCTCATTTGCTCGTTCCCGACCTGCACACCGCGCTCATCGACACCCCGGCCAAGCGGTGTGTGACGCTCAACCTCGCACCTCAGGCAGGTGAGACAGACGGATTCTCGGCGAACACCTACTTGGAGGTCCTGGCGGTCCATGCGCCTGACCTCCAGGTCGATGTGGTGCTGGTCGACGGCCACGGTGTGGGAGAGATGCCGATGCTCGAGGAGACGGTCAATGGACTCGGTGCTGACTTGGTGATCGCGGACGTCGCTGCCGGCGACGGGATGGCTCGGCACGACCCGGCGAAGCTCGCCGCGGCGTACGCGCGGATCATGCGATGACCGCCGAGCACGGCGTGCAGCCGGATCATCCCGGACTGAAGCGAGGAAGGATCGGGCTGATGGCGATGACAGCGCAGGTGAAGGCCGAGCTCGCGAGCACCACCGTGACGAAGCCGTGCTGCCGCAAGTCCGAGGTCTCCTCGATGCTGCGGTTCGCCGGTGGGCTGCACATCCAGGGTGGCCGGATCGTGGTGGAGGCCGAGCTGGACACCGGTGCTGCAGCCCGCAGGATTCGTCGAGACATCCTCGAGATCTATGGTCATCCGAGCGAGGTCATCGTCATCAACGCCGCTGGCCTGCGCAAAGGATCCCGGTATGTCGTTCGGGTCGTCAAGGACGGTGAGGCGCTCGCCAGGCAGACGGGTCTCCTCGACAACCGGGGGCGGCCGGTGCGGGGCCTGCCTCCCCAGGTCGTGAGCGGTGCCGGGTGTGATGCCGTGGCTGCTTGGCGCGGGGCGTTTCTCGCCCACGGGTCCTTGACCGAGCCTGGTCGTTCGTCGGCGCTCGAGGTCACCTGCCCAGGTCCTGAGGCTGCCCTCGCACTGGTCGGGGCAGCGCGCCGAATCGGTATCCCCGCCAAGGCGAGAGAGGTGCGCGGTGTCGACCGCGTCGTCATCCGGGACGGAGACGCCATCAGCGCCTTGCTCACTCGGCTGGGTGCCCACGAGTCCTTGCTGGCATGGGAGGAGCGCAGGATCCGCCGCGAGGTGCGCGCCACTGCCAACCGGCTGGCCAACTTCGACGACGCCAACCTCCGTCGCTCAGCGCGGGCGGCCGTGGCGGCAGGGGCTCGCGTGCACCGCGCCCTCGAGATCCTTGGCGAAGACATCCCCGACCATCTCGAGCTGGCGGGCTCGCTGCGCGTCGAGCACAAGCAGGCAAGCCTCGAGGAGCTCGGACAGCTGCACGAGCCGCCACTGACGAAGGACGCGATCGCCGGACGCATCCGACGGCTCCTGGCGATGGCGGACCGACGAGCCCAGGAGCTCGGCATCCCCGACACGGAGTCGTCGCTGACGCCCGACATGCTCTCCGACGCCCCCTGACCGGTTGGTAGGGTCGATCCGCAGGTTGACCGCATCGAGTACCCGAGGGAGATCGCCCCAGTGACTGTCCGCGTAGGGATCAACGGATTCGGCCGCATCGGCCGCAACTTCTACCGTGCCGTGGTGGCGTCCGGGGCTGACATCGACGTCGTAGGGGTCAACGACCTCACCGACACCTTGACCCTCGCCCACCTCCTCAAGTACGACTCGACCCTTGGCCGACTCGGGGCCGATATCGAGGTGAGCGACGACGCCATCACCGTCGGTGGCAAGCGGATGGCTGCGCTCAAGGAACGCGACCCTGCACAGCTGCCCTGGGGCGAGCTCGGTGCCGACGTCGTGATCGAGTCCACCGGCTTCTTCACCGATGCGACAAAGGCCACGGCTCACATCGAGGCGGGTGCCAAGAAGGTCATCATCAGCGCGCCGGCCAAGAACGAGGACGTGACGATCGTCATGGGCGTGAACCACGGCGACTACGATCCCGAGAAGCACACCGTCATCTCGAACGCCTCGTGCACCACGAACTGTCTTGGTCCCATGGCGAAGGTGATGAACGACGAGTTCGGCATCGTCAAGGGCCTGATGACCACGATCCACGCCTACACGGCAGACCAGAACCTGCAGGACGGCCCGCACAGCGACCTGAGGCGCGCTCGAGCCGCCGCGCTCAACGTCGTTCCCACGTCCACCGGTGCCGCGAAGGCGATCGGCCTCGTGCTGCCCGAGCTCAAGGGCAAGCTCGACGGCTTCGCTCTCAGGGTGCCCGTGGCGACCGGCTCGGCGACCGACCTGACCTTCGAGGCGGGCCGCGAGACGACGGTCGAGGAGGTCAACGCCGCGGTCGAGGCAGCCGCCGACGGCGAGCTCAAAGGGTTCCTCAAGTACACCGAGGACCCCATCGTGTCGAGCGACATCGTCGGCGACCCGTCGTCGTGCATCTTCGACTCCGGTCTCACCAGGGTGATCGGCAGCCAGGTCAAGGTCGTCGGCTGGTACGACAACGAGTGGGGATACTCCAGCCGCCTCGTCGACGTCGTCACCTACGTCGGCTCCTCGCTCTGACGTCGTGAGGACGGTCGACCAGCTCGACGAGGCCCTTGGCGGGCTTGACGGCAAGCGGGTGCTCGTCCGGTCGGATCTCAATGTGCCGCTCGACGGCACCGCCATCACTGACGACGGACGCATCCGTGCCAGCGTCCCCACGATCACCGACCTGAGCGAACGGGGTGCGAAGGTGGTCGTGATGGCGCACCTCGGTCGACCCAAGGGTGAGCCCGACGACGCCTACTCGCTCGGGCCGGTCGCGATCCGCCTGGGAGAGCTGCTCGGTCACGAGGTCACACACACCAGCGACACCGTCGGGGCATCGGCCGAAGCGGCGGTCGGCACCATGCGCGAGGGGGATGTCGTCGTCCTGGAGAACGTCCGCTTCAACGCCGGCGAGACCAGCAAGGAGGACGCGGAGCGGGCTGCGTTCGCGCTCGAGCTCGCGGCCCTCGGTGACGCCTTCGTCAGCGACGGCTTCGGCGTCGTACACCGCAGGCAGGCGAGCGTCTACGACGTGGCTCAGCGACTCCCCAACGCGGCCGGCGGGCTCGTCTTGAAGGAGCTGGAGATCCTCCACCGCCTCACTGAGGAGCCGGAGCGTCCGTACGTCGTGGTGCTCGGTGGTTCGAAGGTGTCCGACAAGCTCGGCGTCATCGACAACCTGATCTCCAAGGCAGACACGTTGCTCATCGGCGGCGGCATGGTGTTCACGTTCCTGAAGGCGCTCGGCCACGAGGTCGGCAGGAGCCTGCTCGAGGAGGACCAGGTCGACGTCGTGCGTCGTTGTCTGCGCCGGGCCGAGGACGTAGGGGTCGGGATCGTCCTTCCCACTGATGTCGTCGTAGCACCCGAGCTCGAGGCTGCTGCACCGACGACGGTCGTGGCAGCAACTGCCATGCCGGCCGATGAGCTGGGGCTCGACGTCGGGCCCGACTCCGCCCGTCACTTCGCCGAGGTGCTGTCGGACGCCAGGACAGTCTTCTGGAACGGCCCGATGGGCGTCTTCGAGATAGCGGCCTTCGCCGCCGGGACGAAGGCCGTCGCGCGCGCGCTCACCGAGATCGACGGATTGTCCGTCGTAGGAGGTGGGGACTCAGCGGCTGCCGTTCGCCAGCTCGGTTTCACGGATGACCAGTTCGGTCACATCTCCACCGGTGGAGGGGCGAGCCTCGAGTACCTCGAGGGCAAGCCGCTTCCAGGCATCGACGTACTCGACGACTAAGGCAGGCACCGGAGTCCTCATGGCCAAGCACACCCGCGTCCCGCTCATGGCGGGCAACTGGAAGATGAACCTCAATCACCACGAGGCCGTCGTCCTGGTCCAGAAGCTCGCCTGGATCTTGTCCGACAAGAAGCACGACTACGACCTGGTGGAGGTGGTCGTCCACCCGCCCTTCACCGACCTGCGAAGCGTCCAGACGCTCGTCGACGGCGACCGGCTCAAGCTCAAGTACGGTGCCCAGGATGTCTCTGTGCACGACGACGGGGCATACACAGGGGAGGTCAGCGCCAGCATGCTGACCAAGCTCGGCTGCTCCTACGTCGTCATCGGACACTCCGAGCGACGCGAGCACAACGGCGAGGATGATGCCCTCGTCAATGCGAAGGCCCACCGGGCGGTCGGCGCCGGTCTCGTGCCCATCGTGTGCGTCGGCGAGGGGCTCGACGTACGTGAGGCGGGGGAGCAGGTGGCCTTCGTGCTGGGTCAGGTCGACGGTTCGCTGGCAGGGCTCGCCGACGAGGAGGTGGCTGACCTCGTCATCGCGTACGAGCCGGTGTGGGCCATCGGGACGGGGGAGGTCGCAACGCCCGCTGATGCGCAGGAGGTCTGCGCGGCGATCCGGCGCCGGCTGACCGAGGTGCACGGGGACGAGGTGGCAGCTTCGACCCGCATCCTGTACGGCGGCTCCGTCAAGGCCGCCAACGTCGCGGCCATCATGTGCCAGCCGGATGTCGATGGCTGCCTCGTCGGTGGATCCAGTCTCCAGGCCGACGAGTTCGGTGGCATTTGCAGGTTCTACGACATGCCGGTCATCTAGCCCTTCGGCGGAAGGTAGAATCCGTTCTCGTGATCTTCGCTTTCAACATCCTGCTCGTCATCACCAGCGTCCTACTCGTGGTGATGATCCTTCTCCACAAGGGCCGCGGTGGCGGTCTCTCCGACATGTTCGGCGGGGGGGTCACCAGCGGAGTCGGCGGATCCTCCACCGCCGAGAAGAACCTCGACCGCATCACGATCGGCGTCGGGACCATCTGGTTCGCGTGCATCGTGTCGCTGGGGCTGCTTCTCAAGTCAGGCTGACGGCTGACCGCACCACAGGTTGAGCTTCGCAGCGTACAATCGCGTGTCACCTGACACGGTGACATCACAAGATCGAGGAGTGGTCCAGTGGCTGGTGGCAGTGCCATCCGAGGTAGCCGGGTCGGCGCCGGTCCCATGGGCGAGGCCGAGCGCGGTGACGCCGCCCCCCGGCAGCGGATCGTCTACTTCTGCTCCAACGGTCACGAGACTGCCCCGATGTTCGCCGTCGAGGCCGTCGTCCCGGACTCATGGGACTGTCCCCGCTGCGGGCTCCCGGCGAACCGCGACTCCGACAACCCGCCTCCGCCGCCGAAGATCGAGCCCTACAAGACTCATCTCGCCTACGTGAAGGAGCGCCGCTCCGACGCCGAGGCGAAGGAGATTCTCGACGAGGCGCTGCAGACCCTTCGCGCCAAGCGCAAGTCGGGCGAGATCGTCTTCTAGCGACTCGCCGACTGGTGTCAGGGCGAGGCGATGCGGCTCATCCCCGCCGGCAACTCAGCTGCGGCCGCCTTGTCCAGCAGCCACAGCGTGCGGGCTCGGCCCCGGGGACCCGCCGCGGGCACCTGAGTCACGCCGGCGCCGGAGAGCGTCATCCGGACTGCCGCGGCCTTGTCCTCGCCGGCGACCACGAACCACACCTCGCGGGCGCTCTGGAGCGTCCGCATCGTGAGCGACAACCGGGTCGGGGGTGGCTTGGGAGCACCGCGTACGGCGACCACGACGCCTTCGTCGTAGAGCGCTGGACGCTCCGGGAACAAGGACGCGACGTGACCGTCCGGTCCGACGCCCAGCATCAGGACATCGAACACCGGGACGCCGTCATGGTCTTCAGCAGCGGCGGCTTGGGCGAGCTCGGCGGCGTACTGCTCGGCGGCTGAGTCGGGGTCGGCGCCGGGGGAGTCCTTTGCGGGCATGGGGTGAACGAGCGCAGGCGACACGGGGATCGAGTCCAACAGTGCTTCTCGGGCTTGTAGGTCGTTGCGATCCCTGTCGCGGCTCGCGACGAAGCGCTCGTCGCCCCACCAGAGCTCGACCCTGGACCAGTCCACGGCATGCTTGGCAGGCGACCGCGCCACCGCTCGGTGGACCGTGTCCGCAACCGTTCCGCCCGTCAACACCCAGCGAGGTGTGCGACCCGCCGCCTGGATGTCGACGAGGCGGGTGAGCAGGCGGGCGCACACCGCCTCGGCGAGAACATCCGCGTCGCGGTGCACCAGCAGCGTCGGGTCAGGCATCAGCGCTTGCTCGACTTCTTCGCGGTGGAGGGCTTGCGTGGTTTGGGTTTGGCTGCATCCTCGACCACCTCGCCTTTCTCGGACAGCGACGTCGGCGTCGTAGGCGGCTTGTGACCGGCCAGCAAGCACAGCTGTTTCACCGTGTCCTGGTAGATGTCGTCGGTGTCGAGTCGACGTAGCTCCTCGGCGAGCAGCTCAGCCGTGTCTCGCCGCTTCAGCGCCACCGGCCGGTTGGGTGCGTTGGGGATCGTGAACTCGGCCAGGACGCCGTCCGGCCGGGAGATCTCGACGTCGCCGCCTCCGGTGGAGAGTCGGACGTGGGTGATCCCGGGCCCCTTCGACAAGACCCGCTCGATCGGCACCTCGAGCCGGGTGGTCAACCAGGCTGCCATCAGGTCGGCGCTGGGGTTGGATCGCTCGGCAGCGACCTCGCCGCATGTCACCTTCGCCGGAAACTGGTCCAGTGCCGCGGCGAGCAGAGCACGCCAGGGAGTCAGCCTGGTCCACGACAGGTCGGTGTTGCCTGGCGCGTAGTTCTTCGCCTGGTTGAGCATCGCCTTGGCCCTACCCCGTTTCACCGCTGCCATGTCGGTGATGCGGCGCTGCGCGAGCGCGCCCAACGGGTCCTTGGCGGGCTCTTCCGGTGCTCTTCCAGGCCACCAGATCACCACGGGGGAGTCCGGCAGCAGCAGCGGTAGGACGACGCTCTCAGGATGCTTGGTTAGCTCACCGGACATCCGGAGCAGCACTTGCTCACCTGAGGGGCCATCGCCGACCCTGACCTCGGCGTCGAGGTTCGCCGCACCGCGCGCGCTACGCCGGATGACGCCAAGGATGCGGGAGGGATGCTCGCGGGAGACCGCCCGAGCCGCTCTGAGAGCGTCGTAGTGATCGCCCTCGTCCGTGACGACGACGAAGGTCATCACCATGCCCATGGCGGGTGAGCCGGCCTTACGACGCGCGAGGAGAAGCGCGGAGGCGACTTTGCTCGCGTTGGTGGAGGTCAGTTCGGTAGCCATGGGTCTCCCTGGGTCGCTATGGCCGGCGCCAGACGCGGCCGTCGCGGGCGAGCATCTCGTCGGCGATCGGGGGGCCCCACGTTCCGGCCGAGTAGGGGTCGGGCTTACCGAGCTCGGCCCAGTACTCGAGAATCGGGTCGAGGATTCGCCAGGACAGCTCGACCTCCTCATGCTGCGGAAACAGGGGCGGCTCGCCGAGCAGCACATCGAGGATGAGCCGCTCGTACGCCTCGGGGCTCGACTCGACGAAGGCTCCGCCGTACGCGAAGTCCATGTTGACGTCACGGATCTCCATCGCTGTCCCGGGCACCTTGGAGCCGAAGCGGACGGTGATGCCTTCGTCGGGTTGGACGCGGATGACGAGCGCGTTCTGGCCGAGCTCCTCTGTCGCCGTCTCCGAGAACGGGAGGTGCGGAGCCCGCTTGAACACGACTGCCACCTCGGTCACGCGTCGCCCGAGTCGTTTGCCGTGGCGGAGGTAGAAGGGAACTCCTGCCCAGCGCCGCGTGTCGATCTCGAGCTTGATCGCAGCGAACGTCTCGGTCGTGGACGCCTTGGGGATGTCGTCCTCCTCGAGAAAGCCCTTGACCTTCTCGCCGCCGGCCCAGCCGGAGACGTACCGACCGCGCGCGGTGTGCAGGTCGAGCCGCTCGGGGCGGCGCACCGAACGGAGGACCTTCTTCTTCTCGGCGCGCAGGCTCCGCGCGTCGAAGGACGTCGGCTCCTCCATGGCGGTGAGGGCCATCAGCTGCAGCAGGTGGTTCTGGATGACGTCGCGGGCGGCCCCGATGCCGTCGTAGTAGCCGGCTCGACCGCCGATGCCGATGTCCTCGGCCATCGTGATCTGCACGTGGTCGACGTAGTTGGCGTTCCAGATCGGCTCGAACAGCTGGTTGGCGAACCGGAGCGCGAGGATGTTCTGGACCGTCTCCTTCCCCAGGTAGTGGTCGATGCGGAACACCGACTCCTGCGGGAACACCTCGGACACGGTGGCGTTGAGCTGCTGCGCACTCTTCAGGTCGTGCCCGAACGGCTTCTCGACGACCACCCGGCGCCAGGCACCGGCGCGGCTCTCCGCCAGGCTGTGCTCCTTGAGCTGCCCGATCACGTCCGGGAAGAACTTGGGCGGGATCGACAGGTAGAACGCGTGGTTGCCTGCCGTGCCCCGCTCACGGTCGAGCTCCTCGATCGTGTCGTGCAGCTGAGAGAACGCCACGTCGTCCGCGAAGTCACCCGGCACGAACCGGAACCCTTGCGACAGCTGCTTCCACACCTCCTCGCGGAACTCTGTCCGCGCGTACTCCTTGATGGCGTCGTGCACGATCTGCGCGAAGTCCTGGTCTGCCCAGTCGCGCCGGGCGAACCCCACGAGTGAGAAACCCGGAGGCAGGAGACCGCGGTTCGCGAGGTCATAGACGGCCGGCATGAGCTTCTTGCGCGAGAGGTCACCGGTGACGCCGAAGATCACCATGCCGCACGGACCTGCGATCCGTGGGAGTCGCCGGTCCTGTGGGTCCCGCAGCGGGTTGTCGGACGCCGGGTCGAAGAACGTCATCGCAGCATCTCGAGGAGTCGGGCCACGCCGGCGACCGGATCGGTGAGGTGAAGCCGCAACACCGGCAGGTTGAGCTCGGCCAGCACCGTGGCGTCTCCCGCGGCCTGGGCGGTGATCAGCGACTGGAACGTGAAGGGTCGACCGGGGACCTCCATGTCGGTCGGCTCGCTCGACGTGATCTGGAGGAACACACCTTGCGCCGGGCCGCCCTTGTGGTACTGCCCGGTGGAGTGCAGAAAGCGTGGCCCCCACCCGAACGTCGTCGGCCGCCCGGTACGCCGTGCAAGCGACTCTCGGACACCACGCAGAGACACATCGCGCTCAGAGTCGAGATAGGCCATGACTGCGAGGTAGCTGGCGTCGCCGAGCCTGGCGAGCAGGGCCGCGACCGCACCGGCGAGTGTGTCGACGCCGCCGAGCAGTCCGTCAGACCCGCGCGCCTGGATGCCGTTCTCGGTTATCTGGGCGGGGTCGTCTCTCGGCTGGGTGTCCAGGAGCCCCCGGGTCGCCTTCTTCGCGCTCTCCACATCCGGCTGGTCGAACGGGTTGATACCCAGCACTCGCCCCATGACCGCCGTCGCCGTCTCCCAGGTGAGGAACTGCGCGCCCAAGGTGCCCGACACCGCCACCCACGGGTCGCCGACCCCTGCGGGCTGCTTGCCGGCGTCCTCGGTCGCGATCAGGGCGGCGACGACGACGTCCGAGGCTGGTTGGCGCACCTCCGGGGCTGACGGTCCCTCGACGGCGACCGGGAGCACACCTGTCCCGAGCTTCCCTGTGGACTCGGCGATGAGCTGCTCGGCCCAGTCGGCGAACCCGATGACGCCCGCGCCGACGTCGACGATCGCGGCCTTGTCACGGCCTTCGTTCGTTGCCAGGGCGGCTGCCAGCACGAGGGCCGGGTTGTCCATCGTGTCGCGGCTCAACCGCGCCGTGACCGCTTCCGCCTCGTCCAGCAGCTCGGCGATGTCGACACCCGCAAGGCCCGTCGGCACGAGCCCGAATGCGGTGAGCGCGCTGTAGCGGCCACCCACATGAGGATCGGCGAGGAAGACCTTGCGGTAGCCCTGCTCAGTCGCCAGCGCCTCGAGGTCGGAACCGGGATCTGTGATGACGACGAACCGAGAGGCAGCATCGATGCCCGCCGTCTCGAACGCCGCCGCGAACGCCCGTCGCTGGCTGTCTGTCTCCAGCGTGCCGCCGGACTTGCTGGAGACCACCACGACGGTGCGGGACAGGTCACCACTCGTCGCTCGACGGACCACGCTCGGGTTGGTGGAGTCGAGGATGGTGAGTGGGACGTCGTAAGTCGCCGAGATGACCTCCGGAGCCAGCGAGGAGCCACCCATCCCGCAGAGGACCACCTGGTCGACGCCTTCTGACCACAGCTGGGCACGGAGTGCGTCGACCTCGGCCAGGAGGGGCCGAGATGATGTCGGCAGCGAGATCCACGACAGCCGGACGGACGCCTCCGACTCGGCGTCCTCGCCCCACAACGTGGGGTCCTGAGCGGCGAGTCTGCTGGCGACAGCGTCGTCCTCCAACGTGGCGAGGCAGTCGTCGTACGACGCCGACGTGGTGACGGTGAGCTCGCGCCTCACTTGCTGCCCTCGACGTCCGGGTCACCCTCGAGGGCCGCCTCGACGGTGTCCTGCAGCTCCTTCCACGACGCGGCGAACTTGTCGACGCCCTCGTCCTCGACGGCTTGCACCATCTCGTCGTACGACACCCCGACCTTCTCGAGCCGGTCGATCACCTGCTGTGCGTCGTCGTAGTTGGGGGTCACGGTGTCGCCGGTGATGTCGCCATGGTCGGCGGTGGCGTCGATGGTGGCTTCAGGCATGGTGTTGACCGTGTCGGGCGCGACAAGCCCGTCGACATACATGGTGTCGGGCAGGTCCGGGTCCTTGACGGAGGTCGACGCCCACAGCGGCCGCTGCCTGTGGGCGCCGGCTGCCTCCAGCGCCGACCAGCGGTCCGAGCTGAAGACGTCCTCGAAGGACTGATAGGCGAGCCTGGCGTTGGCGATCGCGGCCTTGCTGCGCAGCGCCTCGACCTCGTCACTGGAGCCATCGCGATCGGAGAGGGCGTCAAGACGCTTGTCGACCTCGGTGTCGATCCGGCTGACGAAGAACGACGCGACGGACCTGATCGACGACAGGTCGACGTTCTTGGAGTGCGCCTGCTCGAGCCCGCTCAGGTAGGCGTCCATCACCGCGCGGTGACGGTCGAGACTGAAGATCAACGTGACGTTGACGCTGATGCCCTCAGCGGTCGCGGCGGTGATCGCGGCGAGGCCCTCCTGGGTGGCGGGGATCTTGATCATCGCGTTGGCCCGGTCCACGAGCCACCACAACGCTCGCGCTTCGGCGATCGTCGCCTCGGTGTTGTGGGCGAGCCGCGGGTCGACCTCGATGCTGACCCGGCCATCCTGTCCGTTGGTCCGGTCATAGACATCGCGCAGCTCGTCGCATGCCCAGCGGACGTCGTACGTCGTGATGGCGCGCACTGCCTCCTCCAGGTCGACGCCCCGGACCGCGAGGTCCTTGACCTGCTCGGAGTAGTCGTCGGCGTCGGAGACCGCCTTGGCGAAGATCGTTGGGTTCGACGTGACCCCGACGACGTGGCGCTCCTTGATCAGCTTCGCGAGGTTGCCGCTCGTCAGGCGCGCACGAGAGATGTCGTCGAGCCAGACCGAGACGCCGTTGTCGGAGAGTGCCTGCAGTCGATCGTTCATCAGGTGGGTCCTTTCGAGGCATGGTGGTCGGTTGAGGCCGGCCGGTCAGCCCTTCGCGTCAGCGGCGGCGATGCTGTCCTTGGCGGCCTGGGTGACGACCTCGGCAGTGAGGCCGAACTCCATGTATAGCCGCTCGTAGTCAGCGGATGCCCCGAAGTGGTCGATCGAGACGATGCGGCCTGAGTCGCCGACGATGTCGCGCCACCCCTGCGGCACCGCTGCCTCGACGGACACCCGCGCCTTGACGGTGGGGGGCAGGACCGTGTCGCGGTAGGCCTTGTCCTGCTCCTCGAACCACTCACGGCACGGCATCGAGACGACCCGGGCGCGAATCCCGTCGGCGGCGAGCTGTGCGCGCGCCGCGACGGCGATCTGGACCTCGGAACCGGTGCCGATGAGTACCACGTCGGGAGCTCCTCCGTCGACGTCGAGGAGCACGTAGGCCCCGCGTACGACGTTCGACGTGTCGGAGTACCCGTCCGTGCCCCGCGGGAACGTCGGGACGTCCTGGCGGCTCAGGGCCAGGCCTGCGGGTCGGTCGGTGTGTTCGAGGATGGCGCGCCAGGCGGCCACCGTCTCGTTCGCGTCGGCAGGTCGGACGACGTCGAGACCGGGGATGGCGCGCAGCGCGGCCAGGTGCTCGATCGGCTGGTGGGTCGGCCCGTCCTCACCCAACCCGATCGAGTCGTGGGTCCAGACGTAGGTGACGGGAAGCCTCATCACGGCAGCCAGCCGCACGGCAGGGCGCATGTAGTCGGAGAAGACGAGGAACGTGCCGCCGTAGGGACGCGTGCCTCCGTGGAGCGCGATGCCGTTCATGACCGAGCCCATCGCGTGCTCACGGATGCCGAAGTGGAGCACCCGGCCGTACCAGTCGCCGGGGAACATCTTTGTGGCGTGCTCGGGCGGGATGAAGCTCGGCTCGTCCGCCGGCGTCGTGTTGTTGGACCCGGCCAGGTCGGCGGAGCCACCCCAAAGCTCGGGCAGCACGGGGGCGACCGCCGACAGGAACTCACCTGAGGCCTTGCGGGTGGCCATCCCCTTCTCGTCGGCATCGAAGGCCGGCAGTGCTTCGGCCCATCCCTCGGGGAGGCTTCGCGTCTGCATCCGGTCATACAGCGCCTTGCGGTCGCCCGCCTTGGCGGCCCACGCGTCGTACTGCTCCTGCCAGGCAGCGTGCGCCTCCTTGCCGCGCTCCACGGCCTGGCGGGTGTGGGCGATGACGTCGTCGGCGACGGCGAAGTGCTGCTCGGGGTCGAAGCCGAGGATCTTCTTGGTGGCGGCGACCTCCTCCTCGCCGAGCGCTGAGCCATGTGCCTTGCCGGTGTTCTGTGCCGAGGGGGCGGGCCAGGCGATGATCGTGCGCAGCTGGATGAAGCTGGGCCTCGCCGTCTCGGCCTTCGCCTTCCGGTAAGCCTGGAAGAGCTCCTGGATGTTCTCTTCGTAGCCCTTGCCGTCCTGCGTCCAGTCGACGGCCTGGACATGCCAGCCGTACGCCTCGTAGCGCATTGCCACGTCCTCGGTGAAGGCGATGTCGGTGTCGTCCTCGATCGAGATCTTGTTGGCGTCATACAGCAGCACCAGGTTGCCGAGCTGCTGGTGACCGGCGAGCGACGATGCCTCGCCGCTGGCTCCTTCCTGCATGTCGCCGTCGCTGGCGAAGACGAAGATGTCGTGATCGAAGAGGCTCTCGCCTGCCGCGGCTTTGGGGTCGAACAGTCCGCGCTCACGGCGGGCCGCCATCGCCATGCCGA
>Ga0136630_1000479_pt1 | contig 15440 bp, 17 predicted proteins | sample AntDrymUQ5682106_2_FD_105496 | JGI IMG/M metagenome (GOLD analysis project Ga0136630, IMG submission 105496) | Polar desert sand microbial communities from Dry Valleys, Antarctica - metaG UQ568 (21.06) | ecosystem: Environmental > Terrestrial > Soil > Desert | place: Antarctica: Dry Valley...
CGCGCGCGTCGGTCGTGACGAGCGGCGCTTCGAGCAGCTCGCTGAGTGCGACGTAGGCCGCGTCGTACGCGGTCAGGTTGTGGCGCAGGGCCCACATCCGCTCGAGGAGCAGCTCGTGGGAATAGCGGGTGATGGCGAGCGCCTGCAGTCCGGTCCGGACGATCGCGGCCCGCTCCTGCGTGAGCTTGCTCGCAGCCACGAAGCGGCGGAGCACATGGAGCGTCTCGACGTCGATGAGGTGCGGCGCGTGAAGATCAGGATCGCCGGCCAACCGACCGCGCAGCGAGTTCGATGGCGGGTTGGCCGTGAGCGCATCGATCGCCGCAGCCGCATCGATGACCATCACGGCCGTCCACGCATCTCCCTGAATGCTGCGAGCACGTCTTCGTGGCTCACGCCGGTCGGCTGACTCGCGGTCCGGTGGAGGATCTCGGCAACGTCAGAACGCGAGGCGACGCGCGTCACCTCCCGCAGCAGGTACTCCGACATCGACAAGCCCGCTTCGGCGGCCCGCACACGAAGCGTCCGATGGACGTCGTCCGGGACGTTGCGGATCTGGATCGTCTTCGCCATGGCCGCACCCTACACCCTCAAGTCATGCAGTGCATGCAAACTGCATGAATCAGGCTCGCGCGATTCCGGTCTCGACGCTTCGCCATACACTGGTGGGGTGCGCGTCCTGCGCGCGTGCGACCGTCACGGACCCGACCTGTAGGACTTCGGTGCCCCCCTCCGCGCCAACGCCGCGCCTTCGCCTCTCGGCGTTCCAGCGGCTCGCGATCGCCACGGTGCTGGCGACGCTGGCCCTGATCGCCATCGGCGGAGCCGTGCGCGCGACCGATTCGGGCCTCGCGTGCCCGACCTGGCCGGGCTGCTTCTCCGCCGGCGACTTCCTGCCGCCCGCCGGTCTCAACGTGTGGCTGGAACACACCCACCGGCTGGCCGCGGGAGTCGTCGGGCTGATGATCGCCGCGTTGCTGGTGTGGGCCGTCGTCCGCCACCGGGACCGGCCCTCGGTCCTGTGGCCGGCGGTGGGGGCGGCCGTCGCCGTGAACGTGCAGGCCGCACTCGGGGCGCTGGTCGTGCTCCACCTCCTGCGGGCCGAGCTCGTGACCGCACATCTCGGGATGGGCATGGCCGTCGTGGGGTTCCTGCTCTACCTGACGGTGAACGTCTCGCTGCCGCGGCCGTCCCGCGCACAGGGCGCCGAGCGGGACCTGCGTCTCGCGCGGTCGTCGCTGGCGGTGGCCGGCCTCATCTACCTGCAGATCCTCGTCGGCGGCCACGTCACCGGCGTCGGCGCCGGCCTGGCGTACGTCGACTTCCCGGCGCTGGGACTCGTGACCTTCGCCCCGGTGGGAAGCGAGGCCGAGGCGTACAACGTCGCCCACCGGGTGCTCGCCGTGCTGCTGCTCGCCGGCGTGATGGTGCTGCTCGCCCGGGCGCGACGGCTCGGCGCGTCCGGGTGGCTGCTGCGGCTGCCCCGCATCGCCGCCTGGCTGGTGGCCCTGCAGGTGCTCCTCGGGATCGCGAACCTCGCCAGCGGGCTGTCGTTCCTGTCGGTCATCCCGCACCTCGCGGTCGCGAGCTGGCTCTGGGCGGTGCTCGTGCTCCAGACGGTCCTCGCCTACCGTCTCGCCCCCGCCGGGAGCGGGTCGGGCGCCGACCGGCCGTCCACGGCCGGCGCGCTCGCCGGGTCGTCCCGGTGACCGCGGTCGCGGCCGGGGGCGCCGCCCTCCACAGGGTGCGGGCCTACGTCGGCCTGACGAAACCGAGAATCATCGAGCTCCTGCTCGTCACCACCGTGCCGACCATGGTCATCGCCCAGCGGGGGCTCCCGCCGCTGTGGCTGGTGTGCGCGACGCTGCTGGGCGGGACGCTCGCCGCGGGCAGCGCAAACACGCTGAACAGCTGGTTCGAGCGCGACATCGACGGCCTGATGGGCCGCACGGCACGCCGGCCGCTCGTGCGCCACACGGTCACGCCGCGCAACGCCCTGATCTTCGGGATCGTCCTCGGCGTGCTGGCGTTCGGCTGGCTGGCCGCGACCGTCAACCTGCTCTCGGCGGCGCTGGCCGTCGCGGCCATCCTCTTCTACGTCCTCGTCTACACGATCGGCCTCAAGCGCCGGACCGTGCAGAGCATCGTCATCGGGGGGGCGGCCGGGTGCGTGCCGGTGCTGGTCGGCTGGTCGGCCGTCACGGGCGAGGTCGGCCTGCCGGCGTGGGTGCTGTTCGCGATCGTCTTCGCGTGGACGCCCCCGCACTTCTGGGCGCTCGCCGTGTGCTACCGGGAGGACTACGCCCGCGCCGGCGTCCCGATGCTGCCCGTCGTGCGGGGCGTCGCCGAGACGTCCCGCCAGATCCTGCTCTACTCGATCCTCCTGGTCGCCGTGACGTTGCTGTTCGGGCCGGTCGGCGGCATGGGCGCGATCTACCTGACGGCGGCGCTGCTGCTCGGCGGGGGGTTCATCGCCCACGCCGTCCGGCTGGTGCGCGACCACTCCGACCGGGTCGCCATGCAGCTGTTCCGCTACTCGATCACCTACCTCGGGCTGCTGTTCGCGGCCATGGCCGTCGACGCCGTCGTCAACGGCTGACGGGTCCGGCCGGGGCGTCGGCCGCGTCGGTGTCCGCGTCCGCGTCGGGACGCTGCGCGACCGGCGGCGGGGGAGCGGGCACGGGCGGCGGGGGCGGCAGGTCCGGTCCGCCGGGTGGGCCCCATCCCGGCGGCGGTCCGGGTCGGACCCAGGGCGGCGCGGGCCGCGGCGGCCGCCGCCGCGCCCGCCAGCGGGCCAGGCGCACGATCCCGAAGACGACGAGGGCGGCGAAGACGGCGAACGGCAGGACGGCGCCCAGCGCCGTGAGGACAACCTGGACGAAGTTCACGAAGGCGACCCAGCCGGCGCGCAGGCCCGACAGGAAGCCGGGAACGTCGTCGCGGATCTCCGGAGAGCTCGGCTCGAACAGCTGCAGTGTGATCGTGGCGAGGTCGACGTCGTCGCGGACGACGCGCAGCTGCGCCTGGAGCGACTCCAGGTCGGCCTCCCGGGACGCGAGCTGCCCTTCGATGGCGACGACGTCGCCGACGCTGGGGGCCTCGGCGATCAGTTCCCGGAGCCGTTCGACGCTGGCCTGCATCGAGGCGATCCGGCTCTCGAGGTCCACGACCTGGGCGGTCACGTCCTCGGCCTGGACGGACTGCGAGTCGACGCTGCCGAGATCCCCGAGGCCGGCGAGGACGGCTTCGAACTCCTGCGGCGGCACCCGCAGCACGAGGGTGGCGAAGACCGACGGCTCCAGCCGCAGGTCCGAGGAGAGGACGAATCCGCCGGCGTCTTCGGCGAGGGTGACGGCGGCGTCGGCGGCGGCCCGCACGTCCTCGGCGCGCACGACCAGGTCAGCGATGTAGATGATCTCGCGCGTGGGGTCGACCGCCTGCCCGGCGAGGTCGGCGCCGCCTTCCTCGGCCGGCGCCGGCTCCCCGGCGGAATCCTGCGAGCCGCCGCCGCCTTCCCCGCAGGCGACGAGCAGCACGAGCCCCGCCGCCGCCACGACCCTCCGCAGTCTCATGCCGCCGTAGGGTAGACCGGCGCCCGGTCGAGTCCGACCAGCGGCGCGGCTGGCGCATCCTGCGACGGCTGAGCGCGGCGCTGGCGGAGCGGGGGATCGAGGGGGGTGCCCGGCCCGGGCTCCGCGAGCGCACGTCGGGTCTTTTAGTCCGGGACCGCCGCCGGGGACGCGTAGCATCGGCGTCGGCGTCCATCCGGGCGCGGGACCCGACGCACAGGACGCTAATGCCGACCGAGGTCGTCGTGACGGGCCTCGGCGCCGTGACCCCGTACGGCGTCGGCACCGCGCGCTTCTGGGAGGGCCTGCTGTCGGGCCGCGGCACGGCGGGGCCGATCACGCACTTCGACGCCGAGAGCTTCCCCGTGCGGTTCGCCTGCGAGGTCCCGGCCTTCGATCCACTGGCGCATCTCCCCCGCAAGCTCGTGCGGCAGACCGACCCCTTCGCGCAGTTCGCCCTGGTCGCGGCCCGCGAGGCGCTGGCACAGGCCGGTCTGCTCGCCGCGGCCGCGGCCCACGAGCACACCGGGGCCCAGGAGCCCGCCGGGGGCCAGGAGCAGGAGCGCCAGCCTCTGGTCGACGGCGTGGACGCTGACCGGATCGGTGCGGTCATCGCGTCGGGCAGCGGCGGCCTGAAGGAGATGACGGGCCAGTACGAGCGGCTGCGCGCCGGCGGACCCAGCCGGGTGCGCCCGTACCTGTCGATCGCCATGCCGCTCAACATGGGCAGCGGCCAGGTCGCGATCCGCCACGGCCTGCGGGGGCCCTCCTACTCGGTGGTGTCCGCGTGCGCGTCGGGTGGCGACGCCATCGGCTCCGCGCTCGACCTGCTGCGCGCCGGCCGGGCCGATGCGGTCGTGGCGGGCGGCGCCGAGGCAGCGATCAACCCGCTCACGATGGCCGGGTTCGCCGCCGCCGGCGCGCTGAGCCGCCGCAACGACGACCCGGGCCGTGCGAGCCGCCCCTTCGACGCCGACCGCGACGGGTTCGTGACCGGCGAGGGCGCCGGCGTCGTCGTGCTGGAGCGGGCCGACCACGCCCACGCGCGGGGAGCGACCCCGCTGGCGAGGCTGGCCGGCTACGGGGTCTGCAACGACGCATATCACCCGGCCCAGCCGTCACCCGGCGGGGAGGGCGCCGCCCGCGCCCTGCGGCTCGCCCTGGCCGACGCCGACCTCGGCATCGACGACGTCGACCACGTCAACGCCCACGGCACGTCGACCCCGCCGAACGACCGGACCGAGGCGCAGGCGATCCGGGCGGTGTTCGGCGCCCGCGCCGACTCGCTGGCGGTGACCAGCACGAAGTCGGCGGTCGGGCACCTGCTCGGAGCCGCCGGCGGGATCGAGGCCGTCGCGACGGTGCTCGCGATCACCCAGGGCGAGGTCCCGCCGACCCTCAACCTCGACCGGCAGGACCCCGCCTGCGACCTCGACGTGGTCCGCGGCCGCCCCCGGCGGCTGCGGGTCCGATCGGCGCTGTCGAACTCCTTCGGCTTCGGCGGCCACAACGCCGTCCTCGCGTTCCGCGCCACATGACGCGCTTCCGCACCCGGCCGGACTACGGCCCGCTCGAGCCCGCGCCCTACCTCGGCACGACCGTCCGCGTCTACGCCCGGCGACCACGGAGCCTCGACGAGCTCCTGCGCTGCGCGGCCGCGACCTGGCCGCGACGGACGGCGGTCGAGGCGCCATCGGCAGTTCTCTCCTACGCCGAACTCGACCGCGCGGTCGATGCGATGACGGCAGCGCTGGCGGCCCAGGGCGCCGGTGCCGGGGACCGGATCGCCGTCGCGCTCGGCCACGACCTGCCCCTGTTCGCCCTGCCGTTCGCGTGCAGCCGGCTCGGGGCCACGGCGCTGCTCCTGAACACGGCCCTCAGCCCGGTGCGGTGGTCGGACCAGCTGGAGCGGGCCGGCTGCACCCTGCTCGTGGCGGACGACGCCCACGCGCCGCGGCTGCGTTCCGCTGCCGGCGGGCGCCCGGTGCGCACCGCCGCCGAGGCGCTGCGGACCGACGCAGCGCCGACCGGGCTCATCCCGCTGCCGGCATCACGGGCGGAGGACCATCCGCTCGCGCTGATCGCGACGAGCGGAACCACCGGCGTGCCGAAGATGACCGCCGTCACCAGCCGCGGGCTGGTGCACGCGGCCCTGTGCTACGTCGACCTGCTCGACCTCGACGGCACCGACCGGACCTTCGTGGCGCTGCCGCTGCACTACATCGGTCCCCTGTCGGCCCAGACCACGACCATGCCGCTGGTCGGCGGTTGCACGGTCATCCCGTCCGCCACCCGCGCCGGGGGCGCGCTCGGCCGCATGGCCGCCGCGAGGATCACCCACCTCGACGCCGTGCCGTCGTGGCTGAGCCTGCTCGTCCGCGACACCGGTGGCACCGTCCCCGCCGCATGGCGCACCCTGATCTACGGTGGAGCCCCGATGCCGCCCGAGACGGCCGCCCGGCTGGCGGCGCGCTTCCCGGCGCTGCGGATGTTCGACCTGTGGGGGCTGTCCGAGACGCACGGCCCCGCCACCGCGCTGCGCTACGACCCCGCGGCGCCCCCGTCGCCGGGGACCGTCGGGCGGCCGCTGCCCGGCGTCGAGGTCCGCAGCGACGGCGAACCGGGTGAGCTGCTGGTCCGCGGAGCGAACGTGACCCCCGGATACCTCGACGACCCGGAGACGACCGCCGCGGTCCTGCGCGAGGGCTGGCTCGCCACCGGCGACGTGGGCACGGTCGGCGCCGACGGCACCGTCCGGATCCTGGACCGCAAGAAGGACGTGATCCTCCGGGGCGGCGCGAACGTGTTCAGCGTGGAGGTCGAGCAGGTACTTGCCTCCGCGGGCGGGGTCGTGGAGGCTGCAGTCTACGGCGTCGCCGACGGGCTCGGCGGCGAGGCGGTGTCGGCTGCCGTCGTGCTCGCCGACGGTGCGGCGCTGGACACGGCCGCGCTGCGTCGACTGGTCGGCGAGCGCATCGGGCGCGACGCGGTCCCCCGCCGGATCGTGGCGCTGCCGTCGCTGCCCCGGAACCCGACGGGCAAGATCGACAAGCGGCGCCTGCGCCAGGAGCATGGATGAGCACCGACCCGGTAGCCCAGCAGCCCGAGGAGGCCAAGTCATGACGATCGCGCTCGTGTTCCCCGGACAGGGCAGCCAGCAGCAGGGCATGGCCGCCCCCTGGCGCGACCACCCGGCGTTCGCGCGCTGGGCCGAGGCCGACGAGCTGCTCGGCGAGGACGTCACCCGCCTCGGGCTCGACGCCGGTGACGAGGAGCTGCGGGAGCCGGCGGCCTGCCAGGTGGCCCTCTTCGTGCACCACGTCGTGCTGCTCGACGCCTGGCGGGCGGCGGGCGGCGCCGAGCCCGCCGTGGTGGCGGGCCACTCGCTGGGGGAGTACAACGCCCTGGTCGCCGCCGGCGTCGTCGACTTCGCCGACGGCCTGCGGCTGGTCCACGCCCGCGCCGAGCAGACGCAGCTCGCCGCCGACCAGCGCCCCGGGACGATGGTCGCCTGCCTCGGGTTCGAGGTCGAAGAGGTCCAGCAGGCCTGCGACAAGGTCGGCGTCTACGTGGCGAACGACAACGCCACCGGCCAGATCGTCGCCGCCGGCGCCTCCGACGACCTGGACCGGCTGCGGGCACTGCTCGAGGGCGGGCGGGGACGGGTCCGCGAGCTCAACGTCGGCGCCGCCTACCACAGCCCGCACATGGAGCCGGCCGTCGAACCGTTCGGCATCGCGCTCGACGGGGCGCGCTTCGCCGAGGCCGCCGTTCCCGTCGTCGCGAACATCGACGCCCGGCCGCACACCGCTGCCGGCGACTGGCCGCAGCTGCTCCGGCAGCAGATCACCTCGCCGGTGCGCTGGCGGGAGACGATCGGCACGCTCGCCGGCATGGGCGTGACCGAGGTCGTCGAGCTGGGGGCGTCGGCGGTCCTCACCGGCATGGTGAAGCGCACCGACTCCTCGCTGGGCCGGCGCAACGTCCGGACCCCGGACGAGGTCGCCGCCAAGGCCGGTGAGGGCGGTGAGGCCGTCGAAGCCGTCGAGGAGCCGGCGTGACTTGGGCCCTCGTCACGGGCGGCTCCAAGGGCATCGGCGCGGCGACGGCCCGCGCACTGGCCGCCCAGGGCCGCGACGTGGTCGTGCACTTCGGCGGCGACCGCGACGGCGCGGAGCGGGTGGCCGCCGCCTGCGGTGACCTCGGCGTCGCAACGCGCGTCGTCGGGTGCGATCTCCGCGAGGGCGTCGCGCCGCTGGCCGCGGCCGTCGACGAGGTCGGCGGCGTGTCCGTGCTCGTGAACAACGCCGGCGTCGCCGCCGACGGCCTCGCGATGTCGATGTCCGACGACGCCTTCGCCCTGACGCTCGACGTCAACCTGACTGCGGCCTTCGCCCTGTCGCGCGCCGTGCTGCGCGGCATGCTGCGCGCCCGCGCGGGCCGGATCGTGAACGTGACCAGCGTCGTCGGGCTGCACGGCAACGCCGGGCAGGTGAACTACGCCGCCAGCAAGGCCGGCCTCGTCGGGCTGACGAAGTCCCTCGCCCGCGAGGTCGGCAAGCGGGGAATCACCGTGAACGCCGTCGCACCCGGCTTCGTCGAGACCGCCATGACCGCGGAACTCGACGCGGGCGGCCTGCTCACCCGGATTCCCGCCGGACGGCTGGGCACCGCCGACGAGGTGGCCGCGGTCATCGCGTTCCTGTCCTCCGACGAGGCCGCCTACGTCAACGGCACCGTCGTGCAGGTCGACGGCGGCCTGTTCGCCTGAGCTCACACGTTGGCCGTGGCCACGCCTCCGATCGGCATGCGCGTCGCCCACCGGGTCGCCGGGCCGCCGGTGCTGCGCCGACTCCGGGCGGAGGTCACCGGCCGTGGACAGGTGCCGCGCGCCGGCGGGGTCCTGCTGGCGGCGAACCACCGGTCCTTCCTCGACCACTACCTGCTGTCGGCGGCGTCGCCGCGGCCGATGCGCTTCCTCGGCAAGGTTGAGCTGTCCCACGGACTCGACGGGCGGTTCAACGTGATGATGGGCATGGTACCGGTCGAGCGGGGCCTGGCCGACGTCCGCGCGCTCGAGGCGGTCGTCGAGCTGCTGCGCGCCGGCGAGGTCGTCGGGGTCTTCCCGGAGGGGACGCGGTCGCCGACCGGCGAGCTGTTCCGCTTCCGCAGCGGCATGGCGCGGATGGCCGCCTCGGCGGGCGTACCGATCGTGCCGGTCGGTCTCGTCGGGACGGCCGCGGTGTGGCCGCGCGGCGAGCGCCCCTCCTGGCGGCGCCCGGCCCAGGGGGTCCTGAAGGTGCGCTTCGGCGAGCTCGTCCCGCCCCCCGGTCAGTCCGGGAGGGAGCGTCGCCGGGCGACCGAGATCGTCTACGGCCGGGTCGCGGCCCTGTGCGGCCAGCCGCGGGCGGACACCTTCGCCCCGGTGGCGGGCTCGTGACCCCCGGCCGCGAGCGCTGCGGTGGCGGATGACGAGAATCGCGGGTGCGGAGGCGCCGAAGATCCCCCGCCACCTGAGTGAGACCGCCGCGCGCGTCGACCGCGGTGATGTCCGCGAGTGGGTTGCGACCTTGCCGGAGGTGGTGGCGGACCTGGCTGAACGCTGGGCGCTGCACGTCGGGAAGCCCTACGAACCGGGCGGCCAGTGCTCCTGGGTCGCACCGGCACGAACGGTCGCGGGCGAGGACCTCGTGCTGAAGGTCGGGTGGCGCCATCCCGAGGCCGCGCACGAGGCCGACGCGCTACGGGTGTGGCGGGGGAACGGGGCGGTCTGGCTGCACGCCGCCGAGACCTTCGACCGGACCAGCGCGCTGCTGCTCGAGCGTTGTGCGCCGGGGATGCCAATGGGGCGCTCGACGCCCGAGCCTGAGCAGGACGTGGTCGTGGCCGGCCTGCTGGCGCGGCTGTGGACGCAGCCGCCGGCCGGTCATCCGTTCCGTCCCCTGCAGGCGATGTGCGAGGACTGGGCCGCCGAGTTCGAGGAGCGGTTCGCGCGCTCGGCCGGTGGCGTCGATCCGGGGCTCGCCCGCGCGGCGATGGTGCTGTTCCGGGAGCTGCCCCGGTCGGCGGACTCCGCCGTGCTGCTCTGCACCGACCTGCACGCCGCGGGCAACGTCCTCGCGGCCCAGCGTGAGCCGTGGCTGGTGATCGACCCCAAGCCGTACGTCGGCGACCGCACCTACGACGCACTGCAGCACATGCTGAACTGCGAGGAGCGGCTGGTCTGTGACCCGTCGGGCTTCGCGCAGCGGATGGCCGCCCTGCTGGACCTCGACGCCGAACGGCTCCGCCTGTGGCTGTTCGCCCGCTGTCTGCTGGAGTGCCTCGACCAACCGGTGCTCCACGAGGTCGCCGCCCGGCTGGCGCCATAGCCCACGACCAGGTGGAGGCCGTCATTGAGCCCCTCACCGCGTCCGACCGGGCCGGCCCCGCCCAGCTCGCGTGAAGGGCCGCGCCCCGGACGATCAGCGCGGTCGCAACGCCGTGCCGAGGATGTGCGGCGAGGTCGGGGTGGAGAATCGGAGGTCGGGGAAGTGGAGCGCCTGCAGGTGCGTGATCGTAAAGCCGGCCTCGCGGATTGCGGCCGCGGTGTCGCGGTGGGTGTGACAGCCGCCGGCGATCACCGGCCAGATCGTCGCGTCGAGCACGCGCTGCGCCCGGCGCAGCCCCGCAGCCTCAGCCCGGACGTGCTCGAAGAACCGCAGCTGCCCGCCGGGCCGCAGCGCGCGGCGGATCTCGGCCAGGGCGGTGGCCTGGTCCGGGACCGAGCACAGCACCAGCGTGGTGACCGCAGCATCCAGGCTGGCGTCGGCCCCGGGCAGCCGGTCGGCGACGCCGGCAACCACCTCGACCGGCACCGCCGCGTGCTCGGCCTGGCGTTGGGCGAGCCGGCGCAGATGTGGCTCAGGCTCCACCGCCAGGACGTCGGCGACCCCGGTCGGGTAGTGCGCGAAGTTCATCCCGTTGCCCGCGCCGATCTCGATCACCTTCCCGCGCAGGCCGGCGAGCTGGCGGCGTCGGTGCTGGCCGAGCTCGCGCTCCATCCGGTGGCTCAACCACGCGTAGCAGCGGGCGAAGAGCGGGTGGCCGGCGTTGGTCACGTCAACCCCGCCAGGCGAGCAGGGCTCCAGGAAACCCGACGCGGCCCAATGCCCGCGCGGCCGGCGCGAAAGGGCCGACGGCCGCGATTCGCATGAGGATCGGGCCCTGGGCCGGTTGCTGTGCGGCGGGCGTGGTCACGAAGCCTCTTTCGTGTGGGCGCCGTGCCGGGTGGCGGCGCAGTGCGGGTCGTGGGCGAGTTGGTGAAGGATGTCGAGGAGCTGCGCTCGGTCGCGCACGCGGGTGAAGAACTCGGCGTCGGCGGCCTCGACGACGGTGACGGCCTGCACCGCGAGGCGCCGGCCGGAGTCGGTGACGGTGAGCCGCTTGACGCGGGCGTCGGCTTCGTCGTGGGTGCGGGCGACCAGGCCGCGCTTCTCCAGCGCGCGCAGGACCTGGCTGGTCATCATCACGTCGGCCTCGGCGTGGTCGGCAACCTGGCGCTGGCTGGGCGGCCGGCCCCGGGGGTCGGCATGGTCCGAAAGCCACCAGACGGCCGCGAGGAGCACGAATTGCACATGGGTGAGCTCCAGGGGGCGCAGCGCGGCGGTGATGCTGCGCTGCCACCGCAGGGTGGTCCGCCACAGCAGGAACCCCGGGCTGTCGGCCGGTCCGGGTGAGGTGGTCTCGCCTGCGCCGTCGTCGGCGGGGGCGGTCACCGGGCCCCGTTGGCGCTGGCGGCCGTCTCGGCGAGTCTGGCGAGCTGTCGCATGGCGGTGGGGAGGCCGGCGGCGATGGTCCTGCCGATGACGCGGGCGAACAGCGGTGACAGGGGGCCGTTGATGGTGACGCGGTGGGTAAAGCGGCTGCCGGTCGGCGTGGGCACGATGAGGTGGGTGAAGGTCAGGCGCGCCAGCGGCAGCCGGCTGACGTCCGTGAAGCCGACCTCGGGCGTGACCTCGGTGAAGGTGAACGGCGTTGCCGGGCCCTTGACCGGCTTGAGGGTCCCGCGGGTGCCGACGGCGACCCGGCCCTGGACGGTCACGGCGGCCGTCTCGTGGTCCCACTCAGGCCAGGTGGCGGGCTCCGCGTAGCGGGCCCATAGCTGTGCCGGACTCGCGCTCGTCGTCTCGGTGTGCTCGACCGTCCACATGGTTGTGCCTCCCTGTCTAGCCGATGCCTAGCGGATTGCCTAGATCATAAGTATGTATAGTACAAGCGCGCTTACAGTTCCAGGCAAGCGCAGTGGTCACCGTCGAGACGTGCAGTGGACGATCGGGCATCGGGAGATCGATGACGCAGACGTGGACGCCGCCGTTGAGGACGCCATCCACCAGGCGCGTGGCCGGGGTCGCCCGTCGTTGTCCCGGGCCGGGGAGTCGCCCCTGCTCCGGGTCCGCATCTCCCGCGAGCTCGACGAGGCGGTGCGCAACGCCGCCGAGGCGGCTGGGACCTCCCGTTCCGAATGGGTGCGTCATGCGCTAGACGAGGCGGCCCGCCGAGCCGGCTGATGGCCAGCCTGCGCCGGTTCTCGAGAGCCTCCATCACAAGGGTCCGCTACGCGGTCGGGCTGCTGGGGCTCTGACACGCGGCGTGCGCTACGCGGTCGGGCTGCTCCAACCCTGACACAGGCCGAGGCGCAGGGGTCAGCCCGGCGCCTCGCCGCCGAGCTCCCGGGCGGTCGCCTCGAACTCCTCCTCGTCGCGCCCGCGGGCCACCCAGTCGGTGTAGAAGGCGACGAAGTCGGCCACGTCGCCCGCGCCCGCCAGCGCCACGTCGCGCACGTCGCCGAAGGCGCGGGCCAGCAGGCGCCGGCGCTGGTACGCCGCGTAGACCGGGGTCGGCACCCCGTAGCCGGCGAGCTCCAGGACCTCCTCCAGCTCGTAGGCGTCCTCCTCCGCCTCGACGGCCCAGTGGTGCTGGCACTCGGCGTACGCGCAGGCCAGCCAGGTGTCCGCCTCGAGCCGCAACAGGAACCAGGCCGCCTCGCGGACCACGGCCGAGGCGTGGGTGCAGGCCGGCACGACGTCACGGTCGGGCAGCGCCTCGTCCTCCGCCTCGACGGCCGTGCGGGGGCCCAGCCCGACCCGGCCGAGGACCTCGACCGCGAGCTGTTCCGCCTCGAGCAGCGCGTCGCCGGTGTAGTGGTCCTGGCGCAGGCGGCTGAGGACGTCGGCCCAGCCGAGGTCCGTCGGATCGGGGTGGGTCGGCGGCGGGCCGTCCGGCATCTCGGCCGGCACCGACCAGCGGGCGATGTACGCCCACCGCAGGAGCCCGCGCGCCTCCAGCACCGGGCCGGCGAAGGCCGGCTCGGGGTCGTCCGGCACCGCCGGGACGATCCAGCCGGCCCCGGCCCACCCGGCGGCCGTCGGCAGCGTGCGCGAGTAGGGCCGCGTGCGGCAGGCCTGGAAGGCGGCCTGCGCGCCGGCCGGTCCCCAGCCGACCCGCACCATGGTCGTGCGCAGGTCGAGCCAGTCGGCGTCGCCCGCCAGCCGCTGCCCACCGCCGGCCGGCATGGCGCCGGGCGTGCCGCGCAGATCGGACCAGTCGTGAGCCCGGACGGCCTCCACCCAGGCGAGCACGACGTCGCCGACCGCCGCCTCGTCGTCGGGGTCCGGCAGCTCGGCGAGGTCGAGCGCGACGGCGTGGGACCGGAAGGCCGGCGCCAGCCAGCGGCCGTCGGGCGCGCGGTAGAGCGTGGCGCCGGCCAGCTCCGCAGGGGAGCAGTCCTCGATCGCCACGGTCTCGCCGCTGCCGAGCAGCGTCAGGGATGGCCTTTGCATCGTTCGCCGGTTCGCCTGGGGTCGGGCGGGTGCGGCACAGTGTGCCCATGGACGCCGCCCGCCTCGAACTGCCCGCCGACCTCCGCCCGCGCGACGGCCGCTTCGGGTCCGGACCGTCGAAGGTCCGTCAGGAGGCGGTGGACCGCCTCGCCGCGGCGGCGCCCGCGCTGCTGGGGACCAGCCACCGCCGTCCCGCGGTCAAGGGACAGGTCCGGCGCATCCGGGACGGGCTGCGGACCTTCTTCGCATTGCCCGACGGCTACGAGGTCGTGCTCGGCAACGGCGGCGCGACGCTGTTCTGGGACGCCGCCGTGCACTGCCTGGTCGAACGCAGGAGCGCCCACGCCGTGTTCGGGGAGTTCTCGACCAAGTTCGCCGAGGCCGCCAGGGCCGCGCCGTTCCTCGACGAGCCGGTCGTCGTCTCTTCGGCCCCTGGCACCCATCCACACCTGGAGGCCGTCGACGGCGTGGACCTCTACGCCCTCACCCACTGCGAGACGTCCACCGGGGTCGCGATGCCGGTCACGCGGCCGGCCGGGACGCGCCCCGAGGATGCGCTCGTCGCCGTCGACGCGACCAGCGCGGCCGGCGGGCTGCCCCTCGACCCTGCGGAGTGCGACGCCTACTACTTCTCGCCGCAGAAGTGCTTCGGCAGCGAGGGCGGGCTGTTCGTCGCGCTGCTGTCACCCGCCGCGCTGGCCCGCGTGTCCGCGTTGATCGCGAGCGGCCGGCACGTGCCGGCGATGCTCGACCTCGGCCTGGCCGCGGCGAACTCCGCACTGGACCAGACCTACAACACCCCGGCCGTCGCGACGCTGTGGCTGATGGGCGAGCAGATCGACTGGCTGAACGAGCAGGGGGGCCTGGCCTGGGCGGCGAAGGACTGTGCGGCCAAGGCGGCCCACCTCTACGACTGGGCCGCGGCGCGGCCCGACGCCTCCCCGTTCGTCGTCGACCCGGCGATGCGCAGCGCGGTCGTCTGCACGATCGACATCGACGACGCGGTCGACGCGGGCGACGTGACCGCCGCCCTGCGCGCCAACGGCATCCTCGACACGGAGGCCTACCGCAAGCTCGGCCGCAACCAGATCCGCGTGGCGGTGTTCCCGGCGGTCGATCCGGCCGATGTCGAACGCCTGACGGGCGCGCTCGACTTCCTTCTGACCGCACTACGCCGCTGAGCCGCGGATGCGCGCCGCCACCTCCGCGATCGTCGCCGGATCGCCGGGCGTGGGGGTCCACGGCAGGCGCAGCGGGTCGCCCGCGTACCTGGGGATGAGGTGCACGTGGAGGTGGAACACCGTCTGGAACGCCGCCGCCCCGGTGGACTGGAGCACGTTCAGCCCGTCCGGTCTCAGCGTGTCACGAATCTTGAGGCTCACACGGTGGACCGCGACCATGACCGGAACGGCGAGTTCGGCGCCCATGTCCCACAGGTCTGCGACGTGCCGCCGCGGGACCACCAGCGCGTGGCCGACCGTGGCGGGACTGGTGTCCATGAACGCCATCGTCTGCTCGTCTGCGTCGATCACCTCCGCGGGACCGGAGCCGGCGACGATGGCGCAGAACTCGCACCTGTCCATGGGACCGAAGGCTACGGTCCACCAGGGGGCGGCGCGGCAAATGAGGCTACGCAACCACCCGCTCTCCGCCTACGATCGACCGACTACGACACGGGCACGCGATCGGAGGGTGGCTGATGGCCATGAACGGAGAGACGCCGACGGTAAGAGTGCGCAACGTCGTCCTGCTGGGGCACGGCGGCACCGGCAAGACGACGTTGGCGGAGGGACTGCTCGCCGCCGCCGGCGTGGGCGACGCCCGCGGCGGGACCCTCGACTTCGAGCCCGAGGAGCGGGACCGCGGGCACTCGCTGGGCCTGGCAACGGCCTCGCTCACTTGGAAGGACCACCGGATCAACCTCCTCGACGCGCCCGGCGGCCCGGAGGCCGTCGGGGACGCGTACCCGGCGTTGCGGGCGGCCGACCTCGCGGTCTTCGTCGTCGACGCCGCCCAGGGCATCCAGGCCCAGCACGACCAGCTGTGGGAC
>Ga0136630_1000480_pt1 | contig 15421 bp, 14 predicted proteins | sample AntDrymUQ5682106_2_FD_105496 | JGI IMG/M metagenome (GOLD analysis project Ga0136630, IMG submission 105496) | Polar desert sand microbial communities from Dry Valleys, Antarctica - metaG UQ568 (21.06) | ecosystem: Environmental > Terrestrial > Soil > Desert | place: Antarctica: Dry Valley...
GCCCATGACGGCCGCGCCCGCGTACCCCGCGGCCCTATCGGAGATGGCGATAGCCGCCTGCCGGTCGGACGACGCGCCCAGACTCAGATCGTAGAAGTCCACGGAGAGCAGGCCTGGCAAGGACACCCAGCCCCAGATGGCGAGGGCGCCGGCGACGTGACCGAGGACGACGGCGCGGTGCCTGAGCAGGTGCATCATGCCGAAGATGCCTATCGCGATGAGCAGGTAGCCGAAGTAGAGCAGCACCGCGCTCACCTGCGCCCGGACGGGGCTTCCGGCCAGGGCCGTCAGGTAGGCGGCCGTCGTGTCGCTCTCTTCCCACGGGGTGACGAGACCCCCGATCAGGGCCACGAGCGGCCCCGCTATGAGGCACAGCCCGAGCGCGTTGCGGCGGAAGTTGTTGGCATCGTTGAGCTTGAGCATCTTTCGTTTCCTTTCTTGTGTAAAGATCGACAGAGCGGGCGCGGCCCTCGCGCCCCGACGGGCCCGCCCTACCGGACGGCGGGTTCGGGGGTCGGTACGGTTCGCCCGCTGCCACCGCGTACGGCGTAGCCGAGCAGGACCCAGAGCACCGCGGAGACGCCGAACATAATGGAACCGGTCTGCTCGCCGAGGACGATCTGGGCGGGGATCCCCAGCGGCAACCAGAGCCCGCACAGCAACGGTACGAACCGTCGCCAGCCTGACATCCGCTTCGCGACGACCACGGTGATCCCGACGACGAGCATCCACAGCATGCTCAAGGGCCAGGCGGCATCCATGACGTTGAAGGCGAGATCGTCCCTGCCGAGCAGGCCCGTCGCCTCGAAGAAGCCGAACAGGCACGCCAGCACGAGGCCGACGAGTTGGATCAGCAGCACGGTCCGTCCCCACCTGCCGGTTCCCGCTGCTTGCGTCCTCCGCATAACCGTGTTCGAGCAGATCCAGCCGGCCATAAAGACCAGGCTCGCCAGGCCGATCACGAGCGGGTTCTCTTCGCCTCCGGTGACGAGCGCCTCCACCAGGAGGGCGGGGGTGCAGATCATGGCGATGGTCCCTAGCGTTCGGTTGTTCATAGGAATCTCCTTTCTCTGACGAAGGGCCGGGCGGGAGTGCGCGCCCTTCGCATCGACTCTATCTTTACTTCTCGTTCTTGGCCGCGAAGACGGCCCCCGCGGAGAGGGTGAGCATCAGGAGCCCCACCACGAGGACTATCGTCGTCTTTCGCCTCATCTTCTTCTTCCTTTCTCGGAGACACTTCGTCGTTTTCGGTCTCTGCTTCGCGTATCTCGGCTTCCTAATCGCCTACATCGCCCCTTTTCTGTACGGGCCGTCCCGTCCGCCTTCACCGGGCCACCTTGAAGGACCAGCTCCTGGTGCCCGTCAGGCCCTCCGGGTCTCTGGCGACGATCTTGACGGTGTGGGAGCCGGGCTTGAGCTTCGCGCTCTTGTGGGTGAGCTTGTCCGAGCTGTAGGAAAAGGTCTTCGCGCGCCCGTCCACGTAGAGCTTCACGTTGGCCTTCTGGAGGTTCGTCTCCCCGTCCATCACGACGGCGCCGATAAGGGGGGTCGCGTTGCGGGTCTTCGAACCGGGAGCCGGCTTCGGCGCGCTTATGACGGGCCTGGTGTTGGGGATCGCCTGCCAGTCCGGGTTGGCGCCGGTCGTCCCCAGCGGCCTGGCCTCGCCGGTAACGTCCACCGTGGTGAGCGCGTTGCCGGGCGTGGCCCGATACACGATCCGGCGCCCGTCCGGCGCCCAGGCCGGCTCTAGGCCCCTGGCGCTGGGGAACGCGACCTCGCCGAGCACGCCGTCGGCGTCCACGGAGTACACCCGCGGCATCTCGGCCTCGTAGCTGCGGCTGAAGACGATCTCCTCCCCGTCAGGCGACCAACTCGGGGTATGGTCCGCCTCGTTCACCCCCGCTTCGGAGAGTCGAACCTGCCCCGTGCCGTCGGCGTTCATGGCGTAGACCTCGTAGCGGCAGTTCTGGGCGGACGAGATGAAGGCAATTTTCTTTCCGTCCGGCGACCAGGTGGGCTCCACTTCCCTTGAGGTGGTGTTGGCGTTGCACGGGCTCCTCATGCCGGCGGTGAGGTCCACCCGGCCGGTGCCGTCCGGGTTCACGAGGCTGACGTTTCGCTTGTCGTTGTCGCAGGGATAGAGACCGCTCGTCGTGCACGATTCGTAGGCAAGCTTCTCGCTGTCGGGCGACCACGACGGGTTGAAACCTTTGGTCACGAGCCTCTGGTCCGTGCCGTCTGCGTCCATCACCCACACGTCCCCGAAGACGCACTCGGGGTCCTGGCAGCCGTTGAGGCGGGTAAACGCGATCTGCTTCCCGTCGGGCGACCAGCTCGGGTCGGCGTCCCGGATGCTGGAGGTGAGCCTGGTCGGGTTCTCTCCGACGGGACCCGCGACCCAGATGCCCACGTTCGCGTAGGCGATCTTGCCGTTCCCGCCGGGAAGGGTGGCCCCGGCCGGCCCCGCGGCCGTCAGCGCGGCGACCGCCAGGAGCAAGGCCGCCCCCAGCATTACGAACCTCTTTATCCAACGTCCTGCTCTCATACTCGGTATCCGCCTTTCTTTGCTTGTTTTCCGCGTCACGCGGTTGTGGGATCTGGCTTCGCCGGAAAATTCCTTCTCCGGGAGGAGACGACAGAGAGGCCGACGGCGGCGAAGGCCAGGCCCGCGACCGGGAAGGGGAGGTCCCCGATCACGTGCGGCGGCAACACCGCTTCGAGCGGGATGGTAAGCAGGATGACGGGGAAGGTGACGATCCCGGCCACCAGCAGCATCGCCCGCGCCCAGGCTGCCAGCGCCCGGGCGCGCATCGTCGCCGCGGCCATCATCGTGGCGCCGAGCAGTGTACCGACCACCCCGAGTCCGCCGAGGGCCCCGATCACCCGCGCCTCGCCGACCACGCCGGCAAGCAACACCAGGTTCACCGCCGCGCAGCACATCGCAAGAGCAACCGGCACGCACGCGGCGATTCCGAGCTTTCGCGACCGCCCGGCGAGGCGCTCCCGCAGCCCGAGAAGGCCGAAGCCGATCGACAGTATCGCCGCGCCGAAGAGGACCGCCGCGAGCCACTCGAGCGAGGACGAGCTCGGGTCCATGCCGCCCGGTCCCAACGGCCCGATAGCCAGCTCCAGCAAGTACATGGCCACCCACAGACACCCGCCCGCTACCAGCGCGGGCCCGGTAAACCGCCCAGATTCCATTCCGCTTCTCTCCCGTCTTTCGTGGCTCCGTTCCATACCGGGCACGTTACGGCCGGCCGCCTTCCCGCCGCATCGGGCCGTCTCCCGACTCTCCCGGGAAGTTCTTCCCGGCCCGGCAAGACGCGGTTCGTCAACGGTGGGTTTGCTAGACTGGCCTCTCTCGCAACAATCCTGTAGGAGGTCGTAAGGTGGCCGAGGTGAAGAGGGTCGGAATGCTCACGGGCGGCGGGGACGCGCCGGGCCTGAACGGCGTCATAAGGGCCGTCGCGATGAAGTGCATCGGGGATTACGGCTACGAGGTCGTCGGCCTCAAGCGCGGCTGGAAGAGCCTGCTGTCGCCCGAGCCGGACACCGTGATGCCTCTTGGTGTCGAAGACGTGCGCTACATCCTGCAGGAGGGCGGCACCATCCTCGGCTCCTCCCGCACCAACCCGTACAAGAACGAGGGGGACCCCGAGAAGGTCGTCAAGAGGCTAGAAGAGTTCGGCGTGGACGCCCTCGTCGCCATCGGCGGCGACGACACATTAGGCGTTGCCAAGCGCCTGCACGACGACTTCGGGACGCAGGTCATCGGTTGCCCGAAGACCATAGACAACGACCTCTCGGCGACGGACACCACATTCGGGTACGACACGGCCGTCTCCATCGCGACCGACGCCATAGACAAATTGCGCACGACCGCCAAGAGCCACGAGCGGGTCGTTGTCGTCGAGATCATGGGTCGTAACGCGGGTTGGATCACCTGGGGCGCGGGCCTCGCGAGCGCAGCCAACGTTACCCTCATTCCCGAGGTCGTGCCGGACCTAGACCAGATCGCCTCCATCTTCGAGAAACGCGCCGCCAACGGCGAGAAGTGGGGCCTAATTGCGGTCTCCGAGGGCGTGACCCTTTCGGAGGATCTCATGACCCAGAACACCGAGACGGACGAGTTCGGCCACGTCCGGTTGGGCGGCATAGCGCAGACGCTCGCCAAAGAGATCGAATCGCGCACCGGCATCGAGACGCGCCACGTCGTGCTCGGACACCTGCAGCGCGGCGGGACCCCGACGGCCAACGACCGCATCCTCTCGACCCGCTACGGCCTGCGCGCCGCCGAGGCCGTCAAGAACGGCGAGTGGGGCAAGATGGTCGCCCTGCGCGGCAACGACATCGTGACGGTCTCGCTGGACGAAGCGACGGCCGAGACCAAGACCGTCCCCGACGACTTCTACAAGGTCGTCGAGACCTTCTTCGGCTAGCGCGCATGTTCGAGAACTTCGAGCGGGTCCGAGTAGAGGCCGGCGGCGCCGAGATCAACCTCGTCCGTGGGGGCGAGGGACCGCCCGTCCTGCTGCTCCACGGCTACCCGCAGACGCACTCGATGTGGCACGAGGTCGCCCCCCGGCTTGCCGAGAACTTCACGGTCGTCGCGGCGGACCTGCGGGGCTACGGCGACAGCTCCAAGCCCTTCAGCAGCGAGGACCACGCGACGTACTCCAAGCGCGCCATGGCCGCGGATCAGGTCCAGGTCATGGAGTCTTTGGGCTTCCCGTCGTTCGCCGTCGTCGGTCACGACCGGGGGGGTCGCGTCGGGCACCGGATGGCCCTGGATCACCCCGACCGCGTCACGAGGCTCGCGGTACTCGACATCGTGCCGACGCGCCACGTGTACGCCACCGTCGGCAAGGACCTCGCCACCGCCTACTACCACTGGTTCTTCTTTATCCAGCCCTACGACCTGCCCGAGACCCTGATCGGGGCCGACCCCGGCTACTACCTGCGCAAGAAGCTCGGCGGATGGGGCACGAAGCTAGACACCTTCGCCCCCGAAGCCCTCGCCGAGTACGAGCGCTGCTTCAGCGACCCGGCCACCATCCACGCGAGCTGCGAGGACTACCGCGCCGCCGCCTCCATCGACCTCGTCCACGACGATGCCGACCGGGGCGAGGGGCGCAAGGTTGCGTGTCCCCTACTGGCCCTCTGGGGAGGCCAGGGCGTGATGGAGCGCCTCTACGACGTCGAAGACGTCTGGCGCGAGTATGCGTGGGACGTGCGGGGAGGACCCATCGACGCCGGCCACTTCCTCGCCGAAGAGCGGCCCGGGGAGACCGCGAGAGAGCTGGCGAACTTCCTCGAAGGCTAGAACGGGCTAGCCGGCCAGCCCGTTATCCGGGGCGTGCGCCCCGATACGGCGGTAGCGTTCGTAGCGGCGTTTGACGAGGGTCGCGGGGTCGGTGTTCTCCAGGTCGGGAAGCACCCGTTCGAGGGCGGCGCCGACGGACTCGACGGCCGCCTCGGGCTCGTTGTGGGCGCCGCCCAGGGGCTCATCGAGGACCTCGTCCACGATCTCGTGCTCCTTGAGGTCTCGGGCCGTGATCTTCATGGCCGCCGCGGCCTCCGCCGCCCGGCCGGGATCGCGGAAGATGATGGAGGCGCAGGCCTCGGGCGCTATGACGGAGAGGTAGGAGTTCTCCAGCATGCCGACGTAGTCCGCGGCGCACATGGCGAGCGCCCCGCCCGAACCGCCCTCGCCGATGATGACGCAGACGATGGGGACCGGGGAGCGGGCCAGGGCCATGAGGTCTTCGGAGATCGCCCACGCCTGGCCCCGCTCCTCGGCCTGCCGGCCGGCGAACGCGCCCGGCGTGTCCACGAGCGTCACTACCGGCATCCCGAAGCGGGCGGCGAGATCGTAGAGCCTCCTCACCTTGCGGTAGCCCTCGGGGTGGGCCATGCCGAAGTTTCCCATGATCCGGCTCTCTACGTCGGCGCCCTTGTCGTGGCCGATCAGGACGACGTTGTGCCCGCCGCGCTTGAGCCTGGCGAACCCGCCGCGCACCGCGTGGTCTTCGCCGTGCGCCCGGTCGCCCGAGAGCTCGTAGAAGTCGTCGGCCAGGGCGTCGCGGTACGCCCGGAAGTTCGGGCGGTCGGGGTGGCGGGCGACCTGCACCCGCTGGTAAGGAGAGAGGTTCGTGAAGATGCGGCGTTTGGCGGCGGCCAGGGCGTCTTCGAGGCGTGAGATCTCCGCCTGCAGCCCCGAGCTCTCCCCCGCGAGCCTGTGGAGCTCGGAGATACGTGACTCCAGCTCCTTTATCGGGCGTTCGAAGTCCAGGATCACGCGACGAACCCCATCAGCCGCTCGAGGTCGTCCCTCAAGGCCAGCCGGTGCACGATCCGGTCCACCATCCCGTGCTCCCTCTGGAACTCGGCCGTCTGGAAGCCCTCAGGCAGCCTCTCCCTGGTCGTCTGCTCGATGACGCGGGCGCCGGCGAAGCCGATCCTGGCCCCGGGCTCCGCGAGCACCACGTCGGCCGCCGTCGCGAACGAGGCCGTCACCCCCCCGAACGTCGGGTCCGTGAGCACGGAGATGTAAGGCCACGACCCCTCGACGTAGCGCGAGAGCGCGACGCTGGTCTTGGCGAGCTGCATGAGCGAGTAGACGCCCTCGAACATCCGCGCCCCACCCGAGGCGGACACTATGACCAGCGGCAGCTCCTCGGCGTATGCCCGCTCCACGGTCCTGGCGACCTTCTCCCCCACCACGCTCCCCATAGACCCCCCGATAAACCGGAAGTCCATGACCGCGAGCGCCACCCGCCGCCCGCCGACGGACCCAACGCCGCTCAGGACCGCGTCGTCGAGGCCGGTCTTCTGGCGCGCTTTCTGGAGCCGCTCCTCGTAGCCCTCGAAGCCCAGGGGGTCATCGGCGATCAGGCCGCCGTCGCGCTCCTCGAAGGAGCCGCGGTCGGTGAGGAGCCTCACGCGCTGCGGAGCCGGGAGCGGGTAGTGGAACTCGCAGTGCGGGCACACGTTGAACCGGGCGGCGAGGTCCTTCTCGTAGATGGGCTGCCCGCACCGCTCGCACTTGGTGAAGACGGCGTCCATGGGCCCGACGCCGCTCTCGGTCTCGGGCGCGGTCCGCGAGTACTCCCTCCGCTTGCTAAGCCAGTTTCTGATTGGCGTCCCCCGCCTTCTCGACCACGGAGACCGCCTCGCGGACCCCGCGCAGCCACTCTCCAGCCCCCTCGGCCCCGCCCTCTGCGACGAGCCGCATGAGCTTGCTGCCGATGATGACCCCGTCCGCCTCAGCCGCCGCCTCGGCGGCGTCCTCCGGAGACCCTATGCCGAACCCGAGCGCCACCGGCACGTCCGTCTTCGCCCGGACCCGCCGCAGGAGATCCACGGCCTTCGGCGGCAAACCCTCGCGCACCCCGGTAACGCCCGCCACGGAGACGCAGTAGACGAACCCCGTCGCAAGGGCCACGGCCTCCTCCACCCGCCCCTCTGACGAGGTCGGCGCGACGAGCGGGCAGAAGCCGACGCCGCGCTCCGCGCACGCCTCTGCAAAGAGGGCCGCCTCATCCACGGGGAGGTCAGGTATCACTAGCCCGGAGACCCCGGCCTCCGCCGCCTCGTCGAGGAAGCGTTCGGCGCCCCTGGAGAAGATGGTGTTGTAGTAGAGCAGGAACACGACGGGGATCCGGTCCGCAAATCGTGAGGCGAGGCCCAGGCAGTAGCGGAGGTCGGCCCCGTTTTCGATGGCGCGCGTGGTCGTGTCCTGGATCGTCGGCCCGTCCGCAAGCGGGTCGGAGAAGGGCACGCCGATCTCCAGCACGTCCGCCCCGGCCGCGAGAAAAGCCTCCCCCACCTCGGCCGCCTCATCCAGCGTCGGGCAGCCGCCCGTCAGGTACGGTATGAGGGCCGTCCGGCCCCCCGGGAAAGCCCCCCTCAGCCTCTCAGCGCCGCTCACGAGGGATCTTCGCCCGCCTCCGAAGCAGGGGTTGCATGTGTTTCTCCGTCTTTAGTCGCAACCTCTGCTTCGTGCGCGTCCATGCCCAGAGCCTCGGCAACGACGCCGATGTCCTTGTCGCCGCGGCCGGAGAGGTTGATGACGAGGTTCTTGCCGGGCCCGAGCTCGCGGGCGACCTTCTCGGCGTAATGGATAGCGTGGGACGTCTCGAGCGCCGGGATGATGCCTTCGAGGCGCGAGCAGAGGACGAACGCCTCGAGCGCCTCGTCGTCCGTGGCGCCCACGTACTCGACCAGGCCCTCGTCCTTGAGGTAGGCGTGCTCGGGGCCGACCGAAGGGTAATCCAGGCCCGCGCTTATGGAGTGGGCCTCACGAATCTGGCCTTCGTCCGTCTGGAGCACGTAACTCAGGTTGCCGTGCAACACGCCAGGCCGGCCACCCGTCAGGGACGCCCCGTGCTCACCGGTATCGAGGCCCCTCCCGGCGGCCTCCACGCCGACGAGCCGCACGTTCTCGCGCCCGACAAACGGGTGGAAGGCTCCTATCGCGTTAGATCCACCACCGACGCAGGCCACGATGGCGTCCGGGTCCCCCCCGAACCTCTCCCGGCTCTGGGCCTCCAGCTCGCGCCCGATGACGGACTGCAGGTCCCGGACGAGCCGGGGGTACGGGGCCGGGCCCGCGACTGTCCCGATGATGTAGTGGGTGTCCTCCACGTTAGTGACCCAGTCCCGGATGGCCTCGTTGAGCGCCGCCTTGAGCGTGCCGGAGCCGGTCGTTACGGGGACTACCTTTGTTCCCAGAAGCTTCATGCGGAGGACGTTCGGTGCCTGCCTTCTCGTATCTTCTTCGCCCATGTAGACGACGCATTCGCGGCCGTAGAGGGCGGCGACGGTGGCGGTCGCCACACCGTGCTGGCCGGCGCCGGTCTCGGCGATGATGCGCGACTTACCCATACGTTCGGCGAGGAGCATCTGGCCGAGGGCGTTGTTGATCTTGTGCGCCCCCGTGTGAGCCAGATCCTCCCGTTTGAACCAAACGTTCGCCCCGCCCCACTTTTCCGTGAAGCGCCCGGCGAACATGAGCGGGGTCGGGCGGCCGACGAAGTCGCGGGCCAGGCGGTCCAGTTCCTCGTTGAACTCGGGGTCGTTACGGTAGCGTTCGTAGGCCTCTTCGAGCTCTTCGAGCGCGTGGATCAGGGTCTCCGGGACGAACCTGCCGCCGAAGGCACCGAAGTACCCCTCTCGGTTATCAACCTTTTGCCGCAACGATGAACCTCCGAACGGACTCTTCGTTCTTCTCTCCGGGCGCGTCTTCTAGGGATGAGGAGGCGTCCACGCCATAGGGCTCGAAAAAGTCTACGGCCTCACGCACGTTCTCCGGCGCCAGCCCCCCGGAGACGACGATGTTACCACGGCCCTTTAGCGATTTCGCCACCTCCCAGTCGAACCTCTCCCCCGTCCCGCCCCGCGCCTCTTCACTGTACGCGTCGAGCAGGAGCAGGTCCGCGTCAAACCTTTCGACGTCCGCCAGGTCGTCCACGTTACGCACCCTTATGGCCTTCATCACCGGGAGGCCGACCGCCCGGACCGCGGCCACCGTCTCGGGCGTCTCGTCGCCGTGGAGTTGGACCATGTCGAGGCCCGCCTCCGCGGCCGTCCGCAGCACCTCTTCAGGCGGCGCGTTAACGAAGACGCCGACCTTCAGGACGTTCTCGGGGAGGGCGATGGAGATCCTGCGCGCCTCTTCCGTGCCGACCTTACGCGGGCTCTCGGCGAAGATGAAGCCGACCGCGTCCGCCCCGGCCTCGGCGGCCACGCGGGCGTCCGCCACGTTGGTTATCCCGCATACTTTCACCATCGTCATGGTCCTGAGTTTACCCCTTGGACCGGGGGCCATCGCGATGGTCGGTAAGATGTGATCGGACCCCGTTAAGCGTTTCGTAAGAAAGGGACAAGGTCCGTGTAAGAAGTGGCGCCTAAACTGCGCCTCGTGGGTGGAGAATGGGCCGGCACGCGCGCCTCGTCGTGACGGCGAGGGCGGAGAGATAGAAGGAGCTGAAGCGTTGGCGGCGAACTACGATCTGGTAGTAATAGGCGGGGGGACCGCGGGGCTGGTCTCGGCCGCGGGGGCGGCCTCGCTCGGCGCGCGGGTGGCCCTCGTCGAGCGGGACAGGCTCGGCGGCGACTGCCTGTACAACGGCTGCGTCCCAACGAAGGCGCTCGTCAAGAGCGCCCGCGTCGCCCACCTGGTCAGGCACTCCGAAGAGTACGGTGTGGTGAGCGGCGGGGCCGAGGTGGACTTCCCGGCCGTGATGGACAGGGTGCGGCGCGTCATAGAGCGCGCCGGCGAGCACGACAGCCCTGAGCGCTTCCGCAAAATCGGCGTGGACGTCTTTCTCGACGAGGCCCGCTTCGAGTCGCCGGACCGGATCTCCGTCGACGGCCACCGGCTCCAGGCGCGGAGCGTTATCGTCGCGACGGGCTCCCACTCGACGACGCCACCGATAGACGGGATAGAAGAGGCCGGCTACGTGGACCACGTTGGGGCGCTGGCGCTCCGGCGGCTGCCGAGGTCCGTGATCGTCGTGGGTTCCGGGCCCATCGGCAGCGAGTTCGCCCAGATCTTCGCCCGCTTCGGATCTGACGTGACCCTCGTCTCCACCTCCCCCCTACCGCTGCCCAAGGAAGACCCCGAAATTGGAGAGGTACTGAGGCAGGTCCTCCTGGCCGACGGCGTGACGTTCCACGGCGGGTACAGGGCCGAGAAGGTCCGCGTCGAAGGGGCGGAGAAGGTCATGACCGTGAGGAATGAGGCGGGGCACGAAGTAGAAGTGCGGGGCGAGGAGATCCTGGTGGCCGCAGGCCGCGCCCCGACGGCCGGGAGCCTGGCGCTGGAGAACGCCGGGATCGAGCTAGAAGAGAAGGGCCTCAAGGTGGACGAGCACCTGCGCACGACCGCCCCCAACGTCTACGCGGCCGGGGACATCACGGGCAAGTACCTCTTCACCCACGTCGCCGAGTACCAGGGCCGCAACGCCCTGCGCAACGCCCTCTTCCCCGTAAAAGCGAAGGCCGACCACCGCGTCGTCCCCTGGACCACGTTCACCGACCCCGAGGTCGCCAGGGTCGGGCTCACCGAGGAGCAGGCCCGCAGGGAGCACGACGACGTCAAGGTCTTCCGCCAGCCGTTCAGCGGGGTGGACCGGGCGATGGCCGACGGGGAGACGACGGGGTTCGTCAAGATCGTCACCGGCAGGCGGGGCAAGATCCTGGGCGGCCACATCATAGGGCCGGACGCGGGGAACCTGATCCACGAGATAGTCCTGGCCATGCAGAAGAACAACCCCATAGGAACCCTCTCCACGACCATCCACGTCTACCCCACGCTCGCCCAGGCAAACCAGCGGGCCGCGGACAACTACTATCGCGAGAAGCTCTTCCGCAACCAGAAGCTCTTCTCGGCTTTCTTCGGGGCGCGGCGCCTGCTGGACAGGGTCAAACCACCGGTCAACCGGAAGTAGGAAGATCTTTGCCCGTGAACCAGGAAGCGGAGAAGACCCGGGAAGCCACCGGACCCCCGAACAGAAAGGGCGTGGGCAAGCTCGTCGGTATCGGGCTGGCGCTGGTGGCCGTCGTGGTGGTCGCCCGTTTGACCGGTCTCTCGGAGTACATCAGCCTGGACGGGTTGAACCGGCTGCGGGATTGGATCGATGGGTTCGGGATAGCCGCGCCCCTCGTCTTTATCGCGATCTACGCCGTCGCGACCGTGGCGTTCCTGCCGGGCACGCCGCTCTCGCTGCTGGCGGGGCTGATCTTCGGGCCGGTCTTCGGCACCCTGTGGGCCGTGATCGGCGCGACCATCGGGGCGACCCTGGCTTTTCTGATCGGCCGGTACGCCGCCCGGGGCCTCGTGGAGGGCTGGACGTCGAATAACGAGCGTGTCAAGAAATTGGACGAGGGGGTCGAGAGGCAGGGTTGGCGGATGCTGCTCATCACCCGGCTCGTGCCGGTATTTCCCTTCAACCTCCAGAACTACGCGTACGGGATCACGAAGATCGGGCTCAGCACCTACGTGCTCCTCACCGCGGTCTGCATTATCCCCGGGGCGGCCGTCTACACCTTCGCCGGGGGCTCCCTGGCGAGCGCCCAGCAAGACCTGACCAGGACCTTCGTCTACCTCGGGGTGGCCGCCGCATTCTTCGTCGCCGTCTCCCTGGTCCCCGGTTGGATCCGCAACCGGCGCAAGGAATAGAGCAACGTGCCAGTGAGCCGAAAGGTAGACGTCTCAGAAGGCGCGGACGCAAAAGGAGAGAATGATGTTTCCCAGAGAGAACTCCAACCCACCACGCCCACTTCCAGCGGTCGGGGTCCGCTCCCGCGGGGTGATCGCATGAAGACGACGCCTCCTCCGGAAGGTCCCCCTGTGGAGGTCGGAGAGCTCGCCGCGCGGGCGGCGGCGGTGCTGCGGAAGAACGACATGGGCGGGTGGACCCGTGCCGCGCCGAACCTCTACCCCCACCAGTGGAGCTGGGACTCGGCCTTTATCGCCATCGGGCTGGCGCACCTCGACGTTGGGCGCGCGGCCGCGGAGATACGGTCCCTCCTCGACCACCAGTGGAAGACCGGCAAGGTCCCTCACATCGTCTTCAACCCGGACGCGCCGCCGGAGAGCTACTTCCCCGGCCCAGAGCACTGGTCCAGCGCCGCCGACTCCCCCGACGCCCCCTCCAGCCCGGCCAAGACCAGCGGCCTCTGTCAGCCTCCGGCCCACGCCATCGCCGTCCGGCGCATCCTGGAGGTCGCGGAGAAACGGGGCGAGGGGGTGGCCGAGGCGAGGGAGTTTCTGCGTGAGATCTACCCGAAGCTCCTGGCGTGGCACCGCTACCTGGCGACCGCCCGCGACCCCGAGGGTTCGGGTCTGGTGACAATCTTCCACCCGTGGGAGAGCGGCACGGACAACTCCCCGCGCTGGAGCGCCGCCCTGGAGCGGGTCGAAGTCGGAGAGATGCCGGACTACGCGCGCCTGGACCTGGAGCACGTCCCTGACCCCTCAGAGCGGCCGACGGGCCCGGAGTACGACCGCTTTATCTGGCTGGTCGAGGTCAACAAGCGGGCCGGCTGCGACGCGGCCGTCCTGTACGACACGAGCCCCTTTCTGGTCAAGGACGTGCTGGCGAGCGCGATCCTGGTCCGCGCCAACGAGGCCCTGCTCGAGATAGCCGAGGTCACCGGCGCCCCCGACGGGGACCGCGACACTCTCCGCGCCTGGATCGAACGCGGCCGTCAGGGCCTCGACGAACGCTGGGACCCAGGGCTGGGGCTCTGCCTCGACTACGACCTGCGCGTCGGCGAGCCGCTGAAAACCCGCACCATCGCCGGCTTCGCCCCCCTGATAGCCGGCACGTTGAGGACCGACCGGCTGCGGACGCTCCTTGAGGTTCTCGACTCGCGGGCTTTCTTGGGCCACCCGGACCTGCGGTGGCCGCTCCCGCCGAGCATGGGCCCGGAGGAACCGGAATTCCACCCCAGAAGCTACTGGCGCGGCCCCGTGTGGCCCGTGATGAACTGGCTCCTGTGGTGGTCGTTGGTGAAGGCTGGAGAGAAGGAGAGGGCGACCCGGCTCAGAGATCACGGCCTCGCGCAGCTCTCGGACGGGCGCTTCGGCGAGTACTACGAGCCCTTCACCGGCGAGCCCCTTGGCTCCGACGGGCAATCCTGGACCGCCGCCGTCGCCCTCGACTGGCTGGCCGATCAGGAGGAGGTATCCGAAAAACCGTGACCTACCAACCGATACAGGACTACGGGATCATCGGCGACATGCACAGCGCCGCCCTGGTCGGGGCGGACGGCTCCATAGACTGGCTGTGCTTCCCCCACTTCGACTCCCCGAGCGTCTTCGCCGCCATCCTGGACGACGAGAAGGGGGGCCGCTTCAAGATAGCGCCGGCGGAGGACGGCTCCACCCGCAAACAACTCTACTGGCCCGACACGAACGTCCTCATAACGCGCTTCTTCACGCCGGACGGGGTCGGGGAGGTCATCGACTACATGCCCGTCGGCGTGCCGGAGAACGGACACGGATACCATCAGCTCGTCCGCCGGGTCAGGGTGGTGCGCGGGGAGATGGGCTTCCGGATGGAGTGTTCCCCGGCCTTCGACTACGCCCGAGGGGAGCACGAGACGGAGGTCACAACCGAAGGCGCGTGCTTCCGCACGCCCGACCTCTGCCTGGGCCTGTCGACGCGCGTCCCGCTGCAGAACACAGGGGGCGCGGCGGTCGCAGAGTTCTCGCTGGACGAGGGAGAGGCGGCGGTTTTCGTGCTGAGGGAGGTCGAAGCCGGCGGCGACTGCGGGCCCTCGCCCTCCGAGGAAAAAGAAGACGAGCTGTTCGTGCAGACCGTAGAGTACTGGCGCCGCTGGCTCTCGAAATGCACCTACACCGGCCGCTGGCGCGAGGTCGTCCAGCGCTCGGCGCTGGCGCTCAAGCTCCTGACCTTCGAGCCGACGGGGGCGATGGTGGCGGCGCCCACGATGGGGCTGCCCGAGGGCGTGGGCGGCGAGCGCAACTGGGACTACCGCTACACCTGGATCCGGGACGCCGCCTTCACCCTCTACGGCCTCCTGCGAATAGGCTTCACCGAGGAAGCCAGGGCGTTCATGGGCTGGATCGAAGCCCGCTGCCAGGACTCCGCCTCCGACGGCTCCCTGCAACTCATGTACGGACTGGATGGACACCACGACCTGACCGAGGAGACCCTGGACCACCTCGACGGCTACCGCGGCTCGCGGCCGGTCAGGCTCGGCAACGGCGCCTACGACCAGTTGCAACTCGACATCTACGGCGAGCTCATGGATGCCGTCTACCTCTACAACAAGCACGGCAACCCCATCTCCTACGACCTGTGGACCCGCTTGAGGACCCTCATTAACTGGGTCTGCGACAACTGGCAGCGCGAAGACGAGGGGATATGGGAGGTCCGCGGCGGCCGGCGCCACTTCGTCTACTCCAAGCTCATGTGCTGGGTCGCCGTGGACCGGGGACTCAGGCTCGCCGCCAAGCGGTCCTTCCCCGCCGACCGCGAGCGGTGGCTGAAGGTGCGAGACGAGATCTACGAAGAGATCATGGACAGGGGATGGAGCCCCCAGCGTAATGCCTTCGTCCAGTCCTACGACGACGACACCCTCGACGCCTCGAACCTCATCATGCCGCTCGTCTTCTTTCTCGCCCCCAACGACCCCAGGATGCTCGGCACCCTCGACGCCACCAATCGGCCGCCGCGCGACGGCGGGCTCGTCGCGAACAGCCTCGTCTACCGCTACGACATCGAGAAGTCCTCGGACGGCCTCGCGGGCGAAGAAGGCACCTTCAGCCTGTGCACGTTCTGGCTCGTCGAGGCGTTGACGCGCGCGGGGCGGGTGGACGAAGCGCGCCTCATCTTCGAGCAGATGCTTGGCTACGCCAACCACCTCGGGCTGTACGCCGAGGAGA
>Ga0136630_1000481_pt1 | contig 15390 bp, 15 predicted proteins | sample AntDrymUQ5682106_2_FD_105496 | JGI IMG/M metagenome (GOLD analysis project Ga0136630, IMG submission 105496) | Polar desert sand microbial communities from Dry Valleys, Antarctica - metaG UQ568 (21.06) | ecosystem: Environmental > Terrestrial > Soil > Desert | place: Antarctica: Dry Valley...
CGTGAACGGAGCGATGCTCATCGGCAGCACGGGGAACGCAGAGGGCCCCAGGTCCTTCTCCAGGTGCCGCATGAGGGCGTCACGTACCGTCTCGCCGTGCATGACGCGGCCGGAGACGATCGTGCGGGTCATGGCGCCAGTGGCCGATGCGCGCAGCAGCAGGCCGACTTCGGTGAGGCTGCCGTTGGCGTCGACACGGACCGGAATGGCCTCGACGTACAGGATCGGTACCCGCGTCCGGGTCTGCTCCAGGGCGTCCTCGGAGAGCCAGCCGGGATTCGGGTCGGGTGTCCGTACGGAGCTCATGGGCCCATTGTCACCGCCGGGTCACCAGCTCGCGTGCAGCGGGCGGCCCTCCTCGTACCCGGCGCTGCTCTGCACCCCGATGACGGCCCGCTGGTGGAACTCCGCCAGCGAGCGGGCACCGGCGTACGTCGCGCTGCTGCGCAGCCCGGCGACGATCGCGTCGACGAGGTCCTCCACACCCGGGCGGATCGGGTCGAGGTACATCCGCGAGGAGCTGATGCCCTCCTCGAACAGGGCCATCCGGGCCTTCTGGAAGCCGGCGGTGTCGCGGGTACGGTTGGCGACCGCGCGGGCCGAGGCCATGCCGAAGGACTCCTTGTACGCCCGGCCGTCGCCGTCGCGCATCAGGTCACCGGGGCTCTCGTACGTGCCGGCGAACCACGACCCGACCATCACGCTGGCCGCGCCGGCCGCCAGCGCAAGGGCTACGTCGCGGGGGTGCCGGACACCGCCGTCGGCCCACACGTGCCCGTCGTGCTCACGAGCAGCGGCCGCGCAGTCGAGGACCGCGGAGAACTGCGGTCGCCCTACCCCGGTCATCATCCGCGTCGTGCACATCGCACCCGGACCGACACCCACCTTCACGATGTCCGCGCCCGCGTCGAGCAGGTCGTGGGTGCCCTGGGCGGACACGACGTTGCCCGCCACGACCGGCACGTGGCGCCCGGTCGCCGAGGCGTGTTCATCGCGCAGGGCACGCACCAGCGGCAGGATGTCCAGCATCTTGTCCTGGTGGCCGTGGGCGGTGTCGACCACCAGCAGGTCGGCACCGATCTGCAGCAGCTCGGCCGCCTTGCCACCGACGTCGCCGTTGATCCCCACCGCCGCGCCGACCAGCAGCCGACCGTCGGCGTCCAGGGCCGGCGTGTAGATGGTCGAGCGCAGCGCACCCGTACGGGTCACCACACCGAGCAGGGCGTCACCGTCGACGACGGGGGCCATGTCGACGTGCTGGCGGCACAAGGCGTCGAACATCGCCGGCGCCCCGGTTCCGGCCTCGAGGCTGAGCATGTCGGTGGTCATCACCTCGTGCACCTGCGCGAAGCGGTCCACCCCGGTCCCGTCGCGCTCGGTCATGACACCGAGCGGCTTGCCGTCGGTCACGACGAGGACGGCCCCGTGAGTCCGCTTGGGGATGAGCGCGAGGGCCTCGCCGACCGTGGTGTCCGGCGTCACCGAGATCGGGGTCTCGTAGACGGGGTGCGCGTCCTTGACCTGTCGCACCGCCCGGGCGACCACCTCGACCGGGATGTCCTGGGGGATGCAGGCCACCCCGCCGCGCCGGGCGATGGTCTCGGCCATCCGTCGTCCGGAGACCGCCGTCATGTTCGCCACCGCGATCGGGATCGTCGTCCCCACGCCGTCAGGGGTGGCGAGGTCGACGTCGAAGCGTGAGGTGACGTCGGAGCGGGCCGGGACCATGAAGACGTCGTTGTAGGTCAGGTCGGTCGTGGGGCCCATGTCGTTGAGGAAGCGCACGTCGAGTCAGGCTACCGGTTCCACCGAAACCTCAGGCGGGTCTGGCGCCCGGTTGCGCGGGTGCGGTAGGACGCATGCTTGAGATTCCTGCGTGACTGTCCGGCGGCTGGCTGCGGCCTACCAGGGTCCCCTGGTAAACCTCACTGCCCATGGGTTGCCTCCCATGGGCAAGTGACAACTTGCCACGGGGAGTCCCGGTGGCTACTTCGCGTTTGCCCACGCGGCTCAGCGGAAGTCGAACAGCAGGTCACCCTCAGCGTCGGGTGACTCCTGCGGTGGCTCCTGCTCGGGCGGGGCGGGCGTCGTGCGGCGGGTTCGCAGGCAGTGCGTGACGTACGGCAGGCGCATCCCGTCGTGACCGCGGCCGTACTCGTCGTACAGCGCCTCGACCGCCGTCATGACTCGCGCACGCTCGTCGCCACCGAGCACGGCGATGTGGGACCGGGACTCGACCAGGCCGAGCAACCCGTCGCGGTCGAGCTGCTGCCAGAACCGGAAGCGTTGCCGCTCCACCGGGGCGAAGAGGCCCGATGTGTCGACAGCCTCGAGGTCGTCCTCGACCCAGTCGGCCCTGTCGCTGCCGATCGCGGTGCCGAGGCGCCGTACCCATGGCACGGACTCGTCGCGCAGGTTCCACACCAGCGCGAACGTCCCCTGCGGACGCAGCACGCGGGAGATCTCCGGCAGTGCCGCCACCGGGTCGAACCAGTGGAACGCCTGCGCCACCACCACGGCGTCGAAGCTCAACGAGCGGAACGGGAGCTGCTCGGCGCGAGCGGGCAGCGACTCAGAGTCCGGATGGTTGCGGCGCAGCTGCGCGAGCATCGCCCCACTCGAGTCGGTTGCCACGACGGTGTGGCCGCGGGCGAGGAGCGAGCCCGTCAGCTTGCCGGTTCCGGCACCGAGCTCGAGCACCCGTACCGGCGCGGCGCCGACGAGCCAGTCGACGGCCGGGTCCGGGTACGTCGGCCGGCTGCGCTCGTACACGTCGGCGACGGCCTCGAAGGCCGCACCGCGCAGGCGTCGCGTCTCGTCGTCCACGGTGAGCAGGCTAGCCGTGCTGAATGGGCGACGGGGTCTCCCGTGCCACTAGGTTCGCCATCGGGGACCCCGTCGCCCGTTCAAGTGGCCCGAAGCGCGACCCGACTACGCTGCGCCGGTGCCCGCTGACCCGCTGCTGCCTCTCGCCGGGCTCGAGGGTGTGCCGTCCGGCATGGCCGCCGCTCGGGACGCGGTCGACACGCTGCTGCGTGATCGCGGGTTGCGGCGCAGCGGTCCGGACGTGACCGGCGAGTCGCTGCTGCGTGGCGCCGCCGCGTCCGCCACGCTCGCCGGCTCCGAGGTCAGCGTGCAGACGTTGCGGGCCGGGGCCGGTGACCTCACCGCCCAGGCCGCGTTGCGGTTGGCCACCCAGTGCCTGTCGGCGCTGCCCCCCTGGCAGCAGGCCACCGTGCAAGGTCTCGCCCGACTGCACATGCTGGCTGCCGCCGGGACGCTGCCTCGCGACCAGCTCGGTCGTCCGGTGTCAGTGGAGGCCGCGCAACGGCTGGCCGGCCTGGCACGCACGGTAGCGGCATCCCGCCGGTCGCAAGCCCCCGTTCCAGCGATGCTGCTGGCCGCGGTGGTACATGCCGAGGTGGCGACCGGGGAGGCCTTTGCGTCCCACAACGGGCTCGTCGCCCGCGCCGTCGAGCGGCTGGTGTTCGTCGACCGGGGCGTGGACCCGGGCTCGGTCACCGTCCCCGAGGCCGGTCACCTGGCCTTGCGAGACGAGTACGAGGACGCGCTGGCTGCGTATGCGAGTGGAAAGCCAGCGGGGGTGCATCGCTGGCTGCTGCACTGCAGTCGGGCCTATGCGAAGGGTGTGGAGGCGGCCGCAGACATGTTCGAACGCTAGGAGAGGAAGGGCAATCCGGAGGTGCGCACACCGAACGGCTGCGCACACACGAACGGCGCCACATCGGGTGTGACGCCGTTCGCAACACCTCCGCCGAGGCGATCAGGCGTGCACTCAGAAGTGGCGGTGGGGACCAGCCCCGGTCCGCGCTGCCCTATGAGAAGGGTCGGTCGCCGCGTGGGTGCCTGACGAAGATGCGCTGTGGTGTTCTGCTTCCTTTGTACCCCCGCTGGCGTTCATGGGGAAGTGCTACCCGTCGGTAACTCACACTTGTCAGCTGGCCCTGCGCCGGCGGCGCAGCTGCCAGCTGGCCCAGCCGAACCCGATCGCCCCAGCTGCCGCGGCAGCTGCGGCGGTACGACCCCGCTGGGCGCGCCAGCCGGTCCGCTCGTGCAGATCCACCGGCCTGCGGAACTCCAGCACTGGCCAGCCACGCTCTCCGGCGACCCGGCGCAACGCCTTGTCCGGGTTCACTGCGTAGGCGTGGCCGACCGTCTCGAGCATTGCGATGTCGGTCTCGGAGTCGCTGTAGGCGTAGCAGCCGGTGAGGTCGTACCCGTTCTCCTGCGCCAGCTCACGCATCGCGGACGCCTTTGTGGGGCCGTAGGCGTAGAACTCGATGTCGCCGGTGTAGCAACCGTTCTCGACCACCATCCGGGTAGCCACCACCCTGGTCGCCCCGAGCATTTCACCGATCGGTTCGACCACCTCTGCTCCGGAGGAGGAGACGATGACGATGTCGTGGCCGCGTGCCTGGTGGTCCTCGATCAGCTCAACGGCCTCGTCGTAGACGAGCGGGTCGACGATGGTGTGCAAGGTCTCGGCAACGATGTCCCTCACCGTCTGCTGCGGCCAGCCGGCGCACAGGCTGGAGAGGTACGCCCGCATCTTCTCCATCTGATCGTGGTCGGCACCCTGGAGCGCGAATACGAACTGTGCGTAGGCGCTGCGCAGGACTGAGCGGCGGTTGATCAGGCCACCGGTGTAGAACGGCCGACTGAACGCGAGCGTGCTCGACTTGGCCAGGATGGTCTTGTCGAGGTCGAAGAACGCAGCAGTGCCCACACCTCGGAGCATAGTGAGCCGGTCCGACGCACCCGACTCCGCGAATCCACAGATGCGGTCGGAGTGCCCCCCGGCCGGCGTGGCGGCGACAACAGTTGGGGCGTGACCAGCACAGAGGAGCGCGGCACTCGGCCCCTCATCATGACAACCGACGAGGTGCTGCTCGACGACCTGCTGCGGCTTTCGGCTGCCGCAGGAACCACGCCGGAGGTCGCACGCGACGTGGCGTCGGCTCGCCGAGCCTGGTCCACAGCTGCGGCCGTGGTCATCGGGTCCGACGTGGTGTCACTGGTGGCCGACGTGCGACTGCCCCGACGTGGGGGCGTGGTGGTGGCATGTCCGCGTGCGGCCGACGCTGCGGTGTGGGCCCATGCGGTGGGGGTCGGCGCCGTGGACGTGCTCGCGCTGCCCGGGCAGCAGGCGACGCTGATCGACCTCTTCGGCGACTGCGTCGACGGCGCCGGTCGATCCGCGGTGACCATCGGCGTCGTCGGCGGGTGCGGCGGGAGCGGTTCCACCAGCTTCGCGGCCGGTCTCGGACTCACCGGGGCCGGTCGCGACCTCACCACCTTGCTCATCGACGCGGACCCGCTCGGTGGCGGTATCGACCTCGCCATGGGCAACGAGCACATGGCCGGGCTGCGGTGGCCCGATCTGGCGCGTTCGACCGGCCGCCTGGCCGCGCCGACCCTGCGGGAGGCCCTGCCCCGGTCGCGGGAGCTGGCGGTCCTGTCCTGGGACCGGGGCGACCTGCTGTGCCTTCCGCCGGAGTCGATGCGCTCGGTGGTCTCGGCCGGCCAGCGTGGTCACGACCTGGTGGTCGTCGACCTCCCGCGACGCCTGGACGCCGCGGCCGAGGAAGCTGTGATCCGCACCACCGTGACGCTGCTGGTCGTCCCCGCCCAGGTGCGTGCGGTCGCAGCCGCCTCACGGGTGGTGTCCGCCGTACGCGACGTGGCTCCGAGGCTCGGCCTGGTGGTGCGCACCGGCGGCAGTGCCGGTCTCGATGCTCACCAGATCGAGGCGTCGCTCGACCTCGAGCTGTGGGCGAGCATGCGTCCGGAGCGTGGCATCACCGCCGCGCTGCAGGACGGGCTCGGACCGTTGCGCCGACGACGAGGAGCGCTGTCGAGCTGTTGCAACCTGGTGCTGGACGCCGTGCAGACCGAGAGCGGGGCGGCATGAGCGCCCTGACCCAGCAGCGCGGCGAGGGGAGCCCTGTCCTGCTCGAGAGGCTGCGGCGAAGCCTCGCCGCCGACGGCTGCGACCCGACCGCGACCCGGGTCGCAGCTGCATTGCGCGCAGAGGGGCACATCCTGGGCGACGGAGCGGTGCTCGACATCGTCGACGAGCTGCGACGGGACACCGTGGGCGCCGGCCCACTGGATGGCCTGCTCCACGAGTCAGGAGTGACCGACGTCGTCGTCAACGGTCCTAGTGCCGTGTTCGTCGACCGTGGCAGCGGTCTGGAGCCGACCGGTGTGCGGTTCGCAGACGACGAGGCAGTCCGGAGGCTCGCCCAGCGGTTGGCTGCTGCGGGTGGCCGCCGGCTCGACGACGCGAGCCCGTACGTCGACCTCCGGCTGCGCGACGGCACCCGGTTCCACGCGGTGCTGTCCCCCCTGGCCCGGCCGGGCACGGCGATCTCGTTGCGGGTCCCAGCTCGGCGCACGTTCACCCTGGCCGACCTCATCGAGGTCGGCACGATCACGCCCCTCGGGGCGGAGCTGCTGCGTGACCTCGTCAGCAGTCGTGCACCGTTCCTGGTGACCGGAGGCACCGGTGGTGGCAAGACAACCCTGCTGGCCACGCTGCTGAGCCTGGTGGACCCTCGTGAGCGGCTCGTGATCGTGGAGGACGCCAGCGAGCTGCGACCGGAGCACCCGCATGTCGTCGGGCTGGAGGGCCGGCCCGCCAACATCGAAGGCGCGGGCGCGGTCAGCGTGCGCGATCTCGTCCGTCAGGCACTTCGCATGCGTCCGGACCGGCTGGTCGTCGGCGAGGTACGCGGCGCCGAGGTCGTGGACCTGTTGGCCGCACTCAACACCGGCCACGAGGGCGGGTGCGGCACGGTGCACGCGAACTCGGCGTCGGACGTCCCAGCCCGGCTGGAGGCGCTCGGAGTGGCAGCCGGACTGTCCCGTGAGGCACTGCACAGTCAGCTCGCCTCCGCTGTGCAGGTGGCGGTGCACATCGTCAGACCTCACCGAGGCAGTCGCCACGTCCGGGAGATCGCAGTGCTGAGCGCCGACCCGAGCGGCATGGTGCGGGCGGAGCACGCGGTCGTCTTCACCTCCGAGGGAGCACCGCAGGCTGGCCCTGGCGCACGTCGCCTCGAGCAGATCCTCGCAGGCCCCTCGTGATGCCGGCGATCGCCTGCGGCCTCGCGGCTGTGCTGGCCATGGTCCTGGTGCCCGGCGCGGGACGTGAGGTGGTCCAGCGGCGGCTCGGGGAGCAGTTCCTGGGCTCACCGGGTCGGACCGCCGGCTCCGGAGCTGGGGTCGCTGGCGTCGATCGTGCCATCGGGACGAGCCGACCGGGGACGACCGGCCTTCTGCGCCGGTTCGCCCCATCCGCACTGGTCGGCGCAGGCGCCGCCGCCGTCCTGTCCCAGTCCGCAGGGCGGCCGCACGTGGCTGTCCTGGGAGTCACAGCGGTCGGGGTCGGCTGGGCCGCGACGACGCTGTTCCGGCGCGGGCGCACCCGCACCGAACGGCAGACACGACGAACCCGGGTGGTCGGTCTGTGCGACGCACTCACTGCGGAGCTGCACTCCGGCGCTCCACCACCTGCTGCCCTGCGCATGGTTGCCCAGGAGTGGCCCGAGCTCGATCCGGTACGCGACGCGGCCGACCTCGGTGCCGACGTGCCAGCGGTGCTGCGTGAGCTCGCCAAGCGTCCCGGAGGTGAACCGCTGACAGCGGTCGCAGCCGGTTGGGAGGTCGCTGTGCGTTCTGGCGCGGGACTGGCGACCGTGTTGGACCGGATAGCTGCCTCGCTCCGCGACGACCAGGACATCCGCCGGGAGGTGACCGCGTCCCTGTCGTCCCCCCGGGCCACCGCACGGATGCTGGCCGTGCTGCCGGCTTTCGGCCTAGGCCTGGGAACGAGCATCGGTGCGGATCCGGTCGGCGTCCTCGTCGCGTCCCTGCCGGGAGCACTGTGCCTGGCGTCGGGCAGTGCGCTGGCGGTCGGCGGACTGTTCTGGGTGGAGCGGATCGCCGACCGTGCGGAGACGTGAGCGATGACGACTGTCGCGCTCGTCGCGGCGCTGGCGGCCGTTCTATGGGTCTCGCCTGCGGCCGTTCACCGCCTGCGTGACCTCGACCTCTCGCCTCCCAGGGACCAGACGCCGGGTGGCGCGACCGGCGCTCCGCCCCTCATCGAGCCGAAGACCCGCCACGGCCTGTCCGGTGGCCGTGCGTCCGGTGGCCGTGCGTCCGGTGGCCGGAGGTGGTGGACGGCGCCGTGGCTGTCCGCGGTCGTCACGGCCCTCACAGTCAACGTGGTCGTGGGCGGTGTCACCGGCCTCGTCACCGGTGTGCTCGCGGGAGGTGCTGTCATGACACTGCTGCGACACACGTCCACCGCCTCCGAGATGCGACGACGAGCCCGTGTGGTGGCCGATCTGCCGTTGTTGGTGGACCTGCTGGTCGCGTGCGTGGCCGCGGGACGGGCTCCGAACCAGGCCCTGGCGGTCGTGGCCGCGTCCGTCGGCGGCCCGATCGCCGAGGAGTTGGCGCCGGTGTGTGCCCGTCTCGAACTCGGGACCGACGCACAGACTGTCTGGTCGGAGCTGGCAGGGCACGACGTCCTCGCTCCACTGGGGCGCGCCCTGACACGATCCGCCCGCACGGGCTCATCGATCACGAGCATGCTGTCGCGCTGCGCCGAGGACCTCCGTCGTGACCGACGTGCCATGGCAGACGCCGATGCCCGCAAAGTAGGGGTGCGGGCCACGGCCCCGCTCGGCGCCTGCTTCCTGCCGGCGTTCTTCCTCATCGGGATCGTGCCGACCATCGTCGGAGGCATCGGCTCGATGCGCTGGTGAGTGGGCCGGTTGTCCCCAGATCGGCCGTCACCGCCACCAAGGACGCCGGTTCGCGCCAACAGTGAGGGCGACATACACCGCACTCACCGAGTGCCGACAGCAAGGAGATCCATATGTTCAGCACGCGCAACCGGCGCCGCGAAGCCGGGATGGTCACCTCGGAGTACGCCGTGGGAACGGTCGGCTCCTGCGGCGTTGCGGGGGCACTCATCGCCCTCACGCAGACCGACTGGTTCAGGAACTTCATCACCTCGACGCTCGACCAGATCGCGAACCTGCTGCCGTTCTGAGGTGTCGGTCGGTCCGGGGGACGCCTCGGCCCGGCTGCAGCGGCACTCGCAGTCCACCGCCACACCGCCCGCTTCGCCGCACCGCCCCTCTTCGCCGCACGCCGCCCGCCACACCGATCGCGGGCCACGCCGCCCGTCCCACCACCTACTCAGGAGAGACCATGACCAGATCGCGGGCTTGCCCGGGCCGCGAGACCGGGCTGGTGACCTCGGAGTACGCCGTCGGCACAGTCCCCGCCGCAACCATGGCAAGTCCGATCCTATTGCTGGTGCCCCCCACGTTCAGCGAGCTGATGTTCTTCCTGCTCGAGCGTCGACCACAGATCTTGGGCGGTTTGTGGTGATGGCGGCACGTCGTGAGCGCGGCATGGTGACCGCCGAGGCGGCCATCGTCATCCCGCTGCTGCTGCTGGTGGCTGTCGTCTGCGGATGGGTCGTCGCCATCGGCGCCGCCCAGGTGCGCGTGATCGACGCCGCACGCGAGGGTGCCCGGCTTGCCGGCCGGGGCGAACCGCCGGCGGTCGTCGAGGCCGCGATCGAGCGGGCCGGTCCCGACGGGACGACCGCACAGGTCTCACCCGGGGCGGACACCGTGACGGTCCATGTGACGGCCCAGATCGAGCCAGGAGCTCCCCTGCTCGACCTGCTCCCGGCGGTGACCCTCGACTCCTCGGCCACCTCGGTCTTGGAGGCACCGGATGGCTGATCGCCGAGCCGTGCGGGAGTCGAACGGCCGTGACGAGAAGGGCGTCGCCACCGTGATGGCAATCGGCCTGATGGGCGTGGTGCTCGTCGTCACGGTGGTGGCCGTCGCGATCGCGACCCTGGTCGGGGCACGACACCGTGCGGAGACTGCCGCCGACCTCGGTGCCCTCGCCGGGGCGGTCGCCATCCGCGACGGCAGCGACGCGTGCGGTGCCGCGGCCCGTGTGGCCGCTGCGAACGACGGCCTGTTGGCCTCCTGCGTCCTTGCCGACCGCACAGTCGAGATCACCGTCAGCGTGACCACCGGGCAGCTGCTGGGACGGAGGTGGAAGCTCACCGGGGTGGCGCGCGCCGGCCCGGCCGCCCCGTCCTGGGAATACTCGTGGGGCCATCAGCCGAGATCAGCCGGTGTCAGGGGTGCCGGTGCTGCTGGGCAAGCCGGCGAGCAGCAGGTGCAGTAGCGCCACCGCCCCGCGCTTGTCCAAAGGGTGGTTCTGGTTGCCGCATTTCGGCGACTGCACGCACGACGGGCAGCCGTCCTCGCAGGCACAGGCGTCGATGGCCTGTGCCGTGGCCCGCAACCACGCGGCGGCCGTACGAAAGCCACGCTCGGCGAAGCCTGCCCCACCGGGGTGGCCGTCGTGGACGAACACCGACAGCCGGCCGGTGTCGGGGTGCAGGGCGGTCGAGACACCACCGATGTCCCACCGGTCACAGGTCGCGAACAACGGGAGCAGGCCGATCGCCGCGTGCTCGGCGGCGTGCGCAGCTCCGGGCAGGTCGGCGTTCGGGACACCGCTGTCCCTCAGTTGCGAGGGGTCCAAGGTCCACCACACCGCCTTGGTGTGCAGGACACGGGGCGGCAGATCCAACGGCTCTTCGCCAAGCACCTCGCCCGATCCGAGCCGGCGCCGTAGGTAGCCCACCACCTGGTCGGTCACCATCACCGTGCCGAAGCACAGGTCGGCGCGCCCCCAGGGCTGGGTGACCTCGGTGTCCACGACCCGGATCTCGGTCACGCTGCGGGCCGTGGTCGTCCAGTCCGGGTCGGCACGTCGTACGACCGCTGCCGCGTCCTCGAGATCGAAGTCCTGCACCACATAGGTGTCGCCGTGGTGCAGGTAGACCGCCCCGGTGTGCACGGTCACGTGCGCCGCGCTCGCGTCGACCGTGCCCAGCAGGCGCCCGCTGCCCTCGACCACGATCTGCACCGGCCGACCACCGGTCGAGCGGATGTCGGCAAGGTCACCGGCACGTTCCCGCTTGGTCCAGAACCACCCGGTCGAGCGCCTGCGCAGCAGTCCGGCACCGACCAGTGCCTGCACACCGGCAGCGGCCAGTGGGCCGAAGAGTTCGAGGTCGTCCTCCCGCAGCGGCAGTTCCGCCGCAGCCGTCGCCAGGTGCGGGCCCAGCACGTACGGGTTGTCCGGGTCGATGACCGTCGCCTCCACCGGTGCCCCGAGCAACACCTCGGGGTGTGCGATCAGGTAGCTGTCCAGCGGGTCGTCCCGCGCGATCAGCACACCGAGCGACGACTGCCCGGACCGTCCGGCGCGCCCGAACTGCTGCCACAGTGCTGCCCTGGTCCCCGGGTACCCCGTCGTGAGCACCGCGTCGAGCCCGGCGACGTCGATGCCGAGCTCGAGGGCGTTGGTCGAGGCGAGCCCCAGCAGCTCCCCGGAACCGAGCGCCCGCTCGATCGCGCGTCTTTCTTCGGGTAGGTAGCCGCCTCGGTAGGCGTCGACCCGGCTGACGAGAGCGGGCTCCACCTCGGCCAGGCGGCGCTGCGTGCCGAGGGCGACGGTTTCGGCTGTTCGGCGTGAGCGTACGAAGGCGACGGTGCGGACACCCGCGACCACGAGGTCGGTCAGCAGGTCCGCGGTCTCGACCGAGGCGGGGCGTCGGGTCGGTGCGCCGTTCTCACCCCCGCCTTCGATCAGCGGCGGCTCCCACAGGGCGACCTGTGCCCCGCGACGCGGCGACCCGTCGTTGACCACCGGCACCACCGGCAGGCCGGTGAGACGGCTCGCCGTGCGCTCCGGCTCGGAGACGGTGGCCGAGGCGAGCACGAACGTCGGGTCCGCACCGTGGTGGGCGGCGATCCGGCGCAGCCGGCGCAGCACCTGGGCCACGTTCGACCCGAAGACCCCGCGGTAGTGGTGGCACTCGTCGATGACGACGTACGTCAGTCCGGCCCAGAAGCGCGACCAGCGCTGGTGTCCCGGAAGCAGGGTGCGGTGGCAGATGTCGGGGTTGGCGAGCACGAAGCTCGCGTGCTCGCGTGCCCACATGCGCTCCTGCGTCGAGTTGTCACCATCGACGGCGGCGGCACGGACCCAGGGCAGCCCAGCCGTGCCGACCAGGTCGGTGACTCGGCCGAACTGGTCGCGAGCCAGCGCCTTGGTGGGTGAGAGGTAGAGCACGCTGGGGCGACGATCACGGCGCCGCGCCGGCTCTCCCGCCTCGGCCAGGGCGGTCAACGCCGGCAGCAGGTACGCCAGCGACTTGCCTGATGCCGTGCTCGTGGCAAGCACCACGTGTCGACCGGCCCGGGCATGCTCAGCGGCGGCGACCTGGTGGCTCCACGGACGCGCCACACCGGATGCCATCAGCGCGGCCACCAGGTCGGGGTGCACCCAGGCCGGCCAGTCGACGTGTCTGGCGGGACGATCCGGCAGCTGTTCCACGTGCACGAGTCGACCGGCGCGGTCGGTCCGCGCGGCCAGCCGCGTCAGCACCTCGACCGGATCGGTGAACACGCCGCTCAGTCTGACGCGGGCCGCGGAGGGGTCCCACGGTGCCCCCGGCGCGTGGTTGAATGCGCGAGCCAAGCGAATCGGACAATGCCGCACAGGCTAGGACCGACCATGCCGAGCCTGCCGAACCTTGACCACGAGAGGACAGCCGTGGATCTGTCGTTGGACACGCGCACCCAGGGCGAGCACACGGTGGTGCAGATCACCGGCGAGATCGACGTCTACACCGCCCCGAAGCTCCGGGAAGCCCTGATCGACCTCGTCAATGGCGGTCACTACCACCTCGTCGTCGACGTCGAGCGGGTGGAGTTCCTCGATTCCACCGGGCTGGGCGTCCTGGTCGGCGGCCTCAAGCGGGTGCGCGCCCACGACGGGACGCTCGCCGTGGTCTGCACGCAGGAGCGGTTGCTCAAGATCTTCCGTATCACCGGGCTCACCAAGGTCTTCTCGATCCGTGACTCCGTCGATAGCGCCGTCGCCGGCAGCTGAGCCTTCGTGCCGTCCATTCGATCGGCCGTGGACCGACAGGCATCGGATCGGACGGTGACCCTCGCCATTCCACCCCAGTCCGGTCTCGTCCGCTTCGTGCGTCTCATCGCCGTGGCGTTGGCCCGCCTGAACGGCATCGAGGACGAATCGATCGACGACATCCGCCTCGCCACCGGCGAGGCGTGCAACCGGGCCGTGGCCGCCAACCGCACGGCTGCCCTCGACGCGCCGGTGACCGTGGAGATCAGCGGTGGTCGCGGACTGGTCGTCACCGTTCGGGACCGCCAGCCCCTGCCACCCGCGAACGGGATGCAGGCAGCGGACCTGCTGCGTCAGTCCGCCGGTGACCCGGACGGGGCCGCTGCGGACGACTCCTCGCGCACGAGCTGGTTCGACGACCTCTTCGACGATTCCGTGCTGCCGGAGGTGATCGGCCTGATCGCCGGGCTGGCCGACGACCTCACCGTCCAGACCGGTCCGGCAGGCACCTCGGTGACGATGGTGTGGCGCAGCGCTGGCTGACCGCGGAACACGGGTGCGCCCACCCATGGCACGCCGCCACTGGCCCGATAGGTCATAGTGTGTCGCGTCGCACATCAATGAGCAGGCCCGCACAGGGCCTCGTGAAGGAGGACGGATGTCTGTCGCTGCATCAGGAGCGACGGTCTCCTTGTCCGGTGGCAACTTCACTCTCGTCGTGATCGTGGCCTTCATCGCCGTCGTGGCGCTGGTGATGGGCGCGAAGTTCCGACAGGAAGTGCTTGCCGCCGACGAGGGCACCGAGAGCATGAAGGCCATCGGCAAGGCGGTCGAAGAGGGGGCGTTCGCCTACCTCACACGACAGTTCAAGACGCTGGCGGTCTTCGCCGGCTTGGCCTTCCTGCTGCTGTTCGTGCTCCCCGGTGACGCCGGCATCCGCATCGGGCGGTCGTTGTTCTTCGTGGTCGGTGCGGCGTTCTCCGCCGCGATCGGCTGGTTCGGCATGTCGCTGGCGGTCAAGGCGAACGTCCGGGTCGCCGCCGCGGCGCGCAACGAGGGCCGTGACCCCGCGATGACGGTGGCCTTCCGTACCGGTGCTTTCGTCGGCATGGCCACGGTGGGGCTCGGCCTGCTCGGAGCCTCCGTGGTGGTCTTGCTCTACCAGGGCGACGCCCCAGCGGTGCTGGAGGGCTTCGGCTTCGGTGCGGCCCTGCTCGCGATGTTCATGCGTGTCGGCGGTGGCATTTTCACTAAAGCCGCCGACGTCGGTGCGGACCTGGTCGGCAAGGTCGAGAAGAACATTCCCGAGGACGACCCGCGCAACGCGGCCACCATTGCTGACAACGTGGGCGACAACGTCGGCGACTGCGCCGGCATGGCCGCAGACCTCTTCGAGTCCTACGCGGTGACGCTGGTGGCCGCCCTGATCCTCGGCAGCGCGGCGTTCGGCGCCGAGGGGCTCGTGTTCCCGCTCATCGTGCCTGCCATCGGTGCCCTGACCGCGATCCTCGGCGTCTACATCACTAAGCCGCGACGGGGCGAGGGCGGCCTGCAGACCATCAACCGCTCCTTCTACATCTCCGCTGCCGTCTCCGCCGTCGTCTGTGTCGTCGCGGCGTTCGCCTACCTGCCGACCGACTACGCCGAGCTGTCGGGCAGTGGCACCGAGGCCTCCGGCAGTGTCTTCGCCAGGTTCACCGGTGTGGGCGACTTCGACGGCAACCCGGCGCTGATCGCCGCGGTGGCCGTGCTGATCGGCATCGTGCTGGCGGCAGCCATCCTGGCGCTCACCGGCTACTTCACCGGCACCGAGTTCCGGCCGGTCAAGGATGTCGGCAAGACGTCCCGCACGGGTGCTGCGACCGTCATCCTGTCCGGCCTGTCGGTCGGCTTCGAGTCGGCGGTCTACACCGCGATCGTGATCGGTGTCGCCGTCTACGGCGCGTTCCTGCTCGGCAGCGGGTCGGTGCTGATCTCGCTGTTCGCGGTGGCACTCGCCGGCACCGGCCTGCTCACCACGGTCGGCGTGATCGTCGCGATGGACACCTTCGGTCCGGTCAGCGACAACGCTCAGGGCATTGCGGAGATGTCCGGCGACATCGACGAGAAGGGCGCGGCGATCCTGACCGAGCTGGACGCGGTCGGCAACACGACGAAGGCGATCACCAAGGGCATCGCGATCGCCACCGCCGTACTCGCCGCGACCGCGCTGTTCGGCTCCTACACCGACGCCATCACCGGCGCCGCGCAGGACGCGCTCGGAACGGCCGGTGAGGGGGCCGGTGAGCTGTCGGTCAACGAGGGCCTCGGACTCTCCGGCGTGCTCAACATCGCCGACCCGTCGAACCTGGTCGGGCTGCTGCTCGGCGCCGC
>Ga0136630_1000484_pt1 | contig 15353 bp, 18 predicted proteins | sample AntDrymUQ5682106_2_FD_105496 | JGI IMG/M metagenome (GOLD analysis project Ga0136630, IMG submission 105496) | Polar desert sand microbial communities from Dry Valleys, Antarctica - metaG UQ568 (21.06) | ecosystem: Environmental > Terrestrial > Soil > Desert | place: Antarctica: Dry Valley...
CCGGCGAAGTACGCCGCGACGAAGCGATCGCGCCCCCAGGAAAAATATGCCGCCACCAGGGCGAGCGCATCGGCGATCTTCCGGGCACCGCGGCGCGCGAACTCATCGATGACGTGGATCTGGAGGTTCCGTTCCTTGTAATGGCGCTCGAGCGCGGCGTAATCCTCCCTGGTGAATCGACGGGACCCCGGCACAAGCTGGATCGTCATGGCCGAGCGAAACACCGTGCGGCCCCGGTCCAAGATCAAGACCTCGGTCCCATGCAGGTAAAGTAGCCCCGGCTCGATGGCCATGTCCGCGTCGTGGAGCCGCGCGGCCACGTCGAAATCGGAGCGTAGCGCATCGGTGAGATCGCATGCCTTGCACTCCACTATCGCGTCGGCGCTTCGAAGCCCTGGCGGGAGCTTGGCGAGCAGCGCCCTCAAGAGCACGTCAGCGACCGCTCGCCGCATCTCCGTGATCTCGCGGATCTGCTGCCATGGGCGGCGCACGCGCACGCGCCATTCGCCGCTACCGGCCTTTCTGATATCGAGCATGGCACGCCGGGCCCGGCCCCCGCCGAATGCGTGCGCCATCGTGCGTAAAACAGCCAGCAGGCCGTCGGGGATGATCTGCACCGCCGCCGCACTTCCCTGCAATCGTTCTCGGACACCCTGGCAGAGGCTGCTCAAGGTCAACACCTGTTCGCTCCCAGCGTCTTCGCTCCCAGTGTCGGCATCCGGCGCGGCTTCTGCCATAACATCCACCAGGGCGCGCTCGATCTCGCTCACACGACACAGGCGTGCCTCCGAGGCGTCCGTGACGCCCGTGCGCAGGCAGACGCGCAGGCCGAGGTCGTTGGACAGGATCCCGAGCCGTTCCAGGTTTTGCAGGGTGCGGAAGCACTCGTCTTGCGGGATCTCCGCACGGATCACCAGCTCGTCGGTGCTGAGACCTTCTCCGGCGTCCGCATGCATCACGAGATCGAGCACCTTGCGATAGCGCTCCCGGACCGCCTTGGAGAGATCGGCACGATCGAGCCTGGCGAGGCCCTCGTCGAGCGTCGCCACCCGCAGGCTGGTCCCGAACACCCGAGTCCGGTTCTCTTCGCGCACCAGGAAACGTTTGCGTTCCAAATGCGCGATCGCGGTCTTGACCTTGGTGTCCGCATCGGGCGATCCCGGATCGATGTCGATGCTCCTGTCCTCTTCGAGGAGGAGCTCGGCCGCGGTCACGACGATCTCGGCGCTCTGCAGCTTCCGGGATCGCAGCCGCAGCGCCTTGAGGATGCCGGCGAAATCCACTCGAGTGAGGCGCGAACGGGCGCTGAGGCCGAACTGCGTCTCGACATCGGCCTCGTCGTACAAGAGCACGCAGCGCGCGGGCCCGCCGTCCCGCCCCGCTCGCCCGCCCTCTTGTAGATAGCTCTCCAGCGATCCGGGGATATCGGCATGGATGACGAGCCGTACGTCGGGTTTGTCGATACCCATCCCGAAGGCATTGGTCGCGACGATCACGCGCAGGACGCCGCTCACGAAGCCTTGCTGGATCTCGCGCTTGGTGCCGGGCTCGAGCCCCGCATGAAAAAACTCACAGCGCCATCCCTCGCCCGCGATGTGCCCGCAGAGCACCTCGGCCTTGCGCCGCGTCGCCGTGAATACGATGGCGCCCCCGCTGTCCCCGGCGAGCGCCTCGCGCACGAGATCGATGACGCGGGCAGACTTCTCCGACTTGGTCACCGGGATGATCTGGTATTGCAGATTGGCGCGCTCGTGACCGCCGGCGTAACGGGTGAGGCGGATCCCGAGCTCCACCTCGAAGTGCTCCGAGAGATCGGCGATGACCTCGGGCTTGGCGGTCGCCGTGAAGCAGGCGATGGGCGCGGCCGTGCGGCCGAAGCGCTCGCGGATGAAGCGCGACACATAGAGATAGTCGGTGCGAAAATCGTGGCCCCATTTCGACAGGCAATGCGCTTCGTCGAACACCCAGGCCGCGATCTCGCGACCGCGGAGGGTGTCGGCGAAGGCCTTGTTGCGGAACTGCTCGGGCGAGGCCAGCACGATGCCCGCGTCACCGAGCGCGATCCGGTCGAGGACCTGGCGGCGCTCGGGCAGCGTCAGGAGGCCGTTCAGGGCACTGGCCGAATAGATCCCTTGCCTGACCAGGTTGTCGATCTGGTCCTTCATGAGCGACTGCAGCGGGGAGATCACGACGGTGAGCTTGCCGCTCCGCCGGTAATGCGCGAGCGCCGGGATCTGGTAGCACAGGGACTTGCCGGCGCCGGTCGGCAGGATCGCGAGCAGGCTCTGCCCGCAGAGGCCGGCGACGACGATGTCGCGCTGGAGTGATCCGCCGTCGGGATTGGCGGGCAGCGGGCGGAACGAGGGCTTGTCGAAGTCGCGCGCGAGCAGCGTCTCCGCGTGGTGGTTGTCCCGGCAATACCCGCAACCGGGCTCGTCGCAAGGTATTTCGCGCAGCTCGTGGATCAGGCGGCTCGTATCCGTGAACGTCCAGTGCACCCAGGGCGGCAGGACCGAGTTGCCGCCCGCGACCCGCAGCCACGCGACACAATACGCGATGGCAGGATATGACGCGGGGTTCCTGAGGTCGGTATTCGGGAGCCTGCGGAGACGGGTATCGCACACCTTGCCCAACAGGGAGCGACAGAGATGGCTCGCCGCCTGGTCAATCGTGGGGCAGGGCGCGCTTCGCATTTTCTCGAACAAAGACGGGAGACCCGCACTCGATTCGCCCGCCAAGAGAAAATGGAACAGCGCGACATCGTCGGGACGGGTCCGTTGCAGCGCCCTGAATGCTTCCAGCTCGTCATGAAAGAGCGAGAGGCTGAGCTCGGCATCGCGCAACGGCTGGCTGCGAGCATCGCTCACGAGCTTGTAATCCTTGACGAGCCGGTGGTAAGGGTTCTCCGGGAAGGCGAGCGGCGAGAGCTCGAGCGTGTCGACGACAGGCAGTGCCAATAGCTTGAGGTTGGGAAACACCTGCCCCAGGACCGGGAGATCGTGGCGCCGGATGTTGTGACCGAGGACAAAGTCCGCACCCTCGGTGAGGGCATCGAGCTTGGTGGTCAAGGCAGGTGCGGCGCCTTGAACGACCACCTTATCGCCGCCATCGGGCCGGAATGCCGCCAGTTTGTGGATAACCGCCTGGCCGAATCTATTATTTGACATGCCGGGCGGCGTCTCGATATCGATGCAGAGGCAGGGCGGCGTCAGTGCTTCGATCGCCGAGGGAGGCGATGCGATGGCGAGAGAACCGCTCTTGGACATGCGCGTTACCGGTTTTGACGATCGATTTAGGCCCCGACGTCGGGTTCCACTACGGTCAGTCCAAGTTCTACGGCACGCCGGAGGAAGCGCCGGTCGAAGGTGTAGAATCGCTCGGCCCCGGGGCTGGCGGCAAGATGCAATCCATCGGCAAAATCCAGCCCCTGCTCCAGATAGCGCAGGGCACGCGCTACCTGTTCGGCGGCTTCGACGACGGTATTGGGCAATCCGACGATCTGCCGGAGCCCGGTCAACACGGCGGACGGCGGCAGGCGGTATACCCGCCGCAGCACCCATTCCGCTTCCAACAGCACGGTCTTGGCGACGAATACTCGGGTGGCTCGCGCGAGCAGCGCGTAGGCGCGTTGGGCTTGGGCCTGGTCGTCATTGGTGAGGTAACGCACCAGGACATTGGTGTCGACTGCGATCACTGGGTGTTCTGCTGCTCGCGCCAGTCATGGCGGATGAGCTCGGATATACCCTGGTCCATCTCGTCGATGGTCTTGGCCGGCCCCGTGTAGCCCACGCAGCCCAGGCCATCGGAAACTCGCGTGGTTGAGAACGGTTTGCGGGGCCTGAGCAGCAATCCCTCCGGCACTTCCTCGACGAGGAATTCCGCGCCTTCCTGCCAGTGGTGCGCCGCCCGCAAGGAGGCAGGAATAATCAGTTGACCCTTACTCGATAACTTGACGATGGGCATGAAGGGCTACTCGAGGTAAGAAAGGGTAAGACGCCACTGTAATCGCCCCCGTGCCTTCGTGCAAGGAAGCACGGCAACCGCTTGGCCATTCCTGTCCGTGGCGGTGGGAACCGGCGCAGAGGCCGGGTTCGGCCCATCCAGTAGAATGCGCGCCTCGCCATGCGCGGCCGACCTCGGATCTCTGTTTCTGCATCCCCAACGGTGCGTGGGGCCCTTTGCGCCCTCGGTGCCTCGCTTATGATGGCGCTCATGGGCGGCGCCGTGCGCATGGCATCGACCGAGATCCCGAACGAAATGGTGGTGTTTCTGCGCAATGCCTTCGGCCTCCTGGTGCTCTGGCCCTGGATCCGGATAGTAGGATTATCGGGGCTTGCCACCGACCAGTGGCCGGGGCATCTGCTCCGCTCCCTCACCGGGCTCTCGGCGATGTACTGCGGCTTCTACGCCATCGCCCGGCTCGAGCTGGCGCAGGCGGTGCTGCTCAACTTCAGCGCCCCGCTCTATATCGCGCCCATCGCCTGGTTGTGGCTCGGGGAGGCGATCACAGGAAGGCTCATGCTCTCGGCCCTCATCGGCTTCGCCGGGGTGGCGCTGATCCTGAAACCGGGGACGGCGCCGTTCTCGACGGACGCGGCCATCGGCGCATTGTCGGGGCTCCTGGCCGCGTTCGCCATGGTGTCGCTGCGCAGCATGGCCCCGAGCGAGCCGCCGGTACGCGCGGTCGTCTATTTCAGCGCCATCGGAACCGTGGTCTCCGCGGTGCCGCTCGCCTGGGCCTGGGAGACGCCCGCGCCTTTCACCCTCCTCATCATGGGCGCCGCGGGGGTTTTCGCGACGCTCGGGCAGATCCTCTTGACCACCGGCTACCTCCTCGCGCCGGCCGCCCGCGTGGCGCCCTACACGTACAGCACCGTCATCTTCGCGGCGCTCATCGGCTGGATCTTCTGGCACGAGGTGCCCGGTCTCATGAGCACCGCGGGCGCGCTCCTCGTGTGCCTGGCCGGGATCCTGGCCGTGGCGCGGCCGAAGGCACCTCAGATAGAATACCCGGCGACCTAGCCTCGCCTGTCAAGGTTATCCACAACAAGACCGCCGAGCGGGGCGGCCTGGAGAGAAAACCATGTCCGACATAGAAATCGCCCAACAGGCCCAGATGCGGCGCGTCATGGAGCTGGCGCAGGACCGACTCGGGATCCCGGATGACTATCTCGAACCCTACGGCCACTACAAGGCCAAGCTGTCCCTGGACTATCTCGACACGATCAAGGACCGCCCCGACGGCAAATTGATCCTCGTCACCGCCATGACCCCGACCCCCGCCGGGGAGGGCAAGACCACGACCACCGTGGGGCTCGGCGATGCCCTGAACCGCATTGGCAAGAAGGCCCTGATATGCCTGCGCGAGCCCTCCCTCGGACCGGTGTTCGGGATGAAGGGCGGGGCCGCGGGCGGCGGCTATGCCCAGGTGGTCCCGATGGAGGACATCAACCTGCATTTCACGGGCGACTTCAACGCCATCGGGCTCGCCAACAACCTCCTGGCGGCGCTGCTCGACAACCACATCCACCACAGCAACGCTCTCGGCTTCGATGTGCGCCGCATCGCCTGGAAGCGCGTCGTGGACATGAACGACCGGGCGCTCCGCGACCTCACCGTGGGGCTGGGCGGTCCCGGCAACGGCTTCCCGCGCCAGGACGGCTTCGATATCGTGGTGGCCTCGGAGGTCATGGCGATCTTCTGCCTCGCCAACTCCGTCGACGACCTGAAGAAGCGCCTCGGCAACATCGTCGTCGGTTACACCCGGGAACAGAAACCGATCCGCGCTTCGGACCTAAACGCCCACGGCTCGATGACGGTGCTCCTGAAAGACGCCCTGAAGCCCAACCTGGCGCGGACCCTGGAGAACAACCCGGCCTTTATCCACGGCGGTCCCTTCGCCAATATCGCGCACGGCTGCAATTCCGTGATCGCCACCCGGGCGGCGCTCAAGCTGTCGGATTATGTCGTGACCGAGGCCGGATTCGGGGCCGATCTCGGGGCCGAGAAGTTCATCGACATCAAGTGCCGTAAATCGGGCTTGAGACCGGACGCGGTGGTGATCGTGGCGACCATCCGGGCGCTCAAGTTCCACGGCGGCATCGATCTCAAGTCGCTCAACGTCGAGAACCTGCCGGCCGTGGAGAAAGGCCTCGCCAACCTGGAGCGCCACGTCAACAACGTGCGCAACCACTTCGGCCTGCCCTGCATCGTGTCCATCAATCATTTCACCCACGACACGCCGGCCGAGATCGATCTCGTCAAGAAAAAGATGGCACACCACGAGGCGCCGGTGGTCGTGGCCCGCCACTGGGCCGATGGCGGCGCCGGAGCCGAGGACCTGGCCCGCACCGTCGTCGAGGTGATCGACGAGGTGCCGGGGGATTTTCGATTCGTCTACGAGGATTCGGCGACGCTGTGGGAGAAGGTGACGAGCATCGCCACCAAGATCTACGGGGCGCGCGAGGTCACCGCTGACGCCAAGGTGCGGGTTCAGATCCAGAGGCTCCAGGAGGACGGCTACGGCCACCACCCCGTGTGCGTCGCCAAGACCCAGTACTCGTTCTCGACCGATCCGCAGCTCCGCGGCGCCCCCTCCGGCCACGAGATCGGCATCCGCGAGGTTCGGCTCTCGGCGGGCGCCGAGTTCGTGGTCATGGTCTGCGGCGACATCATGACCATGCCCGGCCTCCCCAAGGTCCCGGCGGCGGAGAAGATCGATATCAACGAGGCGGGCAAGGTGGTCGGATTGTTTTAGTCCGATAAGCTCGCGCAATCGATCCGCGCGGCACGCGCGAAATGGTTCGAGATTAAACCAATCGGTCCTTAGGAGGTTGCTATGGCTAAGTTGTCTATGACTAAACCAATGCTTCTTGCGAGTCTTATTATCTTGAGTGCGTACACGCCTGGAGCGCTCGCGGCGCAGGATGCTCGAGCATGCCAGAAGCAATGTGTCGAGAAGATGCAGCAGTGCCTCGCGAAGTCGCGTATGCCGAGTATGGGGATGTCCAATAGCCCCACGGATACGAAGACGACTAATAAGCCTAATACCAAGTGCGCGGATGACAAGCGAGCTTGTGAACGCGCCTGCAAGTAGCGGGCGGCAGGGGCAGCGTTGCTGGGAGGGACTTCCCTAGGGCGGATTCGGACATGCCGAACCGTGCGAGCGACTGGTTCCGACAGGCCGAACGCGACCTGGAACAGGCCGTGGCCTCGGCCCGAGACGGTTTGCACGAGTGGGCGTGCTTCGCGGCCCAGCAAGCGGCCGAGAAGGCGGCCAAGGCCCTGCATCTCGCCGAGGGTCAGGAGGCCTGGGGTCACGTGGTGGCACGCTTGCTCGCCCAGTTGCCCCTCGCCGTACCACCCGATCTGATCGAAAAAGCGCGGGTACTGGACAATTATTACGTCCCGACCCGCTACGCCAACGGCCACCCCGAGGGTGCGCCTTTCCAGCATTACGGCCCCCTGCAAAGCGGCGGCGCGATCGATTATGCCCGTGAGATCCTTGACTTCGTCCGTCCTCAGATGGCCTGACCGGCGGTGCGTGGAGGAGGCACTGCACGAGTGGCTCGCGCGCGAAGAGGGCCGCCACCCCGATCTCGTGCGCCTCGGGTATTTCGGGTCTTACGCCCGTGGCGATTGGGGCGTCGGCAGCGACCTCGACCTCATCGCCTTGGTGAGCGAGGCGGGCGAACCATTCGAGCGCCGCGCGCTGTCCTGGGACCTGAACCCCCTGCCCGTCCCGTCCGAGTTACTCGTCTATACCGAGGCTGAGTGGCGCCGGCTCCTCGATACCGGCTCGCGCTTCGCCGAGACCGTCATGCGAGAAGCGGTGTGGGTCTATCCTTAGCCCACCGAGCGCGACAGCTTCGTGCCGTCCCGTATAGGTCTGCGCGCACGGAGAAATTGCAGTCTGACCCTGTGCTATTTAGCGTTATCGTCCCACAGCATAACCAAGGTGATGTTATGGCGAAGAGGGAAGTGGCCCGGGCGCGGATCGACGCACAGCTCAAGCACAACGTCGAGGCGTTACTCGGGAAGCTGGGCCTCTCGGTCAGCGAGGCCATCCGGATCTACTTCCGGATGATCGAGCTGAACGGGGGGTTGCCGTTCGAGATCAAGATCCCCAACGAGGAGACCGCGGCGGTGTTCCGGAGCACCGATCAGGGCAAGAACCTCAAGCGCTTCGACGATGCGAAGGAGCTGTTCGAGGACCTCGGCCTGTGATGCGCCGGCCGGTCCGGACGCACCGCTTCAAGAAAGACGTAGCGCTCGCGCGCCGTAGAGGCAAGGATCTGGGCAAGCTCAGGCGGATGCTGGAGAAGCTGATCGCGGAGGAGCCCTTGTCGGATCTTCATCGGGACCATCTCCTCATCGGGGACGATGTGGGCCGTAGCGAGTGTCACGTGGAGCCGGACTGGCTGCTCCTCTACAAGCTCGAAGGGGAGGACATCATTTTCGAGCGCACGGGTCCGCACGCGGATCTCTTTCGGTGAGAAGGCGAGCGTGATCGACGATATCCACATCGCCTTCGCCGCAGGTTCGTTCGGCATCGAGGCGTTCGCCAGATAGGCTATCTCAGAGGTTGTGCAAAAACCTACTGCGCTCGGGATCTCCCTTCGCTCGCGACGGTTTTTTCACAACCTCTCGGTCGTGCCGCTCTCACCGTTGTGGCGGGCAACCAGCCGACCGTGTCGATTCAACTACCCGCCTGGAGCTTGACCGTCAGCTCGGTCTTGCCGCCCTCCCGCATTACCTCGACCGGTACGGCCTCGCCGACCCGGTGGTCGTCGAGGACGCCGAGCAGTTTCGCGACGCTATCGACGGGCTTGCCTCCGATTGCGACGATGATGTCCCCCGGGGTGATGCCGTCCTCATCGATGCGGGCACCGCGCAGCCCGGCCGCCTCGGCGGCCGATCCCGGTGTCACCCGGAGCACGAGCACCCCTTCGACGCCGAGCTTCTCCGTCACTTGGCGGTTCAGCTCCTCGTCCACCTCGATCCCCAGGGCCGGACGGACGTACTTGCCCCCGCTCACGAGCTCCGGGACGACCCGGTTCACGGTGTCCACCGGCACCGCGAACCCGATCCCGGCGAAGGCCCCCGAGGGGCTGAAGATGGCGGTGTTGATCCCGATGAGCCGGCCCGCGGAATCGAGCAAGGGACCGCCCGAGTTGCCGGGGTTGATGGCGGCATCGGTCTGGATCAGGTGCTCGATGACGGTGCCCTGGTCCGAGGGCAGCGAGCGGTCGAGGGCCGAGACGATGCCGGTGGTCAATGTCCAGTCGAGGCCGAAGGGGTTGCCGATGGCGAACACCTTCTGCCCGACGTGGAGGTCATGGCTCGTGCCGACCAGCACGGCCGGGGGGCGATCGAAGGCGACGCCGATGCGCAGTACGGCGAGATCATGAGGGCGGCTCGCCCCAACCAGCGCCGCCTTGTACTCCCGCCCGTCGGAGAGCCGCACACGCGCGTCCGAGGAGTCGGCGACGACGTGGTAGTTGGTGACGACGTGTCCCGCATCATCCCAGATGAAGCCCGAACCCGTCCCCCTGGGGATGCTGAAGATATTGCGCGTCCAGGGGTCCATGACCTGCTCGCGGGTCGTGATGAAGACGACCGAAGACTTGGCGTGTTCGAAGAGGTGGATGGTGGTCTGCTCATCGGCGGCCAGATCCCCGCGCGGCGTGACCACCCTCGGCGTCGCGGTCGCCTCGCCGATCTGCCGCGTGAGGGACGGAAAGCCTTGCCAGAGGACGAACAGAACGGCCGCGGCGATGGCCACCCAGAGAAGAGGGGAGCGGAACGGTTCGCGGTTAGGGCTCATGGTGGCTCTTCCCTTCTGCGAGTGAGGTGTGCCGGCCGGAGCTCAGTTCGAGCGGTCTCTCGTCGCGCTCGTGTAGCACCCAGTACACCCCGCCCAGGGCCAGTAAGGCTGCGGCCAACGCGGCGATCTTCGTCGCCTCGGTCGTGGCGGTATCCAGAATGACGAACTTGCGCGACACGGCGATAAGGGCGATCAGCACCACGGTCTTGACCTGGATGATGCTGTCTCGGCGCAAGGCCACGCGAAGGATGGAGTATTTGAACTCCATGGCGATCAAGAGGGTCATGATGATTCCGAACAGGCCCTGAAACGCGGCGTGAGGTGGAAGGCCTCCCCGGCGAGCAATACGAGCACGGCGCGAATGAGCTGAAAGAGGGAGATCACGACGACCACGGCGATCACGTTAGCCAGGATCAACGCCACGACCTGCTCGAAGCGCTCGTAGAAGGTCATGACGGCCCATTCGCCGGAAAAGCGCCGGTGGGCGCTCACCCAATATTGCTGTGTGTCACTCATGGCATGTTTGCCTCATCGCCACCTCTAATCTATCTACATGCCGGCTCGCCCGAGGCGCGCGCGCAGCCGCTCGATCTCATCCAGCAGGTCGAGGATCAGGGCGGCGGCTTCGGTGCTGGCCTCAAAGTCGCGTGCGAGCCTTGCGAGCCGGCGGGCACGCAAGAGATCCGGGGCGCCGAAACGCCATGCCGCCTCACCCCTGCCCTCGGGTGACAGGACACCGACCTCGACCAGCTCCACGATCCATGCGGTCTCGGCCCCGCAGGCCTCGACCATCTCCTCTAGCGACAAGGCCCCTTGTTCGCCGACGAGAATACCGGTGAAGATATGTGCATCCATCTGGTTTCACACGCCCAAGCCGCGGCGGGGATCGAAGGCCAGCTCCCGCGCCATGGTTTGATAGATCTGTTTCGCACGATCCGTCTGGGCTGGGGGCAGGACCACCTCCAGTACGAGATAAAGGTCTCCGGGCGGCTCGCCCGGGATCCCGCGGCCCCGCAAGCGCAGCTTGCGCCCGCTCTGGGAGTGGGGCGGGATCTTGACCTCCACCGGGCCCCCCGGCGTGGGTGCCTTGACCGTGGCCCCGAGCGCCGCCTCCCAGGGTGTGACCGGCAGGCTCACATACACCTCGCGGCCGTCCACCCGGTAGAACGGGTGGGGCTTGAATGCGATTTCGATATAGAGATCGCCGGCCCTCCCGCCCTGTGGTCCCGCCGACCCTTGCCCGGCCAGGCGGATGAGCTGCCCTTCGCGGATCCCCTTGGGGATATGCACGTTCAGCGTGCGCTCGCGCACCGCGAGTCGCCCGTCGGCGTCCAGTTCAGGCACCCGCAGCGTCACGGTCCGCGTGGCGCCGCGGAAGGCGTCCTCGAGGTCGATGAGGACCCTGGCATGATGGTCCTCGCTGCGGCTGTGAAACCCCGCCCCACGCCGCGCCCCGGTGGCATCCCCGAACAGCGAGGCGAAGAAATCGCTGAAGTCCCCTGCGAAGCCCTCGCCAGCGGGGCTCCCGCGGAACTCGAAGCCCGCGTCCCAGTCGGGCGGCGGGTGAAAGTCCTGGCCGGGCTGCCAGCCCGCGCCGAGCCGATCGTAGGCGGCACGCTTCTCGGGGTCCTTCAAGACCTCGTAGGCCTCATTGATGGCCTTCATGCGCTCCGAGGCATCCGGCTCCTTGCTCACATCGGGGTGATACTTACGCGCCAGCTTGCGGTAGGCGCGTTTGATGTCGCCCTCGGGGGCCGAGCGCTCGACGCCCAACGTCTGGTAATAGTCTTTGAACTCCATCGGTTTCCACGGAGAGGACGACCGCCTCGGACGCATCTTATCACTTCAAACGTGCGAAGATTGGGCTGGATCTTTCGAGCCCGCCGCGCGATCACGTGCCGCGGCGGCGTGGACTTGATACACACGCGCCAGGCCCCATATACGGTTGCGTCCGCGAAACTCGCTCACCGGGCTCAATCGAGCCAGGTACGCCGGTGCGGCGAGCAGGAGCGGGAATTTCATAGCCAAACTGTGGAGGTACCACCATGTACGAGTCCTTGTTGCGGTTTCCGACCGATCTGTTCGCCGAGCTGGACCGGATGCAGCGCGAGATGCAGGGTTTCGGGGGCTTGAGTCTGCCTTCGAGCATCCGCGCGGTCGGCCGCGGCGCGTTTCCCGCGATCAACATCGGGAGCACGCCGACGGCCATCCGGATCGATGCGTTTGCGCCCGGCATCGATCCCGCGAAGCTTTCGATCAGCATCGACCGCGGGCTTTTGACCATCGCGGGAGAGCGCCCCTCGGACGTTCCGCAAGAGAGTGAGAAGCTCAGCGTCTACGCGCACGAACGCACCGTCGGCTCCTTCAAGCGGGTGGTGAGCCTGCCCGAGGACGCCGATCCGGCGCGCGTCGAGGCGACCTACCGCGATGGCGTGGTCGGCATTTCGATACAGCGGCGCGAACCGGCACAACCGAGGCGTATCGAGGTCAAATGAGTCGCGCCATCGACTGTTAATTGGAGGTATGAATCATGAGCGAGAAGAGAGAAGTTGCACCGCGTACAGAGGAACGGCATAGCCCCGCGCTGATGCCGCCGATCGATGTGCTCGAAGACGAGACCGGGATCACCCTGTTTGCCGATCTGCCCGGCGTGCCCAGGGACAGGCTCACGGTTCGTTTGGACGGCGAGGGGCTGCTCATCGAGGGCGAGATCGCCGTGGAGACACCGGAAGGTACGACCCCCGCCTATACCGAAGTTCAGACGCCGCGCTTCCGGCGGTTGTTCACCCTGAGCCGGGAGCTGGATACCACGAAGAGTGACGCCGCGTTCAAAGACGGTGTGCTGAAACTTCGCATCCCCAAGGCCGAGCACGCCCAGCCGCGCCGGATCACGGTCAATGTCGGCTGACGATTGGAAGCGTTGCTCATAAGCGCAATGATCCCCTCTCCCCCTCACGGGGGCGAGGGAATCTTTTTTTCACAGGCCATTAGATTCCGACGCGTCGTGTTCATTGACAGGTTCCGCGGGCGCGTGCCGGTGGCCAAGGGCTTTCTATCAAATCACTCCGCCGCACCGCTTGCGGGGGACACCACCCTGCTTCGCTTGAGCGGCACCAACGGACCGTTCAAGCCGCGAACGATCGCCGGATCGCGGTCGTAGACATCCGGCAAGAAACGCAGCCTGTCGTCGCGAGCCACTGAGGCGGTCCAATACAGGATCAGGACGGGGACGGGGTGTTTAAGATTGATGGTCCGGCTCTTCCCCTTGGCAACCTCCTGGCGCAGCGTCTGTTCCGCCACGGCCGGGTCGTCGAGCACCAGCGCCGCCAATTCGAACGGTTTCTGTACCCGCACGCAGCCGTGACTGAAGCTCCGGCTGGTCTCCTGGAAGAACGACTTCGAGGGGGTGTCGTGCAAGTAGACCGAATGCGAGTTCGGGAACATGAGCTTGATGCGTCCCAGCGCGTTATGGTCCCCGGCACTTTGCACGTACCGCCCGTTGATGTGCCGGATGTGTTTCCTGGCCAGATATCCGGGATCGCGCCGCATGGCGGGCAACAACTCGTTGCGCACGATGGACGCCGGTACCGTCCAGGTGGGGTTCAGGACGATATATTTCATGTCGGCCCGGAAGGTCGGGGTCCGGGTGTAAGGCTTACCCACCACCGCGGCCGATTCCCATGTGTTTTCGCCGTTTTGCATCCAGAACACCTGAAAACCCGCGACGTTGACGAGGACGAACTGTGGGGGGAGGTCGTGCATCACCCATCGGCACCGCTCCAGGGTCGCACGGATCTGGTCGATGCGGACTTCCACGGTTGCACTCAGGGCCGCCAGGGTGGCCTTACCCACAGCAGCGTCCGGCTTCAAGCCATGGCGTTGCTGGAACGCCCGTACGGCCGTTTCCAGCGATGCATCGAAGGTGCTCGACTCGTTGGCCAGGGTCACTTCCAGATCGCCCGTCACCGCGAGTCTCTTGCGGAGCACGGGAATGCGCGTGTCGCTCATGCCCGGTTTGAGCGTCGGACCCAGCGGGATCGCAGGCCATCCGCCCTTGGCCGCGATGGCCCGGTAGTCCCGGAGCGCCGATTTGAGCTTACCGTAAAACGGATGTTGTGGTTTCAGCGAGTCGACGAATTCCCGAACGCCGCCGCTGTCGATCGCCGCTTGCACCGCCGACACCGGATCGCTGCTCAGCAGGGGACCGGTAAAATTCCAGTTCGAGTCGAGGGCCTCAGGGTCGAGCTTTCCAAACCGGACGTGGTAGGCCAAACGCAGAAAGGCGTCGGTGAGCAAGAGGTCGGTCAGACCCCGTGCCTCCGAATCCCACATTTTCGAATCAGGCTGTGCTTTGGCGAGCAGGGCTTCGAGGTGTATGAGGTGGTAGTCGGCGGGGTTGAGGCCGTCCTCTTCGATGGCGCGGATCGACTCCAGCAACTCGACCGTTGCCGCCGCCGACCACAGGGGGCGGAAGTCCCGCCGGCGGTACAGATCGGACAGGAAGGTCTTGGCCGCTATCGTCGCCCCATCGATCTCGACGCGTTCGCCCCTCAGCATCGTCTCGACCTTGTCGCGGATCGACACCTCGGGCTCCGCGCCCACGGCGGTGGCGGTCGCAGCGATCCAAACCAGTGCGGCGAATACCAGAGTCACGAGGAGAGGATAGGGAATTCAACGCGATATCGCAAGGCAACCGCGGCGGCGCGGCTCGCCGGGGAGCGTGCGCGGGCCTCGTTCGAGTGGTACGGTAGGCTAGGGCGAGGAAGGAAAGAGGGCGTTCGTTTCTCCTTCATTGGAGATCGTTCCACTCACCATCCCTGTCATGCACCCGCGCACCGTCAACTCGGCATATCGGAAGCAGCCCACGATGTGGTCGTTCACCAGCCCGGTCGCTTGCATGTGGGCGTAGCAGATGGTCGGGCCGATGAACCGGAAACCGCGCTGTTTGAGGTCTCGGCTGAGCGCCTCGGATTCGGGGCTCTGGGCCGGCAGCTCGGTCACGGTGCGCCAGGCGTTCTGTTTCGGTTTGCCGCCCACGAAACGCCAGATATAGGCGTCGAAGCTCTCGAACGCCTCCTGGATGGCCAGGAACGCCTGGGCGTTCTGGACGGCCGCCTCGATCTTCTTGCGATTGCGGATGATCCCGGCGTCCATGCAGAGCGCGGCGATCTTGCGCTTGCCGTAACGGGCCACCTTTTCGGCGTCGAAGTCGTCGAAAGCCAGGCGATAGCTCGGTCGCTTCCGTAACACCGTCATCCAGCTCAGGCCGGCCTGCGCAGACTCCAGCACCAGGAACTCGAACTGCGTCCGGTCGTCGTGGACCGGCACGCCCCACTCCGTATCGTGGTAATCGAGGTACAGGGGATCGGCGTTGGACCAGCCGCAGCGCGAGATCCCGACTGCAGTAGGTTTTTTCACAAACTCTCGGGCGTGCCGCCCAGGCGTTCGATCTCCTCGACGAAGGCCTGGACATCCTCGAAGCGGCGGTACACCGAGGCGAAGCGCAGGTAGGCCACGGCGTCGAGCC
>Ga0136630_1000487_pt1 | contig 15304 bp, 13 predicted proteins | sample AntDrymUQ5682106_2_FD_105496 | JGI IMG/M metagenome (GOLD analysis project Ga0136630, IMG submission 105496) | Polar desert sand microbial communities from Dry Valleys, Antarctica - metaG UQ568 (21.06) | ecosystem: Environmental > Terrestrial > Soil > Desert | place: Antarctica: Dry Valley...
CGCGTCTGCGAAGTTCTCGCCGGACACGACCAGGGCGGTGCGGGTCTCGGGCCGGGCGCCGGCGGTGGCCGTCTCGCCCACGAAGCGAGCGAGCGCGGCGGCGGTGGCGTACCGGGACTCCCCCGAGAGGCGGCGTGGCACGAAGCCGAGCGCCCGGACGTCGCGGGCCACGTCCTCACCGAGCGCCTGCGAGCCGCCGAGGAGGTGCACGGTCGCGCTCTCGGGGAGGATGCGCGCCAGCTCCTGCGCCACCGGCTCGCTGAGCCCGTCCGCGGCCGTCAGCAGCAGCGGCCCGTCGAGGGTCGCCGCCAGCGGGACGCCCGCCAGGGCGTCCGGGAACGCGTCGGCGCGTGCAAGCACCGCGCCCGCCGCACCGCCGGCGTCGTACAGGTCCCGGCTGATCGCCACCGCGGTCGCCAGCCGGTCGGGGCCGGCCAGGCGCTGCAGGTCGATCGTGCCGACGGTGAACCGCCAGGCCCGCTCCGCGGTGGCCCCGGCGCTGTCGGTGACCGCGACGCGCGCGATGTGGTCGCCGGGACCGAGCTCGGCGGCGGCGGTGATCGTCGGGTGCGTGCCCCCGCTCGACGCCGGGCCGGGCAGCGGCGCGCCGTCGACGGTGACCGTGTAGGAGGGGATCTCGCGGTCCGACGCGGCGAGGGCCGCCACGGCGACGGCGCCGGAGGACACGATCTCACCGGGGGCCGGCCGCAGGTTGACCAGGCGTGGGCCTCCGGCGTGGCTCACCGGGTGCGCCGCAGCCGGTGGAGCGAGCGCGGCAAGCAGGGCGAGACAGAGCAGTGGGACGACGCGGGCGGCGCGAGAGGTCAAGGGTTCATTCCTTCGACAGCGGACGGATCGGACGCCAAAGGTAGCGGGCACCTGGGACAGGTGACGCACAGCGGTGCCCGAAGGTTGCCGCCACCGGTCGTCGGCTGCATCGGGCGGTCAGGGCTGGAGGCGCTCGGCGTGGGCGGCGGCGCGCTCGGCGTGGGCGGCGGCGCGCTCGACGAGCGGGCCGAAGAGGTCGAGGGCGCTGACCCCGCCGGCCCATCCCGGCGGGTCGCCGAGCACCCGCAGCGGCGCCGCCGACCGGGATGGGCCGGCAGCGGGAAGATGCAGGTCGTCGAGCGGCGCCCTGGCCCGCGTCCAGCCCTCTGGGTCCAAACGGTCCAGCGGGACGCCCGCGGCCGCACCGTCGGCCGCCCCGCTCCGGCGGGCGGCGGCGAGTTCGGCCAGCAGCCGATCGCGTCCCCGCCCGCGCAGTCGCAGCAGGACGAAGGGATCGGCCTCGAGCAGCGCGGCCACCGCCTCCCAGACCGCCGCCGCGTGGGCGCACAGCGAGACCGGGTCCCTGCAGAGACAGGTGACGTCGAGGCCGCCGACGTCCGGGAACAGGTCGACCCCGGCCCCCTCGAGTTCGGCATCGAAGCCGTCGGGCACCAGCCCGGCCAGCAGCCTGGCGCTGTGGCGGACCTGGCCCGCCAGCACGCCGACGACCCGCCCCCAGGCGTCGTCGGGCAGGACCCCGACGTCGATCTCCACGAGGTGCGGCGTCGCGCGCGAGCCCTGCACGCGACCCGAAAGCATGCCGGCCGAGACCCGGACGTCGGTCACCCGCCCCGACCGCAGGAGCTGCCGGCCCTGGGTGACCCGGCGGGCGATTTGGGGGGCGGCGTCAATCAACAGGTCCCGCCACCGCTGCGACCATGCGCTCACCGTGGCGGCTCCTCGTCGTCCTCATCCGTCAGGTCTGTGATCGGGGCGTCGCGTGACAGCGCGACGAGCTCGGCGAGCGCCGAATCGTCGAGTTCCGTGATCCATGTCTCGCCTGCGCCGACCACGGTGTCGGCCAGCGCGCGCTTGCGCTCGAGGAGTTCGGCGATCCGCTCCTCGAGCGTCCCGGCGGTGACGAGCTTGTGGACCTCCACCGTCCGGGTCTGGCCGATACGGTGGGCGCGGTCGGTGGCCTGGTCCTCGACGGCCGGGTTCCACCAGCGGTCGTAGTGCATGACGTGGGTGGCGGCCGTGAGGTTCAGGCCGGTGCCTCCCGCCCGCAGGCTCACCACCAGGACCGGGCTGGAGTCCGGCTCGGTCTGGAACGCCTCGACCATCCGGTCCCGCGCTCGGGGGGCGAGCCCGCCGTGCAGAAACGGCACGGCGACGCCGAGATCGGCGGAGAGCTGGGCGACCAACAACCGGCCCATGACCACGTACTGCGTGAACAGCAGCAGCCGGTCGCCGGCGTCGGTCGCCTCGGTGACGATCTCGCAGGCCGCGGCCAGCTTCCCCGAACGACCGGCCAGCCGCAGAGGCGCGGCCGCTGCGCGCCCGCCCTCACCCTGAGCTCCCCACCCGCCGGCGGCCGCTTCGCGCCCGCCCTCACCCCGAGCTCCCCACCCGCCGGCGGCCGCTTCGCGCCCGCCCTCACCCTGGGATCCCCACCCGCCGGCGGCCGCTTCGCGCCCGCCCTCACCCCGAGCTCCCCACCCGCCGGCGGCCGCTTCGCGCCCGCCCTCACCCAGGTACTGGGCCGGGTGGTTGCAGATCTGCTTCAGCTCGGTGAGCAGCGCGAGGATCCGTCCGCGCCGCTCCATGCTCCTGGCCCCCGAGAGGCCACCGAGTGTCCGGTCGACCGCCGCCTGGTACAGCGCGGCCTGCTCCGCGGTCAGCGGGCAGACCACCGTCCGTTCGATCTTGTCCGGGAGGTCGGCGATGACCGTCGGGTCGCTCTTCTCCCGGCGCAGCACGAATGGGGCGACGAGCCGGCGCAACCGGAGCGCCGCCGCCCGGTCGCGCCGCTTCTCGATGGGGACGGCGAACCGCCGGCCGAAGGTCGCCCGGGTCCCGAGCAGGCCCGGGTTCGTCGCGTCGAGCAGGGACCACAGCTCCGCCAGGCGGTTCTCCAGCGGCGTGCCGGTCATCGCCACCGTGTGGTTCGACCGGAGACGGCGCACGGCCCGCGCGGCGGCCGTCGTCGCGTTCTTCACCTGCTGGGCCTCGTCGAGCGTCACGACGTCCCACTCGACGGCGGCGAGGACGTCGACGTCGCGGCGCAGGGTGCCGTACGTCGTGAGCACCGCCCCCTTGACGTCGGTGAGCTCGCCGGCCCGCTCAGCGCCGTGGTGCCGGGTCACCGGCAGGTCGGGAGCGAAGCGGTTCAGCTCGCGTTCCCAGTTGCCGACGACCGACGTGGGGCACACGATCAGGAAGGGACCGCCGGTCGGCCGTGACAGCAGGTAGGCGGTCAGCTCGATGGTCTTGCCGAGCCCCATGTCGTCGGCCAGGACCGCCCCGAGCCCGAGGTCACCCATGCCCTCGAGCCAGGCGACGCCGCGGCGCTGGTAGGGCCGGAGCTCCCCGGCGAAACCGTCGGGGGTCGCCGGCACCGGCGGGTGATCCGCCGCGGCGCGGATGCGGTCGAGGACCGCGGCGACGCCGCCGTCGGCGACGACCTCGATCGGCTCAGCCTCCTCGTCGGTGAAGCGGCCGGCGTCGACGCTGCCCTGCAGGCCGAGCGCCAGCGCCTCAGCGAGGGTCAGCTCACCTCCCTCGCCGGCGCGCCCCACCGGTCCCAGGGCGGCGGGGTCCACGTGGATCCAGCGGTCCCGCCAGCGCACGAGCGGTGCCTGCGCCGCGACGATCGCCTCGAACTCCTCTTGCGTCAGCGTCTCGTCGCCGAGCGCCACCTCCCACCGGAAGCCCGCGAGCAGCCCCCCGAAGACGCCCTCCGCGGATGCGGGCGCCGAGGAGGCGCGGATGCCCGGCAGGTCCTCGAGCGCCGGCAGGCCCGCCGTCCCGTCGGTGCCCCCGGCGGCAGCGCCGTCGGGACCGTCAGGCGCGGCTCCGACACGGATGCGGGCGCGAAGCCGGCGCTCGGCGATGTCGCCGGGCAGGCGGAGCACCACCCCCGCGGCCGACAGCAGCGGCGCCGCATCGGTCAGCAGGCGCCAGGCCTGGTCGAGGTCGAGGTCGAGGCCGACGGGCGTCGCCTGGCGCAGGACGGCGTCCAGCGGCGGGAAGATCCGCGCGCAGCGGCCGAGCGCCCGCAGCAGCGTCTCCTGCAGGGCTGCCGAGTCGGGGCCGTACGCGTCCTCGCCCGTCCCGTCGTCCTCGGGGCGCCAGATCGATGCGGCGGGGTGGAGCACCCCGTCGTCGGTGCGCACCGCGATGTCCAGGCGCCACGGGCCGTCCTGGCTCTCCGGCGCCGAAAGGTGGAGCTCGGCCGTGCCGGGACCGCCGTGGTCGCCGGCGGCCTGCCAACCCGCGATCGACGCGACGAGCTCGGCCGCGTCCTCCCTCAACGGCACGGTCGGGTCGGCCGGGTCGACGAGCGCCTCCGCCCAGCGCGCCGTCCAGGGCAGCAGCCGGGCCCGCGGCCGGCCGGCCCGCGGGGGATCGTTGCCGTCCCTGGCGATGAGATCCGCCACCGCGTCGAGGAACACGCCGAGCAGCGCCGACGGCTCCCAGACGGCGTCGGGGCCGGCGCCGACGGCGTGGCCGGCGCGCGGCATGGCGGCGGCCAGACGCGCGAGCATCGCACCCGCCTCGGCGTCGTCCTCGACCGTTGCGCGCCAGACGCCGTGGGCGTGCCCTTCGGGACCGAGCACCAACGTGGGCACGAGCTGGTGGCGGGCCACCAGCCGAACGGCCAGGCGGGCGGCGAGCGACCACACCGCGAGCGTGTCGGGCGCCCGCTTCCACGAGTGGCTGGAGTCGGCGGCGCCGTGCGCGGGGACGGCGAGGAGCGCGGGCAGCGCCGCCCGCAGCGGGATCGTCCGCACCGCGCTGTCGACCAGCTCGACCCGGGCGCCGACCGGCCGTGCGAGCCGAAGGTGTCCCGGCGCGCCCTGCGGGAGGCCTAGGCCGGCGACGGCCGCGGAGAGGTCGGCGGTGCCGTCCGGGCAGTACACGACGAGGCGTGCGTCCGCCGGCACCGCGGGGCTCGGCAGGAACGCGACGTGTGCGGTGGACAGCGAGGAACCTCCGGTTGATCAGCCCTCCCACGCTACCCGCGGCCCCCCGCCGGGGCCGAGTGCGGGTTGAAGGGCGCATCGGTAGACGCACCAAGGTCCGGCCGACGGTGGGGACACCTGCTCAGCGGTGGGCTCTGCCGTATCCGGCAGAATCCACCGCTGGGGCTCGCGGCCGAGGCTGACGGGCTGATCACGCCGAGCGCGCCGCAGTGGCGCGCGTGCTCACCGGTCCTCGATCTCGGCGATGAGCTGCCGGACCGCTTCGGCGGGGATCATGTCGTCCTCGGCGGTGGCCACGAGGTCGCGCAGGGCGCGGGCAAGCGCGGCGCGGTGCGGGGACAGCGGGCGCGGCCCCGGCGGCGGCGAGAGGGTCGCCGGCGGTTGGAGCTCCGGTGGCGGGTCGAACAGGGGCCGCTGGGTGCCGGCCACCGGGCCGCTGCGCGCGTCGAACTCGGCGGGCGTGGTCCCGGCGATGGCCGCCGCCCACCACGTGAGGCCGCGGTCCCAGGACGTGCCCCCGGGACGGCGGACGGGGATGCGCCCGTGGAAGGCGACCTCGCAGACGACCGCGAGCAGCACGTCCCGCACGAACGGCTCGGCGGGGACGGTCGCGCGCAGCCGGTCCACGAACCCGGCGTCGGGCGGCTGCCCCGTGAGTCGCAGCGCGGCTTCGTGCAGGACCGGGCGGGAGCGCTGGAGCCACGTCCACGCGTAGCCGGGCACGCGTGGGAAGGCGTTCGCGGGCGGCGGAGCGTCTGGCCGGGACACCGGGCCAGCGTCGAGCTCGCGCCGTCGCAGGTCAAGGAACCCGGACACCGGTCAGCATCCCCATGGCGGTCGCTGCGCGACCGCCACCACCGAGGTCATGAGAATCGCCTCGGACGAGCCTCGGCGATCCACGGATCAGCAATCCCATGGCGGTCGCTGCGCGACCGCCACCACCGAGGTCATGAGAATCGCCTCGGACGAGCCTCGGCGATCCACGGATCAGCTGAGGACCCGCTGGCGGAAGCCGCGCACGCCGAGCACGCCCATGCCGACCGGGAACGCGACCAGCGCGGCGTAGATCGCCACGCCCGGCATGTGACCGATCTGCGGCGTCAGCGCCATTCGGTAACCCTCCGCCATGTACACGAGGGGGTTGAGCAGCGTGACCGCCTGCAGCCACGGGATGGCGTCGAGGCGGGCCCACGGGTAGTACGTCGCACCGAGGAACGTGATCGGCAGGATGACGACGCTGAACATCAGGGGGACCTGGTTCGGCTCGACCATCGTGCCCAGGGCGAGGCCCAGCGCCGAGGCCGCGAACGGGGCGAGCAGGCCGACGACGACCAGCGCCGGCCAGGAGATCTGCAGCGCAGCAGGCTCCGCCGGCACGACCGCGGCGATCGGGAAGACGAGCAGGGCGGCGATCAGCCCCTGGACGGCACCGGCGACGATCTTCTCGACCGCGACCGCCCACACGGGGAGCGGCGCCATGACCCGGTCCTCGATCTCGCTGGTGTAGCCGAACTCCTGGACGAGCGGCAGCGCGACCGCCTGGATCCCCTTGATCAGCACGGCGATGGCGATGACGCCGGGAACGAGGACCGTCGTGAACGACTCGTCGCCGGCGGGCGCGCGGAAGCCCTGGCCGATCTTGGGGAAGACGTAGGTGAAGACGAAGACAAGCAGGAGCGGCTGGCTGAGTGTGCGCAGGAGGAACCGCCCCCGCTCGTTGGTGACCACGCGGAGGTCGCGCAGGAGCAGCCCGGCGAACGCCGCGAGCGCGGTGGCCCTCGGAGCCTCGACGGGGCGGCGACTCATTCGCGGAGGTCCTTGCCGGTCAGCGCGATGAAGACGGTCTCGAGCGTCGGCTCGGTCACGGAGACGTCGGTGACGGTGGTGCCCGCCCGCTCCGCTCGGAGCACCAGCCTCGGCAGCAGCCCCGCGACGCGGCCGGCGAAGGCGCGGACCGCGCCGTCGTGGACGTCGGTCGACGTGACGCCGGGGACGTCGCCGAGCGCCGCGGCCAGCACCTCGAGGTCGCCGTCGGCCTGCATCGTCACGATCGTCTCGGCCTCGAGCGACCGCTTGAGTTCGCTGGGACTCCCGAGCGCGAGGATGCGGCCGGCGTCCATGATCGCGACGCGCTCGCAGAGCCGGTCGGCCTCGTCCATGGCGTGGGTCGTGAGCAGGATGGTCTGCCCCTCGGCGTGCAGCTCGCCCAGCAGTTCCCACAGGGCGAGGCGGCTCTGAGGGTCCAGCCCGGTGGTCGGCTCGTCGAGGAACAGCACGGCCGGCGCGTGCGCCAGCGCGCGGGCGACCATGAGCCGCTGCGCCATCCCCCCGGACAGCGTCTCGACCTTCGCGTCTCCGCGCTCGGCGAGACGGAACCGGCCGAGCAGCTCGTCCGCCCGCGCCCGCGCCTGGCTCCCGCTCATGCCGAAGTACCGGCAGTGGAACAGCAGGTTCTCGCGCACGGACAGGCTGCGGTCCAGCGTGTTCGTCTGCGGCACGACGCCGATGCGCCGCTTGACCGCGACCGGGTCCGCGGACACGTCGATGCCGTCGACCAGCGCCACCCCGCCGGTCGGGACGACGCGCGTCGTCAGCATGCCGATGGTGGTCGTCTTCCCGGCCCCGTTGGGGCCGAGCAGGCCGAAGATCTCCCCGCCGCGCACCCGCAGGTCCAGGCCGTCCACCGCGCGCAGGCCTCCGGGGTAGACCTTGGTGAGCCCCTCCGTCGCGATGCGGTGCTCGATCGCGGTGGCGCGCCGGTCGACGGCCGCCGCGGAGCCGGTCACCGGCGCACGGCGGCGCGGCGGCGGGCGCGGTGGGCGGCGACGTGCGCGCGGTTGCCGCAGGTTTCGGGGTCGCAGAAGCGACGGGAGCGGTTGCGCGACGTGTCGACGAAGACGTCGGCGCACGTCCCGGACGCGCAGACGCGGAAGCGGTCGAGGCCGTCGTCGCGCAACACCGACGCGAGACCCATGGCGACCTCGGTGGTGACTCGCTCCGCCAGGGTGGCGTCGGGTCTGGCGAAGTGCAGGTGGAGGGGCTCGCCGTCGTGCGCCGTGAGCTGCGGCAGCGCGCCCGCCTCCTCGATGAGCGTGTTGACCAGTCGGGCGGCCTCGGACAGGTCGGTGGCCGTGAACACCGCCCGCAGGCGCGGTCGCAGCGCCCGCAGCGCGGCGAGGTCGTCCGGGGTCGCCTTCCCCACGGCGCTGATGTCGTGCTCGGTGAGAAAGGTGACGACCGTCTGCGGGTCGGGCAGCCGCTCCTCGCCGTCGACCGCGTCCAGGGTGTTGACGAGGTCGGCGGCGAGCGTCACCGAACAGTCGGTGTAATGGTCATAATTCACTTGACGCCTTACTCGGGTCGCGCTATCGTAAGGACCGTACTGAAGTTTGCTCCTGTCACCGGTCCGGTGCAACCGGTCGGCGTCGCGAAAGGCACGCTGATGCTCAGCGCGTACTGCCCACGGCACGGCTCCACCGTGCTCTATTCCCCCTCGTCCATCACCGGCATCCGCAACACGCCGCTGGGCATCGAGGTCACCATCGAGTGCTACTGCGGCGAGCTGATCGAGGTTCTGTCCGGCGCGTCCAGCGCCGAACCGGCGGTCGCGTCCGCGCGGTGAGGCTGACCCCGGCCTGTGTCGACTGAGTCGTCGAAAGCCTGCCTAGGTCGACACAGCCCGGGTGGTGGGGAGCCAGACGGGGCGCGACGCCTCGAAGCGCGTGATCGCGTCGGCGTGGCGCAGGGTCAGGCCGATGTCGTCGAGCCCCTCGACGAGCAGGTGCTTGACGAACGGGTCGATCTCGAAGCGCTCGACGCCGAGCGCGGTGACGACCTCCTGCTGGACGAGGTCGACGCGCACCCCGGACGCGGGGTCGTCGGTCGCCAGCGCCGCGAGACGCTTGCACACCCCCGCGGGCAGTTCCACCGTCAGCAGGCCGATCTTCGCGCAGTTGTTGCGGAAGATGTCGGCGAAGCTCGGCGCGACGACCGCGTCGAAGCCGTACTGCTGAAGGCCCCACGGGGCATGCTCCCTGGACGACCCAGACCCGAAGTTCGGGCCGGCGACCAGGACGTTCGCCCCGTCGTAGCGCGCGTCGTTCAGCACGAACGCCGGATCGGCGCGCCAGTCGGCGAACACGAACTCGCCGAACCCGGTCCGCTCGATGCGCTTGAGGTGCTGCTTCGGCATGATCTGGTCGGTGTCGACGTCGGCCCGGTCGAGCGGGACCATCCGCCCCTCGATGACGCCGACCGCCTTCACGAGGCCAACTCCCGGACGTCGACGAAGTGCCCGTGGACGGCCGCTGCGGCGGCCATCACCGGCGAGACGAGGTGGGTGCGGCCGCCCCGCCCCTGGCGGCCCTCGAAGTTGCGGTTCGACGTCGACGCGCAGCGCTCGCCGGGCGCGAGGATGTCCGGGTTCATGCCGAGGCACATCGAGCAGCCGGGCTCGCGCCACTCGAACCCGGCCTCGCGGAAGACGGCGTCGAGGCCCTCCGCCTCCGCCTGCAGCTTCACGGGCACCGAGCCTGGCACCACCATGGCGCGCACGGTGTCGGCCACGCGCCGGCCCGCCGCGACCGCCGCGGCCGCGCGCAGGTCGGAGATGCGGGCGTTCGTGCACGACCCGATGAAGACCCGGTCGACCTGCAGGTCGGCGATCGCCTCGCCGCCGTCCAGGCCCATGTACTTCAGGGCCCGGCCCGCCTGCTCCGGATCCGCGGTCTCCCCCGGCAGCGGCACCCGTCCGGTCACCGGCACGCTCATGGCGGGGGTCGTGCCCCACGTCACGGTCGGGGCGAAGGTCGCCGCGTCGAACCGCACGACCCGGTCGTAGGTCGCGCCGGCGTCGCTGCGCAGGTCCCGCCAGTTCTCGAGCGCGTCGTCCCAGGCCGACCCGGCGGGCGCGTGCGGGCGTCCCTTCAGGTAGGCGAAGGTCGTCTCGTCGGGCGCGATCATGCCGGCGCGCGCGCCGGCCTCGATCGACATGTTGCAGACGGTCATCCGGCCTTCCATCGAGAGCGACTCGACGGCCTCGCCGCGGTACTCGATCACGTGGCCGACGCCGCCCTCCACGCCGATCTCGCCGATGACCGCGAGGATCAGGTCCTTGGCGGTCACACCGAACGGCAGCGCCCCGTCCACCTGCACCGCCATCGTGCGCGGCCGGGCCTGCGGGAGGCACTGGGTCGCGAGGACGTGCTCGACCTCGGACGTGCCGATCCCGAACGCGAGCGCCCCGAAGGCTCCGTGCGTCGCGGTGTGGCTGTCCCCGCACACGACCGTCATGCCGGGCTGGGTCAACCCGAGCTCGGGGCCGATCAGGTGGACGATGCCCTGGTTCGCGGACCCCATGTCGAACAGGCGGACGCCGAACTCGCCGCAGTTGCGGGCGAGCGCGTCCATCTGCGCCTTCGACAGCGGGTCGGTGACCGGCAGCGAGCGGTCCGTCGTCGGCACGTTGTGGTCCATCGTCGCCAACGTCAGGTCGGGACGGCGGACCGGGCGGCCGGCGAGTCGCAGCCCCTCGAAGGCCTGCGGGCTCGTCACCTCGTGGACGAGGTGCAGGTCGATGTAGAGCAGGTCCGGCTCCACCAGGGCGGGGTCGCCCCCGGTGTGCCGGACGACGTGGGCGTCCCAGACCTTCTCGACGAGGGTGCGCGGTGCGTCAGGCACTCCAGCGCGCCCCGCGGCTCATGCGGTCCGCGACGGTGCCGTTGACGGTGACGTTCTCGGACTTCGTCAGCTCGAAGGCGACGGTGTCCGAGCCGGTCGACTCGGCGACGGCCGCGGCGACGCGCGCGACGAGCGCCGCCTCCTCCGCGGGGGTCTGGTCAGGGGCGACGGTCAGCTTGATCGTGGTCATGGTCTCTTCCTCACGGGGTTTCGGGAGTGGCCGCCACGGCGCGGTGCCGCAGGCGGACGGACTTGTTGAGCGCGCTCAGGAAGGCCCGCGCACTGGCCTCGACGATGTCGGTGGAGACGCCGCGCCCCGTGAAGCGCTGGCCCCCCACCTCAACCTGGATGGTCACGTCGCCCAGGGCGTCCACCCCGGGGGTCACGGCGGCGACGTTGAAGGTGACCAACGTGCCGTCGATGCCCACGGCGCGGCGGATCGCGCCGCAGACCGCGTCGACCATGCCGTCGCCGATCGCCACCTCGTCGATCTCGGTGCCGTCGGCGGTCCGGCGGACCCGCACCGTCGCGCTCGGCGCGGTGGCGGTCCCTCCGGACAGTTGCGTCCACACCAGCTCGAAGGCGTCGTCGTCGGTCGCGTAGACCTCGTCCGCGACGATCGCCTCGAGGTCGGCGTCGGAAATCTCGACCTTGCGGTCCGCCAGCTCCTTGAAGCGGGCGAAGGCACGGCCGACCTCCTCCTTCGCCAGCGTGTAGCCCATCGACTCGAGCTGCCGCGAGAAGGCGTGCCGGCCGGAGTGCTTGCCCAGCACGATCTGCGCACCGGCGACGCCGACGTCCTCGGCGCGCATGATCTCGTAGGTCAGGCGGTCCGCGAGGACCCCGTGCTGGTGGATCCCGGACTCGTGGGCGAACGCGTTGCGCCCGACGACCGCCTTGTTGAACTGGACCGGGTAGCCCGTCAGCGCCGACACCAGGCGCGAGGTCCGGGCGATCTCGCGGGTGTTCACGCCGGTCGGGCGGCCGAGCAGGTCGACGCGGGTCGCCAGCGCCATGACGACCTCCTCCATAGAGCAGTTCCCCGCGCGCTCGCCGATGCCGTTGACCGCGACCTCCACCTGCCGAGCGCCGTTGCGGACCGCCTCGATGGAGTTTGCGACGGCCAGGCCGAGGTCGTTGTGGCAGTGGACGCTGACGGCGACGTCCGCGCCGACGCGGGCGACGACGTCGGCGATCAGCGTCCCGAAGTCGTGCGGGATGGCGTAGCCGACGGTGTCGGGGATGTTGACGGTCGTCGCCCCCGCCGCCACCACCTCGTCCACGATGCGCATCAGGAAGTCGACGTCGGTGCGGGTGGCGTCCTGCGGCGAGAACTCCACGTCGTCCGTGTAGGTCAGGGCCCGGCGGACCGCGTCCACGGCCTGGCGGACGATCTCGTCCTCGGACGCCCCGTGCAGCATCGCCGTGCGGTGCACCTCGGAGGTCGACAGGAAGACGTGGATCCGCGACCGGTCCGCGGGCTTGAGCGCGTCGGCCGCGCGGCTGACGTCGTCGGGATGGCAGCGGGCGAGCGCGGCGATGACCGGCGCGCCGCCGGCGGTGCCGACCGTGCCGGCGACGGCCCGGACGCCCTCGAAGTCACCCTGCGACGTGATCGGGAAGCCGGCCTCGATCACATCGACCTGCAGACGCGCCAGCTGCTCCGCGATCTCGAGCTTCTCCTTGACGTCCAGGGAGATGCCGGGCGCCTGCTCGCCGTCGCGCAGGGTCGTGTCGAAGATCCGTACGCCTGGTGTTTGCTGCTGGGACATGGGGTCTGCTCCTCGAATCCGGTCCGCGTGACGCACCCTGATGGGCTTCTCCGCGGGGGGCTCGAGTGCTGGTGGGTCCGCCCCGCGGCGTCAAAGAATGCCGAGGAGAATGAAGAGGCCGAGGATCAGGCCCGAGATGCGGACGCCCGCGACGCCGGCGCGTACGCGCCGGTGCGTCGAGCGGGAACCGTCCGTCTTCATCGGGTGAAGGTGTACGACCTCCGTGCCCCCGAGTCAAATAGGTGATCCACCAGCGGGGTCCCCGCGCTGCGTGTGCTTCCGCCGGAGTGTGCGCGGGGACACGCTTCCAGCGCCGTGCGCGACACGCTCCGCCCGCGCCGCCATCCATACCGTCGGGTTGTCAGTCCCCGACCCACGAAGGAGCGGCACGATGCCCGGAACCCTCGCCCCACCGCGTCCCGTCGAGACCGCGGACGAGCAGCGATCGCGCGAGACGGCGGAACTCGTCGCGGCGGTCGTCGCCGGCGACCATGGCGCCTGGGGGCGGCTGGTCGACCGCTTCAGCGGCCTGCTGTGGTGGATCGCCCGCGCGCACCGCCTGGAGGCGGACGACGCCGCCGATGTCGTCCAGACCACCTGGCTGAAGTTCGTGCAGTCCGTCGACCGCCTGCGTGAGCCGGAGCGCGCCGGCGCGTGGCTCGCGACGACGGCGCGGCGCGAGTGCCTGCGGACGCTGCGCCAGCAGGGTCGTCAGGTGCCCACCGACGACGAGACGGTGCTCGAGCCGCCCGGCGCGTCGGCTCCCCTGCCCGAGGACGAGGTGCTCCGGTCCGAGCGCGACGCGGTGCTGTGGCAGGCCGTGGAGCAGCTGCCGGGCCGCGGCGGTCGCCTGATGCGGATGCTGCTGTCCGACCCGGCGCCGAGCTACGAGGAGGTTTCCAAGACGCTCGGGATGCCGATCGGCAGCATCGGCCCCACCCGGGCCCGCTGCCTGGAGCGGCTGCGGCGGTCCGCCGGCGTCGCGGCGCTCCTGCCCGAGCTCGCCGGTCCCGCCATGGTGCTGACGTGAGCCGGCTCAGCGGGCCAGGCGCCGCAGGAGGTCGGGGGCGACGATCTCCGTGCTGCCGCGGCGCAGCGCCACGGCACCGCGCTTCTCGGCCGCCCGCAGCACCCGGTTGACCGTCGACCGGGTCGTGCCCGCCATCGCGGCCAGGTTCTCCTGGGTCATCGGCACGACCGTGGGGAGCCGGCCGTCACCGTACAGGTCGGCGAGCTCGCCGACGCGGCGGAGGACGCGGACGTCCGCCGGGAGGTAGAGGGCCTCGAGCAGGCGGGCCGAGACGCGCGCGAGGCGCTCTTCGAGCACGCGGACGAGGAACCGGTCGACCGACGGGTGCCGCCGCCGCAGGCCCTCGAACTGCGCACGGACGAGCGCCAGCGTCTCGACCGGTTCCAGCGCGATCACCGTCCCCGTCCGGCGCGCCCCGGCGGAGATCAGCGCCTGCTCGCCGAAGACCTCGCCGGCGCCGAGCACCGCGAGCAGCGCGACGTCGCCGAGCGGCGTGGTGACCCGCACGGCCACGCGGCCCTTGGCCAGCAGGTGCAAGGTGTCACCCGGGTCGCCGTCGTGGAACACGACCTCGTTGCGGGCGAACCGGCGGCGGACGGCGGCGGACAGGACCCGGGTGCGGTCCTCATCCGCGACGCCCTCCAGCAGCGGCCAGTCCATCCGGTCGGTCAGCAGGCCCCGCCGTCGAGCGCGTCGAGCTCGGCCTGGACCGCGGCAGGAACGATCGACGTGTCGCCGACGAGGAGGAGGTCGACCTCCGGGCTGCCGCAAGCGCCGACGAGCGATCGTGTCGGCTGCGGGACGCCGGCGTTGACGAGCAGCAGCGGGGCCCCCGCGTCTGCCGCGAGGCCTGCGGCGGCGAGGCCGAAGGCCCAGCCGTCCGGGTGCTCGCCGTTGAGAACGACGAAGTCCCGGCGGCCGGTCGTCGGCGTCGCCCACAGCTCGGTGGCGATGGCCGCCGCTGTCGCTGTCCGCTCCGGCCCGCTCACGCGCCGGGGGTTCGGCAGCCCGCCCTCGACCTCCGCGGACAGCGCGGCCGCGCCGCCGAGCACGATGGTGCCCGTCGGGGCGTCGGCGGCGAGCCAGGCGGCGACCGCCGGGTGCACGCCCTCGCGCGGCGTCACGACGATCGGCACGCCGGACCAGGCGGCGAACCCGCCACCGGTGACGGAGTCCGCCCAGCCGGAGGTCTCCTCGTCCGGGAAGGGGTAGGCGCGCGCGACGGCGACCTCGGTCACGTCCGGGTGCAGCGATCGCACCTTGTCGGCGACCTCCAGCGCGGTCTCGACGCGGGAGGGGCCGCCGAGGCGCTCCGTCGCGTAGCCGGCGGCGGTCAGCTCGTCCTCGACCGCCTGCCCGATCGCGACCGTGTCCCCGAGCAGGTAGACCGTGCCGCCGCCGGGGAGCACCCTCGCGATCTCGTCCCGCGTCGCGATGCTGAGCGCGGCGGTCGGGGTGAACAGCAGTGGCCCGGACCGCGTCAGCGCGGCGCCGGCGAGCGAGTCGGGGAAGTCGTCGTCCCGCGACAGCACGACGTGGGCGGCCCCGCCGTCGGCGAAGCGGGCGCGGCTGACGGCCACGCCGACGCCGACGACCGTGGAGGCGTCGATCCGCTCCGTGGTCGTCGGGTCGAGGTCGAAGCTCCCGCGCGGCAGGGGCGTCACCGGTGCCGAGGGCGCCGATTCCGGCCCCTCGCCGACCGCGTTGCGGGCGGCGACGGTGAACGTGTATGCGGTGCCGGCGGACAGGCCGGTCACCGCCGCCGAGGTCGCCGAGCCGCCGACCGGCACGGTCGCCCCGCCTGGGGACGACCGCACGACGTAGCCGGTGATCGGGCTGCCGCCGTCCGA
>Ga0136630_1000489_pt1 | contig 15298 bp, 17 predicted proteins | sample AntDrymUQ5682106_2_FD_105496 | JGI IMG/M metagenome (GOLD analysis project Ga0136630, IMG submission 105496) | Polar desert sand microbial communities from Dry Valleys, Antarctica - metaG UQ568 (21.06) | ecosystem: Environmental > Terrestrial > Soil > Desert | place: Antarctica: Dry Valley...
AGAAGATGAAGACCGCCATCCCGCCGGTCACGCCCTTGGGCACGAGCGCCTTGAGGTAGCCGATCATCCCCTTCGCGCGCAGGCCCTCGACGGTGTAGGCGATGAAGACGACGAGCGCGAGCACGAGCGGGATCGAGAGGTTCGCCGTCGCCGCGTAGATCGCGAAGGCGGGGATCTCGAGATTGCCGATCTTGATCGGGTGCTCCGTGTTCGTCGGCACGGGGAGATACCCGATCAGGTTCGAGATCCAGATGAAGAGAAACAGCGTCGCGATGAACGGAAACCATTTCCTCGCCATGCTGCTGTCCATGTTCGCGCGCGTGATGTTGTCGCGCATGACGTTGAAGACCGTCTCGACGAGCGTCTGCACGCGATTGGGACGGTCCTCCATGCGCTTGGCTATCCAGATCATCAGATAGACCGTGAGCGCCGCGGCGACGACGACGTACATGACGCCCTTCGTGATGTCGAAGGGCCCGGGAAGGTTGATCCACGGCTCGAGCTTGAACTCGTTCTGCGGCTGATACTCCTCGTTCTTCGTGCCGCCGCCGAAAGCGGCGACGAAGATGATCATGCCGCCGATGTAGATGCCGGCGTAGAGGAGGACCTTGCGGCGCGTGCTCATGCGGTCTTGGGGCTGTTGGCGGTATCAGACGGCGGGCTCACGCGGTCGAGCGCACGAAGCAGGAACGCCGTTGCGAACGCGATCGTGAACGCTGCCAGCAGGACGACCGCGGCCGCGACGCCGTCCTCGCGCTCGCCGCCGACGCCGCACGCGACGACCGCCCCTCCGAGCAGCCACATGCGCCCGAACATCGTCGCCATGTTCAGGCCGATCGCCGTGCGTACGTTCTCGGACCGGCGAGCACGCCGGTCCACGCTGATTGCGATCGCGCGCTGCACGGTCCAGACGACCGCGGCCACCACCACGCCGAGCGCCGGGGCCCCGAGCGCGAGCGCGAGCGGGACCGTCAGCCACAGCAGGATCAGATCGATGTACCGCAGTGCCAGCATCTATAGATCCGGGAAGCGGGCGCGCACCGCGAAGAAGCCGGCGAGGAAGCCGACCAGGATGCCCAGCAGCAGGAGCGGAGCGAGGAGTCCCGTGACGGCACCGAGCCCGGCTCCGAGCGCACCGCACAAGATGATCGCGGCGAGCATCGTCAGACCGGCCACGGCGCCGCGCGCCAATGGCTGTTGATCAGGCGCGGTCATGGTCGGATTCACGCATGCGGGCATGGAAGGTCGCGGACCGTACAGACACACAGAACGCACGAGGTGCGCGGCCCGTTGCTTGTCCTGGACGACACGGCGCAGCATAGCTGTCCCGCATACTTTGTAACAACTTTGTGACAGGCAGTACGACGGGCCCTCCGGACAACGAGCGTTGATGGTCGTTTTCAGGGAATGCGATGGACACTACTTCGCCGCGCGCCGCAGAGCAGTGCGACCCAATCTCAGACACTTGGTCATGGGTACCCGCGTCGGCCATGATCGATGCCGCGAGCTGCGTAACGAGCCCGCGCGCACAGACCAATCAGCGATGGGTCACCACCACGATCAGGGCCACGGCCATACACACGCCCCGTCGGCGGGCGCCGACCACCGCTGGCTGACGCTCGCGCTCGCGCTGATCGTCGGCTTCATGTGCGTCGAGGTCGTTGCCGGCGTGCTTGCCGGGTCGCTGGCGCTGCTCTCAGACGCGGGGCACATGCTCACCGACGCCGCCGCGCTCGCGCTCGCGCTCGTCGCCGCGCGGCTCGCGGCGCGACCGGCGGCGGGAGCCTTCACCTTCGGGCTCGGGCGCGCGGAGATCATCTCTGCACAGATCAACGGCGCGGCGCTGTTCCTGCTCGCCGGGGTCATCGCCGTCGAGGGAGTGCGCCGCCTCGGCTCGCCGCCGGACGTCGAGGGCGCGATCGTGATCGTCGTGGGCGCCACCGGCGCGCTCGTCAACCTGGGAGCGTTCTGGGCGCTGTCGCGTTCGGAGCGACAGAGCCTGAACATCGCAGGCGCGCGGGCGCACGTGCTCGCCGACCTGTACGGCTCGGTCGCGGCGATCGCGGCCGGGACGGTGATCGCGCTCGGCGGTCCCGCGCAGGCCGACGCGATCGCGGCCCTCACGGTCGCGGCGGTCATGGTGCGCTCGGGCTGGTCGCTGCTGCACGCGGCGACGCGCGTGCTGCTCGAGGGAGCGCCGCGCGGCATCGACCCCGACCAGGTGGGCCGTGCGCTCGCGGGCTGCGCCGGCATCGTCGAGGTCCACGACCTCCACGTCTGGGAGGTCACGTCGGGCTTCACCGCTCTGGCCGCGCACGTCATCGTCGCCCCCGACGACGATTGCCACGGACGCCGTCGCGAGCTCCAGCTGCTCGTCCGCGAGCGCTTCGGCATCGAGCACACGACGCTCCAGGTCGACCATGCCGCGCGCGGCGGGTTGATCGAGATCGAGCCGCGCGCGGGGTGAGGCGCCCGGCCTACAGGGCCGACGCGCCGATCACCTCCTGCCACCAGGCGCGCTCGGCATCCGAGCGCGCTATCCGCAGCCGGCGGCGCGCGTGCCATTGCAGCTGCTCGCTACTTCCGACGAGCACGTGCGGCCCGGTCACCGCGTAGCGCCCGTCGGCGAGCACGACGAGGGCACCGGGCACGTCCCAGCGCGTGTTGAGCCGCTGGACGACCTCGATCCCCAGCACGAGCTCCGGCGCGTCCGGGTTGCCGTCGGCCTCCATCCACGGCCGCGTCGTGAAGATCGGTGCGCCCGCCGTGGGCACGCGCGGCGGGCGCGGCTTGGGACCGACCGGCCCCACCCGCCAGCGCTCGCGCGCCTGCTCGATCGCCCCCACCGCCGCTTGGCGCGCGACGATGTAGAGCCGGTCGCCGGCCTGCAGCTGCGTGGAGCCGCGCGGAGGCAGCGCCTCGTCGCCGCGCACGAGCACGTTGACCAGCGCCTCGCGCGGCAGCCCGAGGTCGCGCACGCGCACGCCGATGACGGCATCGCCGGCTGAGATCGGCACCTCGACGACATCGGCGCCGAGCTCGCGGATCGTGCCGACCTCGACGAGCTGCTGGCGCAGGGCGGGCTCCTGCGTCGTCGCCCCCAGCCAGCGTGCGAGCGGCTCGAACGTCGATCCCTGCAGCAGCGTCGACACGAGCACGGCGAAGAAGGCGATGTTGAAGAACGTCACGCCGCCTTCGACGCCCTCGATGATCGGAAACAGCGCCAGCACGACCGGCACGGCGCCGCGCAGCCCCGCCCAGCCGAGCACGAGCCGGTCGCGGGCGGTCAGCGGCGCGAGCGCGGTCGCGACCATCACGGCCACGGGGCGCGCGACAAAGACGAGCACGAACGCCAGCAGCGTGCCCTTCAGCGCGATCTCGCCGAGGTCGGCGGGGAAGACGAGCAGGCCGAGCGTGAGGAACATCGCCAGCTGCGCCACCCACGCCAGGCCATCGTGGAACGCGCTCACGGTCTGGCGTGCCGGCAGCGCGCTCGAGCCCATCGCGAGGCCCGCGAGGTAGACCGCGAGGAAGCCGGAGCCGTGCAGGACTTCGGCCGCGCCGAATGCGATCGCCACGACGGCCAGCGAGGCCACCGGGTACAGACCGCCGGTCGCGAGCTTCGCGCGCTGGAAGGCCTGCACCGCCAGCCAGCCGACGGCCGCGCCGACGGCCGCGCCGATCCCCAGCTCGAGCACGAACAGGCCGGCCATGTCGGCGAGGCCGTAGTCGTCGCGCGTGATCCACTCGATGAAGCCGAGCACGAGCAGCACGGCGACGGGGTCGTTCATGCCCGCCTCGCCCTCGAGCGTGCGCGCGAGCCGGCGCTTGAGCGTCGAGCCGCGCAGCAGGGCGAAGATCGCAGCACCGTCGGTGGCCGACACGATCGCGCCGACGAGCATCCCCTCCAGCGTGCTGAGGTCCAGCAGCCACGAGGCCGCCAGGCCGGTGACGACCGCGGTCAGCAGCGTCCCCAGCAGCGCCAGGCTGATCGCCGAGCCGAGCACCGGCCGGATCTCGGGAAAGCCCGCCGCGAGGCCGCCCTCGAACAGGATCAGGGCCAGCGCGATGATCCCGATCGTGCGCGCGACCTCGTAGTCGGCGAACTCGATCAGGCCCAGGCCGTCGGATCCGAGTGCCATCCCGACACCGAGAAACAGCACCAGACCGGGGATCCGCAGGCGCCCGGCGAGCAGCGATGCCGCAAGGCCGAGCGCGAGCAGCGCGCCCGCAATCAGGATCAGGCTTCCCTCGTCTCCCACGTGGGGATCTTGCTACAGCCGACCCGCGGCGACCAGGAGCGGGCGACTACCTGCCCAGCATCCTGCGATGCAGGACCCAGTACGCGCCGCGCTCGCGCCCGCCGTAGGTGATCAGCCCCGAGTCCCACGTCGTTTTCGGCGAGCCCGCGTTCCAGTGGTAGACGTACACCCGCTCGATCGCCCTGTAGCGCTTGACGACGCGGTCGAAGATGTAGCGCAGTACTCGCGCCGCGTGGCGCGAGCCCTCCGGGATGTCGGTCTTGCTCTTGTTGGAGCGCCGGACGAGGCCACCTGTCTCCGTCAGCCAGAGTCGCCCGCGCCTGCCCATCGTTCGCAGCATCCGGCGCAGGCTCGTCGTCTTGAAGCGGTTGACCTCGACGTAGTTGTGCAGCCCCCAGAGTCTGGGCATATAGCCCAGCGCGCGGCGGAAGGCGCGAATCCAGCGGGCCATGTTGCGCGTGTCGAGGACCTCGGCGGCGAGCATCGTGCAGCTGCGGCATTCGGCGCGCAGCTGGCGGTAGTAGGCCGCCACGAGCCGCGCCCTGCGGCAGGTCTCCTGGCCGCAGTGGTTGGCCTCGTTCCAGGTCGCGAACGTGGTCGCCCAAGGATAGCGCGCGCGGAAGGCGCGAAACTCGCGTCGCAAGCCATTGGGCGTCGGCAGCGGGCGGCTGCTTCGTGCGCGTGAGTGACCGAATGTGATCAGCGGATCGATCTGGCGCTGGAACGCGCCGTTCATCCACGTGTCGACCTCGGCGCGCTGCCAGTCGTGGCGGAGCGCGTCCCACGAGACCGTCAGCCGGGCGTGCCTGATGCCAAGGCTCGCCATCCGCGGGTCGCCGAACATGTCGGCCTTCTGATCGGCGATCCCGATCTGCGGCCGCGTGCCCGCCGATGCGGACGAGGCCGGCGCAAAGCACACGAGGGCGGCCAGCAGAGCACCGGCCCGCAGCAGACAGGACAGGGAGATGGTCAGCCTCCGCTCAGGACCGTGTCATCGTTGCTGTAGGCGGGTGCGCAGCAGCACAGCAGGCGCAGCGGGTCGTCGCCCATGTTGACGATCTGGTGGCTCGCCCCGGGAGGGATGACGACGCAGTCACCCGCGCGCACATCGCGCAGCTCGTCGGCAACGCGCATGCGGCCCACGCCGGCGGTGATGAAGTACAGCTCCTCGGTCAGGCGATGGAAATGCTCGATCGTGGCCGTGCCCGCCGGGATCGTCGCCTCGGCGAGCGACTGGTTGGCCGTCGGCAGCGAAACTGCGCCCGCGAGCTCACGGATCGTGGACCCATCGAGGGTTACGAACGACTCGGCCTGATCGAGATGGGAGACGTGCATGACTGTAGGCAACACCCTAGTGTGCGTAACGGATCGCGAGGCGCGCGGTCGCGCCGTCTGCACCCGGGCAACAGGGCCTACGAGCTCAGCCGCTCGAACTCCTCCGTCTCGCGCCGGACCGCCTCGAACTCGCCTGTCTCAAGCCGCGCGGCGACGTCCTCGTCGACCTCCGCATCGCTCGCGTCAGGCTTCATGCGCCGCAGCCGCAGCGCGTCGAGACGCTTGAACTTGAGGATCTCCAGCACGTAGACGAGGTAGACCGAGGCCGCCACCACGACCAGACCGAGCCCCGCCATGACGGCGCTCCAGCCCAACTCCATCCCGCCGCCGTTGTCGGAGTAAGGCACGAAGCGCAGCGCGAGCGCGAGCCCAGCCAGCGACAGCGTCCACGCGTACAGGTACATCACCGTGCGACGCGTCGAGAAGCCGATCCGGTCGAGGCGATGGTGGAAATGCTCGCGGTCGGCCTCGTAGACGGGCCGGCGGTACTTCATCCGCTTAAGCACGACGAACGTCGTGTCCAGGAACGGGACGGCAAGCACGATCAACGGGAAGATCAGGGCCAGCACGGCGTTCGTCTTCACCGACCCGAGCACGGAGACGCAGCCCAGCAGAAGCCCGAGCAGATTTGACCCGCAGTCGCCCATGTAGACCGATGCCGGATGGAAGTTGTGGATCAAGAAGCCCAGCGCGGCGCCTGCCGTGAGCGCGGCGAGCACGCCCGCGCTGTTGCGACCCAGGTCGAAGGCGATCACCGACAGCGCCGCTGCGCTGATCGCGCAGACGCCGGCCGCCAGCCCGTCGATCCCGTCCGACAGGTTGACGACGTTCATGATCGCGACGAGGAACGCGACCGTCAGCGGTCCGCCGGCATCGCCGAAATCGAGTGCGCCGACGAACGGGATCGTGACGTTGTCGACCGTCATGCCGGCATGAACCGGGATCGCGGCGGCCGCGATCTGGCCGAGCAGCTTGACGAGCGGATGCAGGTCGAGGCGGTCGTCGAGCGCGCCGACGAATGTGATCAACGCCGCCCCGGCGAGAATTCCGTGCAGCTCGCCGGTGCCGGGCAGCACGATCACGGCCGCAAGCGCGCCCCCAGCGAAGATCGCCAGGCCGCCCAGCAGCGGCGTCCCACCGGGCGACAGCCCGCGCCCGCGCGAGCGGTCGACCGCACCCAGGCGCCGTGCCAGGTGCACCGTCGGCGGCGTCAACAGCGCCGCCGTCACGAAGGCGATCGCGAATGCGGTGAGCGCGTCGAGCTCGTCGAGCACGACTGCGACTGTAACCGCAGGCGCGGTCTGCTAGTCGGCGTCTTCGATCGCGGCGACGCGCCGGGCGTGGCGACCGCCCTCGAACTCGCCGGCGAGGAACGCGCGCACGATCTCGTCGGCCTGCGCGCTCTCGATCCGGCTGCCCGAGAGCGTGACCACGTTGACGTCGTTGTGCTCCCGCGCGCGCTGCGCCTCCTCGGCATCGTGAGCGTTGACCGCGCGGACGCCGCGGACCTTGTTGGCGACGATCGAGACGCCGACGCCTGAGCCGCACACGAGCACGCCGCGCTGCGCATCGCCGGAAGCGACGAGCTCGGCGGCCGGCCGAGCGTAGGTCGGATAGTCGGTCGACTCGTCGCTGTCGGGACCGACGTCCACGACCTCGTGGCCGTCGGCCGCAAGCAGCTCCTTGACGTGCTGCTTGAGCTCGAACCCGGCGTGGTCGGAGGCGAGGGCGATACGCATGCCTGCAGCCTAGCGAGCCGTCGCGCGCTCGCTTTCGCGGTCCATCTACCGGCTCGAGCCGCCGAGCGCGGCGGCCAGCGTGCTGCGCGCGACGGCACCCTCGCGCAGCACGGACCAGTCGCCGGCGTTCTCGTAGTCGCGCAGGTCGAGCACCGTCGAAGGGGTGCCGGGCAGCGCGCCGCCGTCGAGGACGAGGTCGGCGGCTGCGCGCAGCGCCGGATCGACCTCAGCCAGCGTGCGCGCGTCGGGCTCGCCCGAGCGGTTGGCGCTTGACTGCAGAAGCGGGCGACGCACGCTGCGCAGCGCCGCGATCCCAGGCGCCAGCGCGGGAACGCGCAGCCCGAGCGTCGCGGGCTGCGCTGCGCAGGCCAGCCCAAAGCGGCCGCTCGGGTTTGCCAGCAGGACGGTCAGCCCGCCGGGCAGCAGCGCGCGCAGCGCCCCCCTCGTGCGCTGCCCGAGCTCGGGCAGCGCGGCGAGCGCGCCATCGAGCGCGAAGAAGAGCACGGCCGCGGGCTTGTCCACCGGTCGTTCCTTGAGCTCGTACAGCCGCTCGACGGCCGCCGCGTCCTGCGGGTCGCAAGCCAGCCCGTAGACGGTGTCAGCGGGGAAGACGGCCACGCCGCCGGCGGCGATGCAGCGCTCGAGCTGCTGCGCATCCGCCTGGACAAGCGTCATTGCGTGCCCACCACGACGCGCTCGATGCCGGCCAGATCGCGACGCGCGTCGACGGACGCGAAGTGCGAGGCCTTCATGAGCGCGGCGACCGCCTCAGCTTGGCCCTGCCCGACCTCGACCGCCAGCAGGGGAGTGCCCGTCGCCGCGGGAACGAGCCGGCGGATCACGTCGAGCCCGTCCGCGCCGGCGAACAGCGCACCGGAGGGCTCGTGGCGCGCGATCTCGGGCGCCAGCCGGGAACGGTCGCGCTCGGCGACATAGGGCGGGTTGCAGAGCACCGCATCGACCTCCCCCACGCCGGCAAGCAGGTCCCCCTCGGCGAAGACGACCTCGAGCCCGAGCCGCTGCGCGTTGGCGCGCGCGACCTCGAGTGCCGCGGCGCTGACGTCGGTGGCGAGCACGTCGAGGTCCGGACGCTCGTGTTTGAGTGCCAGCGCAACGGCCCCGCTGCCGGTGCCGACGTCGACGACACGCGCTGCGCAAGGCAGCCCGAGACCGATCTCGACCAGCAGCTCGGTCTCCGGTCGCGGCACCAGCACGCGCGGATCGACCGCCAGCTCGATGTGGCGAAAGCCGCGCCGGCCGAGGATGTAGGCGACGGGCTCGCGTGCGGCGGAGCGCCGCCGCACGGCGTCCTGGAACGTGCGCACGGCGGAACCCGTGACCTCGCGAGCGGGATCGGTGAAGAGCATCGAGCGTTCGACGCCGAGCGCGGCGGCGAGCAGCAGCTCGGCATCGAGCCGCGCCGTCGGCGATCCGGCGGCCTCGATGGCGATCACCGCGGAGTCCAGCGCGTCGCGCACCGCGACACCGCGCAAGCCGCTCACGACCGCTACGCGGTCGCCTGAAGCTCCAGCGCGCGTCGCTTCTCGTCGGCCTGCAGCGCGGCGGTGAACTCGTCCAGCGCGCCCTCCAGCACGTCGTCGAGGTTGTGCGCTGTGAGCTTGATGCGATGGTCGGTCACGCGGCGCTCGCCGTAGTTGTAGGTACGGATCTTCTCGGCGCGCGTGCCGCTGCCGACCTGCGACCGGCGGTCGGCGGCGAGCTCCTCCTGCTGCTCGGCCAGCGCCTGCTCGTACAGCCGCGCGCGCAGCACGCGCATCGCGCGCTCGCGGTTTTGCAGCTGGGACTTCTCGTCTTGCATCGAGACGACGACCCCGCTCGGCTTGTGCGTGATGCGCACAGCCGAGTCGGTCGTGTTGACCGACTGGCCGCCAGGGCCGGAGGAGCGGTAGACGTCGATCTGCAGGTCGCCGGGCTCGATCTGCACGTCGACGTCCTCGGCCTCGGGCAGCACCGCGACGGTTGCGGTCGATGTGTGGATGCGCCCCTGGGACTCGGTCGCCGGCACGCGCTGCACGCGATGCGTCCCGCCCTCGAACTTGAAGATCGAGTACGCGCCGTCGCCCTTGATCGCGAATGTGTAGGCGCCGTCGGCGACCTGCAGCGTCTCGACCTGCAGGCCGCGCGCCTCGGCGTACTTGGACAGCATGCGGAAGATGTCGCTGGCCCACAGACCGGCCTCGTCGCCGCCGGCTCCGGCGCGGACCTCGACGATCACGTTCTTGTCGTCGTTGGGGTCGCGCTGCACCATCGCCAGGCGGATCTCCTCCTCGAGACGGTCGATCTCAGCGCGCGCCGTGGCGAGCAGCTCGCGGGCCTCGGGATCCTCGTTCTCGGCGAGCATCTCCAGCGCTCCCGCCTCGTCGTCGACCGCCCGCCGCCACGCCTCCGCGAGCCTGGCCGCCGGCTCGAGCTGGTGGAAGGCGCGGCCGGCCGCCGCGGCCCGCTTGCGGTCGGCGAAGACGTCCGGATCGGAGATCTCCTTCTGCGCTTCGGCGAAGCGCGCCTCGATCTGTGAAACAAGCTGCTCGAGCACGGTTCGAGGGTAAACGAGCCGGGCCGCCCCGCCCGGCGCCCACGCCCGCCCCCGGCCGCGCATACCAGGTGGCGGCGCAACAAGCAAAGAGCGGGAAACGTCTCATCCACATCCGTCCGTTTGACATTGGTCCGTTAAAGCCCTCAAGCCAATGCGAAGAAAAAACCGATGAGCAGAACCGTGGAGTCATCTTGGAATCTCGATCAATCGGACCGCCCGCTCGCCCGCAACGCGGATCTCGATGCGCACGCGATCGCCGCGCTCGACCGCCTGACGCGCTGGGCCGCGAAGGCCCTGCGCGCGCCCGCGGCGCTGATCTCACTCGGCGAGGACGGCCACGACGAGATCGCGAGCTGCACCTCCGCCAGCGCCGAATGGGCCTCGCGCACCGCTGAGCCGCTCGCCAGGCTGGCAGCAATCCAGGCCGCGCCAACACGCGACCGCCTGGAGCAGGAGACCGAGCGCGCCCACCGCCACACGCGCTCGCTGTCGGTGGTGCTCGTCGACGTCGACCACTTCAAGATGATCAACGACCGCTTTGGTCATGCCGCCGGCGACAGCGTGCTCATCCACCTGGCCAACAACCTGCGCGCGGTCATGCGCAGCGGTGACCTGCTCGCGCGCATCGGTGGCGACGAGCTGGCGATGATCCTGCCCGACTGCCGGCCGCAGAAGGCGGCGCTCGTCACGCGCCGCATGCTCGCGGCGGTCGAGAGCAAGTCGATGTCCCAGCGCCACGGCGTGACGCTATCGGCCGGCGTCGCCGGGCTGACGGTCGGCCTGAGCGCCGACGACCTGCTGCGCAGCGCCGACCAGGCGCTATATCGCGCCAAGGACGGCGGGCGAAACCAGGTCGTCACCTACGAGCTCGATCTACCCGAGCACGCGGACATGCGCATCAGCGCATAGACGCCCCGCGCTGCGTCGGCCTACGCCACGACCTCCATCCCGATGCGGTCGACCGCGCCAGCCTCGTCGGGCTGCTCGACGGCGAGCACGGCATCGAGCGCCGCGATCGCGACCGCGAGCTGGGCGAGGTCCGGCTCGCGCGTGGTCAGCAGCTGGAGCTTCATGCCCGGCGCCATCAGCACGCGCACCCAGCGCTTGGATCGGTTGCGCCCGAACCACTTGATGACCTCGAAGGCAAGTCCGGCGACAAGCGGGACACCGACGATCCGCGAGGCGAACAGCCAGTACCAGGCGGGCGTGCCGAGCGGCGCAAAGACGACGATCGCGACGATCATGACGATCAGCAGGAAGCTCGTGCCACAGCGCGGGTGCAGGCGGCTGAAGCGCTTGGCGTTCTCGGGCGTGAGCGGCAGGCCCGCCTCGTAGCAGGAGATCACCTTGTGCTCGGCGCCGTGGTACTCGAAGACGCGCTGCAGATCCTTCAAGCGCGAGACGAGCCACAGGTAGCCGAGGAAGATCGTGATCCGGATGAGCTTCTCCACGATCACGAAGACGACCGCGTTGGGCAGCGAGTCCTTGACCAGGCTCGTCAGCCCGACCGGCAGCAGGAAGAACAGGCCGATCGCCAGCGACAGCGCGAGCACGACCGTGCCGGCCCATGTCGCGCCCGAGATCGGCTCCTCGTCCTGTGGGAGCTGCGTGTTGGCCGAGATGTTCAGGGCCTTGAAGCCGAGCTTCAGCGACTCGACGAGCGCGACGACCCCGCGGATGATCGGCAGGCGCAACAGCCTGTGGCGCTTGAGCGCCGAGACGAGCGGAAAGCTCTGGACCTTGATCTCGCCGAGCGCAGCTTCGTCGGACTGCAGCGTGCGGCCGTCGCTGATCTGCTCGGCGCTGGGCGCCCGAACGGCGACGGCCCACGTCGAGACGCCGCGCATCATCACGCCTTCGAGCACCGCCTGGCCGCCGACGGGGGCGTCGCGGACGGCGATCAGGGTGCCGTCGGACAGCCGCTCAGGCTCGCGCGCGGCCGCCGGCATGCGGTGGGGCTACTTTTCGGCCTGGCGCTTGGCGGCGCGGCGCTTGAACCGGTCGACGCGGCCACCGGTGTCGACGAGCTTCTGGCGACCCGTGTAGAACGGGTGGCAGTTCGAGCAGATCTCGACGTGGATCTCGGGCTTGGTGGAGCGCGTCTCGAACTCGTTGCCACACGTGCAGCGGACGTGCGCCTGGATGTACTCAGGATGGATATCGGTCTTCATGGTCAGTCCAGTGTATCGCCGGCCAGACGGTCACTGGACGGGCGTGGACGCTCATCCCAGCGGGCATGGCAGCCGCGCGCCGTGGGCATCCTCGTGTGACTCGTCGACGCGGTCCTCCTCGTCGACGCGCGCGGTCAGCAGCGAGCCGCCTGCGCAGACGGGCGCGAGCACGAGCAGCCCGCGCCGCTCACCGGCTGCCAGCGAGGCTGCCTCGATGCGGCCATTGCCGATACGCACGCTGAAGGGCCCCGAGGCCGAGCGGCCCGCGTTGCGAACCATCAGCGTGTAGAGCGCCAGCCCGGGCTGCACCGCGGGTACGCCGCTCAGCGCGCCGTCGAACCGCAGGTCCGGCCGCAGGTCGGGCTGCCAGCAGGCGGCGCTGCGCCGCTGCGCGCGCTGCAGGATCGTGCCGTCGCTGCGCTCCCATGCGAACGAGATCAGCGCGCGATACCTCGCCGGCACGCGCAGGCCGACAACGCGCTTGTGGAAGATGAACCCGGCCCGCGAAGGCAGCGAACGCTCCCACTTGCCAAACCCGGCCGCGCCCCGGACACGCCGCCAGCGCCGCGTCGGCCGCTTGCGCTCGAGATCGAAGCGCATCCGCATCCGCGAGGCTCCCGCTCGCGCCGGCATCGACCCGACGAACTCCGTCACCCGCTGCTGGGCGAGCCCGCTGTGCTTGCAGCTTCCGAGCGCGGCGCGGAGCGCCGGCGGCGCATCGCTGGGAGCGGCCGCCATCACCGCGGCCGGTAGCAGCCCGCTGAGGGCGAAGACAGCCGGGACGAGGAGCGTGCGCCGCATGCGCAGCTATGACAGCGCAGCGCCTGCGGAGTTGCGCAGTTTGGGGGCTGCTGGTCAGGGACGAGCGACACTGTCGTTGCCGTCGCGCCAGCAGACTGAGCTTTCCGCCGTCGCCGAGCTCGGCACATCGCTGTCAGACGGGCTCAGCGATCCTCGATGCTCGAGTCGACGTTCTCGAGCGCCGCCTCGAGTTCCTCGATCACGAGGCGCTTGCGTGTCTCGGCGACGCTGTCGCGAGGTAGCTTCGGGAGCTTGAACGTCGTGATCCCGAAGTGGCCGGCGAGCTCGGCCTGCGCCGCGTCGTATGCCGCGCGCGCGCGCGTCCAGTCGCTGCCGTAGCCATTGAGCTGGAGCCGGTCGCCGCTGTAGTGCAGCGTCAGGCGCGCTGCGTCCTCGTCGATGTGAGAGATGATGATGTCCGTCGACAGGACGCGGTTGCGCCTCAGGTGCTCGCGCGCCTCCTCGAGCGTGTCGACCGTGAACGGGTCGAACTCCTCGTCGAAAACGACCTCGCAGATCGGCGGATCGAACGGTCCGGCCTCGATGGCCGCGCGGGCGGCGATGAAGATCACGTCGACATCTTTCCAGCCGCACCACCGCTCGCTGAGCTCAAAGCGGTCCACAGCGAGAGGATAAGCGCTCATGGTCGCGGCGAAAACCCCTGCCGCACTCAGACCGAAGGCGCACTCCTGGTGGGGTCAGACGTCGCCGTCTAACACGGGCCGTGCCGCGCGGCGTGTAAGCCGCCCCTTCAATCGCGCGCGTGCTTCTTCAGCGCGTGCTCCCAATCGGCGCGTGCGCGATCGAACGCCTCCGGCTCCAGGCGCTCAGTAGGCGGCGCGGCACGGTGGCCGGGACCGGGATCGGGACCGGGGTCGACCGGCGGGTCGCGGCCGTCGTCGCCCGGCCCGTCGCCGCCTTGGCCGCGCCTGCGCAGCCAGACCGCGACCGCAGCGATTGCGAGGAAGCAGAGCGCGACGCGCAGCAGGACCGGCGCCGCCAGGCCGGCGCGCAGCGCCAGCGCAGCGCCGAGGCACACGAGCACCCACCGGAAACGCTTACCACGCGCCGCCGGATCGGTGTGCTGCATCCGCTTGATCACAAGCCAGGCGAGTGGTGCCAGGACGATCGCGAGCGCGACGATGAGCATGGGCTCTGACCTTAGCTCGCCGCGGACGCCGAGCGGAGCAATCATCACGATCGGCAGACGCAATTTGTCGAACGCCACGCGGTCGCCCTCGTACAGCGCGTGACGCCAAGCGCGAGACCGCTAACACTTCACACGCTCCGCAGCAGCCCCCGGCGGAACATCGGGTTGGCTCGAGAATGTCGGCCGGGCCGGATCGAGAGTCCAAGCTGAGCGACAGATCTATGTGGGCCGATTCGCTGGTCGGCCGGGCTCAAGCGGGCGCGATGAGGTCTGTGACCTCATCGCGAGCGCGCTCCTGAGAACGCTCGCGCCACAGCGCGCCCGCCACCAGCGCGAGCACGGCGCCAGCCAGGGCTCGGACGGCCAGCCCGCCGACCGCACTTTCAACCGCGCTGATGGCCGCCACGCCGTCGGCCCGCGGCGAGCACTCAGGCCCAGCCGCGTAGCGCGAAGAAACCGTCAGGTCACGCGATAGAAGGGTCCGTCGCCACCCTCGGGCGGCGTCAGACGCCCGCCCTTCGACGTGATCGCGCCGCACTGCACGCAGTTGGTGTAGTTGACGATCATGTCGACCGGCCCTTTGGCCGGCGCGTCCTCGGGCACCTCGTAGACACCGGCGGGACACATCCATTGCCACATTTCGGCGACGTCGCGGTCGACACGCTGGCTGACGCGGATGTGGTTGGGCGCGTCGTCACGCGTCTCGTTGCCGCTGACAAAGACGCTCGACAGCTTGTCGAACGTGTACTTGTTGTCAGGCTTGGGATAGCGCTTGTCACGGTCTGTCTTCAGCAGCGGCGCCTCGGCGTCGCGGTGCAGGGACCAGTGACCGCCGGGCAGCCTGCCCTTCGTCAGGACCATCGCATTGGAGATCGCGCCGCCGATGATCAGGCCCTTGCGAAACGGCTGCTTCATGTTGCGCGACGCGTACAGGTCCCTGCCGATCTCGGACGCGTGGACCGCTTTCTCGTAGCCGGAGAAGTCGTTCGAGCCGGCCTTCAGTTGCTGGTAGATCTCCTGTGCGGCGAGCATCCCCGAGCGGATCGCCAGGTGGATGCCCTTCAGCCGCGGAACGTTGACCATGCCCGCCCCGTCGCCGCAGATGACTACCCCGGGCGCGTGCAGCTTGGGCATCGCCCAGTAGCCGCCCTCGGGGATCGCCTTGGCGCCCCAACCCACGCGCTTGCCGCCCGCGAGGATGCCTTCCACAAGCGGATGGAACTTGAACTCCTGCAGGACGTCGTGAACCGAGAGGCGGACGTCGGCGTAGTCGAGGCCGACGACGA
>Ga0136630_1000493_pt1 | contig 15276 bp, 15 predicted proteins | sample AntDrymUQ5682106_2_FD_105496 | JGI IMG/M metagenome (GOLD analysis project Ga0136630, IMG submission 105496) | Polar desert sand microbial communities from Dry Valleys, Antarctica - metaG UQ568 (21.06) | ecosystem: Environmental > Terrestrial > Soil > Desert | place: Antarctica: Dry Valley...
ACCGGGGCCGTCGCTGCCTCGACCATCGGCTGAGCCGGGCGAGTGACGAGATCGGCCACCGGCTCGCCCGGGTCCAGAGTCTCTCGCCGCTCGCCACCCTGCAGCGGGGGTACGCCGTCCTGCAGACCCCCGCCGGACGCGTCATCACCGAGGCCGACGCGGTGTCACCTGGGGATGTCGTCGAGGCGCGGCTCGGCTCGGGACGTCTCACCGCCACCGTCACCACCACATCCACTGCCAAGGACCCGACATGAGCGAGAACCCCACCATGAGCGAGAACCCGACCTACGAGCAGGCACGCGACGAGCTCGTCTCGATCGTGACATCGCTCGAGGCAGGAAACACCACATTGGCCGAGTCGATCGAGCTATGGGAGCGGGGCGAGACGTTGGCGAAGATCGCTCAGCACCATCTCGACGGGGCACGCGCCCGGCTCGATGCAACGATCGCTGCGCCCGTCGAGGACGAGCCCGGCGCTTGACCTTCTCGACTTGTGTCAGTGGCTCTGCAGCGACTCAGCGAAGGCCACGAGCACGTCACGCGGCAGTGTGCCTGACACGACCGTCGTGGAGTCGCCACGGCTCAGCACCAGCGCCTCATCGTCGCCTCCAGGCTCGCTCAGCGTCTGCCACCGCACGCCGTTCACCTGCACCGGGGCGTCTTGCTCGGTCGCCGGCGTCACCTCGCCAAGGAAGTCATCAGGGTCGCCGGTCGTCTGATCCACAGCGGCGTACTCCGCCTCGTCCACGACAAATCCCAGATGCCAGACGTACTCCCCGTCCTGCCGTCCGGCATCGACACTCGTGGCTCGCCAGTCCGGTGGCACGGGCTCGGGCGCCAACACGGCGAACGGGGCGTCCGCGCGGGCTGCGGTGAGCTGTGGGGCGTAGTCGACGGTCTGCGGAGGGTATGACTGGTCGCGTTGCAACAGCTGGTTGAGTGCGAAGCCCAGGACGGCCAGCAGAGCCACGGCGATCATCGCGCCGACCAAGGCGTTGGTGCTTCGTTCGTACCCGCGCCGGACCCCACTCACGGGTTCATTATCTGTGGTCTCGCTCACCGCTACGGAGGTACTCCGCACCAGACGCGGCCAGCATCAGCTGTTGGCGACCCTGTTCCCGTGACTGCGGAGCTCTTGAGCGTTCTCCTTGCCGCAAGTGCGGATAGACTTGGTGCCGTGACCACCTATCGACTGGCTGACGCTGCGCAGCTGCTCGGCGTGAGCGACGACACCCTGCGGCGTTGGGCGGACTCAGGCCGGGTGACCTCGGTCCGCACGGACGACGGACACGCAGGCATCGAGGGGCAGGCCCTCGCCCAGCTCGCGCGTGACCTCGCTGACATCCCCTCGGACGGCGCCGATGCGGGCTCACATCGGGTCAGCGCGCGCAACCACCTCCGCGGGATCGTCACCGCCGTCAAGCGCGACACCGTGATGGCGCAGGTCGAGCTGTGCTGCGGGCCCTACCGCGTGGTCTCTCTCATGAGCCGCGAAGCGGCCGATGCGCTCGGCCTCGACGTCGGGGTCGTGGCCGTCGCCTCCATCAAGGCGACGAACGTCGTCGTGGAGGTGCCGTGGTGAACCCGACACATCGTCGCCTGGCTGCCGCCGTCGCCGTGCCGTTCCTGCTTGCGCCGACCCTGAGCGGTTGCGCCAGCGACTCGCACGGCCGAACCAAGCTGACCGTGTTGGCTGCAGCATCCCTGACCGAGACCTTCGGACAGCTCGAGCAGTCCTTCGAGAAGGACCACCCGGCGGTCGACGTCGTCGTCTCGTTCGGCTCGAGCAGTGCGCTCGCCGAGCAGGTCAACCAGGGTTCCCCCGCCGACGTCATCGCGACGGCCGACGACAAGAGCATCGGTCTGGTGGCCGACGACGGCAACCTCTCAGGCGACCCGACCGGCTTCGCCGCCAACACGCTCGTCGTCGTCACACCCCCCGACAATCCGGCAGACATCTCATCACTCGACGACCTCGCAGCTGCCGACTTCGTCGTGTGCGACCCGTCGGTCCCCTGCGGGTCGGCCGCCCAGACGATCCTCGACAACGCCGGCACCGCGGCCACACCAAAGTCGCTGGAGGCCGACGTCAAGGCGGTGCTCACCAAGGTCAGCCTCGGCGAGGCGGACGCCGGCATTGTCTACGTCACGGACGCCGAAGCGGCCGGAGACGAGGTGATGACGGTCGACATCCCAGCCGGCGTGAACGTCGTCAACGCGTACTTCATCGCCGTGGTCAAGGACTCCGGCCACGCCGACCTCTCCGACGAATGGGTGTCGCTGGTCATGTCGCCGGCGGGTCAAGGCGTTCTGGCAGAAGCAGGGTTCGGCGCTCCGTGAGCTCATCCGCAGTCCGGACGCGGGGGCGGGCTCCGCTGGGGCTGACGCTCCCCGCTGCCACGGCCCTCGCGTTCCTCGTCATCCCGGTCGCGGCCGTCCTCATACGGGCGCCGTGGGGGACGCTCGTGGACGACCTATCCGCACCGGAGGCTCGCGACGCCCTGCGGCTGAGCCTCGTCACCACCGTGACTTCGACCGTGGTGTGTGTCGCTTTCGGCATCCCGCTTGCCTGGCTGCTCGCCCGGACCTCGTTCCGCGGCCGCAGCCTCGTGCGGGCGATGGTCACGCTTCCGCTGGTGCTTCCACCTGTCGTCGGCGGGGTGGCGCTGCTGCTGGCATTCGGGCGCAACGGCATCCTCGGCAAGCCACTCGACGACGCCTTCGGCATCAGCCTGCCGTTCACCACAGCGGCCGTCGTGATGGCCCAGGTGTTCGTCGCGTTGCCGTTCCTCGTGATCAGTGTCGAGGGCGCATTCCGTGCCTCCGGCGAGAGGTACGACGAGGCGGCGGCCACCCTCGGAGCGTCCCGCTGGTCGACGTTCCGCCGAGTGACGCTCCCCCTCGCCTTCCCGGGTGTCGTCGCGGGTGCTGTGCTGTGCTGGGCCCGCGCGCTGGGAGAGTTCGGAGCCACGATCACGTTCGCAGGCAACTTCCCCGGTACGACGCGGACGATGCCTACCCAGGTCTACCTCGCGCTCCAGGACGACCCCGACTCGGCGATCGCGTTGAGCCTCGTGCTCATCGTCGTGTCGGTCGTGGTGCTCGCCCTGCTGCGGGAACGCTGGCTCTCGGGACTGTCCACGTGAGCCTGGACGCGCACTTCGTCGTACGACGTCCGGCGCATACGACGACCGTCGACCTCGACGCCGGACCTGGGGAGATCGTCGGCCTGATTGGACCGAACGGCGCCGGCAAGTCGACCACCCTTCGTGCCCTGGCCGGTCTCCTCGCGGTCGACTCGGGGGAGATCGCCCTCGACGGCCGACTGTTGTCAGGCAGCGACGTGCATGTGCCCACGCACGAACGTGGGGTCGGCTTCGTCTTCCAGGACCACCTCCTGTTCCCCCACCTGACGGCGCTCGACAACGTCGCCTTCGGTGGCCGTTCACGCGGAACGCCACGGGCTGAGTCCCGGTCGCGCGCAGCCGAGTGGCTCACCCGTCTCGGCGTCGGCGGGTTGGCCAACCGGAAGCCCCGCGAGCTGTCCGGGGGCCAGGCTCAGCGGGTCGCGATCGCGCGCGCACTTGCCAGCGAGCCACGGATGCTCCTGCTCGACGAGCCGACCGCCTCGCTCGACGCGTCAGGCGCCATGACGCTGCGCACCCAGCTGCGCGAGCACCTGAGGGCGTTCGCCGGCGTCAGCATCGTTGTGACGCACACCGCCTTGGACGCGATGGTCATGACCGACCGGATCATCGTCCTCGACGCTGGCGACATCGTCCAGATCGGGACGCCGACGCAGGTGGCGGCCCGACCACGCACACAGCACGTCGCGGCGCTCGTCGGGCTCAACCTGGTCCGCGGGGCCGCTCGCGCCGGTGCTATCACGCTGCCCAGCGGTATGACGATCGTGTCATCCAACGGGCAGCTGACCGGCCCGGCATTCGCGACGTTCTCCCCCGCGACGGTCAGCCTATACACCTCCAGGCCGCAAGGCAGCCCGCGCAACGTCTGGGAAGGACGCGTGACCTCGGTGGCACCGCACGGCGACGCGGTCCGGGTCCAGGTGGAGAGTCAGGCGAGATTGCTCGTGGACATCACCCCGGCGGCCCTCGCGGCGCTGGGCCTGCGGTCAGGCTCACTTGTGTGGGCTACGGTGAAAGCCACGGAGGTGACCGCCTACCCCGCGTGACCGCGACTTCCGCGCTCGACCGGCGAGGCCGCAAGATCGACCGGCATACAGACAATGTCGTTACGATCAGGGCAAGCCAACGACGAGGAGAGTGCCGTGACGCTCGAAGAACCGCAGGGCCTGACCGGACACACCTTCGAAACCCCGCGCAACGCGCCCGACCGCAACCTCGCGATGGAGCTCGTGCGCGTGACCGAGGCGGCGGCGATGGCGGCCGGCCGCTGGGTCGGTCGGGGCGACAAGGACGGGGCCGACGGGGTGGCGGTCAACGCGATGCGTGCGCTCATCGGGACTGTCGGCATGGACGGCGTTGTCGTCATCGGCGAGGGCGAGAAGGACAGCGCGCCGATGCTCTACAACGGAGAGAAGGTCGGCGACGGCACCGGCCCACAGTGTGACGTCGCTGTCGACCCCATCGACGGCACGACCCTGACGGCCAAGGGCATGTCGAACGCGGTCGCTGTGATGGCGGTGTCACCGCGGGGCTCGATGTACGACCCATCGGCCGTCTTCTACATGGAGAAGCTCGTCACCGGCCCGGAGGCAGCCGATGTGGTGGACATCCGGCTGCCCGTGGCAGAGAACATCCGGCTTACCGCGAAGGCGAAGGGGAGCTCGAACGACGACATCACCGTCGTCGTGCTCGACCGGCCGCGGCACGACGACCTGGTGGCGCAGATCCGCGCGACCGGCGCACGGATCAAGTTCATCACCGACGGCGATGTCGCGGGCGCGATCATGGCCGCCCGCCCTGACACCGGTATCGACCTGCTGGTCGGCATCGGAGGTACGCCGGAGGGCATCATCGCGGCCTGCGCGATGAAGTCGCTCGGCGGCGTCATCCAGGGTCGGCTGTGTCCCACCGACGACGACGAGAAGCAGCGAGCCATCGATGCCGGCCATGACCTCTCCCGGGTGCTCTCGACCGATGACCTCGTGGCCGGCGACGACTGCTTCTTCGTGGCCACCGGCATCACCGACGGTGAGCTGATGCGAGGAGTCCGTTACGCGCATGGCGGCGCCACCACCCACTCGCTCGTGATGCGCTCGCGCAGCGGCACCATCCGCTCGATCACGAGTGAGCATCGCTTCGAGAAGCTTCGCGGCTACGCCGCTGTCGACTTCGAGCACGCGTGACCCTGTCGCTTCGGTAAACTCGCTGGTAACAATGACCGCGCGAGGGGTGTCGGTGTGCAGAGCAGCGAGGACTATGCCCGCCTCGAGTCGGGCGTCGACATCTGTTACGACACCTTCGGCGACCGGTCCGACCCGGCTCTCCTGCTCATCATGGGCCTCAGTGGCCCGCTCACCTGGTGGAGCCCCGATCTTTGCGTGTTGCTTGCGTCCCGCGGCTTCTTCGTCATCCGATACGACAACCGCGACACGGGGCGGTCGACGAAGATGCGCGGTCGGGGCGGTCGGCGCGGCGACGTCGTCAGGACCTTCATCCGCAGCAAGACCCCGGCGCCGTACACGATGAGCGACCTGGCCGCCGATGCAGTCGGGGTCTTGGACCACCTCGAGATCGAGCAGGCGCACGTCACGGGCGTCTCGATGGGCGGCATGATCGCTCAGACGATGGCGATCGACCACCCCGAGCGCGTCTTGTCACTGGTCTCGATCATGTCGACGACGGGACGACGCTCGGTGGGGTGGCAGGACCCGCGGCTTGTCCCGATGCTACTCAGTGGCAACCGGACGAACCGCGACCTAGTCATCGCCCAGTCCGTGCGCACCTGGGGAATGATCGGCTCACCCGGATATCCGACTCCCGCTGACGACATCCGCGCGCGAGCCGCCGAGACGTTCGACCGTGGCATCAGCATGCCCGGCTCCATCCGGCAGATGCAGGCGGTGGTCAGCCAGCCCGACCGCAGCCGGGCGCTCCGGCAGCTCGACGTGCCGGCCCTCGTGATCCATGGGCTCTCCGACCGGATGGTTCACGTGTCGGGGGGGCGCGCCACCGCACGTGCGATCCAGGGTGCCGAGCTGCTGCTCATCCCTGGCATGGGCCACGACCTTCCCCGCCAGCTCTGGCCCTCGTTCGCCGACGGTATCGAGCGCACCGCGAAGCGCGCCAACGTCGACTCCCCGCACTGACTGCCCGCCCGGTGGCCGCGGCAAGACCCGATTTTGGGGTAGCCCCGACCACCTCAGGCTCGGATCCTTGCGCCACTAGCCGTTGGCGAGCCCCACCAGCTCGTCGAGGGCGTCTTGCAGGTATCCGATCATGTTCCACACGTCGGGGACCAGCTCGCGGCAGGCGATCAGCCCGAAGTCGAGCGAGCCGTCGTAGGAGAAGAGCGTGATGTTGAGGGCTCCGGTGAGGTCGGTGATCGCGGACACCGGATACACCCCGAGCACGGAGGCGCCCCCGACGTACAACGGCAGCTGCGGCCCCGGCACGTTCGAGATGAAGAGGTTGAACGGGAAGGCGCCGACGGCAACCATCTGGAAGATCGCCCGAGCGGCCAGCCCCGACAGCGCCGTCGGGATCACGGCAGCGAGGTCTTGGAGGATCGATGCCGGGACAGCCTCGAACTGCTCCTTCGCTTCCCCCATCCCTTTCTGCACCTGGGCCAGCCGCGCCACGGGGTCCGCCACATGCACGGGCATCTCGGCCAGCATCACCGAGATGCAGTTGCCGTTGTCCTGCGCCTGGTCGTCGGTTCGGACGCTGACGGGCACGGCAACCACGAGAGGGGTCTCGGGCAGACCGTCGTGATCGAGCAGCCAGCGTCGAAGCGCCGACGTGCACAGGGCCATGACGACGTCGTTGACCGTCATGGAGTAGGCGTTCTTGACCAGCTTGATGTCGTCGAGCGGCAACGAACCGTACGCGAAGCGACGATGGGCGGTGATCGGTGCGTTCAACGGGGTGCGGGGTGTCGAGATCGTACGACGACCGACGCCGCGACCAGGCTCGCCGCCCGTCGCCACTCGCATCAGGCTGTCGGCAAGCTCACTCACCGCCTTGGCGCCCGGCACCAGCGCTACCCCTGGAGTGTCGGCGAGGTGGGGGAGCGCCCGGGGGAGCGTCCGCATCACCTCGAGAGGCTGCGTCGCCATGGACGCGAGACCCCTGCCCATGAGCTCTGTGACGCCCGGCATCGGCGCAGGGCTCCAGTACTCGTCCGGCGGTTCCACGACGCGTGGCTCAACCGTGACATCCATGATGGTGGCCAGGATCTCGGCACCGGAGACGCCGTCGATCGCCGCATGGTGCACCTTGCTGTACAGCGCCTGGCGCCCATGAGACACGTTGTGAACCAGGTACATCTCCCACAGCGGCCGCGTCCGGTCGAGGGGCCGCGCGTGGATCCGCGCCACCTGCTCGCCGAGCTGCCTCTCGTCTCCTGGCGACGGGAGCCCGACCTCACGCAGGTGGAACTCGATGTCGAAGTCAGGGTCGTCGATCCAGTAGGGCCGACCGAGCCCGAGCGGTACGCCGACGAGGCGCTGGCGTAGTGGCGCCGCCAGGTGCAGCCTCGGTTCGAGCACCTCGCGCACCCGGTCGAGCGTCAGCTCACCGCCAGGAGCTGTCGATGGGTCGAGCAGGATGAGGCTTCCGACATGTCCCACCGTCGTCGAGGACTCGACGTTCAGGAACTGGGCGTCGAGCGAGGAGAGCTGCTGCATCACTTCAGTCTGCCTCTTCAGGCGCCAGCGTGCTACGCAAGTTCACTAGTGCTCCCTGGTTGACCACCGACACACGACACCCGAATCCGGCGCGGACGGCTGCAGAGCCACCGAGGTCGGCGCATCAGTCATCGTGGACGGCGCCCCATTGGAGGGAGAACACCTCGTAGCTTGACGCAAAGGTGCATCCGAGCGCACTCCCGGCGGCGCGGGCGCCACCCTCGAGGAACTCGGCGGGGTCGAAGTCGGTCCATCCGAGGCCGTCGATGTACGCCTGGTGGGCGCGCAGTGACTCCACGCCGCGGTCGAACGTCTGCGTCGTGTCGGCCGCGTGCCGCGACAGCGGCGACGCCGCGGCCCAGACCTGCAGCACCCCACCCCAGGGCTTGAGTCCCGCGGTCACCTGGTCGCCGAAGATCCAGCGGTTCCCGGCGTCGCGAGCAGCATCCAACGTTGACTTGCCGGTCGCGATGTGGTCGGCCTGGTTGAGTGCTGACCCGCCGTCCCAGCTGTCGCGGAAGTTGTTGGTGATGACGATCTCCGGCCGGTGGCGGCGTACGGCCGCGGCGATCTCACGGCGCAGTCCGACGCCGTACTCCAGCACGCCGTCAGGAAGGCCGAGGAACTCGACCTCGTCGACGCCGACGATCCGACAGGACTCGCGTTGCTCTGCCTCTCGTACCACCCTGCAGTCATCGGGGGACATCCCGTCGATGCCGGCCTCGCCGCTCGTCACCATGCAGTACGCGATGTGCTTGCCCTGGTCGGTCCAGCGGGCAACCGCGGCGGACGCCCCGAACTCCATGTCGTCGGGATGTGCCACCACCACAAGGGCGCGTTGCCAGTCTTCGCGCACCGGCTTGAGCCGGATCTGTTCACCACCCATGACATCACCGTACGCTGCTGGGACACCGGCGGTTGGCCCGCCAGAAGGCCCCGAACCTCGAAGGAGTTCCCTGCCCTCCGAGTACGTCGCAACCGCGTCGAGCGATCGCGGCGACGTGATGCTGCGTCGCCGTTCCCCGGCTCAGGCATCGGTGACCAGCGGTTCGAGGTGGTGACCGGTGACGCGACGGCCGCATCGTTAGGTCGACCGCTCTCGCACATCAGGTTCGGCCCGGCGCCGCTACCGGCGCACCCGCCCCCGTGCCGGTGGCGGACCCTGGACGGGCTCGTAGCCCGCCGGCCGGGAGGAGAAGAATCCCTCGCCCTGGCTGAGACCGAGGATCCGTTGCTCGAAGGGGCCTACCTGGTCGGTGGGGATGGCGCCGCTGATGTGACAGCGCGTCGTGCGAATCTCGGGAGGGCCAGGAGTGGCGCCGGCGGCGTGCAGCACTTGCAGCACCTGGCTGATCGATTGCGACGGGATCTCGACCTCGAACTCGCTGACCGGCGCGCATACCGTCGTACCGGCGAGCCGGAGTGCTTCGCGAAGCACGACCGAGGTCAGCCAGCGGAAGTAGCCGGCCGGTGGGGTCGGGGCGCAGTAGCGCGACTGGGTGAGCGTCACCACGCAGTCGGTGACCCTCCAGCCGGACAAACCCACCCTGAGCTCGATCGACAGGGTCTCCTCGACGGCCGTGTGGAACGAGGGCAGCAGCCAGCCGCGTTCGACGGCCAGCCGGTAGTCGAGCCCGGACCCGATCGCGCCGGGCTCGACCCGCAGCCCCAACGTGGCGTTCTGGGTAGGGACCTGCGCGAATGCCGCGCCTACCCCCGACACTCGCTCGACGTAGACGGTCCTGGTGGGCAGGAACTCGGCGTCGACGCCGAACTCGGTGGCCAGCCTCGCGGCGAGGACCTCCTTTTGCACCTCGCCGTAGAGGCTGACCGTCAGCTCCTGGTCGATTCCGTCGAGTCGGGCGTCGATGAGGGGGTCCTGCTCGCAGAGCTGCCTGAGCGCGTTGAAGAGCGCGGGTCGGTCGGCGGGGTTGCGAGCGAGCACGACGGCCTCGAGGCCGGGTGGCGCGAAGTGCCGGCCGCCCTTGGCGGGGTCCCACTCGCCGAGCTGGTCGCCGATCTCGATGTCGGACAGGCCCACGATCTTGGCGATCTCGCCGGCGTGGGCCGGTGCCGTGGTCGTGCCGGTGCCGTTGGTGAAGGTGCTGACGTTGGTCGCCACGCCCTCGCGCATGATGAGCGGGCCGGTGGGGGCGGGGTGATGGTAGACGACGTGGTCACGTGCGGCCAGGGTGCCGGAATGGAGACGTGCGAAAGCGACCTTGTGACCGGCCGGACCACGCTCGACCTTGAAGACGGTTGCGTGCAAGGGCCCATCGGCTGATGCGGTTCTGGCGGGCAGATAGCGGCCGAGCCCGTCGATGACATCGGCAACCCCAACCCCGGTGAGGGCCGAGCCGAAGTAGACCGGATGCAGGTGGCCGCTTGCGGTGAGGCGCGCAAGGGCGGCCAGAGCCTCAGGCTCCTCGAGTGGCTGCGCTCCGTCGACGTACCGGCGCATCACCTCCTCGTCGTACTCGGCGAGTCGTTCGACGAGATCGTCGAGGAAGCCGGTGGCGGTGCGTGCCCCGACGGTGCACGACCGACTCCCGAGGTCGGTTGGTCGGGTGAGCGCGACCGCGTCGCCGGCAAGTGCCTCGCAGATGGCGCGCATCGTCTCGTCGTACGTGGCGCCGACTCTGTCCACCTTGTTGGCGAAGATGAGGAACGGGATCTGGAGCCGCTCGAGGATGCGGATGAGGATGCGGGTCTGCGCCTGGACGCCCTCGACCGCCGAGACAACGAGCACCGCGCCGTCCAGCACGGCCAGGGCTCGCTCAACCTCTGCCACGAACTCAGAGTGGCCAGGAGTGTCGATCAGGTTGACCTTCAGACATGCACCAGCTTCTGAGCGAATCGTGAACGTGACAACGGCCGAACGGATCGTGATGCCGCGTTGGCGCTCGAGATAGTCGGAGTCGGTGGTGGTGTCGCCGTGGTCGACACGGCCGATGTGGGTGGTGACCCCCGTCTCGAAGAGGAGACGTTCGGTCAGCGTGGTCTTACCGGCGTCGACATGAGCGACGATTCCAAGGTTGAGGGTGGACATGGGGAAGGGCTGCCTTCCGGTTGCTCGGATAGGTGGAAGCGATCTGTCCGAGCAGTTGCCGCATCTCCAGTCCTCCTTCTTGGTCGTCGGGACCTTACTGAGGGTACGGCGTACGCCGACCGCCGGCGAGACGTTTTCGGCCGGATCGGTGCGGGCGCTCGGTGGTCTTGGCATCGCGACCAAGTGCCCTGCTGGGCGTAGGCTCGCGCCATGCCCGGAGCGTTGCAGATTCGCGACGATGTGGTCGTGCCGGAGTCGGAGCTGCAGTGGCGGTTCTCGCGCTCGAGCGGGCCGGGCGGTCAGTCGGTCAACACCAGCGACACCCGGGTGGAGCTGACCCTCGACATCACGGCCTCGCAAGCGTTCACCGACCTCCAACGGGGCCGACTGCTCGAGCGGCTGAGGCACCGGACCACCCACGGCCTCATCACCGTCACCGCCTCGGAGCATCGGTCCCAGCTCCGCAACCGTGAAGCCGCGGAGCAGCGCCTCGCTCAGCTCCTCCGCGAAGGGCTGGCCCCTCCGCCCCCGCGGCGACGAGCGACGAGACCGTCGCGTTCGTCGGTACGCCGCCGGCTCGACACGAAGCGGCGCCGAGGCGACGTCAAGCAGCAACGACGTCCGCCCACGAGCTGACGTTCTACTCGCTCGCGCAGCCGCCGTCGTCGTACGGTGGATGCCATGACTGACGAGCAGCAACGAGAAGGCGACTTCCGAGTCGAGCGCGACACGATGGGCGAGATCAGGGTCCCGGCGTCGGCGCTCTGGCGCGCGCAGACGCAGCGCGCCGTGGAGAACTTCCCGATCTCGGGCAACCAGCTGGAGCCGGCACACATCCATGCGCTCGCGAACATCAAGGCGGCAGCCGCGCGGGTCAATGCAGAGCTAGGCGTCGTCGACGACGACGTGGCGCGCGCGATCGAGACCGCGGCCGTCGAGGTGGCCGACGGCCGCCACGACGACCAGTTCCCCATCGACGTCTTCCAGACCGGGTCCGGCACCTCCAGCAACATGAACGTCAACGAGGTCGTCGCGTCGCTCGCAACCGCGGCGCTCGGCAAGGACGTGCATCCCAACGACCACGTCAACGCGAGCCAGTCGAGCAACGACACCTTCCCCACGTCGATACACGTCGCGGCGGTCGAGGCCCTCATCCGTGACCTGATCCCGGCACTCCACCATCTCGCCAGCGCGTTGGAGGCCAAGTCCGACGACTTCGCGGCCGTCGTCAAGGCTGGCCGCACACACCTGATGGACGCCACCCCGGTCACCCTCGGACAGGAGTTCGGCGGGTATGCCGCCCAGGTGCGACTCGGGGTGGACCGGCTCGAGTCAGCCCTGCCGCGGGTCGCCCAGCTCCCGCTCGGCGGTACGGCGGTCGGCACCGGGATCAACACCCCGGAGGGCTTCGCCGTACGCGTGATCGAGGTGTTGGCGGAGCTGACCGGGCTCTCGCTGACCGAGGCGGGCAACCATTTCGAGGCCCAAGGCAGCAGGGACGCCCTCGTCGAGGTGAGTGGTCAGCTGCGCACGCTCGCGGTGGGCCTGCACAAGATCTGTACCGATCTGCGCTGGATGGGCTCAGGCCCTCGTGCCGGACTTGGCGAGATCAGGCTCCCCGATCTCCAGCCCGGATCGAGCATCATGCCGGGCAAGGTCAACCCCGTGCTCCCCGAGGCGATGTCCATGGTGTGCGCCCAGGTGATCGGCAACGACGCGACAGTGGCCTTCGCGGGTGCATCCGGCAACTTCGAGCTCAACGTGATGATGCCTGTCATGGCGGCGAGCCTGCTGGAGTCCATCCGGCTGCTTGCCAACGCGACGCGGCTGCTCGCCGACCGGTGTATCGACGGGATCGAGGCTGACGACGACCGCTGCCGCGAGCTGGCCGAGTCCTCACCGTCGATCGTGACGCCGCTCAATCGCATCATCGGCTACGAGAATGCCGCGGCGGTGGCGAAGCTCGCCATCAAGGAGCGCAAGACGATCCGCGAGGTCGTCGTCGAGCAGGGGTACGTCGAGCGCGGGCAGATCACCGAGACCCAGCTCGACGCCGCCCTCGACGTGCTGTCGATGACGCACCCCTGACCTGACCGAGGCCCGGCCACGTCGTCGTGATCGTCGAAGGACCGGCCGAGAGCACGGGGGCCTTGAGCCGGGCGCATGCCCGGCCTTCGAGCGGCTTAGTCAGGCAGTCTCTCGCCGGTAGTCACCGAGAAGAGGTGGACCTTCTCGCGAAGGACACCCAGCCTGATCGGCTTGCCACGCTCCGGGACGCTGCGGGCGTCGTGCCGCGCAACGATCTCACCTTCATCCGAGCCAACCAGCGATGCGTACACGAAGGCGTCGGCACCCAGCTCCTCCACCACGTTGATCGTCGCATCGAGGCCAGGCTCGTCGGCTCCGACCCTCGTGAACGCCTCAGGTCGGATCCCTACCGTGACCTCCTTGTCGCCACCCAGCTTCGAACGCGTCTCAGCATCCAGCGGGATTGTCAGGTCACCGACCTTCGCGGCTTCCTCGGTCACGGTGCCAGTCATCAGGTTCATGGCCGGCGAGCCGATGAACCCAGCGACGAAGGCGTTCCTCGGCCGGTCGTAGAGGTTCAGGGGCGTGTCCACCTGCTGCAGCAGACCGTCCTTGAGGACGGCCACTCGGTCGCCCATGGTCATCGCCTCGACCTGGTCGTGGGTCACGTACACCGTCGTCACGTCGAGCCGGCGCTGCAGGGAAGCGATCTGCGAGCGCGTCGACACTCGGAGCTTGGCGTCAAGGTTGCTCAGCGGCTCGTCCATGAGGAAGACCTGCGGCTCACGGACGATCGCCCGACCCATGGCGACTCGCTGCCGCTGGCCGCCAGACAGTGCCTTGGGCTTACGGTCGAGGTAGTCCTCCAAGTCGAGCAGCTTTGCTGCCTCCTTGATCTTGGTCGCCCGCTCCTCCTTGCCCATACCTGCCATCTTGAGCGCGAAGCCCATGTTGTCTGCCACAGTCATGTGCGGATAGAGCGCGTAGTTCTGGAACACCATCGCGATGTCGCGGTCCTTGGGCGGCATCCGCGACACATCCCGCTCACCGATGTGGATGGTGCCGCTGCTGACCTCCTCGAGGCCGGCAAGCATCCGGAGTGATGTCGACTTGCCGCACCCGGACGGGCCGACGAGGACCATGAACTCCCCGTCCCGGATCTCGAGGTCGAGCTTGTCGACCGACGGTGAGGTGGCGCCGGGGTAGACGCAGGAGGCCTGGTCGTACGTGACGATTGCCATGAGTTGTTTTCCCTTCACCGGCAGGTACGTGCCGGACGATCCGTAGTGAATGGGCGATGGGTCAGAACTAGCTATCCCTTGACCGAGCCGGCGGTGAGGCCGCGGACGAAGAAGCGTTGCAGTGCGAAGAAGACGATCAACGGGACGGTGATGCTGATGAAGGCGCCAGCGGTGAGCAGGTGCCACTGTTGACCCAGCTCGCCGATCAGGTTGCGGAGCTGGCTGGTCACCACTGGGGTGTCCGTCTGCAGGAAGATCAGAGCCACCAGCAGGTCGTTCCACACCCAGAGGAACTGGAAGATCGCAAAGGCCGCCAGCGCCGGCACCGACATCGGCATGATGAGCGACCAGAAGGTGCGGAAGTGGCTGGCCCCGTCGACCTCAGCCGACTCGATGATCGACCTCGGTAGCGAGGCCATGTAGTTGCGCAGGATGTAGATCGCCAGCGGCATACCGAAGCCGGTGTGTGCCAGCCACACAGCCGGGAACGTCCCGACGAGGCCGAAGCCACCGAGCAGCTGCAGCAGGGGGACGAAAGCCACCTGGAGCGGCACCACGAGGAGGCCGACCATGATGACGAAGAGCGTGTCGCGGCCCTTGAACCGCATGAACGTGAACGCATACGCGGCGAACGCGGCCATCATGATCGGGATGATGGTGGCCGGCACTGCGACGACGAGGGAGTTGACGAACGCCGTCCCCATCTCGTTCTCGCCGAGGACCTCGGAGTAGTTCTGCAGCGTCCACTGCGAGAAGTCCAGGGGGGAGCTGAAGACCGTCCACCAACCACTGCTGTCGACCGCCTCCTCGGACCGGAACGAGGACACGAGGAGACCGACGGTCGGGACAAGCCACAGCAGGCACAGCAGCAGAACGACGATCCTGACGGCGAGCACGCCGTTGCGGCGGCCTTTCGGCGCTAGGACTGTGTCAGTGGCCATAGCCTTGTCGGCTGACCTGAGGCTGCCGGCTGCGGCTGTCTGGGTCATCGTGCTGCCTCCTCGCGACGGAACTGGCGGACCTGGTAGATCATCACCGGGACCACGGCAAGCATCAAGATCACCACGACGGCCGCCGCCTGGCCGTTCTCGCCGGACTCGAACAGCAGGTTGTAGAAGCGGTTGGCG
>Ga0136630_1000496_pt1 | contig 15200 bp, 6 predicted proteins | sample AntDrymUQ5682106_2_FD_105496 | JGI IMG/M metagenome (GOLD analysis project Ga0136630, IMG submission 105496) | Polar desert sand microbial communities from Dry Valleys, Antarctica - metaG UQ568 (21.06) | ecosystem: Environmental > Terrestrial > Soil > Desert | place: Antarctica: Dry Valley...
CGCCGAGTATTTCGTGTGGGGGTGCCTGTTCTCATGGCTCGATAGCCGGCGCCGATTGACATGGCTGTGGCCGCCGTGGGCGCTCTGGGTCGGGCTCTTTTCCGTGGTCCTCTTGGTCACGATCGAGTTCCACTTCGGGCAGAGCGGCTTCTTGCAGTTCTCCGTATCCAACTATCAGACACCGATCGCGGCCGCGATGGGGTTCTTCATCTGGGGGCTGTGGTCGGTAGACGAGACCCATATCGTGGCACGGGCGCTCAGCTTCAGGCCATTCGTCTATTTCGGGGAGATGAGCTATACCCTGTACCTGGTGCACTTGATCGCCTGGGACCTGTTCTCCGCCACGGGGATCGTCCTGCCATTCTCCCCGGAGACCAATGGTCTGATCGGCGGCTTTGCCCTGTCGCTCTTGATGGGCATGGCCATCTGGCACGGTTTCGAGAAACCGATCTACGGTCTCAGGCGCTATCTGCCTTACATTGGGACACAGGGCTCTAAGAGCGGCGTCTAGGGACGGGCGGGGCGCGCGCCCGGGTCACGGATCGCGAGCGCCGCGTCGACGGGCCGCTCGCGGGTATACATCAGGTAGCCCACCAGCATCTCGTCGTAGTCCTTGAGACCCCAGCGGACCTCTTTGGAGGGATCGGGGTTCAACGGATTTCGATCGGAATTGTCGAAGCCCGCCTCGACGGCGATGCGCGTACCTTTCGGCAGGGCCTTGGGGGTCGCGAGACGGTACACGGTCTGCCAGCTGAACGAATAGTGGGGGATCGAGAGCAAGGCGTCCACATGGCCATCGGGATAGCGGGCCTCATAGCGGAAGTGGCTGCCGCGATAGTGCATGTGCGGGTAGAAGGCGTGCAGGGTCACATCCTCCTCCAATAAGAACTCGGCCTGTTCTCGATGATCGGGTGCCTGTGGGGGGATGCGTATGCGCATGTTGGCGGCACTCGCGACGGCATATTCGCGCGACGGGGGCCGGTCGTGGAAATAGAGCGCGAGCCTGGGCCGGTCGCTCCGCGGATGTCCCACGGTGACATAATGGAGCTGGAAGACGAGCGTGGCGCCGGCCGGCAGCAACTGGCCGGAGCCGTCGGGGAAGGGCGTGGCGCTGAATCCGGGGACGTAGGCCGTAAAGAAACCGTTGCGCCCTTCGAGCCACTCGGGCTCTTTGGCCTTCAAACGCTCGGGGTATTGCACGAACACGAACCCGTGGTGCATGAGCCCCGCGTCGCTCGGTTGCAGGTGTGCCGCGCGCACCCACACGTCCCGGTCGATAGGGGCGGCGATCTTGAGCCAGCGATACGGCAGCACCCCTTGCGCCGGCAGCCTCTGGGTGGGGAGATCGATTACGGCGTCAGGTTCCCCCAGAGGCCAGCCGGTATCGCCCTTGGGGGGATCGGCGAGCAGGGGATCGGTCTCGCTGAAATGGGGCGCTCCGGCATTTATCCAGTGTACCAGCGTGCGTTTTTCCTCGACCGTCAGAGAGAGGTCCGGTGAGAATACCCCGATCTCGGGATCGGCGTGCCAGGGCGGCATGCGGCGATTCATGATCACCTCGCGTATCATTGCGCTCCACCCCTTGACGGTTTCATAGCGGTCCATGACCCACGGGGCACCGCCGCCCGGCCGGTGGCAAGACACACATTTGGCCCTCAACACCGGCACCACGTCGCCCTCGTAAGAAACGGGGCCGGCCTTGGCGTCCGCCAGGCCTGCTATGAGACAGCCGGCGCCCGCAGGTGCGGAGGCCGCGATCGGATCTCCGTCCAAAAGGGCTTTGATGGCGTCCTTCAAGTACTCGCGCGTCGCACGCGGTCGCTCGCCCTCGAAACCGACTCGGTCATCGACCGGGCCGCGATAGCGGACCGTCCAAGTGGCGGGATCGATGAGGATGGCCTCGCCCGTCCGCGTCACTCCGAGGCCTTCCATCACCAGTTGGCTCTCATCCTTGAGGATCGGGATATCGATCCCCAGGCGCTCCGCCTCGGTCTTCAAGGCCGCACGGTCGTCCTGGGGATTGGCATTCAACAGAAAGAAGCTCACGCCCGCCTTGTGGTAGCGGTCGCGCAGCGTCTCGAGGCTCGAGAGGCTGTTCCGAACGACGGAGCAGCCCAGGCCATGGCTATAAAAGACGATGGCTTTGGCATGTCCTTCTGCAGAGAGGCGATGGTAGTCACCCTCGGCATCGAGGAGGGCGAAGTCGACGATACGGGGTCCGTCTGCGCGCGGCCCCCCCCCCAATATATGAAGAGGGGTCCGACCATAGAAAAGCCACGCGGTGCAGAGGGCGCCCAGGGCCGCGGCGGCGATCACGAGCACCAAGGTTCGGAGCGGGGTCATCACGGCTATTATCGTTCTTATCGTCGGCCGTATACTGCGCGACCAGGACGCTCCCAAGGGTATATTAAATTAATACTCGGTGCCACAAGGGATCGGGACCGCTGCGGTCCACTATCCCAGCACGACCCAGGGACACTCATTTGATCGAGCGCGAGACTACGATTTCCCGTGCCGCCCCGGCGCTGCTCCGCACCCTGTTCCTACATCACGACGGGATCGTGGTGGGGGCGACGCTGGCGGCCCTGGGGCGATCCGGCATACTGGCGTTATTGCTGCGCGAGGGGCGTGTCGCGATGCACGAGATCCTGCGCGCCTGTCCGGCGAGGCCGGGTTATCTGCACGTGGCGCTGCGCTGCCTTGCGCTCCAAGGCTGGCTCGAACGCGAGGGTGAACCGGCGAGCGACGCCATGGTGTTCTCCGTGACACGGCGCGGGAGGCGCGCCTCGGCCGCCTTCGACGTGTACCGGGAGGCCGCGGCCTTCGTCTATTCCGGCGTTCCCTTCTCCCGTTACCTCTTTGGCGAGCCCTGTATGATCCAGCCCGGTATGATCCAGGCCGGTGTGATCGAGCGTGAAGTTCCCTCCTTCGAGCGCTACGCCGAGTTGGTCGACCGGAGCGCGCGGGGTTACGGGTTCGCCGGCGAGGCGTTCGAGACCATCCGCGCGCATCTGGACGGCATGCTGGCCGGACCCCTGATGATCGCCTTGAATCAGCGCGGTCTCCTGGCCCATCGCGAATTTCGTCTCCCCGCGGGTGGCATGGCGCGGGATCGCCTGCCGGTTGTGCTCGCGCTCTTGCAGCACCTCGGTTGGGTCCGGCGGGGACCATCTTTCACTCAAGGGTCTTTGACTCATGGGGACGCTTGGCGCTTTACCGAAAAAGGTAGGGTGGCCTGCGAATTCACGCTGCATTATGGCCTCACCCTCTCCTACCTGCCGCTGTTCTGCCAACTCCCCCGACTCCTGTTCGATTCGGTGAAGAACATCACTCACCGCGAACGCGGGCAGGAAGAGACGCATGTCGAGCGTACCCTCAACGTGCTCGCGAGCGGGGTGGCTCACCGGCGTTACTTCGAGGACGCCGATGCGATCATCCGCGAGGTCTTCAACCGTGAGCCCATCGCCGAGCAACCGCGTTTCGTGGCGGACATGGGCTGCGGCGACGGCGTGTGGCTCGACAGGATCTATCAGCTCGTGTGCCGCGACACATTGCGCGGTGAGAAGCTCGACGAGCATCCCCTGGTCATGGTCGGCGCGGATTACAACGTGAAGGCCCTCGCTGTCGCGCGCCAGCGTCTCGAGGCCGCCGGCGTGCCGCACATCGCGCGATTCGGCGACATCACCGATCCGGATGGCTTTGCCGCGGCGCTTCGGGAAGTCGGGCTCGCGATCGAGGACGGCCTGCACATCCGCGCCTTCATCGATCACAATCGCCGCTACACCGCGCCCCGTGAGCAGGCGCCCAAACTTTCTCTTTATCCTCGCCAGGCGATGTCCACCGGGGCCTACGCGGACGAGGAAGGCCGGGCGATCCCGAACGCCTTGCTCGAACAGAACCTCGTGGAGCACCTGAGGCGCTGGGTCCCGTACACCAAGCAGCACGGCATTATCATCATCGAGGCCCACGACGTGCCGCCGGAGATCGCCTGGCGCTACGGCGGCCGCACGCACGCGACGGCCTTCGACACCTACCATGGCTACTCCAACCAGTATCCGGTTGACTTCGACGCCTTCATGGGCCTGGCGGAAGAGGCCGGGCTCCGATCCATCCCTTACCAACACAAGGTCTATCCCTCGCGCCTGCCGTTCGTGGCGATCAGCTTGAATCGCTTCAAGACGTCCGATCCGAGGTGGCTCCAGACGCTCAAGCCGGGCGTCCGGCACGAGGAACGCCCCGGTTGGCGGCCGGACGGTTCGGAGGACCGGGAGGACGGTGAGGCCCTGCACCGGTTTCTCTATCGGGACGGCGGCATCGAGCACCCGAGGCGCTGGTGCTTCGCCGCCACCGGTGCCCTGGTCGCGGCGATCCTGGATGAGGTCGAGCAGCGCTTGACCGGGATCGAGTCCGCGCCTCGGACCGGGCGTGCCCTGCGGCTCGTGGACTACGGGGCCGGTACCGGGCTCGCGACACTGGAGCTGATCCACGGCCTCGCGGACAAAGGTCTCCTGAAACGCTTCGAGACCCGCGGCATCGCCTTTGAGTTGCTGGTGCTGGACCTGCCCTCGGGCTGGTTCGCCCAGGGCCATGAACTGCTCGAGGGACTGCCCTTCGTGCGTTTCGAGTCTCTCAAGGACCCAAGGACCGGCCGCATCCGGCGGCTTTCCGAGATCGTGGCGGTAGGGGCGGTCCCCGGTGGCCGCCCTCAGCGCGCGTCTGCTCGTATCCCCCGGCTCTCGGAGATTGGGAGCGGGGACGGCGTCGATGTGGTGTACGCCAGCATGGTCCTGCACCTCGTGCAACCCAAAGCCTTGCCGGCCCTGGTCGATGGCGTCGCCGAGGCGTTGAAGGCCGATGGCATCTTCTTGTGGAACACGCCGGACACGGCACCGGCGCCCGTCGATGCCTGTGTGATCCATGCCGCCAACCGTCTGTTGCGTGGGGTGATCGCCGAGGTCCTGGATGACGAGGGGCGTTTGGCTGCGATCATCGCGAAGCTTCCCGAAGAGGAGCGCGCGTCCTATCACGCCCTGCCGGCCCGCATTCGGGAGATCAAGAAGCATCTCACCCCGGACGAGCGCGCCCGCCTCCGGGCGCTGGGCGACAAGCAGGTATTGCCGGTCCCGACCGACGTCTCCGAGATCCACGCACAACTCTGCAGGCGCTTCCTGGGCGCTACCTCGACCTCGATGTCGGTCTTGAGTGAGGAAGATGCCATCGCCCTGGCCCTCCTGCCCGCCAATCAGCGCTACTTCGCCGAGGTGCCCGAGCGAGACTGCCGTATCGCATTGATCACCCTGCTCTTGCGCGCCGAGGTCCTTCCCAGGCTCGGCAACGGTCCGGCAGGACATCCGACCGGCCTCAATCTCCACTGGACCTTCGGGCGCTACGTCAAGCACACGGAGTGAGCGACGGCGCGGCGAGTCACGCCGCCGCCGGAAGGCGAATGGCGAATAGCCCGTCAGCGACCGCGCAACGCTCGCCAGTCCGCCACGGACGAACCTGGACTCGACCGCAGGACCCGCCCCTGGCCGAGATGGATGGCTCCGTTGTGCGCTGTTGCATCAGTACCACTTGCGCGCCGCCCAATGTTGTATTATATAGACGTATGAGGCAGCGCATGCCGAAGAGCGCCGCGGCGCGAAGGGGACCCGTATCCCCCTGATGGTGCTAACGCAGGGTGGGGGTGGGTTCAGCGTATAGGTATAAGTATGTCGAGGGGAACATCACCGTGAACAAGAGACTCTCTTTGAGCACCGCTGCATTGACGCTTCTAAGCCCCTTCGCCGCGTTCGCGGACGATCCCACGGGGCCGACCGTCTGGGACGGCTTCTCGGGCTGGCTCTCGCCGGACTGGAGCCAGGACTTCTCCGCGACCGTGGGGGTCAAGATCTGGATCAATGACTGGCAACGGGACAGTTTCCTGTCGGGCGGCGTTACGACATTCGATCCGACGGCCCCTGCACCAGGGCAAGTCGACGTTGCATCAAGCGACCGCGCACCCGACAATCAGGAATCGGACATAGAGCCGGTCCCGATCCCTCAGATCAGCGCCCGGTACAAGTGGCTCTTCGTGACCGGTAGCTACTACGCCAAGACCGGGTTCGACTTCGACGATACGGAAGGCACGACAACCGCGTTCGTGGACACGGACGGCGATGGTGTTCTGGATACTGGAGCAGAGAGCACCACGTTGTTTTCAACCTCCGGTGATCGCTACGAGTGGGATGCCTCGGGCGGCGTTTATATCCACCCTTACGTCGCCCTCTTGGGTGGTTACAAGAAGGTGCGCCAGGAGATCGATAATTTCGCGACACAGGAAACCGTAGACTTGGCGACAGGGGCAACGATCGGAACCGCCTCCGCAACATCTTTCAGCGACATTGACATTGAAGGCCCGACCATCGGCATCGCCGCCTCGGTCCCTATCGGCCGCGGGTTCGGTGTTTACGCAAGCTATGCCCATGGATTCCTGGATGCGGAGATCCGGGACGTGCAGCGCACCGCCAACGGAGTGGACCTGGCTGATCCGGACTGCGCGCCATTTCCCTGCGATAGCAGAGCACCTGATACGGACGCCACTTACGATGTCGCGGAGCTCGGCTTCTCGTACACCCACGGGACGGAGGGTCTGGCTCCTCATATGCCGCTGTCCGCCGCGACCGTCTATGCCGGCTACCGGTACCAGAACATCAGCACCGAGTTCAATGAGCCTAACCAGGACCGCTCGGACGTCACCAAGGGTTTTGCGGTCGGTTTGAACCTGACATTTTAGGGGAAGGTCGGGTGGGCCAGGTGTTGCCCGCTTCGGGTCGGTGGGTTACGCGGCAAACACCGCGCCTAACCCGGGATGCAGGGCAGCACGGGGGGTTGGGATGGTCTTGAGGTACGTGGCGAGATTGGTTTAACATAGCAACCTATCTCATTGTCGTTGGCGGGGATCCGCTGGGGGGCGACGTGAGTTTTACAAGAACGAACATCGAGGGGGCTGAGCGCGATGCCATCGGTTTCAACGTGGGTGGCCTGCCGGGCACTGCTCTTCCTGGTTGCGGTCTTTACGGCCGGCGGGGGCCAGGCCGCGAACAGCAACTGTGTCGGCTCTTGCGCCAACGCCGGCACCTTTCTCCGGGCCTCCCAGGTGCAGCGCATCATCGCCCAGGCCGTGGCGGAGGCCCGGGCGCGCAACCGCCGGGCCACCATCGCGGTGGTCGATCGCGTGGGCAACGTGCTGGCCGTTTTCCAGATGAACGGGGCAGGCTCCACCGTCAAGATCACATCCGGCCGGTTCAATAAGAGACCTCCAACCCCAGGGCAAGCCGGACTCGAAGAACTGCGGGTGCCGAGTACCTTGGCGGCCATCGCCAAGGCCATCACCGCGGCCTATCTATCGAGCGAGGGGAACGCTTTCAGCACCCGCACGGCCAACCAGATCGTGCAGGAGTTCTTCAATCCCGGTGAACGCGGTCAGCCGTCGGGGCCTTTGTTCGGTGTCCAGTTCAGTCAGCTCCCGTGCGGGGACCTCGTCCAGCAAGGCGAGGCGGTCGGCATCGGACCGCGCCGCTCGCCCTTGGGACTGTCCGCCGATCCCGGTGGCTTGCCGCTCTTCTTCAGGGGCACCCCGGTGGGCGGGATCGGCGTCATTGCCGACGGGATCTACGGCGTCGATGCCAACATCTTCAATGTGGACCAGAGCGTCGACGAGCTGATCGCGCTGGCCGGCACGGTGGGCTTCGAGGCCCCCGAGAACCGGCGGGCGGATCGTATCGCCGTGGGAGGTCTCCTGCTGCGCTTTTCCGATGCGGATGCCGGTGATCTGCTGTCCGATCCCGGATCGGCGCCCGTCTTCAGCCGCATCGACGGGCGGCTGGGCACGTTGGTCGCCGCGAGTGGGTTCTACCCGAGCCCTCCGGTCGTGCGGCGCGGTACCGCGTTCGGCCAGCGGGCATCGGGGATCATACCGGCCGACCGGGTGAGGCCCCCCTTGTTCGGGCGAGGTTTGGACGCCTTCGTGCTCGCCGACGGGGCCACCAACCGTTTCCCGCCCATCGCCGGTGCCCCCAACGATGGCCAGCGCTTGATCTCAAGCGAGGTCAAAACGCTCTTGCGCGAGGGCATCAAGGTCGCGAACAGCGCGCGCGCCAATATCCGCCAGCCGAATGGCAGCCAGGTCCGGGTCACGCTCTCGGTGGTCGATGTCAACGGCACGATCCTGGGCGTCGCCCGCACCCGCGACGCCCCGGTCTTCGGAATCGACGTCTCCTTGCAGAAGGCGCGCGCCGCCGCTTTCTTTTCCAGCCCGGATGCGGCCGCGAGCCTGAGCGACGCCAGCCCAGTCTTGGCCGGCTATGTCCGTGACGCGCAGGCCTTCGTGGACCCGCCGTTCCGCGGCCGTGTCTTCGCGGACGGGGTGGCCTACAGCAACCGCGCGATCGGCAACATCGCGCGGCCGTTCTTCCCGGACGGCGTGGAAGCGGGACCGACCGGCCCCTTGAGCAAGCCGGCCAAGAGCAGCGGTCCCCTGACCGGGATCTTCCGGATCGGCGTCAACGAGTGGAGCCCTTTCAACGTCGGGATCCAATTGGATCTGGTGGCGGGGGGGGTGTTGGCGGGCCTGGGTCTGGACCCGACGCGGCCGCCGCCGGTGACCGATTGTGTATCCCCGTCCGCCTCGTTCCCGATCGCACCGGGACGGCTCGCCAACGGTATCCAGATCTTTCCGGGGAGCGTGCCCATCTACAAGAGCGGGGTGCTGGTGGGGGCACTCGGGATCTCGGGCGACGGCGTAGACCAGGACGACATGGTCGCCTTCCTCGGCGTCAACAACGCCAGCGTGGCGCTGCGGGGCGGGATCAAGAATGCGCCGCGGGGCCTGCGCGCCGACCGCGTGCGCATCACCCGGGGCGGCAGCCAGACCCTGCGACTGCGCTATGTGCAGTGTCCGGTGGCCCCCTTCATCGGCAGCGACGTACAGACACCATGCAAAGGCAAATGACGGATGGCGGGATCGCTCGCCGAGCACGCCCCTGGGGCTTTGCGGCTCTGCCGCTCGTGTTGTTTGGCGCCCAGCCGGCATGGCCTGACGAAGCCGCGCCCGGGGTCCCGGCCGTTCGTACGGCGGTATCCGATGCGCAACAGGCCTCGGCCGGCCGGTTGTTGGCCCAGGCGTCACGCCGCCTTCCCGGCGCGCAAGAGGGGACTGCCCCCACTCCCGCGCCCGCGGCACCGCCCGCGGCGCCCACAGGCGAGGAAGAACGCCCTCGTCCAGGTTCACAACCCGAGCCGCCCGGCCCCCAGGACGCGGAGTTGCCAGACCCGAACCGCGCGACCGGCTTGGAGCGCATCCCGCCCCCGGCGCCGGCCGCACCCGGCGATTTCCTGCCGATCCCGGACCGCTGGCGCCTGGCCAAGGACCTGGGCCTCGTGAAGGAACCCTGGTACGACCCCTATAACCGCAACATCCTGAAGTCCGACCGCCCCTTCTACCGCGATTGGTTCTTCAACGTGAGCGTCATCAACGACGTGACCACGGAGCTGCGGCGCGTGCCGACGCTGGTCGCACCTCAGGTGAGCCGTGGCGGCGATGCCCTCGATACCTTCGGGGACAGCGATCAGTTCCTGTTCAATGACAACCTGATCCTGGCCCTCATCCTCTTCAAGGGCGACACGGTGTTCCGTCCCCCCGACTACGAGCTCCACATCACGCCGGTCTTCAACTTCAACCACACCGAGGTGGAGGAGTTGCGGGTGCTCGACATCGACCCGCGCGAGGGGGAGACACGCGATGACGCACACGTCGCAATGCAGGAGCTGTTTCTGGATGTGCATCTCCGCAACGTCTCGGACCGCTTCGACTTCGACAGCGTGCGCTTCGGGATCCAGCCGTTCTCCACGGATTTCCGCGGGTTCCTGTTCCAGGACAACCAGCTCGGGGTACGGCTCTTCGGCACCCGCGACAACAACATCTGGCAGTACAACCTGGCCTGGTTCCGGCGCCTGGAGAAGGATACCAACAGTGGGCTCAACGACATCTCCGACGAGCTCCGCGAGGACGACGTCGTGATCGGTAACCTGTACCGCCAGGACTTCCCCTTCCTCGGGTTCACCTCCCAGGGGATCTACACCTACAACCGCAACCGCGAGGGCGACGACGGTCCGCTCTTCGACGACAACGGGTTCCTGGCTCGGCCGGCCACCCTGGGCAACGAGCTCGGCCGCGACTATGACGTGCACTACCTGGGCTACAACGGGGACGGACATATCGGGCCGGTGAACCTCACGACCTCGTTCTACTATGCCCTCGGCGACGAGCCGCGCACCGCCTTCAACAATAAGGCCACCGACATCCGCGCCTGGTTCCTCGCAGGCGAGGCATCCATGGACTTCGACTGGATCCGGGTGCGGGCCTCGGCGCTCTACGCCACCGGCGATGACGACCCCTTCGACGATACCGACGAAGGCTTCGACGCCATCTTCGAGAACCCGATCTTCGCCGGCTACGACACGAGCTATTTTATACGCCAGGCCATTCCACTCATCGGGGGCGGAGGGGTCCAGTTGACGGGCCGGAACTCGGTGCTTCCCTCGCTCAGGTCGTCGAAGGAACTCGGCCAGTCGAATTTCACCAATCCCGGCATCGAGCTGTATGGGCTGGGCGCCGACTTCGATATCCTCCCGGAGCTGCGCCTCTCGACCAACTTCAACAAGCTGTTCTTCGACGAAACCGCGGTCCTGGAGACGCTGCGCAATCAGAGGCGGGTCGACTCCGATATCGGCTGGGACCTGTCGGCGGCCATCATCTACCGGCCGTACTTCACGCAGAACATCGTGTTGCGCCTCTCGGGCGCGCTCCTGGTCCCGGGCCAGGGCTTCCGCGATCTGTTCGTGGACGACAACCCGTTCTCGGTGCTCGGCAACTTTGTTTTTACCTTTTAAGGCGTGTTTACCTTTTAAGGCGTTTTCACCGATCAGGCGAGGGTGGCGAGCGTGACGATCGAGACACACCGGCAGGCACTCTACGGCGCACTGTTCGCCCTGACCTTGGCCGCCGTAACGTCGGTGGCGTATGCCGCGGGCGGCGGCGAGACCCCCCGGTCGATCACCTATCCGCCGACACCGAATGCGCCCGCGCAACAGACCGAGGCCGCGGCCCGATCGAAGACCGAAGGCTGTCTGACCTGCCACGAAGCGACCGATCAGATCTCGATGCACGAGAATCCGGGCGTGATCCTCGGCTGCACGGATTGCCATGGCGGCGACACCTCCGCGCGTAAACCTGCCGGCAGCAAGCCCGGAGACCCCGCCTACCGGGCCGCCCTGGACCAGTCGCATGTGCAGCCGCGCTATCCGCGCTACTGGCAGTATCCCAAGAGTGCCACACCGCCCCGCTCTTATACGATGCTCAACCAGGAGAGCCCGGAGTTCATCCGCTTCATCAACCCGAGCGATTACCGGGTGGCCCGTGAGGCCTGCGGTGCCTGTCACCTGCCCGAGATCCTGGCCGCGGAACGCAGCATGATGACGACCGGGCCTATGTTGTGGGGCGGGGCGGCGTACAACAACGGGATCCTGCCCTTCAAGCGCTACGTGCTCGGCGAATCGCACCAGCCCCTCAAAGGGGAGGACCGTGCCCGGGCCGAATCACGCGGCGACCCCCTGACGCTCGGCACCATCATGGAGGCCGCGACGGACGTGACCCCGGCCATGGCGGCGCGCGGAGTTCTGCCCAGGCTCGCGCCGCTGCCGATGTGGGAGGTGCTCCCGCCGGCGGATGTGTTCCGCATCTTCGAGCGCGGCGGTCGCAACATCGGGAACATTTTCCCGGAGACCGGCCTGCCCGATGCGCTCGGTCAATTGCAGCGCTTGGAAGAGCCGGGGCGGCCCGACACCCGCCAGTCGAACCGCGGGCCCGGGACCGGAGCGCGCATCGCGGTGCCGGTCATCAACCTCCACAAGACGCGCCTGAACGACCCCCTGGCCGGCCTCATGGGGACCAACGACCAGCCGGGCGATCATCGCGCCTCGGGCTGTGCGTCGTGCCATGTGATTTACAGCAACGATCGCGATCCGCGCCATTCCGGACCCTATGCGCGCCAAGGTCATGACGGCACCACGGTGACGGTGGACAAGACCATCCCCAAGGGCGAGAGCGGCCACCCCTTGAAACACGAGTTCACGCGTGCCATCCCGTCCAGCCAGTGCATGATCTGCCACATGCACCAGCCCAATATGTTCGTGAATAGCTATCTGGGCTACACGATGTGGGACTACGAGTCGGATGCGCCCCGCATGTGGCCCAAGGACCAGCTCTATGTGAGCAGTTGGGACGCGGGGCTGCTCTCCGGCGTCGATCCCAAGCAGATCATCGGACACCAGAAGGCCTTTGAGATCACCACGCGCAACCCCGAGGAGGCGGCCATGCGCGGCCTCTGGGGCGATGTCGATTTTCTCAAGACGGTGTGGGACAAAAACCCCACGATGAAGGACACCCAGTTCGCCGACTACCACGGCCATGGCTGGAATTTCCGCGCGGTCTACAAGCGCGATCGCCGCGGCCATCTCCTCGACAAGGACGGCAAGCGGGTCTCCGATCGGGACCCCGCGAAGTTTCGAAAGGCGGTGCACCTGTCCTCCGTGCACGTCGATGTCGGCATGCACTGCATGGACTGCCATTTCTCCCAGGACTCGCACGGCAATGGGCACCTCTATGGGGAGGTCGCCCAGGCCATCGAGATCGACTGCCAGGACTGTCACGGCACGCCCGATCAATACCCCAACCTGCGCACCAGCGGTCCCGCCGCGCCCCAGGGCGGGAACGATGTGAGCCTCATCCGCAACCAAGACGGGCGCCCGCGTTTCGAGTGGCGAGGGGGGAGCCTGTACCAGCGTTCGGCGCTCGATCCGTCCAAGGAATGGCGGCTCTCGCTCGTCAAGGACACGCTCGATCCGGTGCACCCCGATTACAACGCGAAGGCCGCCCGTGCCAAGACGGTTTCCAAGGGAACGTCCATGGACTGGGGTCCGGGCGTGAAACCCGCGGACCGCGCCCACAAGAACGAGGACATGACCTGTTTCAGCTGCCATAGCTCCTGGGCCACGAGCTGCGGCGGCTGTCACCTGCCGATCCAGGCCAACTGGAAGACCCGGCGCTTGCATTTCGACCACGAGGAAGCGCGCAACTACGCGACCTACAACCCGCAGGTCGCCCGCGACGATATGTACCAGCTCGGGAAGCACGGTCCGGTCAAGGGTGGCCGTATCGCCCCGGTGCGCTCCTCCTCGGCGCTCATCTTGTCCTCGCGCAACGTCAACCGCGAGCTTATCTACATCCAGCAGCCGCCGGTCTCGGCCAGCGGTTTCAGCTCCCAGGCCTTCGCGCCCCATTTCCCGCACACCGAGCGCAAGACCGAGACCAAGACCTGCACTGATTGTCATATCTCCCAGTCCAACGACAACAACGCCATCATGGCGCAGTTGCTCCTGCTCGGTACCAACTTCGTGAACTTCGTCGGCTACAACGCCTGGACCGGGACCGAGGACAGGATCGAGGCGGTGCGCGTGACCGAATGGGACGAGCCGCAGGCGGTGGTCGGGAGTTATCTCCACAAGTACGCCTACCCTGATTGGTATCGCAAGCACGAGGCGAAGGGCCGGGTGTTGCAGGAGGCCTATGACAAACGCACGGGCGGGCGGGTCGGTTGCCTGCAACTACGCGGCGAGTACCTGTACGTGGCCCAGGCCGACGAGGGCTTCGAGGCCTACGATGTCGCGAACATCGCCAACAAGGGTTTCTCGGAGCGTTTCATCACCGCGCCCTTCTCCCCGCTCGCGCACGACACCCAGATCGACACCGAGGACGCCACCTGCGTGGCGCTGCCGACCACCCAGCCCATCCATCCGGATCGGCGCAACCTACCGGGCTTCGAGATGAGCGGCGAGGAGATGAAGAAGCTCATGGAAGAAACCAACATGGAGCAACCTTTCCATCCGATTTACAACTACGCGCTCGTCACCGATTCCAAAGAGGGTTTGATCCTCTCCGACGTCAATACGCTCTCCGACCTAGAGCCGCGCAATAATGTCCTGGAGCGGGCGCTGACCTGGAATGAGAACGGGATACTGAACGGCGCACGGCACATCACCATCGGTGGCCACTACGCCTACATCGCAGCCGACGCGGGGCTGGTGATACTCGACCTCGACACCCCCTTGCAACCCAAGGTGGCGGCGACAGTGAAGCTCAGCGACGTACGGGCCTCCGCGCTACAGTTCCGCTACCTGTTCGTGCTCGACGGCACCGGGCTGCGCATCGTGGACGTGACCGATCCCAGGAAGCCGAGCTTGGTGGCGACGGCCCAAGTGCCGTTGCGGGACGCCCATCGGATCTATGTCGCCCGGACTTATGCGTACGTGGCTGCCGGCGGAGAAGGGCTCGCGATCATCGACGTGGAGCACCCCGAGGCGCCTAAGGTCTATGCGATGTATAACGCCGGCGGCGCGCTCGACGACGCACGCGATGTCGTGGTCGCGAGCACCAACGCGAGCCTCTTCGCCTATGTCGCCGATGGCAAGAATGGCCTCAAGGTCCTGCAGCTCACCTCGCCGGACAGCCAGCCGCGTTTCTACGGTTTCAGCCCCGAGCCCCATCCCGAGCTCATCGCCACGTATCCGACCTCGAGCCCCGCGCTGGCCCTGTCCAAGGGCCTGGACCGGGACCGCGCCGTAGACGAGACCGGCCACCAGATGGCCGTCTTCGGCCGCATCGGCTCGCGTCCGTTCAATCTCAAGGAGATGCAGGAGCTCTATCTCGATACCCAGGGCAAGCCCTGGTCCGTCACCGACGAGATCGAACGTGAACAGTTTCGGCGCGGCCCTGAAGACCGACTGCAGCAGGTGCGTGCCCCTTAGATCCTTGCACGCGCCAGCTTATTCCCTCCCTCTGGCAGGGGGTATGGACGAGGGCGAGGGTGGGGGTTAAGCGTCGCAGAGGTCTGAGAGACTCAACCCCCATCCTATCCTTCCCCCTTCCAGGGGGAAGGGATGTAAAAGAGCCTACAACAATTTCAAATATCTTTGGCTAGTTAGTTCTACTTTGTCACTCCGCCGATGGGTTTAATAGAGCTGCGTTGTGTTTTCGATAGGCGGAGTCACGCGCGCTCTGTCGTCGTTGGTGTCGTTCTGCGATGAGCTCGGCGACGGAGTCC
>Ga0136630_1000497_pt1 | contig 15197 bp, 12 predicted proteins | sample AntDrymUQ5682106_2_FD_105496 | JGI IMG/M metagenome (GOLD analysis project Ga0136630, IMG submission 105496) | Polar desert sand microbial communities from Dry Valleys, Antarctica - metaG UQ568 (21.06) | ecosystem: Environmental > Terrestrial > Soil > Desert | place: Antarctica: Dry Valley...
CTCGTCGCGCGGGAAGCGCTCACGCGCCCATGCGGTCAGCGGACCGAACAGCCCGGCGTAGGCGTCGAAGACGGCGTCGAGCTCGGCGACGTAGGCGGCCCCGTGCGGCGAGGCGAGGACGTCGGGGTCGCGGTAGTACCGGTAGCGGCCCCCCGGCTTGTCGTCGTAGGCCATGTAGCGCGTCGACTGCTCGAGGTAGGCGCCGAGCCGTCCCCACTCCAGCACCTTCGTCAGCACGTTGGACGCCTGCTCGACCGCGACGTGCGCGCCGCCGAGCTGGGCGACGGAGTCGTCGCCGTACTCCAGGAAGATCCGGTCGTACAGGCGGCCGGCCCGCGTGGCGGACTGGTCGGGCGGGGCCGCCGCCGCACCGTCGCCGAGGTCGGAGGCGAACTCGTCCAGCAGCAGCCTCCGCAGGCTCTTGCGGGACCGCGAGTAGCGCGCGAACAGCGCCCCCTTCACCACCTCGGGCAGGTTCGTCAGCGCGAACACCGGCTCGTCGACGTTGGTGACGCGGTGGGCGAGCACGGCCCGTTCGCCGGCGCTGAACTCCTCTGCGACGTACGGCTGCACTCGGCGATCGCTCCTTGACGGCTCGGGCGGGCAGTGTACGGACGCGCCCACCCTCACGGCGGCACGCGACATGGTGGCGGTCGCGTAGCGACCGCCATGGAATGCTGAAAGAATCGACCGCCATGGACCCGTCGCTGCGCGCACACGTCGACGCGGCGGACGCGTCCCTCATGCTCCACCAGCCGGGGCTGGCGGCCGCCGACGTGACCACGCTGCTGGAGACGATCGTGCAGTCGCTCGGCTTGAGCGACGTCGCGGTGTTCGTGACCGAGGCGATGAGCCGGGTCGACGACGACGACGGCGGCGGCGGCGACGAGACCGTCGCGGTCCGCCGGCCCGACGGGTTGACCGAAGGACTCCTGCGCTGCCGGCCGGTCGACGACGGCGCGCGGCACACGATCGGGGCGCTGGCCGCCCACGCCGGCCTTGCGCTCGCCGCCGCCGCCCGCATGACCGAACTCGAGCGCCGCGAGGCCGCGCTGCGGCGCATCGCCGAGCACCTCCAGGACTCCCTGCTGCCCGAGTTGCCGGCGCTGCCGAACACGAACATCGAGGTCCAGTACCGCGCCGCCGGGCTGGAGGCCCGCGTCGGCGGGGACTTCTACGACGCCTTCCCGCTGCCGAACGGGCGGGTGCTCATCGTCGTCGGCGACGTCATGGGCAAAGGCGTCGAGGCGGCGAGCCGGACGACCAGGATCACGCAGACGCTGCGGGCGCTCGCGCTCCAGGGCCGGCCCCTCGACGAGATGCTCGAGCGCTGCGACGAGCAGGTGACGTTCCAGGATCCCGAGATCATGGCGACCGTGTGGTGCGGGCTGTACGACCCCGAGGACGGGGAGCTGGAGTTCGCGTCGCTCGGCCACCCGCCGGCGCTGCTGCTGCGGGCCGACGGCGAACCGACGCGGCTCACGCTCGAGGGGCTGCCCCTCGGGATGCGCGACCTCGCCGTCGAGCCCCCCGAGGTGCGCGGCCGGCGCCTGGCGACCCGCGACCTGCTCGTCCTCTACACCGACGGCGTCGTCGAGGCGAGCGGCGACTACATCGCCGGCCAGGAGGCGCTGCTCGGCGCGATCGTCGCGCGCCGCCACGAGCCGCTGTCCCAGCTGGTCCAAGACGCCCTCGACGAGCTCCTCGCCGACGCCGGCCACAGCGACGACGCGGTCATGTTCCTGCTCCGCCGCCGCTGAGCCGGGCCCTCCCCCGCCCGCTGACGCCGGTCCGCCGCCGCCCTTGACCCGGTCCCCCCCGCCAACCTTCGAAGGGTAGGCGCGGGCTATGGCGCCTACCCTTCAAGGGTTCGCACGCGCCGGCCCCCCCTCGGCCGCCGCGGGCTCCCCGGCCAACGTGCGGAGGGTCACAGCAGGGACTCGAGGCCGACGGTCAGCCCCGGCAGCGACCCGACCCGCTTCACCGCGAGCAGCACGCCGGGCATGAACGACGAGCGGTCGATCGAGTCGTGGCGGATCGTCAGGGTCTGGCCTGGCCCACCGAAGACGACCTCCTGGGACGCGACCAGCCCCGGCAGGCGGACGCTGTGGACACAGACCCCCTCGATGACGTCGCCGCGGGCGGGGTGGCCGTCCGGGCCGGGCACCGGCGGGGTGGTGGCGCGCGCCGCGGCGATCATCCGGGCGGTCCGCAGCGCCGTACCGCTGGGCGCGTCGGCCTTGCGGTCGTGGTGGAGCTCGACGATCTCGGCGTGATCGAGGTGCGCGGCGGCCTGCGCCGCGAAGCGCATGAGGAGCACCGCACCGATCGCGAAGTTCGGGGCGACGAAGCAGTTGGCCGGCCCGGTCGCCGCGCGGAGATCGGCGAGGTCGTCGTCGCCGAGGCCGGTCGCGCCCACGACCGTGTGGACACCGCGTTCCAGCAGCCACGACGTGTTCGCCTTGACGCAGCCTGGGAGCGTGAACTCCACGGCCACGTCGGCGCCGGCGTCGAGGACGGCGTCGAGCCCGTCGCCGGACCGCACCTGCGCGACGAGCTCGCAGTCCGGATCGGCCGCGATGGCGGTGCACACGGCCGACCCCATGCGGCCGCCGGCGCCGATGACCGCGACCCGCAGCACGTCGTTCGGGGACCGGGCCACAGGACGCGCCTGACTAGGCCGCTTGGACGTACGGTTCGAACGCCTTCGGGTCGTCGTCGTCGAACGGACCGACTAGCGCGAGCGTGAAGGGCCCGCCGAGCAGCAGCTCGCCCATCTGGCGGACGTCGTCGGCGGTGACGGCCTCGATCGCGGCGATGGTCTCGTCGAGGCTGAGCAGCGGGGATCCTGTCGCCAGGGACTTGCCCAGCCGCGTCATGCGGCTGCCCGTGTCCTCCAGGGCGAGCACCATCGACCCGGCGAGGTGGCCCTTCGCCCGCTCCAGCTCGGCGTCGGTCAGCCCAGCCGTGCGCGCGCGGTCGACCTCGGCGCGGACGACGTCGAGCACCGCCGTGGTCTTGCGCGGCGCGGTGCCGGCGTAGATCGCGAAGGTGCCGGCGTCGGCGTGCATGCCCTGGTAGCTGTACACCGAGTAGACGAGACCGCGCTTCTCGCGCACCTCCTGGAAGAGCCGGCTCGCCATGCCGCCGCCCAGCGCCTGGTTGAGGACGCTGGCCGCGAACCGGCGGTCGTCGCCGCGCGGCAGGCCCTGCCCGCCGAGCACGAGGTGGGTCTGCTCGGTCGGCCGTGCGCGAACGGTCGCGCGGGGCCGCATCGCGCCGTGCGGCGCCGAGCGGCGGACCGTCGAGTCGGCGGAGCCCCCGAGCGGCGCCAGCGACTCCGCGACGAGGTCGACGACCCGGTCGTGCTCGACGTTGCCGGCCACGGCGACCGTCAGGTTGGCGGGGACGTAATGCCGGCGGTAGTAGCGGTGCACCTGGGTCCGGGTCATCGCGGTGATCGTCGCCTCGTCGCCGAGCACCTCGCGGCCCAAGGGGTGAACGCCGAAGTACGCCTCGCTGAACACGCTGTGGACGAGGTCGTCCGGCGTGTCGAGGTGCATCCGGATCTCCTCGAGCACGACGTCGCGCTCGCCGTCGACGTCGGCGGTCCGGATGAGCGCGGAGGTGATCATGTCGCCGAGCACGTCGATCGCGAGCGGGAGGTCGCGGTCGAGGCAGCGCGCGTAGAAGCAGGTGTACTCCTTCGACGTGAACGCGTTCATGTCCCCGCCGACGGCGTCGATCACCTCGGCGATCTCCAGGGCGCTGCGCCGTCTCGTGCCCTTGAACAGCAGGTGCTCGAGGAAGTGGCTGGCGCCGGCGACCGGGCCGCGTTCGTCACGCGACCCGATGCCGACCCAGTACCCCGCGGTCACCGACCGGACGTCCGGCATGGACTCGGTCACGACCCTGACGCCGGACGGCAGCGTCGTCAGGCGGACCCCGTCGGTGACGGGCACGCTCCGCGACGCCGCCGTGGACCGCGGCGCGGCCACTAGCCGCGCCGGCGGCGGCGGCGGCGGGTCTGTTCGTCTCCACCGGCGTCGTCGGACGCCGACGCGTCCGGAGAGGACGACACGGAACGCTCGCGCACCCGCTCGCGCACCGGTGGCGCGCCGCGGTCGCCGCGGTCCTGCGGCCGGGGGTCCCGGTCGCGGGCAGGCGCCGGGGCGTCCGTGCGCCCGGACGGTGCAGCGGCGGCCGCCCGGCCGCCCGACTCGCCCTGCGGCCCCTCGACCATGGCGAGGGAGAACTTGCGGCCGTCCTTGACCTCGACGACCTCGACCCACATCTTCTGCCCCACCGTGACCGCCTCGTCGGCGTGGCCGAGCCGCTGACCCTCGGGCTTCGGCAGCTTCGAGATGTGCAGCAGGCCGTCGCTGCCCGGCGTGAGCGAGATGAACGCGCCGAAGTCGGCGGTCTTCACCACGGTCCCGAAGTAGCGCTCGCCCTCCTTGGGCACGACCGGGTTCGCGATGGCGCGGATCCGGTCGAGCGCCATTTGCGCCTTCGCGGAGTCCGCCGAGTAGATGTGGACCACGCCGCGGCCGTCGACGTCGTCGATGTTGATGTCGGCGCCGGTCTCCTCGGTGATCTCGCGGATGATCTTGCCCTTCGGCCCGATCACCTCGCCGATCTTGTCGCCCGGGATGTACTCGACGAGCACGCGGGGCGCGTGCGGGTTCATCTCGGCCCGCGGCTCGGGGATGCAATCGATGATGACCTGCAGGATCTCGGTGCGGGCCTCGCGCGCCTGACCGAGCGCCTCGCCGAGGACGTCGGCCGGGATCCCCGACAGCTTCGTGTCGAGCTGCAGCGCGGTGACGAACTCCGACGTGCCGGCGACCTTGAAGTCCATGTCGCCGAACGCGTCCTCGGCGCCGAGGATGTCGGTGAGGGTCGTGTACCTGCCGTCCTCGGAAATCAGGCCCATGGCGATGCCCGCGACGGGCGCCGCGATCGGGACGCCGGCGTCCATGAGCGACAGCGTGGACGCGCAGACCGACGCCATCGACGTCGACCCGTTCGAGCTCACGACCTCGCTGACGAGCCGCAGCGCGTAGGCGAAGTCCTCCTTGGTGGGGATCACCGGCAGGAGCGCGCGCTCGGCCAGGGCGCCGTGCCCGATCTCGCGGCGCTTCGGGCCGCGCATGAACCCGGTCTCGCCCGTGGAGTACGGCGGGAAGTTGTAGTGATGGATGTAGCGCTTCTCGGTGTTCGGGTCGATCGTGTCGAGCCGCTGCGCGTCGCGCAGCATGCCGAGCGTCAGGATGTTCAGCGCCTGGGTCTCGCCCCGGGTGAACAGCCCCGAGCCGTGCGCCCGCGGGAGGAGGCCCACCTCTGCGGAGAGCTTGCGGAGGTCCTTCGGACCGCGCCCGTCGATGCGGACGCCCTCGTTGACGACCCGGCGGCGGATCAGGCGCTTCTCGAGCGCCTTGAACGCGTTGCGCGACTGCTTCTCGAGCTCCTCGTCGCTGATCTCGACGTCGCCCGCGTCGGCGAAGGCGGCGTCGACCGCGGCTTCCCGCAGGGCGGTGACCTTGTCGCTGCGGGTGGACTTGTCGATGGCGGCGTCGGACAGGACGGCGCCCAGGTCGGTGCCGACCGCCCGCTCGATGGCCGCGAAGACCGTGCTGTCGTAGGTCGGGAACAGCGGGTAGGTCCGCGTGGGCTGCTCACCTCTGGCGCGCAGGAACTCCAGCTGAAGGTCGCAGAGCTGCTTCAGATAGCCCTTGGCGTCCTGGAGCGCCTGACCGAGGACCTCCTCGGTCGGCTTCGTGGCCCCCATCTCGATCATGGCGACCGCGTTCTCGGTCGCCTCTGCCTCGACCATGAGGATGTCGACCTCGCCGGACTCCGGGTTCAGCCGGCCGGCGACGACGAGGTCGAACACCGCCTCCTCGGACAGGTACGGGAAGGTCGGGAAGACCCTCCAGGCGCCGTCGCGGTCCATCGCCATACGGACGCCGGCGACGGGACCGTCGAACGGGATGCCGGCGAGCATCGTCGCCATGGATGCGCCGTTGATCGCGAGCACGTCCGGCGTGTGGACCTGGTCGGCGGACAGCGTGGTGATGAGGATCTGGATCTCGTTGCGCAGCCCGTCGTCGAAGGTGGGGCGCATCGGCCGGTCGACGAGGCGGGCGGTGAGGATCGCGTTCTCGCTGGGGCGCCCCTCGCGCTTGAAGAACCCGCCGGGGATCTTGCCGGCGGCGTACATCTTCTCCTCGTAGTCGACGGTCAGCGGGAAGAAGTCGAGGTGCTCCTTCGGGGAGCGGCTGGCGGTCGACGTGACGAGCAGGATCGTCTCGCCGAGGTGGGCGACGACGGCGCCGCCGGCCTGGCCGGCGAGCTTCCCGCTCTCGAAGCGGATCTCGGCGTCGCCGATCTTGGCGGACGCCTCTGTGGTGCCGAGCGTGGCTCGGGATGCATCGGACATGCGGAGGAACTCCTCTCGCAGCGCGCACAGGCGCTGCCTGGGCGAGGGCCCCGAGGACGACCGGTCGGGGTGCCAGTTCCCAGTGGCCACGGCTGCGAAGGGTTCCGCAGCCGTCACCACTGACAACTGACGCTCCAGGTCTCCTCGGGGCGTTGGGTGGAACGGGTTGAAACGGCGACGCCGAACCCGGTCGCGGGCCCGGCGTCGGTCTAGCGGCGGAGTCCGAGTCGCTGGATCAGCGTGCGGTACCGCTCGATGTCGACCCTCGACAGGTAGGCGAGCAGACGCCGACGGCGTCCCACGAGCTGGAGGAGCCCCCGTCGAGAGTGGTGATCCTTCTTGTGGGTCTTCAGATGCTCCGTGAGGTGGTTGATCCGAGCGGTGAGGAGCGCGACCTGCACCTCGGGCGATCCGGTGTCGCCCTCGGCGGTCGCGTAGTCCTCGATCAACTGGTCCTTGTTCGGGACAACGGCCTTCGCCACGTACGCTCCTTGGATGTGCGGGCCCGCCGGGTGGACGCTGTCGCGTCGGGGACGTTGGGGGCGCCGGCTGGGCCGGCCGCCTTCTCATCCTCCGCGCCGACGCCCCGGGGGGCGCACGGCAGCACCCGGATCCGGGCACGGCATGGCGCCGTCACGTTGAGACGGCATGGTCCATACTGCCATGGCCGCCCGGCCCGGACAACCCGCCCCCGGACAACCCGCCCGGCCCGGCCAACCCGCCTTGGACAACCCGCCCCCAGCCGCCCGCCCGCCGGCGCCGGTTCGCCTTTCACCGCCGCCTCGCCGATCGGATCATGATGCCGTCGCCGCACCGCCGCCCCACCGCCGCCCCGGCTCTCGTCGGGATGGTGCTGCTGCTGTCGGCGTGCGTGACGGCCGAGGCCGTGCCCCCCATCCCGCCCGCACCGCCGCCGACGTCCGCGGCGCTGGGCATCGTCGACCGCCTCGCCGCCACCGGAGGCCTCGTGCCCGATTTGGTCGGGCTGGACTCCGGCGGCGCAGCCGACCGGTTGGGGGCGCTCGGCGCCACGGCGCAGGTGCTCGCCTTCGCCGAGACGTCCACGGTCACTGCCCAGTACCCCCAGGCCGGCGCGGCCCTGCCCGCCGACCGGCTGGTGACCCTGTGGGTGGGAGCGCCGCCGGCTCCTCCTCCCCCGCCCGCCCCGTCCGAGCCGCGGCAGACGGCCAGGTCCGCCGGCCGGACGGGGCCGGCCGCGCCGTCGCGGCCGGAAGGGCCGGCCGGGTTCACGGCCGCTCCGGGACCGGCGGATGCGCCCGACACCCGCTCGGCCGTCCCGGCGCCCGGGGCGTTCGCCTCGCCCGGGCCGTGGGTCGCCGCGGGAGGTGACCAGGCAACGGTGCCGGGTCCCCCGGAGAGCGGCACGGTGCACAACCGCGTGAACATCCGCACGGTCGCGCCCGCCCCCCCGGGGACGATCCTCCAGGGACCCGCGACGTGGTACGGCGAGGACTTCGCCGGGCGCGGCACCGCCTGCGGTGGCATCTTCGACCCCGACGAGCTCACCCTGGCCACCCGTGAGCTGCGGTGCGGCACCCGCGTCCGGGTGACCGGCCCAAGCGGCGCGACCGTCGAGGCCGTCGCCACGGACTGGGGCCCGGCGGAGTGGACCGGCCGGCGCTTCGACCTGTCCGCCGCCGCGTTTGCCGCGATCGCCCACCCGGGGGTCGGCGTCATGCCGGTGACGATCGAGACGCTGTAGAGGACGGGACGCCGGAGAGGTATGGCCTTCCGCCGGCCATCCCAACCGTTGAAGAGTCGGCGCAGCAGTCCGCGCCGACCCTTCGAAGGTCGGCGGTGAACCGCGCCGGGGCCCCGTGCGTGTGGGAGGTGGACACCCACCCGGTGCGGAAAGGCCTTCCATGAGCGTCGCGACGGCTCCCACCGCCGCCGGCACCCGGGCCGCACCCGGCGGCGGCGGCCGGCGGCTGACCTCGGTCGACGCCGTCCGCGGCCTCGCGGTCGCCGGGATGCTGGCGGTCAACAACGCCGGCGCCGCCGGGGGCGCGTACCCCCAGCTGGGGCACGCCGACTGGCACGGGTTCCGGCTCGCCGACCTCGTGTTCCCACTGTTCCTGTTCGTGGTCGGGACGTCGATGGCGCTCGGGCCCGGTCGGCGCCTGTCGCTGCCCCGAGTCCTGCGGCGCGCCGTCGTGCTGTTCGGGCTGGGGCTGGCGTTGAACGCGGTGCCGCTGTTCGACTGGTCGCAGCTGCGGATCATGGGCGTCTTGCAGCGCATCGCGCTCGCGTACCTCCTGGCGGCCGTGATCGTGCGGCTGGTGCCGCTGTGGGGACAGCTGGCCGTCGGCGCGGCTCTGCTGCTCGGGCACTGGGCCCTCTCGGTGCGCGTGTCCGTCCCCGGGCACGGCGCCGGGTCGCTCGAGCGGGCGGGCAGCGTCGCCGCCTGGGTCGACGAGTCCGTGCTCGGGCCGGCGCACGGGTACTTCGGCACGTTCCCCGACCCTGAGGGGCTGCTCGGCACGCTGACGGCCGCGGTCACTGTGCTCGCGGGCTACTGGGCCGGCCGCGCGCTCCGCGACGCCCCCGTCCGGCTGCGGACGGCGCTGCTGCTGGCGGCGGCGGGCGTCGCGGCCGCCGCGGTGGGAACCGCCTGGGCGCGGGCTCTCCCGCTCAACAAGCAGCTGTGGACGAGTTCGTACACGGTCTACACCGCGGGGCTGAGCCTCGTCGTGGTCGCCGCCGCCTATCTGCTCGTCGAGGTGGGCCGCGCCCGTCGGGCGGCGTGGCCGTTCGCCGTCCTCGGCCGCAACGCGATCGTCGTGTACCTCGGCGCCGAGCTCGTCCGCCACGTCCTGCGCGACACGCCCGTGGGCGACGGCTCGGCGCTCGACGCGACCAACGCCTGGTTCGCCGCCCGCGCCGGCGGCGACGTCGCCGGTGCGCTCGCGTTCATCGCGGTCATGATCGGAGGCTGGTGGCTCGTCGCCGCGGCCCTGCACTGGCGCAGCTGGTACGTCCGCATCTAGAACCATGACACCCCCGAGCCGGTTCGTGCCTTTCCGGGGTGGATTCTTCGGGATATCCGAAGAATCCACCCCGGAAGGCCGCAGGTGGTCTGACGTCCGCCGCGGCTGGGCCCACTGGCGGCACGGTCGGCGTGAGGGCCGCGTGCTCGCTTGCGGACGCTGCCACGCGGCGCTGCGCCGCGGCTACCGGTCGGGGGGCGGGTCGCTGCGGCGCTCGATCTCCAGGCGCTCCTTGCTGCGGACCAGGCGCAGCATCGTCACCAGCACCAGTCCGCCGACGACGTTGCCGACAACCGTGTAGGCGAACCAGGTCGCCCACGCCGCGTAGCCGAACGGCGCGGCTCCGGTGTGCAGCGCCGCGAAGATCAGCAGCGAGTCGAGCACGGAGTGGAACATCTGCAGGCCGGCGAGGAGGAACGCGCCCGCGACGGCCGCGAGGATCTTGCCGAGCATCGAGTCCGTCCCGTGCTGCATGCGGGTCATCAGCGTGATGGTGCTGCCGGCGAGAATGGCGAGGCTGAAGGTCTCGACCGACAGCGGCGCCTGGGCGAAGTGGCGGGCGGACTCGACGGCCTGGCCGTGGAGGTTCGGGAAGCCGCGCATCATCAGCCACGTGATGATCCACCCCCCGACGAGGTTCATCACGAGCGTCCCCGACCACAGCCGGGCCAGCTGGGACCACGTGGCCCGCTTCGCGGCGAGGGCGACGACCGGCAGCAGGAAGCCCTCGGTGAACAGCTCGCTGCGTCCGAGCAGGAGCGCCAGGAAGCCGATCGAGAATGCGAGCCCGGCGAGCAGCGGACTCCCGGTCGCCTCTTGGACGGCGAGCAGCGCCAGGACGCCCGTGCCGACCTCCATGCCGCCGAACGTCCCGGTGACCAGCACCTCCCGCCAGCGGCGGTGCAGCCGCTGGGCGCCCTCCTCCACCGTGCGGTCGAAGGCCTCCTCGAGCTGGTCCTCCAGCGGTCCGGGGGTCGTGCCGCTCTGCTCGGGCCCCGTCACGACCGTGGCGGGGTTTCGCCGGAGGCGTGCGCGCCCAACAGCCGCCGGGCCTCGGCGACGTCGGCGTGCATCTGCTCGACCAGGGCGTCGGCGCCGTCGAAGGTCAGCTCGTCCCGCAGCCGGTGGCGGAAGTCGACGGCGGCGCCCATCCCGTACAGGTCACCGCTCCAGTCGAGGAGGTACGCCTCGATCCGCAGGTCCTGCCCGCCGAAGGTCGGGTTCACGCCGACGTTGGTCGCGCAGGGCTGGAGCGTCCCGTCGGACAGGTGGAAGGCGCCCGCGTAGACGCCGCGCTCCGGGATCGCGACGCGCCGGCCGGTCTGCACGTTCGCGGTCGGAAACCCGAGGCCCACCCCCCGCCGGTCGCCCCGGACGACCACGCCGTCGACGAGGTGGGGCCGGCCGAGGAGCCGCGCCGCCCGTTCGACGTCGCCCCGTTCCACCGCTCCGCGGATCTCGGTGGAGGACACGACCGCGCCCTCGACCTCCAGCAGCGTGACGGCCTCGGTCGTGAACCCGCGCTGCGGGCCGAGTTCGTTGAGCACCGCGACGTCGCCGGCGGCGCGGTGCCCGAAGCGGAAGTTCGCCCCGACGATCACATGCTGCGCCCGGAGCCGGCCGGCGAGGACATGGTCGACGAACGCGTCGGGCGACAGGTGCCGCAGGTCGTCGTCGAACGGCATGACGACGACCAGGTCGACGTCGAGCGACGCCAGGGTCGCGGCCCGCCGGGCCAGCGTCATGAGCAGCTTCGGCTGGCTGCCGGGGTTGACCACCTCCATCGGGTGCCGGTCGAAGGTCACGACGACGCTGCGGACGCCGGTGCCCTGCGCATGGCGGACGGCACGCCGGATGATGGTCTGGTGACCCCGGTGGACGCCGTCGAAGAAGCCGACGCACACGACGCTGGACGCCGGGTCGACGTCGCCGAGGCCGGTGACGACCCGGCCGCGGTCAGCCATCGGACGGTCGCGCGCCGGCCGGCTCGAGGACGGCGAGCGGCCGTGCCTCGCCGTCCCGATCGGCCACCATCGCGAGCAGCGCACCGGACGCGTCGAGCACCGCGACCGGTCCGTCCAGGCCGGTGGCGGGCAACGGGCGGCCGTACCCGACGGTTGCGCGGCCGTCATCGTCGACGACGATCGCCGGGTAGTCCGCCACCGCGTCCGCGGGCGACAGCAGCGCCTCGTCCAGCCGGCCGGTTCTCGCCAGTTCGGCGACCTTGTCGAGGTCGACGGCGTCCTCGAGCGAGAAGCGGCCGGAGCCGAGCCGGCGCAACGCGCGCAGGTGCGCGCCGACGCCGAGGCGGGTGCCGACATCGGCGGCCAGCGTGCGGACGTAGGTGCCGGCGGAGCACGTCACCAGGAACGCGGCCTCGGCGCGCGGACCGGGTTCGAAGTCCTCGAGGACGATGTCGTGGACGGTGACGGTGCGGGCGGCCCGCTCGACCACTTCGCCGCGCAGCGCCTTGCGGTAGAGCCGTTCCCCGTCCACCTTGACGGCCGACACCATCGGGGGGACCTGCTCGATCACGCCGACGAAGGACTTCAGCGCCTCGCAGACCGCGGCCTCGTCCACCGCCGCCGCGTCCTTCTCGGCGAGGATCTCTCCGGCGGCGTCGAGTGTGCTCGTCTCGACGCCGAGCCGCATCCGCGCGTCGTACGTCTTCGTCGATGCCTGCAGGTACGGCACCAGGCGCGTCGCCCGGCCCAGGCAGACGACGAGGACCCCGGTGGCGTCCGGGTCGAGGGTCCCGGCATGCCCGACCTTGACCCGGTTGTGTCCGCGGGTCGTGCTGCCCTTCGGGGAGACGGCCCGCCGCACCGCCGCTACGACGTCGTGGGACGTCATCCCCGACGGCTTGTCGACGACGAGCACGCCCGCGAGATCAGCGATGGCCATCGTCGGGCTCCGGCTCCTGATGCTGCGCCGCAACGTGGTCGAGCAGGCGCTCGATGTGCCGCCCGTGTTCGGGGACGGGGTCGTGGGTGAAGTGTAGGGCAGGGGTGCGCCTGGTTCGCAGCCGGCTGCCCAACTCCCGGCGCAGCAGCGGCGCGGCGCTGGCCAGCCCGACCGCGGTCTCCTCCCTCGTCGCCTCGTCGTCGGGCAGCACCGTGTAGAAGACCTGCGCGCCGGCCAGGTCGGAGGTCGTCCGGACCTCCGTCAGGGTGACGAACCCGATCCGCGGGTCCTTCAGCGTCGGCAGCAGCTCGGCGAGGATCTCCTTGACGGACTCGTTGACCCGCCGCATCCGTGCAGTCACGGGACCTCCGGCACGACGACCTCGACGTGGATCGAGAGCAGGTCGACCCGCGGCTCCCGATAGACGATCTTCTCGACGCTCTGGGCGACCTGGCGAGCACCGGTCTCGGACCCGGCCGCGATGGCGACCCCGAGCTCGCACCGCTGCCACAGGTCCTGGTGACCGACCTCCGCGACGGACACGTTCAACTCCTTCCGCAGCCGCGCGATCAGCTGCTTCACCACCCCGCGCTTCCCCTTCAACGACCCCACAGCAGGGACGTGCAGGTCGAGCACCACCAAGACCGCAACCATCAGCCAGCCATCCAAAGTTCGAGCCACGAGGAGCGCGGCGTGGGAGGAACGCCCGGGCGGGTCACCGGCCGGCGTCGCCCCCGGTGGGAGCCGGAGGCGGGCCTGCTGTGCGGAGCGGGGCCAAAAGGCCGTTCCGCCCCCGGAGCACAGCAGGCCCGCCGCAGGCGGTCGTGGACGACGCCGGCCGAGGCCAGAGCCAGAGACGGAGGAAGTCAGACCCGCGCAACCTCCCGCTCCTCGAAGACCTCGAGCTCGTCCGCCACCTTGATGTCCTGGAACCTCTCCAGCCCCAAGCCGCACTCGAACCCGGTCGCGACCTCGACGACGTCGTCCTTGAAGCGGCGCAGCGACGCGATGCGGTCCTCGGCGACGACGACGCCGTCGCGGATCACACGGACCGCCGCGTGGCGGCGCAGGTCGCCGTCGGTGACGTAGCAGCCGAAGACGAAGCCGGCGCGCGGGACCCTGAAGACCTCCCGCACCTGAGCGCGGCCGGTGACGACCTCCTCGAACTGGGGGGCGAGCATGCCGTGGACGGCGAGCTCGATGTCCTCGGTCGCCTTGTAGATGATCGAGTACTGGCGCAGATCGACGCCGGTCTCGTCGATCGCCTGGCGGGCGTTGGCCTCCGGCCGGACGTTGAACGCGATGATAATCGCCTTCGACGCGTCGGCGAGGCTGACGTCGTTCTCGGTGACGGCGCCGACGCCCTTGTGCACGATGCTGATCTTCACCTCGGGCAGCTGGAGCTTGTTCATCGCGTCGGCGACGGCCTCGACGGAGCCGGCGACGTCGCCCTTGACGATGAGGTTGAGCGTCTGGAGCTGCCCGGCCTGGATGGCTTCGCCGAGCTGGTCGAGCGACAGCGTCTTGCGCTCGGCGAGCTCGATGCGCCGCTGCCGCCCCTGACGGTTCGCCGCGATGTCGCGGGCGGTGCGCTCGTCCTCGACGACGCGGAACTCGTCGCCGGCGGCGGGGACCTCGTTCCATCCGAGCACCTGCACCGGCATCGACGGGCCGGCCGCGTCGACTGGACGGCCCTCGTCGTCGAACATGGCGCGGACCTTGCAGTCGGCGATGCCCGCGACCAGGTTGTCGCCGACGTGGAGGGTGCCCGCCTGGACGAGCACGGTCGCGACCGCGCCGCGGCCGCGGTCCAGGTGCGCCTCGATGACGGCGCCACGCGCCTTGCGCTTCGCGTTGGCCTTCAGCTCGGCGACGTCGGCCTGGAGGAGGACCATCTCGAGCAGGCCCTCGAGGTTCTCCTTGGTCTTGGCGGAGACGTTGACCATCGTCGTCTGCCCGCCGAACTCCTCGGCGATCAGGTCGTACTCGGTGAGCTGGGTGCGGACCTTCGTCGGGTCGGCGCCCTCCTTGTCGATCTTGTTGACCGCGACGATGATCGGCACCTCGGCGGCCTTGATGTGGTTGATCGCCTCCACCGTCTGCGGCTTGACGCCGTCGTCGGCCGCGACCACGAGGATCGCGACGTCGGTGACGCTCGCACCGCGCGCGCGCATCTGCGTGAAGGCCTCGTGGCCCGGCGTGTCGATGAACGTGATCGCGCGACCGTCCTTGGTGACCTGGTACGCGCCGATGTGCTGGGTGATGCCGCCCGCCTCGCCGGAGACGACGTCGGCCTCGCGGATCGCGTCCAGCAGCAGCGTCTTGCCGTGGTCGACGTGCCCCATGACCGTCACGACCGGCGCCCTGTCGGTGAGGTCCTCCGGCAGCTCGGTCTCGTCGGCGCCAAACTCGAGGTCCTCCGGCGTGACGAACTGGACGTCGGCGTCGAGTTCGGCAGCGACGAGCTCGACGAGGTCCTCGGATATCGTCTGGGTCACCGTGATCATCTCGCCCATGCCGAACAGCGTCCGGACGATGTCGGTGGGGCTGACGCCGATGAGCTTCGCGAACTCGCCGACGGTGATGCCGGGGACGACCTCGACGGGGCCGCTGACCGTCGCCTTGACGGGACCGGAGCGGCTGCGGCCCGGCCGGGCATTGGCCTCGAACTGCTCCTGCAGCGTCGGGTCCTTGCGGCGCTTGTCCTTCTTGCCCTTCTTCGGCGGCCCGCCTGGACGTCCGGGCGCGCCGCCGGGGGCGCCGGGCCCGGGGGCGCCGGGGGCGCCTGGGCCGCCGGGGCGCGGTGCTGCGCCGGTGCCGCCCGGCCGCGGTCCACGGACGCC
>Ga0136630_1000502_pt1 | contig 15172 bp, 15 predicted proteins | sample AntDrymUQ5682106_2_FD_105496 | JGI IMG/M metagenome (GOLD analysis project Ga0136630, IMG submission 105496) | Polar desert sand microbial communities from Dry Valleys, Antarctica - metaG UQ568 (21.06) | ecosystem: Environmental > Terrestrial > Soil > Desert | place: Antarctica: Dry Valley...
CAGCGGGATCCACGGTTGCGTGCGGGCGCGGTCGCGCGCGCCCATGCCGGCCAGGATCAAGGTGACCGCGTAGCTGGCGATGCCCAGCGCGGCGTCGGGGGTGACCAGCTGCGCGTAGGCCTCGCCGGAGGCGTCCACGGTGTCGGCGTCCAGACCAGGAAGCGGCAGCTCGGGCAAGTGGCGGATCAGGCCCGTCTGGTACGCCGCCACGGTGCCCAGCGCCCCGATCGCGGTCAACGACAGGCCGGCGATTCGCCGCCGCCGGGTCAGATTCGGGTCGCTGCCGCGCCGCAGGTCGTCACTGACGTGTTCGGCGCGCTGGCTGCTGGGACGCCCGATCCCATCGGAGCGACCTCGGGCGTCAGACGCGAGCGGGCCCGAAGGTCGTCGGCGTGTTCCGGCCATGGGGTGCTGCCTTTCTCATTGCGGTGTTGGTGTCGAGGCCGTGTCCGTTGCGCTGGCGTCGGCTTCAGCGGCGGCGCGAGCGCGCGAGTGCCGCCAATGCCCCGATGGCGGCGGCGGTCGCCAGCTGCGGCTTGTGGGTGGTGGCCCACAGCTGCCGGCTTGTCGGCGACGCGGTGTCGGAGAAGATGCCGTAGGGGCCGTGGTCGCTGGTGTCGTCCAGTGGCGCGTCGAGGTTGTCGCGCCATCGCGTGAGGTCGACCTGCTCGTCCGTCTGCTGGGAGTCGATGCCTGTCCTGGCCAGGTAGCGGTCGAGCAGCCCGGGTGCCACCTTGTCCCCGAGCCGGGTCAGCACGCTTGGATAGCCGACGTCGAGCTCTCGCGGGCCGTGGTCAGCCGCCCAGACGATGGCGCGAGCGGCGACCTCGGGCTGGTAGATCGGCGGCACCGGCTGGGGGTGGCCTGGCATCCGCGTCCGCACCCAGCCGAACTGCGGCGTGTTGAGCGCCGGCAGGACGACGTGGCTCACCCAGACGCCGCTGCCTTCGTGCAACAGGTCGGTGCGCAGCGAGTCGAAGAAGCCCTCCACCGCGTGCTTGGACGCGCAGTAGGCGGCCTGCAGCGGGATGCCCCGGTAGGCCAGGGCCGATCCCACCAGCACGATGGCGCCGTGGTCGCGCGGTCGCATCCGCCGCAGGGCAGCGAGCGTGCCGTGCACCTGGCCGAGGTAGGTGACCTCGGTGACGCGGCGGTACTCGTCGGCGGTGACCTCGAACGCCGGTGCGAAGACCGAGACCATCGCGCTGTTCACCCAGACGTCGATGGGCCCGAGCTCGGCCTCGATGCGCGCGGCGGCAACCTCCACGGCCTCGGCATCGGCAACGTCGGTGGGTACCGCCAGCGCCGCTGGGCTACCGCGTTCCCGTGCGTCGTCAGCCGCGGCATCCAGGCCGGCGCGCCCGCGTGCCAGCAATCCGACTGCGGCCCCCCGACCGGCGAACTCGCGCACCACCGCGCGACCGACGCCGGCGCTGGCACCGGTCACGACGACAACAGTCACGAGCGCATCCTTCGAGTAGGCGGTGGCTCAGGCTGGGTGCTGCGGAGCCACTACCCCGTGTAGAGACCACCCACCCGCCCGCTCTGATGAACCGCGGCCACCGGAAGGATGGAGTCGAATTATGCGCCTGTGACCGCTCACGAGGGGCCAGGGGCGTTCCGGCGGCACAACATCCATGCGTTCCCGGGTGGCATGACGCCCGTTGACTGGCTTGAAATCCCATCAAAGGTCACCGACTGGCTGGAGGCGGCAGGCAGCCTCAAGGCGCGGACGCCCAATCTGTCCGAGCAGGTAGCAGCAGTGCACTGCTTCTTCGAGGAGATCCATCCCTTCCTCGACGGCAACGGTCGCGCCGGCCGCCTGGTGCTCAACCTGCTGCTCGTGCGTCTGGGCTATCCGCCTGCCATCATCTACAAGAACCAGCGAGAACCGTACCTACGCAGCCTCCGCCGGCAGACCGAGGCGAGTTCGGAGCCCTTGGAAAGTTCATCGCCCGGGCAGTGCTGGACAACCTCTACAAGTTCGTCGTCCCAGCTGTCGCGGGGCCCGCGCGGCTGGTGCCCTTAGCCGCGTTGGTCACCGACGACTTGAAACTCCAACGCGCTTCGCTCGGCAGCAGTACGCGGCAAGTTGCAGGCAACCAAGAGTGCTGACGGCCAATGGCGGAGCTGCCGAAACTGGGTGGACGAGTACGCGAGGAGCCGCTACCGCCGTGGGGCCGCGTAGCTCCCTTTGACCGCTACCGCCCCGCCGCAAAGGGCGGACCCGCCGCGGCGACGACGTCACCGCACCGTCAGCTTTTCGGGCCTCGGAAACCATGCCGCAGCCCGGTGGGCCCGAGAGGACGGGGTGGCGGCATGGTTGACCGCACCGATCCCTTACCGGCGATGACGCGCCTCACCCAGGCGCTGCTGCGCGTCGCCGAGGACGGCATCTACCTCGGCGTGGGGCTGCTGCTGGCCGTCGGCGGCGTCATCCTGCTGTTCCAGGCAGGGGTGACCTGGTCACCACCGTGGGCGAGGGCGTCGAGGAGGCGGTCAAGGCCACGCTCGACCTGCTGCTGCTGGTGTTCATCTTCGTCGAGCTGCTCGGCGCGGTCCGCACGACCATCCGCGAGCGCAAACTCGTGGCCGAGCCCTTTCTCATCATCGGCATCATCGCCTCGATCAAGGAGATCGTGGTGGTCTCCATCAGCGCCAAGGACAACTTCGGCACCGCGCTTCGGGCAGGTTGGAGGCGAAGATCCTCGATCAGCAGGGACAGAGCCTGGGTAGGCGAGGTTGCGGCAAGCAGGGAGATGCCCAAGGCCAGGTTCTCCGGAATCCCGTCGAGCACCACCCAGCGCGGCGATACCCGCGCCGCTGGCGAACGCCAGCGCGACGGCACGTTGCGTCTTTCGCCGGTGAGTAGCCTCGGCCTGATGGCTGCCGGAGGGAGTCTGCATGATGGCGACCGAGAAGCCCTGGACCTGGTTCACCCAACCGCAACCCGACCGCGAGTACGTGGCACTCGCAACGTACCTACCCGTCAGGAGATGGTGGGCAATGCCGAGGTTCGGCCGCTACACCCTCGCCAGCATCCGGCAGCTGTCGAGCAGCGAGGGCGTGCTCGGGTACTCCCTGCGAGCGGCGCCGCACCGTCGCAGCTTCTGGACGCTGACCGTCTGGAACGATGCCGCCTCCCTGTCACGGTACGTGCGCGCTCAACCCCACCGGGACGCCATGCGCTGGCTCAGAACGTCGGCCATGGGTGAGTTCCACAGCGCGCGTTGGACCATCGACGGCGCTGCCGTCCCTCCATCATGGGGCGTCGCGCTCGCCCGCCTCGAGACTTCCTAGGCGCCGACCCACGGCGACGCCGTACCGTGGGTGCGTGAAGCCGCTGGTTTGCGTCCGTCATCAACCGAGTGCACCGCTGGGCGTCATCCGAGACGTCCTCGATGCCGAGGGAGTGTCATGGCGCTACGTCGACCCGTGGCGCGGTGAGACGATCCCGGACGTCGGCGAGATCTCCGCGCTCATCGTCCTTGGCGGTGAGATGAACGCCGACGACGTCGAGGAGCACCCGTGGCTGGCGGACACGCGCAGCCTCATGCACGAGGCCGTCGATTGCGACGTGCCGGTGCTGGGCGTCTGCCTCGGTGCGCAACTGCTCGCCAGAGCGATGGGTGCCGCCGTGGTCCCTGCCTCGGTGCGCGAAATCGGTTTCCGCAAGATTGAGGTGCTGCCCCCCGGTTCACACGATCCCCTGCTCAAGGCATTCGCGCCGTCGGCGCTGGTGTTCCAGTTTCATGAAGACGCCTGCGAGTCGCCTCCTGGCGGGCAATTGCTCGCGACCAATGACGACAACCCGGTCCAGGCGTTTCGCGTCGGTACGCGCGGCTACGGCGTGCAGTTCCACTTCGAGGTGACGACCGACGAGATCGCCGCGTGGTGCGACGAGACGCGCCCCGACGTCCTGCGCGACGTGTGGGGCACCACCAAGCATGCGCTGCTGACGGAGGCGGTGTCGCATCTCGCGGCACAACAGGACGCCGGGCGTCGGCTTGCCGCGGCCTTCGTCGACCAGCTCAGATAGCCGACTCGGCCTGCCCTAGGAATCCCGCGATCCACTCGCTGACGGGTACTGCGTCGGTGTCATCGGAGAACGTGGCTCGAGCTGCGACCGCGAGCTCGTGGGGAATCCGGTCCAGGCGCGTCTCGAGCAACGCCCTCGCGTACTCGGTCGTGTATTCAGGGTGGCCCTGGATGCCCAGGAGCCGGTCGCCGATCTCGAGCATCGCGACGTCACAGTGCTGAGTCCTTGCCAGCACGGTCGCGTTCTGTGGCACCGCGACGACCTGATCCTGGTGGCTCATGACAAGCCGCAGCTGTTCCCGGCGCGGTTGCATCCACCGCCGGGTCCGCACGATGTCTGCGGCGTGAATCCCGACCCCCCAGCCGCGGTTCGAGCGGGCAGTCGCACCGCCCAGCGCGTGCGCAATCGCCTGGTGGCCAAAGCACACGCCCACCAGGCGCTGGCCGCCGGCGTTGACTCTCCGGATGAGATCGAGCAGCTCGCTGATCCAGCGTTCGTCGTCGAACACCGAGTACGACGAGCCGGTGATGAGCCAGGCGGGGTGTCGGGCGGGGTCGTCGGGCAATTCTCCGGCGACGACGTCGTACGGGACCAGTTCCAGGCGCGACGTTGCGTTCGCAAGCAGGCCGCGGAACATGTCCGAGTAGTCCCCACCGATGTCGCGCAGCTGCTCGCCGACGTGGTCGCACTCCAGGAGCCCGACCTGGACAGGTGCTGCGGCGCCGGTCACGTGTCCGCGATGAAGACGGTCTTGTACTCGCTGTAGTGGTCAAGGGCGACCATGCCCTGTTCCCGACCGATGCCGCTCTGCTTCATGCCGCCGAACGGCGCCTCGATGTGGACGCTGTTGCTCGAGTTCACCGACAACATCCCGGTCTCGACAGCGCGGGCGACGCGCAGCGCGCGGCCGACGTCACGAGTCCACAACGACCCCGACAACCCGTAGATGCTGTCGTTGGCCAGCGCGACGGCCTCGTCCTCGCTGTCGAACGGCTGGATCCCGACGACCGGTCCGAAGACCTCCTCGCGCACCAACCGCATGTCGGACCGCACGTCGGTGAAGACGGCCGGGGTCAGGTAGTTGCCGTCGCCAAGGTCACCGTTCGGACGCTGGCCACCCGTGACGAGGGTCGCGCCCTCTTCCTTGCCGAGATCGACGTACCCCTCCACCGTCTCGCGCCGGCCGGGGCTGATCAGCGGACCGAACTCGGTCGCCTCGTCGTCGGTCCGTCCAAGCCGCAACTGCTCGGCGCGCTGCGCGAATCTGCGCACGAACTCGTCGTGAATCGACCGCTCGACGAGGACGCGGCTGCGCGCGCAACAGTCCTGTCCCGCGTTGTCGTACACGGCGGACACCGACGACTCGACGCAGGTGTCCAGGTCCGCGTCTGCGAAGACGATGCTGGCGGACTTGCCGCCCAGCTCCAGCGAGACCCGCGTGATGTCCTCGGCGGCGGCCTGCATCACGCGCGTGCCGACCCCGGTGGAACCGGTGAAGGAGATCTTGCGTACCAGAGGGTGGCGTACCAGTGAATGGCCCGCGGTCGAGCCGCTGCCGGGGATGACGTTGAGCACGCCCTCCGGGAGACCCGCTTCGATGGCGAGATCGGCCATGGCGAGGGCAGTCAGCGGTGTCAGTTCCGCCGGCTTGACGACGACCGAGTTGCCCATCGCGAGCGCCGGCGCGACCTTCCACGACAGGATCAGCATCGGGAAGTTCCACGGCACGATCGCGCCGCAGACGCCCAGCGGCTCGCGAAACGTCATGACGGTGCCGTCAGCCGCTCCGGGGATGGTCTGGCCGTGGACCTTGTCGACGGCACCGGCGTAGAAGGCGAAGGTGGTGGCGACGCTGCCGATCTCGCTGCGTGCGGCGGCTATCGGCTTGCCCGCGTTGCGCGACTCGAGCTGCGCGAGTCGCTCCTGGTTCGTGCGGATCAGTGCCGCGACGTTGCCGAGGACCTCCCCCCGCCGCCGCGCACTGGCGCGGCGCCACTCACCCGCGGCGAACCGTTCGTACGCGGCACGGACAGCGCGGTTGACGTCATCCGTGGTGGCGCGGGCGACGCGGGCGATAACGGTGTTGGTGGACGGGTCGTGAATCTCTCTCACCGCGCCGTCGGACGCCTCGTACCGCTCCCCCGCGATCGACAGCCCTTCGAACGGAACGTCCTGCTTGGTGTCCGTCACGCCGTTACCCCGGCGTGACGTAGGCGGCCGTGAGTCCGCCATCGACGGTGAAGGTCGCGCCGTTGACGTACGACGACTCGTCGGAGGCCAGGAACAGCGCGGCCTGCGCCATCTCCGCGGCCTCCCCGAAGCGGCCCATCGGCAGATGCACCAGCCGACGGGTGCGCTTCTCATCCGTGTCCAGGAATTTCATGAGCAGCTCGGTGTGCAGCGGCCCCGGGCACAGGGCGTTGACGCGGATGTTCTCGCGAGCGTGCAGCACCGCGAGTTCGCGCGTCATCGACAGCACCGCGCCCTTGCTGGCGGTGTAGGCCAGCTGGGGTGTGGCGGCGCCCATGAGCGCGACGAACGACGCGGTGTTGATGATCGAGCCGCCGCCGGCCCGTCGCAGTGCGGGAATGCCGTACTTGCAGCCGAAGAAGACGCCTTTGACGTTCACGGCCATCGTCAGGTCCCAGATGGCCTCGTCGGTCTCCACCGCGCCGCTGTCGTCGCCATGCATGATCCCCGCGTTGTTGAACAGCACGTCGAGACGGCCGAAGTGCTCCTCGGCGGCGGCGACCATCTGCTCGCAGGCCGCGGCTTTGGACACGTCGGCCTCGACCGCGACCGCCTGGCCACCCGACTCGCTGATCTCCTTGGCGATCGCAGCCGCACCGGCAGCGTCGAGGTCGACCGCGGCGACCCGTGCGCCCTCGGCGGCGAACCGCAGCGCGCTCTTACGCCCGATTCCACTGGCGGCGCCCGTTATGAGCGCGACCCTGTCCTGCAATCGCATTGCTGTTCCTCAGATCCGTTCGAAGTAGCGGCGGCGTTCCCAGTCGGTGACGGCCTTGTCGAAGGCCTCCTGCTCGACGCGGAAGAAGTGGCTGTAGTGCGTCTGCACATCGGCGCCCAGCGCTTCGGTCACGAACGAGCTCGACTCGAACTTGTCTGTTGCGTCTCTGAGAGTACGGGGGACGTGCTCAAGGTCGCTCGCCGTGTAGACGTCTCCCTCGAAGGCGTCGGGGGCCTCCATCTGCTGCCCGATGCCGTCGAGGCCCGAGGCAAGCAGCCCCGCGAACGCGAGGTACGGGTTGCAGTCGGCGCCAGGGATGCGGCACTCGATGCGCAGCGACGGGCCGCTGCCGACGACGCGGAACCCGGCCGTGCGGTTGTCGCGGCTCCACGCGAGCTGCGTGGGCGCCCACGACCCGCTCTGGTAGCGCTTGTAGGAGTTGATCGTGGGGGCGTAGAGGGCCATCACCTCCGGGACGTGCGACATCATCCCGGCAAGGAACGCACCAAATGTCTTCGACGCTGAGACCGTCCCGTACTCCTCGTCGCCGACAAAGGCATTGGTGTCGCTGTCCCACAGGCTGATGTGAACGTGACAGCTGGAGCCGGCCTCGGACTCGTCGGGCTTGGCCATGAACGTGATCGCCAGGCCGCTCTGCTCGGCGAGGTCCTTTGCGCACTGTTTGTAGATGACGTGACGGTCGGCCATGGTCATCACGTCGGTGTAGCGGACGTTGAGCTCGTGCTGGCCTCGGCCCCACTCGCCCTTGCTCGTCTCGACCGGGATTCCGGAGTCGCGCAGGTGTCGCCGCAGCGCACCGTTGATGTGCTCCTCGCGGGTTCCCTGCAGCAGATGGTAGTCCTCGATGTACCACCCCTGCGGCTGCAGACCCGCGTAGCCCTTCGCGTTGGCCTGCGCGTAGGAGTCCTCGTACAGGAAGTACTCGAGCTCCGAACCGGCCATGGCCGTGAAGCCGAGGTCGGCCGCGCGCTCGACCTGGCGGGCGAGGATCGATCGGGGCGCGACCGCCACGGGACCGTGGTTTCGTTGATCCGCGACGTCGCACAGCACCAGCGCGGAGCGGTCGAGCCAGCTGGCGACGCGCAGCGTGCTCATGTCGGGGACCAGGTGGAAGTCGCCGTAGCCCAGCTCCCAGTTGGCGTACGCATAGCCGGGAACCGGCTCCATCTCCATGTCGACGGTCAGCAGGTAGTCGCAGCCATGGGTTCCCTCCTCGACGGCCTCCTCAAGGAAGAACTCCGCGTCGAACCGCTTGCCCATCTGACGGCCGTAGTGGTCGGTGAACGCCACCACGACCGTGTCGATGGACCCGTCGGCGACCCGTTGACCGAGGTCCTCGTGGGTGAGCATCCCGCGTGGTGGTGCCACGGGCGTCTCCTGTTCAGTCGTGCCGGATCAGCTGAGCTCGCGGCGTTCGGCCTCGGAGACCAGGGCCATCTCCTCCTCCGGCGCAAGCGACACCAGGCGGTGGCGGCTGTAGAAGAAGTAGTAGACGTACATCAGCGCCACGAAGATCGCCGTTCCGACGACCCCCGCGCGGTAGTCGGCGATCGCGAAGGTGGCCAGCAGCGAGATCACCGAGAGAACCGTCCCGACCCATGCGCCCGCAACCCCCAGTGGGCTCTTGTACGGCCGTGCCAGGTCCGGACGGTTCTTCTTCAACGCGATGTAGCTGACCATCACGAGCGCGTAGGAGATGACCGCGCCGAACACCGCCATGTTGAGCAGCGCCGCCCCAACGGGGCTGTCGCCACCACCGACGACCTCAAGCAGCAGCGCGATCAGGTACCCCACGACCGCGCCGAGCAGCAGGGCTCGGTGCGGCGTGTGACGCTTGCTCGTCACCGAGATCCACCGGGGGATGTAGCCCGCACGCGACTGCGCGAACAACACGCGCCCATAGGCGTAGATGATCGAGTGGAAGCTCGCGATCAAGCCGGTCAGGGCGATGAGAGTCAGGATCGTGCTGCCCTGACCGGCGCCGAAGACGGCACGGAAGCCTTCCTCCAGCGGCGCGTCGGACTCACCGATCGCCGCCGCGCCGCCGCCGACACCGCTGTTGAGCACGAGCGTCAGCACCGAGAGGACGAGCAGCGTGATGATGCCGACGATGAGCGCCTTGGGCATGTCGTTGACGACGTCGCGGGACTCTTCGGCCGCCAGCGGGAGCTGCTCGATCGCCAGGTAGAACCAGATGGCGAACGGGAGCGCCGCGAAGACGCCGTACCACCCCTCGGGCAGGAAGCTGCCGTCCCCGACGTTGAACAGCAGATCGCCGCTCCACGCCCCGGACACGATCGCGCCGACGTAGAAGATGACCAGAATCGCCATCGAAGCCAGCGTGACCGCCAGGGCGACCTTGAACGTCAGCTCGGTTCCCCACAGGTTGATGCCGACGAAGAGCGCATAGAACAGCAGCCACCACACCGGATTGGGGATTCCCGGGATGAGCGTGTCGGCATAGCCGGAGATGCCGACGACGATCACGGCAGGCGTGATGACGTACTCGACCATGTCGGTGACGCCGTTGAGGAACGCCAGCCGCGGGCCGAAGGCGTTGCGCGTGAACGAGTAGAACCCACCGGCGTGTGGCAGCGCCGTCGACATCTCCGCGATGCACAGCACCATGCAGACGTACATGATCGCGATGAAGAAGGTCGCGACCAGCAGGCCGCCAAAGCCGCCGGCGGTCAGCCCGAACTGCCAGCCGAAGAAGTCGCCTGAGATGACCGCACCGACACCGAGCGCCCACAGCAGAACCCAGCCGGCGCTCCTGTGGAGCTGGCGCTGGTCGAGGTAGCGGTCGTCAACGTCGGTGTACGTGACGTTGGGGCGCTTGCGCCGTTGCTGTGGCGGCGGCTCGGCACCCGTACGGCGCCGTTGGACGTCCATGACCTCTCCCACCTTTGCTCAGTCGGGTCGTCAGGTCGGCAGACGTCGGCAATGGCGGCCGCCTGTGAACCCGCGTCCGGACGGAACTTTACGGAATCAGCCACGAAAGGAAAGGAATTTCTTGCGCACATGTCGTCTGGGCTCTGCTCGGCCGCTACGACCGTCCTGCCCGTTCACCACGCTGGGTCAGCCGGATACGGGCAGCCACGGTTGCAGTCGCGTCGTGGTGCTGCGGCGCGGCTCACGCGCTCCCCTCGGCAGGAGCGTCTACTTTGCCGGCTGGGAAGACCGCGATCATCGAGAGGCCTCAGGCCATTCCAGCGGAAGCTCGACCGACCCCACCCGGAAGCCCATGCCCAACAACCCGGCCAGAGAGGGGCCGGTAACGGCGGCGTACGATCTCGCGGAACGCCACAGCACGCATCGACTCAGCCACTGGTCACGCCATCAGCCGCCGGTGGATGCCCGGTTATCGGTCGCGAACCCGCTCCCGATTCGTTATGCGTCAGCCTCTGCGGCGCCGCTCAACGGTTACTCCAGCACAACCTCGAAGCCCAACTGTCGCAACTTACCGTTCGTTTGCGCGCCGCCGTGGAAAGACGTGAACGGTAGCGGCCCTTCGTCCGGAAACTCGATGCCATGGGCGACGCCGAGGATCGCCTTGGGGTCGTATCGGCGACCCTGATGGACCAGGGCGTAGCGGGTCCGCTTGCCGTAGCCGTGCTGTTCGAGGAACCCGTCCTGACCGAGACGGTCGTACTCGGTCAGAGCCGTGAGCACGGCGTCCCTGCTCGTCATCCGGCCCACTGTCACGACCACTCTCCCTTCCACTGCATCCGGACTATTCCGCCGTCAACATCACGGATGCCGCTGCGGCCCAGGTACAGCTGCGCTCGGCATTATCCGGGTGCCGGCAGACACCACAGTTACGGTCGCGCCAATGGCCGCGGGCGGCCGCGTACCGCTAGCGCTAGCACGTCGCCATTCTCGACCCCACCAGCGGCGACAGCCCGGTCTGGCCAAGCCCGTCAAAGGTGCTGTCCTGCTTGCCCGACCCGTAGGTCGCCACCCGGGTGGCGTCCGGGTCGATGGTGACCGTCGGTCCGGTCCAGCTCGGCGCCGTCGCAAAACCGCGACTGCGTCGCCACCGACGGCACTGCCGCACCCCGCGCAACACGGCGGTCGCCGCCGTCGGCCAACAACCCCTGGTCGGAAAGGAAGTCCCCGCCCGCCAGTTGGGTCCCCACCAACGCCCGGTAACACTCACCGACCACATTCAGCCGGTCCAATAGCGGCCCCCACAACGCCACCCGCGCCACCGGCGTGAGATCGTCCTCGCTGGCCCCAGTAGAGTCGGAACTTCCGGCGGGCCTGTCAAGTGGAATTGGAGGTTGGCACGAACTTCCAAGCGAACGCCTCGGGCGCTAGGAGCGTGCCGTCGATTCCCCCACCGTGGTTGGAGCGTCAGCACAACGCTCCAACGGACGGCCACGATGGCTTGGAGACTCCTGACCGACCACAGAAGGTGAGGGCAGGCCTTGGACTCGGGCTGGTTTGGAAGGTGCGCCGGGAGGGATTCGAACCCCCGACCTTCTGATCCGTAGTCAGATGCTCTATCCCCTGAGCTACCGGCGCGGGCGCACGTCGCGAGAGGCCGTGCGGACGACCGACTGTATCTCGGGCACGGCCGGCCGCGCGAGTCGTCCCGGCCGGCCGTCCCCGGCCGTCCTAGTAGGTGTCGCGGTCCCGGACGACCTCGCGCTCGCGGGGGCGGTCGTCAACGACGGTGGTGCGACGTCGGGGACCGAAGATGGTCAGCGTGAGGATCAGGCCGACGACTCCGGCCACCATCAGGATGATCCCGACGACGGGGAGGTCGATCCCGAAGATCTCCTCAGTCGCGACCGCGAAGGTGAGGATCGCGCCGAGCACGATCAGGACGATGCTCGTGCCGATACCCATGGAATGGCCTCCTGGCACCTCTGGCCGCCGGCACACTACCGACAGCAGGCTGCTGGTGACTATAGGGTTTCCGGGGGTCAACCTGCGGAAACGCCCGACCGCTTGACCAGTTGGGCGGCGTGAGCGGGACGGTAGCGTGGCTGGTCACGGCTCGACGACTCCCCGGATTCATGGCCACCTCTGTCACCACGCCTTCATCCACTGCCGACCGGCTGCAGCGCGCCGGTCGGCGGCAGCCGCTTGCCCCCATTTGGTTCGGGGTGGCGCTGTACTCGACCGGACCGGTGTTCGTGCAGGCCTCGTCGCTGTCGGGCCCGGTGTTCAGCTTCTGGCGCCTGTGGCTCGGCGTGCCGGTGCTCGGCGTCGCCACGCTGGTGCTGCTGCGCAAGGGTGGCCGGCTGCCGGCCCGCCGAGCGCTGCGCTGGCCGCTGTACTCGGGCCTGGCCTTCGGGATTCATCAGCTGATGTTCATGACGGCGCTGAAGGCCACCTCGGTCACCGACGTGTCGTTGATGAACACCTTGGCACCGATCATCGTCGCCATCGTGGCGGTCCCGCTGTTCGGTGAGCGGCCGAGCCGCACGTTCCGCCTGTGGACGCTGCTGGCGATGGCCGGCGCCGCGGTCGTGGTGCTCGGCGCGTCCAGCGGCCCGGAAGGCCACCCGCTGGGGATGGTGCTGGCGCTGGGCAACGTGGTCGCCTTCGCCGCGTTCTTCCTGGTCAGCAAGCTCAGTCGTGTCGACATCGACGTGCTGCCGTTCCTGCTCGGCACGATGCTGGTGGCGGCGCTGACGGTCAGCGCCTTCGTGTGGGTCACCCGCCAGCCGCTGGGGGCCATCAGCGGCCGGGACCTGCTGTACACGCTGGCTGTCGCCGCCGGACCCGGTGCGGTCGGGCACTTCGCCACGACGTGGCCGCTGCGCTGGGTCGCTGCCAACGTTCCGCCCGTGATCCGGCTGGCGCAGCCGGTGCTGTCCGGTGTGCTGGCGTTCCTGATCCTCGGCGAGGCAATCACCAGCGCGCATCTCCTCGGCGGCTCGCTGACCCTCGCTGGCGTCTGCGGCGCGCTGCTGAGCCCGGTGGCGCGCGACTCTGTCGAGGCCGAGACCCCGACCGCGGCCGGCGCAGCCGCCGACTCTTGACCGCTTCCCCAGTGGGTGCCGCGACGTTGTCGCGCCTACAGTGACAAAGTCGCGGAACCCCGGTCGGTGGTGACCGGGTAGAACCACCGCCAGGACACCAAGGAGCCGCCGATGTGCCGCAGCATCAAGATCCTGCGCGAGCCCTACACCCCAGAAGCCTCCGAGACCGAGATGCGCGCGGCCGCCTTGCAGTACGTGCGCAAGGTGTCCGGCTACCGCGAGCCGTCCCGCGCTAACGCGCAGGCCTTCGACCGGGCGGTCGAGGAGATCACCGTGGCCACCGAGCAGCTGCTCGGCGAGCTGGTCGTCGGCGGTCGACGCCCAGCCTGACCCGGCCCTCGCGGGCGCGGCGCGGCCGTATGCTGACGTTGCCGTGGCGCCGGGTCGCGGCACCCTCCGCAGGCGACCAGGAGGCCCAGCATTTCCAGGCCGGCGGGCTTGCAGCGGACCGCCGCCGTCGCGCTGACGGTGGCGATCCTCGGGCTGCTCGCCGTCGCGGGGCTGGCCAGCCGGGCGTTGCCGCGAGGTCGGCAGGCCAGTCTGGGCGGATCCGCTCTGGGCGGGTTTGGCATCGACCTCTCCCAGGGTCTCGAATGGACCGTTGGAGCGCTGTTCGCCGTCGCGGTCGCGGTGCTGGTGTGGGCGTTGTGGCCCAACGGCGACGAACCACCACGGCCTCCGCGGCGCCGGCCGGCCTGGCAGGCCTACCTGCTACTTGCCGCCGTTCTCGTCGGGCTGACGCTGCTGCAACCGACCGGCCTGCTCGATCCGGCGTCGCCGGAGCCCGAGTCGGGCGACACGGCCGAGGAGTCGTCCGATCCCGTGGCGCCCGCCTCGGCCGCCTCGCGGTGGGGGCCGCTGCTGTTGACCGTGGCACTGGGCTTCGCCCTGCTGGCACTCGCCTCCCAGCGTCAGCGCCCGACCGCCGAGCCGGATGTGCTCCACATCGTTGACGACGCCGAGCCCAAAGCGCCGGACACGGCCGAGCCGTCGACGCCCGAACCCGCAGCGTTGGGAGGCGACCCCCGCAGCAGGGTGCTGCGCGCCTACGCGCGGATGGAAGCCGAGCTCGACGCAGCGGGATGGCCTCGCCGGCGCACCGAAGCACCAGGCGAGTACCGCGCCCGCGTGGGTCGCGTCGCGCCTTGGACCGCCCCCGCCGTCGGGCGCCTGACCGCGGCCTACGAGGTCGCTCGGTTCGCCGACCGCCCGGTCGACGAGGCGCGCGCGGCCTCGGCCGAAGCCGCCCTGGACCAGCTGCTCGCAACGGTGCGGCAGGTTGCGCGGTGAACCGGGTTGCGGGCGCCGCGGTGCCGGTGCGGCGGGCCGGGCCGTGAGCCGCGTCGTCGTCGCCGCCATCCTCAGCGCCGTCGTCGCGGCGGCCGCCTTGTTGCTGCTGCAAGGGTCAGCGGCGCTGGTGGCCTTCGAGCTGCTGCTGCTGGCCGTGGTGGTGTTGGGGCTGCGGTTGTCGGCGCCACGGACGCAGGACAGCGACCTGTCCATCCCCGTCTTGTGGCGGCGCGGCCGACCACCTGCCGCGCCGGGTCGGGTTCCTCCGTCACTGCAGCGGCTGCAACGACTGGTCAGCTTCTCGCTGTCGACTGCGTTCGACGCCGAGTACCGCCTGCGCCCGAGGCTGCGCGCGGTCGCCGACGAACGCCTCGCGGCCGCCGCCGGCACCACCCTCGCCCAACCCGCGGCGGCCCGTCCAGCGGTCGGCGACGTCGCCTGGGAGGTGCTGCGCCGCGACCGGACGATGCCGACCCATGACAAGGCCCCGGGGATGGATCCAGCGGTGCTACGGGACACCCTCGCGGCGCTGGAACGACTGGATCCCGGACGACCGGCTGGCCCGCGATGAGCGCCCAGGGCGACCAGCACGAGCTGACCCCGGCGGCCGCCACCAACCTCGGCCACCGCATTCTCGACGAGGTCGAACGCGCCGTGGTCGGCAAGCGCGCGGTGCTGGAGCTTGTCCTGGCGGCGTTGCTGGCCGACGGCCACGTCCTCGTCGAGGACAAGCCAGGGCTGGCCAAGACCCTGATCGGGCGAGCTTTCGCGCAGGTCACCAGCATGCGGTTCTCGCGCATCCAGTTCACCCCTGACCTCACCCCGATGGACGTCACGGGCTCGTCGGTGTACGACCAG
>Ga0136630_1000503_pt1 | contig 15124 bp, 14 predicted proteins | sample AntDrymUQ5682106_2_FD_105496 | JGI IMG/M metagenome (GOLD analysis project Ga0136630, IMG submission 105496) | Polar desert sand microbial communities from Dry Valleys, Antarctica - metaG UQ568 (21.06) | ecosystem: Environmental > Terrestrial > Soil > Desert | place: Antarctica: Dry Valley...
ATGCTGCCATCGGCAGCGACCACCCGGTCGACCGCCAGCCGGTTGGCGACCACGACCAGGTCGGCCTTGGTGTCGGAGGTGCTCATGGTCGGTCGGACTCCGCCATCGTCGGTCGATGCTCCTTCGCGCCACCCGAGACCCCGATGCCCCGGAACGACGGTCCCGGGGCGCTGTGCCCTGTGACCCTAACCGTGATCGCAGCGTCGCGCCGGGGTCGGGCGGGTCAGAAGCAGGCGCGGATGCGATCCATCACCCGCATGATGTCGACCGTCTCGTCCAACGGCAGCAAACCAGATTCGGTCAACCCTTCGCGCAGGCACCGGTGGACCTCCTGGGCCTCGTGCACGTAGCCGCGACCGCTGATCGGCTCGGAGAAGGTGCGCACCTGATCGGCGTCCACGTAACTGAACGACTCGCAGTGGTGAAAGCGCGTCGGGAGCTCGATTCGACCGGTGTCGCCGGCGATGGAGGCACCCGCCGGGGAGCACGCGGTTTGCGTCCATGACAGCGAGGCGACCGCACCCGAGGCGTAGGTCAGCGTGGCCCCACCGTTGATGTCGGCCCCTGCCTGCGACACGACGGCAGCGGCGGACACGTCGAGCGGCGGACCCAGCACGAGGTGCGCCAACGTCAACGGGTAGATGCCGACGTCGAGCAGGGCCGACGCACCGAGCGCGGGATCCCAGAGCCGGCTGGTGGGGTCGTACGGTGCCATGAAACCGAGGTCTGCCCGGACCTGGCGGAGGTGTCCGCAGTGGCCCTCCTGCGCCATGGTGACGGCCTTGCGAATGGCCGGGATGGTGCGCATCCACATCGCCTCGGCGAAGAACAGACCGCGAGCCCGGGCCTCGCCCACCAGCTCGGCGCTGGTGTCGGCGTCCAGGGTCAGCGCCTTCTCGCACAGCACCGACTTGCCCGCCTCGAAACACGTCATGACGTCCTCGGCGTGCCGCGAGTGTGGGGTCGCCACGTACACCACGTCCAGCTCGGCGTCCGCAGCCAGCTGCTCGTACGACCCGTAGGCCCGGCGTACACCGTTCTGGTGGGCGAACGTCTCAGCCCCCTGGTGTGACCGGGACCCCACCGCGCTCAGCTCGGCGTCCGGCAGCAGCGACAGGTCATCGGCGAAGTTGCGAGCGATCTGGCCGGTCGCCAGGATCCCCCAGCGAATCGGGCGCTGCTCGGGCTCCTCGAGCGTACGGTCCTCTGACATGGCAGCGATCCTTGCAGCCAGGGGCGTACGGGCGCGACCCCAGGAGGATCAGGAGCGCTTCTGCTCCTGGCGTGCCTGCGCGGTCGCCTCGGTGACCACGTGGAGGAAGCGGGCAATGACGGCTCGCTCCGGCTCTGTGAAGGACTCGATCTGCCCCATCAGACGGTTACGCAAGGGCGCGAAGACTTCGATGGCCAGGTCGACCGCCGATTCTGTGATCTCCAGCTCGACCCTGCGGCCGTCGGTTGCAGCCCGCTTCCGGACCACGTGCCCCGAGCGGCTAAGCCGGTCGAGCAGGGCCGAGGTTGCCGGCGTGCTCAGGTCCAGGGCGGCGGCCAGGACGCCGGGGCTGGCGGTGGCTCCCTCGGTACGCGCAGCCCGCATCGCGGACAGCGCCCGGAGGTCGCTGCGGTTCAGGTCGCGTGCTTCGCCGGCCGCGGCCACGAAATGGTCCGCCTGCACGTTGAATCGCTCGAGCAGCTTCATGATCGTGACGCTGTCGGGGGACCCCTGCCGCCCGGACGGTTCGACGTCCGGTCGTTGCGTCGTCGATTGCCTACTCGTTGACCCACTCACCGACTCCTCCAGTCCGACCGCGTGACGGTCCTCGCCACAGTGTCACGGACCGACGTGCAGCGCCGCCGGAGCACCGGATCGCTCTGAAAAACCGCCCAGAGGGTGAATGACATCCTTGTGGTTCTGGCCTAGCATGAAGGCCGGTCGGTCACGCGAGGTCGACGTACCCGTGGTAGGAGAGCAGGAGCAACGCTGTGAGCCAACAGGATGTCGCCGGCACGGTCATCACCTCCGGTTCGGCTGCCCGGGCGGCTGAGACGTTGTCGAGCAGGGACCAGGACATCTTGAGCTTTGAGCGCAGCTGGTGGGAGTTCGCCGGCGCCAAGGAGCAGGCGATCCGCGAGAAGTTCGACATGTCCGCCACCCGTTACTACCAGGTGCTCAACGTGCTCATCGACCGCGAGGCGGCCTTGGCGCACGACCCGTTGCTGGTGAAGCGGCTGCGACGCTTGCGGATGGCGCGGCAGAAGGCCCGCTCGGCGCGTCGGTTGGGCATCGAGCTCTGATGAGCGAACAGGTGCGGCGCCGCGGACGTGCGACACCGTCCTGGACGCTGTTGGGCAGCGTGCTGGTGGTCGCCATTGCCGTGCTGGGGTTCCTCATCACCGCCAGCCCGGACCGCACCAAGCAGGCGGCTGGCGGTTCGTTTCCCACGTCGACGCCCCAGACCCCGCAGCAGTCGGAGACACCGCTGAAGTCACCGCCAGACGAGCGGCCCACCACCAAGCCGGCCGAGAAGCCGGCGCAAGAGCCGGTCGAGAAGCCGGCCGAGAAGCCGGCCGGAAAGCCGGCCAAAAAGGCCGAGTACCGGGCCGTCAAGCCGCGCGCCTACGTCGAGGTCTTCAACAACTCCACCATCACCGGTCTAGCGGCCGAAGCAGCCGACAAGCTCGGCGGATCGGGGTGGGACGTCGTCGGCACCGACGACTGGTACGGCGACATCCCGCAGAGCACCGTCTACTACCCGCAGCGGCTACTGGGCCAGGCCGAGCTCCTCGCCGGTGACCTCGGCACCCAGCGGGTCATGCCGGCCGTCGACCCGATGCGCCTGGACCGTCTGACAGTCATACTCACCGGCGACCTGTGACACTGGTGATGTGACGTACGACTTGCAGGGGCAGGCCCTGCTCGCCTGGGATCAGCTGCTCACGTACCCCGAGACCGCCCTGCTCGCCTTCGACTTCGACGGGACGCTGTCGCCGATCACCGATTATCCGGAATCGGCGTACGCCCACCCCGAGGTAGGGGCTGTACTGGGTCGTGTCGGTCATCGGGTCGCACAGGTGGCGGTCGTGACCGGACGCCCGGTGCGCACGGTGGTCGAGCTCGGCGGCTTCGAGGGAACAGCCGGACTGGACAACCTCGTGGTGCTGGGACAGTACGGCGTCGAGCGGTGGGATGCCACCACCGGCCAGCACGTGGAGCCGCCTCCACCTGACGGCATCGCAGCGGTCCGCGAGGAACTGCCCGTGCTGCTCGCCGGGCTCGAACTGGCGGGTGCTCACATCGAGGAGAAGGGTCGCGCACTCGGCGTCCATGTGCGCCGGCTGCCGGATCCGCAGGGAGCGTACGACCGACTCGTGGGTCCGTTGAAGCACCTGGCCGAGCGGCACCAGCTGGTCGTGGAGCCCGGCCGGCAGATCATCGAGATTCGGGCGCAGGGCATGGACAAGGGTGCCGCGCTACGCAGCCTCGTCGACGAGGTCGGGGCACGGTGCGTGGTCTTCGGGGGCGACGACCTAGGCGACATCCCGGCCTTCGACGTCGTCGCGGAGCTGCGTGACGACGGCACCGGTACGACCGGCCTGCGGATCTGCTCGGTGTCAGGCGAGCAGGGACAGATGGCCGGGCACGCCGACCTCGTGGTTGACGGGCCGGACGGGCTGGTGGCGTTCCTCGATGATCTGGCGTCACGGCTCGGTGTCTGACGCTCGGTGCAGCCGACATTTCGCACTCCCCATGGCACGTCGTCACTGCCCATGGGTTGCATCCCATGGGCAGTGCGGTTTACCAGGGGACCCTGGGAAACCGCGCGGGCGGCGTCGCTGCAGGGCCGGGGACCGGTAGCCACCCCGACGCAGCCCGGCGCCCACCTCGAAGGCGTTGCCGTTCGCTGCATCGCCGGTCAGCAGCCAGCTGATCGCGCACTCGAGGTAGTAGACCGGGACGAACACCGGTCCGAAGCCGGCCCACTGGGTGCAATGAGCAGTCTCGTGGCGCAGCAGCTCGGGCCGGCAGTCGAGGTAGTCAGGATCGTGCTTGTGCAGGATCACGTTGCCGACGGTGAAGACCCGCGAGGAGTTGGGACCGCGGTAGCCGGCCGCGTGCCACCGGCGCTGGCCGTCGCGGTGCAGGTCAGCGCGTCCGACGCGGGCGATGCCCAGGCCCAGGAGGGTCGAGCCGTTGACCCAGTTGACGCCGGCCCGCAGGGCGGCGCGGCTGACACGGTGCACCCGCCCAGTATGGGAGCTCCGCCACTCAGGCGAGCCTGATGTCCTCCGGCGCCGTGCTGTCGTACGGGCGCGCTGCTCCTCACTGGCGTCCATGCACGGACCGAACACCTGCATGAGCACGACGGACGGCGTAGGCGTCGACCTTGAGCGCGTACCCGCCTGCTCCGCCCGGACGGTGAGGCGACCGCTCGGCCGCCGGTCGGAGCCCGTGATGGCCCAGTCCGTCCCGATGAGCGCTGTCTCGAGGACCTCGGCTGCGTCCGTCGGGCGTCCGGGTGCCACCTCGGCCCGCCCGTTGCCGTCATAGGACCAGGCGCTGCCGTCGTCGGTGCGGGTCGTGCACCGGCTCCGAAGTCGTCCTCGGCCGGGTCGTTGCCCAGGCTCACATCGCTGAGGTTGACCCAGCCCTGGCCTCCCAGGAAAGTGATCGGGTCGCGGCGGCCGAGCCGACCCACACGTGGTCCTCGGCATGGTCGGCGTCGCCGGCGGTGGGGCTGCCGATCAGGATGATGTCGTCGGCCTAGGCCCGGTCACACCCGGCCCGTCGTGCCGCCGTCCTGGCAGGGCGCGTTGGTGCGATGCCGCAACAGCCGGGGGCCGAGCCCGCCCCTCCGTGCCGGCCGAGCGCACGGTCAGCACGACGGCTGCCGGCTCGGGGTAGACGGCCAGCTCCACGCGGTCTCCGGTCAGCCGCCCTGGCAGACCATCCATATTGCGGACTATCGTCTTACTTGTTGGACACCAGGTTCGTGACGGCAGGTGCCGTCTCCCTACGATGATGGCGTTCATCACGAGGGGCAGAGGGACACGGCCCGCTGAAGCCCCGGCAACCCGCCACCGATCTTGACCAGCAATGTCCTTTTGGGGACGAGGCCATCGGCGGTCACGGTGCCACGTCCGTCCCGCGGCGAGATCCGCCCGCGGGGAAGATGACCAGGAGGCCTCGTGAGCATCGACACTGCGACGCACCGTACCGCCGGGAGTGTGCGTGCGGGCGCTTTCGGCAACGCAACCCACCTGCGATGTCGCGCCTGCGGCGCCAGCGCCGAGCTCGGACCGCACTACGCCTGTCTGGAGTGCTTCGGTCCGCTCGAGGTCGGGTACGCGTTCCCGTCTGTCACCCGGGAGCAGATCGAGGCCGGCCCCCGCAGCATCTGGCGCTACCAGCCGCTGCTGCCGGTACCCGCCGACGTAGGCAGCTTTCGCACCATGGACCCCGGCGGCACCCCGCTCGTGCGCGCCGACAATCTCGCTCGCGAGCTCGGTCTCGCGAAGCTGTGGGTCAAGGACGACTCGGGCAACCCGACCCACTCCTTCAAGGACCGGGTCGTCGCAGTGGCCCTGAGCGCTGCCCGGGAGCTGGGCATGAAGGTCCTCGCCTGTCCCTCGACCGGCAACCTCGCCAACGCCGTGGCCGCGGCGGCCGCGCGGGCCGGAATCAGGAGCGTGGTGCTCATCCCCGAGGACCTCGAGCGCCCGAAGGTCGTCACGACGGCCGTCTACGGCGGCACACTCGTCGCGGTCCGTGGGAGCTACGACGACGTCAACAAGCTCGCCCAGGAGATCGCCAGCGAGCAGGAGGACTGGGCGTTCGTGAACGTCAACGTCCGCCCATACTACGCGGAGGGCTCCAAGACCCTGGGTTACGAAGTGGCCGAACAGCTGGGCTGGCGACTGCCGGACCAGGTGGTCATCCCCGTCGCGTCCGGGTCTCAGCTCACCAAGGTGGACAAGGGCTTCGGCGAGCTGGTGTCACTCGGCCTCGTCGAGGACAGCCCGTACCGGATTTTTGGCGCCCAGGCGCAGGGGTGCTCGCCCGTGTCGACTGCCTTCAAGCAGGGCCACGACGTGGTGCGACCGGTGAAGCCGGACACGATCGCCAAGTCTCTGGCCATCGGCAATCCCGCCGACGGGCCGTACGTGCTGGACACCGTTCGCCGTACGGACGGGGCGCTCGAGGACGTCACCGACGAGGAGGTACGGGCGGGCATCGCCCTGCTCGCTCGCACCGAGGGAATCTTCGCCGAGACGGCAGGCGGGGTGACGGTCGCGACGCTGAAGAAGCTGGTGGACGCCGGGCAGCTCGACCCCGAGGCGGAGACCGTGGTCTTCAACACTGGTGACGGGCTCAAGACCCTCGACGCGGTGGCCGGCCGGGTCGGCCCCGGTGCCACGATCGAACCCGACTACGCCGCCTTCCTCGCAGCCGATCTGAGCTGAACCGGAGGTCATCGTTTGCACTCACCCGGACAGAGTGCTAGACATTGAGTTGGCACTCTGCCCATGAGAGTGCCAACCAAGTGGACCGGGCCGATGAGGCCTTGCGGCCGTGGCGGGAAGGGTCCGTCGCGGCGGGGGCCGTCCGTCGCGGGCATCGCCGGGCCAATCACTTCGACGCGTGAGGAACCGCGGGAGTTATGGCGAAACTGATTGCATTCAACGAGGAAGCCCGTCGCGGCCTCGAGCGGGGTATGAACACCCTCGCCGACGCCGTCAAGGTGACTCTCGGCCCCAAGGGCCGCAATGTCGTGCTCGAGAAGAAGTGGGGAGCCCCCACGATCACCAACGACGGTGTGTCCATCGCCAAGGAGATCGAGCTCGAGGACCCGTACGAGAGGATCGGCGCGGAGCTCGTCAAGGAGGTCGCCAAGAAGACCGACGACGTGGCTGGCGACGGAACCACCACGGCGACCGTGCTGGCGCAGGCGCTGGTCCGTGAAGGACTGCGCAACGTCGCGGCAGGCGCCAACCCGATGTCCCTGAAGCGCGGCATCGAGAAGGCTGTCGAGGCCGTCAGCGAGCAGTTGCTGAGCCTCGCCAAGGACGTCGAGACCAAGGAGCAGATCGCCTCCACCGCCTCGATCTCGGCCGCTGACCCCCAGGTCGGCGAGATCATCGCCGAGGCCATGGACAAGGTCGGCAAGGAAGGCGTGATCACGGTCGAGGAGTCCAACACCTTCGGCCTCGATCTCGAGCTCACCGAGGGCATGCGCTTCGACAAGGGCTACATCTCGCCCTACTTCTGGACCGACCCCGAGCGCATGGAGGCCGTCCTCGAGGACGCGTACGTCCTGCTCGTCGAGGGCAAGATCAGCAACGTCAAGGACCTGCTGCCACTGCTGGAGAAGGTCATGCAGTCCGGCAAGCCGCTCGCAATCATCTCCGAGGACGTCGAGGGCGAGGCGCTGGCCACCCTGGTCGTCAACAAGGTGCGCGGCACCTTCAAGTCCGTGGCCGTGAAGGCTCCGGGCTTCGGTGACCGCCGCAAGGCCCAGCTCGCCGACATCGCCATCCTCACCGGTGGCCAGGTCATCAGCGAGACCGTCGGTCTGAAGCTCGAGAACGCCGGACTCGACCTGCTCGGCCAGGCCCGCAAGGTCGTCGTCACCAAGGACGAGACGACGATCGTGGACGGTGCCGGTGACACCGACCAGATCGGCGGGCGGGTCAACCAGCTGCGCGCCGAGGTCGACAAGAGCGACTCCGACTACGACCGGGAGAAGCTGCAGGAGCGTCTGGCCAAGCTGGCCGGCGGTGTTGCGGTCATCAAGGTCGGCGCGGCCACCGAGGTCGAGCTCAAGGAGCGCAAGCACCGCATCGAGGACGCGGTGCGCAACGCCAAGGCAGCCGTCGAGGAGGGTATCGTCGCTGGGGGTGGCGTGGCACTCGTGCACGCCGCCAAGTTGGCGTTTGAGAAGCTCGACCTCGAGGGTGACGAGGCCACGGGTGCCAACATCGTGCGCGTCGCCACCGAGGCTCCGCTCAAGCAGATCGCGATCAACGCCGGCCTCGAGGGTGGCGTCGTCGCGGAGCGGGTCAAGGGCCTGGACACCGGTCACGGTCTCAACGCCGAGTCCGGTGAGTACGTCGACCTGATCGCCGTGGGCATCATCGACCCGGCCAAGGTCACCCGTTCGGCCCTGCAGAACGCTGCGTCGATCGCCGCGCTGTTCCTCACCACCGAGGCAGTCATCGCCGACAAGCCCGAGAAGGCTGCTCCCGCCGGTGGCGGGGCGCCTGACATGGGTGGCATGGACTTCTGAACAAGCCCGTTCAGAGCTCCATGAGGTAGGTAGAGCGTCTGCTCGCGAGGGGCGGTCCCGGACAGCCGGGGCCGCCCCTACGCGCGCCGTACGGCCAGCCGTGCCGAGTCCCGTACCGTGGAGGCATGAAGTGGATCCTGCTGATCATCGCGCTGGTCGCGGTCGCGTACGTCTTTCGCGTCACCCTGCTGGCGAAGGTGCTGGGCCAGTCCGAGGCTCGCACCCGCCGGGCTCTCCAGCGGCGCAAACGCTCCTGACGGCGCCGCCGGTGCTGGGTCGGTTGTGTGCCGACCAGGGCGGCCACACCCCGGCGTTCGTCTCAAATGATGAGACGCACAGATACCCAATTGTGGCGATCGTCCACAGCCTGTGGGGAAGTTGGTTGTCCACAGCCAGGTGACGGGTCGGCGCAGGTGGGTGATGCCGTGCTCACTGAGCGTCCACACGCTGTGCGTGACTGTCCACACGTCGTCCACACGTTGTCCCCACCATCCTCGACGGTCGTGTCGAAATAGGCGTCTGAAACCCCTTGCCCGGTCCCGGTCGTGCGGGCTTACAGTTCCACCACTCCAGCACGACGGAGCGGGAAGCAGCCGGGGAGACCTGGCGGTGACACCCGTGTTCGACGTGGTGAAGGACGGCTGGGAGGAACTACGAGCCACACCGAGCGGGGCGACCCGCACGGCGACGCTGATGATGCAGCGTCGGGTTCGCGAGATTCCGGTCGGGCGGTGCAGACCAGACCGGTCACTGCAGCCACTTCGGTGGCTGGGGTGGTCGACATGGTCGGGGCGTCATCCCCGGAACATCCGAGTCGTCGGCTCTGCTGGCGCCTCGGATGGGACAGCCGCGAACGCGAGGCCCCTCCATCTCATACATGGAGGGGCCTCCGTCATCTCACGCCTGCCCTCCGCACAGCCGCAGTGCCAGGACCGCGTACGCCCGGGCGCACCGCACCACCTCGTCGACGGAGACGTGCTCGTCCACTGCGTGCGCGAAGACTGCCTGGCCGGGGCCGTACTGCAGCGTCGGCACTCCGGCCATTGCGTACTGTCGCAAGTCTGAGCCGTAGGGTCCCCCGAGCACGTCCGGCCGTGGACCGCCCACAGCTCGCACCGCAGCCGCGACGTCGTCGAGCAGCGGGTGCCCCTCGGGCAGGCTGCCCGAGGCGTAGTGGCCGCCGGGCCACTCGACCAGGGCCGGGTGCGTACGCAGCCAGGGGTCTGCCCGGCAAGCCTGCGCGACCGCGATATCGAGCGCAGCCTTGGCGTCCTGCACCGACTCGCCCGGCATCACGCCGTACCGCCCCTGGGCGATCAGCCGGTCCGGCACCGTGCTCGCCCAGTCACCGGCGTTCACCTGTCCGACCGACAGCGGCCAGCCGACGTCCAGGTGGGCGAAGAGGTCGGGCAGGTCGGCGTTGCGCTCAGCCTCGAGCCGACGCAGTGCCTCGTGCACCCGCTCGAACTTCTCCACGGCGCTGACACCACGGGTACGCGTGGACCCGTGGGTGGCGAGGCCGGCGACAGTGATGCGGAAGGTGAGCGATCCGGCGTTGGCCGGCACGATCGCCCCGTCGGTCGGTTCGGCTATCACGCATGCCTCACCAACGTGACCGCGCCGCAGGGTGGCAAAGGTGCCGATGCCGCCGTCCTCCTCGCCGGTCACCGTGTGGACCGCGAGCGGCCTGGTCAGCTGGACCCCGGCCTGCGACAGGGCATTCACGGCGCCGAGGATGGCCGCCACCCCGCCCTTCATGTCGCAGGTGCCACGACCCCACCAGGAGCCCTCCGCCAGCCGCGCCGTGAACGGTGCGCGATCCGGCCACAGGTCCAGGTCGCCGGCCGGTACCACGTCGACATGGCCGTTGAGCACCAGCGCCGGGGCCTCCTCACGGTCGGCCCGCCCGGTACGTCCGACACATCCCCAGACCCCGGTGCGCTCGACCTCCATGCCCGGGTATGCGGGGTCGTCGGCCAGGTCGCGCACGTCGGTGAGCCAGTGGTCGACAGCCATGCCCAACGTGCGCAACCGCTCGGCGCACCACGCCTGCACCTCGGCCTCGGCGGCGGTCCCATCGATGCTGGGGAAACCCACCAGCGCGACGAGGTCCGCGCCGATCTGGTCCTCGTCGATCGCGTCGAGAACCCGGCGCTCGGCCTGCGTGCATTCGCTGCCCTGCTCGGTCATGGTGGCGAGTCTGACGGTCCACGCTCGCGCGCGCGAGCACGGGGGCGGTTGGCGAGGGGGTCCCCTGTGGCGAACCTATTTGCACGGGGGACCCCGTCACCAACTCCGAGTGGCGCGCGAATGCCAGGATCAGCCCCATGCCCGATGACGCCGTGCCCGATAACTCTGCGCAGGGCCACATCACCGGGCTCCTGCTGGCGGCTGGGCGGGGACGTCGAGCCGGTGGACCCAAGGCGTTGCGGGTGGACCCCGACGGGCTCGCCTGGGTGGTCCGCACCGCCCGGGTCCTGCGCGCCGGCGGGTGCGACAGCGTCGTCGTGGTCGTCGGCGCAGCAGCCGGCAGGGTCCGGTCACTGCTGGCCGACGAGGGCGTCGGGGTCGTCGAGTCACCCGACTGGGAACAGGGCATGGGGGCCTCGCTCGGCGCCGGACTGGACGCGCTCGTTGCTACTGCCGCCGATGCCGCACTGGTTCACCTGGTCGACCTGCCCGACGTGGGTGCCGACGTGGTGGCCCGGGTCCTCGGACACGCGCGCACCGGCGTCGAGCCCGACCGTGTGTTGGCGCGGGCATCCTTTGCCGACGGTGCGGGGCACCCGGTCCTGATCGGCCGGACACACTGGGCCGGTGTGGCGGCCTCGGCGACCGGCGATCGCGGAGCGCGGGGCTACCTGGACTCGCATCCGGTGGTGGCGATCGACTGCTCGGACCTGGCCGGCGGCCTGGACAGCGACACGTAGTCACCGGGGACACCCGAGCGCCAGACCGGCCATCGGCCCGCACCGCGGACGGCAACTAGGCTCGGACCGTCGACCGTGGGAAGGGATCGCTGTGTCCGCATCGCAGAGCCTGGCCGAGCAGCAAGGACTCGGGTCGGCCGCGGATGTCGCGCGCCGGTTGCGGGACACCGGCTACCTGGCCGACGACGGGTTGGCCACCATCACGTACCTCGCCGTGGTGATGCAGCGGCCGTTGCTGCTGGAGGGAGAGCCCGGGACCGGCAAGACTGCGCTGGCCGAGGCGCTCGCCGATCTTGTCGGCGCACCACTCATCCGGTTGCAGTGCTACGAGGGCATCGACTCCACGCAGGCGTTGTACGACTGGGACTTCACCGGTCAGATCCTGCACCTGCGGACCGTCGAGGCGGTCGGCGGTGCCACCGACGCGGACGCGCTCGAGGAGTCGCTGTACGCCGACCGGTTCCTGCTCGACCGGCCCATTCTGCGGGCGTTGCGGACCAGCCCGGCGGTGCTGCTGGTGGACGAGATCGACCGTGCTGACGACGAGTTCGAGGCGTTCCTGCTGGAGGTCCTCTCCACCCACCAGGTGACGATCCCCGAGTACGGCGTGGTCCAGGCCGCCGTCCCGCCGATCGTCGTGCTGACGTCCAACCGCACGCGCGAGCTGCACGACGCGTTGAAACGACGCTGCCTCTACCACTGGATCGACCACCCTGGGCTGGCCCGCGAGATCCAGATCGTGCGTACCCGGTTGCCCGAGATCTCTGCTCGGCTCGCCGAGCAGGTGACCGCCACCGTGCAGCGCATCCGTCACAACGACGACATGCTCAAGCCCCCCGGAGTCGCCGAGACGCTCGATTGGGCCCGCGCGTTGCAGGCGCTCGGTCGCGAGGAGCTCGACCTCGAGACTGCCGGAGCCACCCTCGGGGCGGTGCTGAAGTACCGCGAGGACACCGACCGTGTCCGCGACTCGCTGGATCGGATGCTCGCGGGATGACACTCATGCCGTCCGCTGACGTCGTGGGGGACGAGCTGTTCGCGGCCTTTGCCCGGGCACTGCGCCATGCCGGCATCCAGGTGAGTGGCGACCGCACGCAGAGCTTCCTGCGCGCAGTGGCGCACACCGGTGCCGGGGACCGGCTGAGCGTGTACTGGTCGGGGCGGGGCACGCTGTGCTCCAGCCCCGACGACATCGAGGTGTACGACGCGCTGTTCGGCGCCTGGTTCGACGCCCGTGAGTCGCTCCCACGCCCGCGCCGACCTGCGGTGCGCACCATCCAGCAGGCGGCGCTGGAGCCCCTGGACGGCGCTGAGGACCGCGGCGACGAGCAGCTCCTGCGCACGGTGTCCAGCGACGAGGAGGTGTTGCGTCACCGCGACGTGGCCAGCATGTCGGCTGCCGAGCGTCGCCATCTTGCTGCGCTGTTCGCCGCGCTGCGGCCCACTGCTCCCACCCGCCGCAGCATGCGCCGGCGGGCGTACCACCGAGGGGAGGTGGACTCCCGGCGCACGCTGCGTGACCAGCTGCGCCGTGCGGGGGAACCGGCTCCGCTGCGCCGCCGCGCCCGCCGGCCGCGTGCCCGGCGGGTCGTCCTGCTCGTCGACGTCTCCGGCTCGATGCAGCCGTACGCCGACGCCGTGCTGCGGCTGGGTCACGTGATGACTCGCTGCATGCCCTACGTCGAGGTCTTCACCGTGGGCACCCGGCTGACCCGGGTGACGAGCGCCCTGCGCAGCCGCGACGTCGAGGCCGCGCTGCTGGCAGCGGGAGCCGCGGTGCCGGACTGGTCCGGGGGAACCCGGCTGGGCGAGGTGCTGCGCGCATTCGTCGACCGCTGGGGTCAGCGGGGGACCGCCCGCGGTGCCGTCGTCGTCATCGCGTCCGACGGGTGGGAGCGCGGGGATCCCAGGATGCTCGGTGAGCAGGTGGCCCGGCTGCAACGGTTGTCGCATGCGGTCGTGTGGATGAACCCGCACCGCGGCAAGGCCGGCTACGAGCCGGTGCAGGGCGGGATCGCGGTCGCGGTGCCTCATCTGGACGCACTGGTCGCCGGTCATTCGCTGGCTGCCTTCGATCAGCTGCTGAAGGTGGTCTCGGATGCGTGACGTCATGGACGAGCTGGTCACCTGGTGGCGGGCAGGGGAGACGATCGGCGTCGGCACCGTCGTGGGCACCTGGCAGTCGGCACCGCGGCCGCCCGGTGCGTCGATGCTGGTCGGCCCGGACCAGACCGCAGTCGGGTCGGTGTCCGGCGGCTGCGTCGAGGGCGCGGTCTATGAGCTCACCCAGGAGGTCGTCGCCTCCGGCGAGCCGGTGCTGCAGCGCTACGGCGTGAGCGACGACGACGCCTTCGCCGTCGGCCTGACCTGCGGTGGGATCCTGGACGTCTTCGTCGAGCCGGTCTCGCAGCGGACCTTCCCCGAGCTCGGTGACGTGGCCGAGGACGTCGAGGCAGGGCGTCCGGTCGCCGTCGTCACCGTCGTGGAGCATCCGGACCCGACCTGGTGGGGCCGGCGGTTGATCGTGCGACCCGACGACGCGTCGACACCGGTGCAGGGAACGTTCGGGTCGCCCCGCGCCGACGCGGCGGCCGCCGATGACGTCCGCGGTCTGCTCGCCAACGGCCGCAGCGAGTTGCTCACGTACGGGCCGGATGGTCAACGGCGCGGAGAGGGCATGCGCGTGTTCTGCGCGTCGTACGCGCCAAAGCCGCGGATGCTGGTCTTCGGCGCCATCGACTTCGCGGCGGCGGTCGCCCGGCTCGGTGCCTTCCTCGGGTACCGGGTCACCGTCTGCGACGCCCGCCCGGTGTTCGCCACCCGGTCACGCTTCCCCGACGCCGACGAGGTGGTCGTGGACTGGCCGCACCGCTACCTGCAGGACCAGGTCGAGGCCGGGGCGACCGACCCCCGCACGGTGGTGTGCGTGCTGACCCACGACCCGAAGTTCGACGTGCCGCTGCTCGAGGTGGCGCTGCGGCTCCCGGAGGTCGCGTACGTGGGAGCCATGGGGTCGCGGCGCACGCACGACGACCGGATGGCGCGGCTGCACCAGCTCGGCATGACCACCGACGAGCTTGCCCGGCTGTCCAGCCCGGTGGGCCTGGACCTCGGTGCCCGTACGCCGGAGGAGACGGCGGTGTCGATCGCAGCCGAGATCATCGCGTTGCGGTGGGGCGGCGGCGGCGAGCGGCTGGCCTCGATGGAGGGGCGGATCCACCACCCCCCGGGGTGAGCGCCGGCCGGGAGCCGGCCGCGGTTTACCAGGGTCCCCTGGGGAATTGCACTGCCCATGGGACGCATCCCATGGGCAGTCACAAGATGCCATGGGCAGTTGGCCCGGCGGACAGGTCCCTTTCGTGGAGCACGACTTGTGGACTAGGTCACGTCGGGGTTGGGTGGGACCAAGGTGGTCGCGACGTCGCCGCGCACCCACCTGCGTACTCGCCCACGGCGACGGTGGAGGCTGGCAGGGATGACCCGTATCACCGTGAACGTCGACGGCGTGAGCTACGTCGACGAGGTCGAACCGCGGACACTGCTCGTGCAGTACCTGCGCGAAGAGCTCGGCAAGACCGGCACCCTCGTGGGGTGCGACACGACCAACTGCGGTGCCTGCACTGTGCACCTCGACGGCCACAGCGTGAAGTCCTGCACGCTGCTCGCCGTCCAGGCGGATGGCCGCGAGGTGACGACGATCGAGGGGCTGGCCCAGGGTGGCGAGCTGCACCCGATGCAGCAGGCGTTCCACGAGTGTCACGCGCTGCAGTGCGGTTTCTGCACGCCGGGGATGGTCATGCAGTCGATCGACCTGCTGAACGAGAACCCGGACCCGTCCGAGGAGGAGGTCCGCGACGGCCTGGAGGGCAACCTCTGCCGCTGCACGGGCTATCAGAACATCGTCAAGGC
>Ga0136630_1000504_pt1 | contig 15123 bp, 10 predicted proteins | sample AntDrymUQ5682106_2_FD_105496 | JGI IMG/M metagenome (GOLD analysis project Ga0136630, IMG submission 105496) | Polar desert sand microbial communities from Dry Valleys, Antarctica - metaG UQ568 (21.06) | ecosystem: Environmental > Terrestrial > Soil > Desert | place: Antarctica: Dry Valley...
AGAAGACGACGAGCAACAACCCACGCTCGACGGTCGCCACGGTCACGGAGATGTACGATTACCTGCGTCTACTCTACGCCAGGGCCGGACGCCCGCACTGCCATGTTTGCGGCTTCCCGGTGGCATCATCGTCGCCGCAGCAGATGGTCGAGAAGGTGCTGGCGTTGCCGGAGAAGACGCGCTTCATGGTCATGGCGCCGGTGGTGCGCGGGCGCAAGGGCGAGTATGGAAAGCAGATGAACGAGTACGCCGAGCAGGGGTTCGCCCGCATCAGGGTGGACGGCGAGGTACACGAGTTGCCGGTGGATCTGAATCTGGATAAGAAGTACAAACACGACATTGACGTGGTGGTTGACCGGCTCGTGATCCGGGACGGCATCGAACGCCGCCTCACCGATTCCATCGAGACGGCGCTGAAGCTGTCCGAAGGGCTCGTCCAGGTGGAGACCGTCGAACGAAACGGCTCGGGGAGCGAGTCCATGCTCTTCTCGGAGAACTTTACGTGTACCAACTGCGGCGCGAGTATCGCCGAGATACAGCCGCGCACGTTCTCATTCAACAGCCCGCACGGGGCTTGCGACCGCTGCGACGGGCTCGGGAGTCGGCTGGAGATTGATCCGGATCTCGTCGTCCCAAACGCCGACCTTAGCGTCAACGAAGGGGCTGTCGTACCCTGGTCGGGTTCGCAGACGGAGTACCATTCCAGCGTTCTCGGTGCGCTCTCCGAGAAGTACGGCATTGACCTGAATGTGCCCTGGCGCGACCTGCCGGAGGAGGATAGAAATACCATCCTGCACGGGACGGGCGGGGAGCGCATCTATGTCTCGTACCGCAACCGCTACAACCGCCGCAGGCAGTACATGACCCGCTTCGATGGCGTCGTGCAGAACCTGCAACGGCGTTATAAGGAGACGGACTCCGAGTACCGGCGGGAGAAGATCGAAGAGTTCATGAGCCACGTTCCCTGCCCGAAGTGCAAGGGAGCCCGCCTCCGGCCCGAGGCGCTCGCCGTCACCGTCGGGGACAAGAACGTCCACGAATTCACGGAGATGAGCGTCGGGGACGCGCAGAACTTCTTCGAGGCCGTGGACTTTACGGCGCGAGAGTGGATCATCGCGGAGCGGGTCGTCAAGGAGATCCGTGAACGCCTCGGTTTCCTCAACGACGTGGGCCTCGGATATCTGACGCTGTCTCGTTCGGCGGGAACGCTCTCCGGCGGTGAGGCGCAGCGAATACGGCTGGCTTCGCAGGTCGGGAGCGGGCTCGTGGGCGTGCTATACGTCCTTGACGAGCCATCAATCGGCCTGCATCAACGCGATAACCGGAGGCTATTGAACACGCTGACGAAGCTGCGAGACCTCGGGAACACGCTCATAGTCGTGGAGCATGACGAGGAGACCATTCGGGCGGCGGATTACATCGTGGACGTGGGGCCTGGGGCTGGGGTGCATGGCGGTGAGATCATCGCTCAGGGAAGCGTCGAGGACATCGAGGCGGAGGAACGCTCCGTGACGGGCGACTTCCTGTCAGGGCGCCGCCGGGTCGAGCCGCCGGAGGAGCGTCGCGAACCGACCGGAGCCGTGACGGTGCTCGGGGCGAGCGAGCACAACCTCAAAAGCGTGGACGCGGAGTTCCCGCTCGGGGTGTTCACCTGTGTCACCGGGGTTTCTGGATCTGGCAAGAGCACGCTGGTCAATGAGATCCTTTACAAAGCCCTCGCCAATCAGGTGAACCGCGGCAAGCATCGCCCCGGAAGGCACGCCGGGTTGCGGGGCATCGAGGACGTGGACAAGGTCATAGACATAGACCAGAGTCCCATCGGACGCACGCCGCGTTCCAATCCCGCGACGTATACCAAAACCTTCGACCACATCCGCCAGCTTTTCGCGGCGACGGCGGAGGCGAAGATCCGAGGTTACAAGCCGGGCCGGTTCAGCTTCAACGTCAAGGGCGGGCGGTGCGAGGCGTGCAAGGGGGACGGGCAAATCCGCATAGAGATGCACTTCCTCCCCGACGTGTACGTGCCATGCGAGGTCTGCAAGGGCCGCCGCTACAACACCGAGACGCTCCGGGTGACGTACAAGGGCAAGTCAATTTCGGATGTCCTCGAAATGACCGTGGACGAGGCGTGTGAGTTCTTCGAGCCGGTGCCAGCCATCAGTCGGCGCATGGTGACGTTGCGCGACGTGGGCCTCGGATACGTCCGGCTCGGGCAGCCCGCCACGACGCTATCGGGTGGTGAGGCGCAGCGGGTCAAGCTGGCGAGCGAGTTGGGGAAGCGGGCTACTGGCAAGACGCTTTACATCCTGGACGAGCCGACTACGGGGCTGCATTTCGCGGACGTGGAGAAGCTCCTGGACATCTTGCACCGGCTCGTGGACGCGGGCAATTCCGTCATCGTCATCGAGCACAACCTCGATGTGATCCGGTCCTCAGACCACGTAATAGATCTCGGACCCGAGGGTGGGGACGCGGGGGGTGAGATCGTGGCTACCGGCGCTCCCGAGGAGATCGCCCGCACCGCGGAGAGCCACACGGGCAGCTTCTTGCGCGACCTTTTGCCAGAAGCCGCCGCCGCCGGTTGACCTGTCGAAGACAGCCATCGAAAAATGTTGGAGAGAACACAATTTCGCCCTTGCAACTGTTTGTGCGGCTGATAGATTAGACAACTATGAGCAGGGATACTTCAGACAGTTCCGGTCCCATAGTTAGCAGTAGCGGGATTATAGCTGCGGGCCTCGCGTCGGCGGGGGCGGCCACGGTAACCTCGCGCTTTGGTGTCGCTGGCACTTTGCTCGGCGCCGCTTTGACCACCATGATCATCACGGGTGGGGCGGCGATCCTGAAAGCATATCTGGAGAACGCGACGGGCAAGGTCCGTGGGGTCTCTGGGAGGCTCCGAGCGCGCAAGGAACAGCGTAAAGTCCGGCACTACTCTGAACCGGCTAAGGTGCCGGATCGTCCCGACCTGCGGAACAACTCCGTGGGGCGGATGCGGGCGGCACTTGGATGGTTCTCTCGGCTGCCGAACCTCAGGCGGCGTTCGATCCTGATAAAGGGCCTCATAGCCGCGGTCGTGGCGTTCGTTATCGGACTGGCCGTCATATACGGTGCCGAACGGCTGATCGGCAACAGCTTCTCGTGCGGCTTCTGGAGCAATTGTCCCTATGGCGCCACCCCCGGCGTACATCCCCTCGGCTACGGTGGCACCGGAGCCGGACCTTCGGTCAAACTGGGCGGCTCGGATGTCGGGATTTCTCCCGGGGGCGGGGCTCAGAACGCGCCGTTCGGGAAACCTTCCGACGGGCAAAATCCCTTCTTCGGGGGAGGGCAGCAGGATCCAGCGCCTTCCTCGGCTTCGTCATCAGCTCAACCCCAGGGAGATCCCTCATCGGCGTCCTCAACTTCTTCGGCGGAGCCACAGAACGCCCCTTCGTCGGCGTCGGCCTCGTCTTCGGCGGCGCCACAACAAGGAGACCCTTCCGCGGCGCAGCCCAGAAACGCACCTTCTTCGGCCCCGGCTTCGGCCCCTCCGGAGTAGGTTAGCCGCCGCTGGGTTCTGATCACCCCGTCCCAGGCGGATGAGCCGGGAAACTGTGGTCACGAACCTTTACAATGCTCTCCGTCCGCGAGTGGGCGGGGACGTAAGGGAGAGTCAGGGGGAGCGGCCTATGAGCATCATGCGCACAAAGTCCATCGAGCAGTCCATCCGGGACACCGAGGATCCCGAGTTTCAACTGAAGAAGGAACTGGGGCCCCTGGATCTCACCGTCTTCGGTATCGGGGTGATCATCGGGACCGGCCTCTTCGTTCTCACCGGGGAAGCGGCGGCCGGCTACGCAGGACCCGCCATAGCCCTATCCTACGTCGTGGCGGGGGTGGCCTGCACCCTGGCGGCGCTCTGCTACGCGGAGTTCGCCTCGACCGTGCCGGTGGCCGGCAGCGCCTACACCTTCTCCTATGTCGCTTTGGGGGAGTTCGTGGCGTGGCTGATCGGGTGGGACCTCATACTGGAGTTCACTCTCGGCGCCGCCACGGTGGCGAAAGGGTGGTCAGGCTATCTCGTAGCCGTACTGGACCTCATGGGGATAACGGTCCCACCGGTGCTCTACGCCGCAAAAGGAGGGGGTCTCTCCCACGACTATCTTGCGGTTCTCGTGATCCTGGCGATGACGGCGATCCTGGTCATAGGGATCAAGCTGAGCTCGCGGGTAAATCAGGTCGTCACGGCGATCAAGATCCTCGTGACGCTGTTCATCATCGGCTTCGGGGTGTGGTTTATCGACGCGGCAAACCTCACGCCCTTCATCCCGAAGCCGGCACCCGGCGGAGAGGCCTACGGTAGCGCCCTCGACGCGTACCTCCTGCCGAGCATCCTCGGGATAGACACGATCTATGGCGTCACCGGTATCTTCACCGGGGCCGCGCTGGTCTTCTTCGCCTACATCGGCTTCGATATCGTGGCGACCACCTCCGAAGAAGCGCGTAACCCCCAGCGGGACATACCCATCGGCATCTTCGCCTCCCTGGGTATCTGCACGGTCCTCTACATCCTGGCTTCCGTGGTGTTCACCGGGCTCGTGCCCTACAAGGAGCTTGGCACCGCGGCCCCGGCGGCCACGGCGCTCGCGGCGACGCCTTTCCCGGCTGCGGAGTTTATAGTCTCTTTAGCGATCCTCATCGGCCTGACGGTCGTGGTGATGATCCTGATCCTCGGCCAGAGCCGGGTCGCCTTCGCCATGAGCCGGGACAACCTGCTGCCAAGGTGGTTCGCCCGGGTCCACACCAGCTTCCGCACCCCGTACCGGATCACCATTATCACCGGCATCGTCTCGGCCATCCTGACGTTCAGCCTCCCGCTGACCACGCTCGGGGAGCTGGTGAACATCGGGACGCTCTCGGCGTTCGTGCTGGTCTCCATAGGGGTGCTCGTGCTCAGGCGGACCCAGCCTGACCTCCCGAGGGCTTTCAGGACGCCCGCGGTCCCTCTCGTGCCGATCCTCGCGGCTCTGCTCTGCCTGTTCGTTATGGGCTTCCTTACCATCGGAACCTGGGTGCGGTTCCTGGTCTGGATGGCTATTGGGATCGTGATCTACTTCGCCTACAGCCGCTCCCATAGCCGTCTCGGCCGCGAGGGAGACTCTGGAGGGAACGTTCGGGAGTCGTAACCGCGGCGACATCCCAGTTCGCCACGAGCGTTAGAATATGCGGATCTTGACGAACTCGAATCAGAAAACCGTGCCAAGACCCGTGCTCTTGTTGGTGCTCGACGGCATCCGGCCCGATGTGCTGCGGGCGGCGATTCGGGAGGGCGACGCCCCGAACCTCGGCGCGCTGGCGGAGCGCGGAGAGGCTGTGTGGGACGCGGTCTCGGTATTCCCAAGCATCACCCCGGCGGCGACGGCGGCCATTGCGACCGGCGGCGCCCCGTCCGAGAGTGGCATCGTGGGTCACGCCTGGTACGACGCTGCGCAAGGCAGCGTCGTCGTCTACGGCGCGATGACGGAGACCGTCGTGCTGACCGGGGCGATCAAGGTCTTCCACAACAACGTCTGGCGCATGAACCGGGACGATTTGCACGCGGCGACCCTCTTCGAGACGCTGCACGAGAACGGGGTGGACGGGGCTTGCGTGAACTTCCCGATCCGGCGCGGTCCGCACGAGCATCCGGTCAGGATGCGTTCCGTGGAGGAATACACGAAGGGCAGCCGATACCTGGGCACCTCCGTGAAGGGGCCGAAGGAATACTACATGGGCGACCTGTTCTACAGCCGCGACACGGGCGCGAACGGGCGCAAGGGGAGTGGGGGAATTCGTCGCTCCGCCGGCATCAACGACGAGTACGCTGCGGAGATCGGCGCCATGCTAATGAGAGAGAAGGCCGCCCCGTTCAACCTGGTCTACTTTTTCAAGGGCGACTCCATCGCGCATCACCGGGGCATCGCCGCCCAGCGCGAGTGGGTGACGAAGGCGGACGGGTACGTGGGACGCATCTTCGAGGCTGGTGGCGGGGTGGACCGGGTGCTCGACGAGTAGGCCGTAGTGGCGCTCTCGGATCACGGCCATACCCCGCTGCTTCGGGAAGGCCGCTACGTGGAACTCGGGAGCATCCCCGGCCTCCGCGTCTCCTCCGGGTCGCGGGCGCGGTTCACGCCTGGGGTGGATGTAGTGATGGTGCCCAATGGAAGATCCGCGCTTCTTTATCTGCGCGATGGCGTGGACCGCGAGGACATGGTTGAGGGTTTGATCTCCCGCCGCGGCGTGGACCTCGCCGTGTGGACAGAAAACGGTTGGGCTATCGTCCGCAGGATCGGCCGTGAACTCAGGTTCCGTCCCGGTGACGGCCTGACAGACACCTACGGCGATAGCTGGGAACTCGAAGGCGACCCTCTGACCCTGGACCTCGAAGTTTCGGGTGATTCTCTCGGATACGGCGACTACCCCGACGCGCTTGAGAGGCTGTGGGGCTGCCTGAATACCCCGCGTTGCGGAGACGTGGTGCTCTCGGCGACGCCGGGCCACACGTTCGGGGAGGTCACGGGAGGTTTCCATACGGCGAGCGATCACGGCTCGCTACACGCCACCGACTCGGAGGTGTTCGTGCTGGCGAGTGGGTTGGCCGGTGGCTTGCCCGCGCCGCGCCGCATCACCGACGTCGCCCCGACCCTGATGGAGCACTTCGGCGCGAGGAAAACTGAACCCGCGGATCACCATGTCACAACGTAACGGAGCCGCCGGAGAAGGCTCCGGGCAGCAGGGGATACGGCCCCGCTACCGGCGGGGTTTCGGGTGCGCCACCTGGGTCAACATGGGGATGCTGACCTTCCTGGCGGCGGCGTTCGTGTTTCCGCTGCCGCTCTGGTGGGTGGGCGACGGCGTCCTGTTTGGCGAGATACAGTTCCGGCTCTCGCTCTTCGGCATCGTGCTGCTGCTTCCCGGAATGATGATCGGAGCCGCCGTTGGGTCCCGTACCTACCGGGCTCCGGTTCGCAGAGCGTCGCGGGTGGGAGCTGGCATCGGGGCTCTCGCAAGCTGGACGAGCTTCATCCTGATAGTAGCGTGGCTCTCGGGGAGCATCATCTATCTGTACGCGCCGTTCGCGTTCGTTGCCGGGGCACTCGTGCTGTACGCGCTGTACGCCAGAGGACAGAGCTTCAGCCGGCGGCGGATGCTCGTGTTGGTTGCGATGGGGCTTTCCGTGGTATCGGGCATCGTGGCGTTGGCCCTCGACGCGAGCGTGCTCGGCCCGGTCGGGGCTGTCTTCTCCGTGGCGGCTGGTGCCGTCGGTGGATGGGTGGCTGGTTTCGGATACGCGCGAACTGGCGGGGACGAGATGATACCGCCCGGCTCCACCATCCGTCCCGGAGGATCGCGCCAGCCCCGCCGCAAACCCCGCTGACTCACGGCTCTTGCGCCCTCTCGCGGTATAATCTCCTCGATGTCAGAGAACGGTTATCCTGATAGATCCCACCTCCCAACCTCGCCGGGCGTCTACATTTTCAAGGACGCGGATGACGGGGTCATATACGTCGGCAAGGCGAAGAACATCCGCAGCCGGGTGGCGAACTATTTCACCCGTTCCGGCGACGGACGACCCAAGATAGCGGAGCTTCGAGGCCGCGTCCGGCAAATAGACTTCATCTCCACGACGAGCGAGACCGAGGCGCTGGTACTCGAAGCGAACCTCATAAAGCGTCATCGTCCGCGTTTCAACGCCTCGCTCAAGGACGACAAGAGCTATCCGTACATCGTGGTGACGACCGGCGACGAGTACCCGAGGGTCTTTGCTACCCGCTCCTCGCACGACTCGCGCCACCGCTACTTCGGGCCATTCCCGAGCGCGGGGAGCGTCCACGCCACGCTCGACGTGCTGAACAAGACGTTCCAGTTTCGCAAGTGCCGGGGGCCGGAGCCTGGGCGGCGCAGCGGCGTGCCGTGCCTGAACTACCACATCGGGCGCTCGTCCGCGCCGTGCATCGGGGCCATCTCCAAAGAGGACTACGATGGGATCATCGCGGACGTCATCTCTTTCCTAGAGGGGCGGGTTGACAATTTGATCCGCGAGCGCGAGCAGAAGATGAAGTCCGCCGCCAAAGATATGGACTTCGAGCGAGCGGCGAAACTGCGCGATGAGATCTCCGCTCTCTCCCACGTACGCGAACGGCAGCGGGCGGCCATCGCCACCGAGGACTCCTTCGACGCCTTCGGCGCCTACTCCGAAGGGGAGACGGCCTGCGTGCAAGTCTTCGCCGTGCGGGAAGGTCAGATCACGGGCCGCGACTCCTTTCTTCTGAACAACTACGGTGAGTCCCGAGCCGAAGACGTGGTCCTCCAGTTCGTCCCCCAATACTACGACACCGCCGCCGTCCCCCGAGAAGTATTGGTCCAATCCAGCGACCGGGACGACGAACTAGCGACGCTCGCCGAGCATCTCACGCAACTGCGCGGCTTTCACGTCGAGGTGCGCCGCCCCCAACGGGGAGACAAGCGCCGCATCCTGGAGATGGCCGAGCGCAACGCCGGGCTCGCGCTGGAGCACGAACGGGCGCTGGACGAGGCCCGTCGCAACCGGGTCGCCTCGACGTTGGACGCATTGCGCGAAGAGCTTGCGCTGCCCACGTTGCCGTTACGCATAGAGTGCTACGACATCTCGAATACGATGGGGACCAACTCCGTCGCCTCGATGGTCGTGTTTCAGAGTGGTCGTCCGGCGAAGGACCAGTACCGCCGCTTCAAGATAAGGACCGTCGAGGGCGCGGACGACTTCGCCAGCATGGCCGAGGTCATCCGCCGCCGCCTGGAGCGTCTCAAGGCCGGAGACGAAAAGTTCACGCCGGCGCCCGACTTGATCCTGCTCGACGGCGGCAAGGGCCAACTCTCCGCCGTGATGTCCGTCGTCGGGGAGATGGGCGTCGGCTCCGAGTTGCCTGACATCCCATTCCGCTCGCTCGCCAAACGCGACGAGGAAGTCTACGAACCGGGGCGGCCCGAGCCCGTGATCCTGACCCGCCAATCCCCCGAACTGCACCTCCTGCAAAGGGTGCGCGATGAGGCTCACCGCTTCGCCAACACGTACCACAAAAAACTCCGCGGCGACGCCATGACCGCCTCCGTCCTCGATGAACTGCCCGGCGTCGGCCCCGCTCGCAAGAAGAGATTATTGGAGCACTTCGGCACCCCCGAAGCCTTCACGAATGCTTCGTTGCAAGAGATAGAAGCCGTCCCCGGCATCCCCGGTCGCGTGGCGCGTGAGATCCACGGTCGGTTGCATAGATAGCTTGTCAGTATTTCAGCAAGGGCGAGAGGGACCGTTCCGTTTGCTACTTCGGCTTAATCGAAGCGAGAAAACTGCGTAGCACGGAGCGCGCGTCGCCTGGCGGATACCGTATCCAGAAAACCCGCTTCCTGTAACCTTTTCGTTAAATATACGTTCATTCGTTGCAAATTGTGTGGACTGATGTTAACTTCCGAGTCGAGAGCATGGATCACTTACTGAAGCACAGACGGAAGGGCATCGCGTGAGCGAGCAGACTGCTCCGGCGTCCGAACCTCTTCTTCCGAGTAAGCGGAGCATCGTCATCATCACCGGTCTTTCTGGGGCCGGGAAGTCCAATGCGCTGCGGGCTTTCGAGGACGCGGGGTATTTCTGCATAGACAATTTGCCGCCGCGCATGATCCCGGCGGTCATGGAGCGGGATGGTTCGGAGGGTCCCGACGGGGTCGTGGTGGTCATGGATATCCGGGGACGGCGGTACTTTGGGGAGGAGCTGGAGCGGAGCCTTGAGGCCGTCGAGGAGACGAGCGGATGGGAGAAGAAGATCCTGTTTGTCGAGTCCGATGAACCCACGCTCGTGAGGCGATACCAGGAGAGCCGCCGACCGCACCCCGCCGCCAAAAACGGCGACGTGCTGGAGGCCATCCGCAGCGAGCGGCGGGACCTCTCCACTTTGCGCGAGAAGGCGGACGTGATCGTGGACACCTCCGGCTACTCGGCCCTCGACGCTCGCGTGCGCTTCAAGAAACTGGCGGAGTCGCTCACGAGCCGGTTGACGGTCAGCTTGATCTCCTTCGGCTTCAAACACGGCGCCCCGATGGACGTTGATATGCTCCTCGATGTCCGCTTCCTCCCAAACCCCCACTACGACCCCGAACTGCGCCCCCTCACCGGACAGGACGCCCCCGTCCGCGAGACCGTAATGGCCCACGACGACACCCAGGCGTTCCTGGCGCGGCTGCGGGACCTCCTCGCCTTCCTCATCCCCCGTTATGCGGAAGAAGGAAAGACATACTTCACCCTGGGCATAGGTTGCACCGGTGGCCGCCACCGCTCCGTGGTCATCGTCGAGGAACTAGCCCGTCACCTCAGAGAAGAAGGCGTCGAGAGCAACGAGATAGACATTTTCGTCCGGCACAGGGATCTGGAAAACCAACCGTAGAAGATCATGTGCCCCGGCTCGCCAGGAAGACGCCGGCCAGGCAGACTACGAGCCCCGGAATGGCGAGTGGGCCGATGCTCTCACCGAACATCAGGTAGGCCCAGACCATCGTGGTCGGTGGCGTCAGGTAGATAAGACTGCTAACCCTGGTGACGCCGCTCACTTTCAGGTTCAGCCAGTAGAAACCGTACCCGCCGAAGGTTGAGAAGACCACGAACCACGCTACCGCTGTCCAGAAACGCATGCCGCCCGCTGGTTCGAGACCACCCCAGAAGAGGGCTAGCGCGGCGAACACGACGGTGGCGACGGAACATTGGATCCCAAGCGCCACATCGAGCGGCGTGTCCGTGTCCGCCTCGAGGTTCGCCTTGCGTTCCACCAGCGTGGCCGCGACGAGTCCCGCCATGCCGAAGAAAGGCAAAGCATAAGCCCACGGCGGCGCCTCGCCCCTCACCGTCCCGGCCGCGCCGTTTGCCTCGCTGCCGATGACCATTGCGACCCCGGCGAGACCCACGACGAGCCCCGCCCACTGAAGCGGCCTTACTCGCTCCCCGAGAACTGGTCCCGCCAAAGCCGCGGCGAGAAGCGGTTGCAGAGCCGCGACGAGAGCCGCCGCCCCGGCAGTGACCCCGAACTCAACCGCGCCAACAACCCCGCTCAGATACACGCCCTGGGCGAGAAAACCCACGACCCCCTGCACCGCCACCTCCCTGCGAGATGGCCTGTAACGCCGGAACAGAACGACCGCCCCGATCAACAACCCCGCAGCCAGCAGGAACCTCCATGCCATGAGCGTCGGGGTACTCGCCTCCGATGTCCCGAGCCTGGCACCAATAAACCCGGAACTCCACATCACCACGAATACGATCTCCGAAATAGCCCGGTTCTTGCCGATCCTCTTGCCGCCCGCGCTGACGGACGACGAACTTACCAATGGCCGCGACATCCATCGCCCCGAACGGCCCGCGTATGCGAGTACCTTGTCCGCGTATTTCGTCCAAACGCTTCATAGCCACGTCCCACGACGGTGCCGGGACCCACTTCCCGCGCGAACTCCACAAGCCTCGAAAGTATCCTCGCCATCGCGCCCGCCTCCCTCCGCCTTCCGTTCCGTTTCCTCAATTTAGTAAATATACCGGTATGTATAGTAGCGTGGAATAGCGGGTTTGTAAACATACCAGTTGGTATACTTCAAGAGATAGTTCGAGAAGGCGAAGGAGGAATGCGCGTGGGCAGCACTAGAAAGGCGGGGCGTCCGAAGGTTCCGGCGGCGGATCGCATCCTCCGGGTTGCTTCGGAGATGTTCTATCGAAGGGCGATACGGGCGGTTGGGGTGGATGCCATCGCCTCGGAGGCGGATGTCACCAAGAAGACTCTCTACGATAACTTCGGCTCCAAAGACGCTTTGATCGCCGCCTACTTGCGCGGCCGGGACGAACGCTGGCGACATTGGCTCGTGGAGAATGTGGAACGGCGAGGAGGTCCGGCCAGCGAGCGTCTGCTCTCTACTTTCGACGCACTCGCGGACTGGATGGAACAGGGAAATACCAGAGGTTGTGGCTTCGTGAATGCGACGGTGGAGTTACCGGATGCTCACCATCCTGCGTGGGTGGTGGTGATGGAGCAGAAACGGTGGATGCGCGGATACCTCGCGGGGCTGGCCGCCGAGGCCGGAGCGGAGGCCCCAGAGACATTGGCCGAACGGTTGCTGATCCTGCACGAAGGAGCCAACGTCGGCAGCTCGCTGGGCATGCTCGCCAACGCCGCGCAAGAAGCTCGCCATGTAGCGGCGGCCCTCGTCGCCGGCCTCCCCGGCACCGACCGCGCACCGTAGCCTTCCCTCATGCAGCGAGCGTGGAGCGCGTCACGCCATGCTCTGATAAAACCCGAAGCATGAAACCAAGCTCATGGGAGGCAATAAATGGGAATGCTCGTAGAGGGCGAGTGGAAGACCGAGAACATGTTGCGGGACGAGGATGGGCGGTTCGTGCGCTCGGATACCTCGTTCCGGGACCGGGTGACGGCGGATGGTTCGAGCGGCTTCCCGGCGGAGGCGGGCCGCTACCATCTGTACGTCTCGTGGGCGTGCCCGTGGGCGCACCGGACGGCCATCATGCGCCGACTCAAGGGGCTTGAGGACACCATCTCACTCTCCAGCGTCGCGGCGTTCATGGGGGAGGACGGCTGGACCTTCTCGGAGGAGTTCAAGGACCCGCTGCATGGCGCGGGGCATCTGCGCGAGGTTTACACGAGGGCCGACCCCGGCTACACGGGCCGGGTCACCACGCCCATCCTTTGGGACAAGGAGCGAGAGACCATCGTCAACAACGAGTCCCGCGAGGTCATCCGCATACTCGACACCGAGTTCGAGGAGTACGCGGCCACAGAGGCGGACTTTTTCCCGGAAGGTCTGCGCGAGGAGATCGACGACACCATCAGCGCCATCTACAATCCAATCAACAACGGCGTTTATAGATCCGGCTTCGCCAGCACTCAATCCGCCTACGATGAGGCCGTCACCGAGCTTTTCGACGCCCTCGATTATTGGGAGTCGGTTCTCTCAGAACAGCGGTATCTGTGTGGAGGCGTCGTCACCGAGGCTGATTGGTGCATGTTCACGACGCTTGCGCGCTTCGATCCCGTCTACCACTATCACTTCAAATGCAACCTTCGCCGCATCTCGGACTACCCGAACCTGTGGGGTTATCTTCGGGATCTGTACCAGACGCCCGGCGTCGCTGAAACCGTGGATTTCGACCACATAAAGCGCCATTATTACACTAGCCACGGGAGCGTGAACCCCACCCGTATTGTGCCGAAAGGTCCGATCCTGAACTTCGACGAGCCTCACGACCGCGCCCGGCTCTCGGGTTGAGGCCGCCGGTATACTCGACCGCATGAATGTAGCCGAAGACTTGCGGGTCGTGGCGTTCGGGGGCGGCACGGGGTTGCCGGTGCTGCTTCGTGGCCTTCGGGACCGGGTGGAAGACCTCACGGCGGTCGTCACGGTTGGGGATGATGGAGGCTCCAGTGGCAGGCTGCGGGAGGAACTCGGGGTCGCGCCGCCGGGTGATGTGAGGAACTGTCTGGTGGCGCTCGCTGGTCGCAAGAGGCTGGCCGAGGTCTTCAACTACCGCTTCGAGTCGGGTGGGGATCTCACGGACCACGCCGTCGGCAACCTCATTATCGCGGCCCTCTCGGATATGGCGGGAGGGTTCTGCGCGGGCGTCGAGCAAGCCGCCCGGTTTCTGCGGATAAAGGGTCGAGTCTATCCGGCGGCGGAGAAGAGCTTGACGCTCGTGATCACGCACCCCGACGGCACGGTGTCCCGCGGGGAGTCAACAGCCCGCGATCCTGGCAAGCGTGCCTCCTCGGTCGCGGTCGAGCCCGCTGATGTCCCTGCTCCACCTGGCGTCATCGAGGCCATAGAGAATGCGGACGTGGTGGTTCTGGGGCCGGGGAGCCTGTTCACTAGTACCATCCCCGCGCTGCTCGGCGGTGGGTCGCGCGAGGCGCTTGCCCGTTTTGACGGTCCCGTCGTGTATGCGGCGAACGTCATGACTCAGCCGGGGGAGACGACCGGGTTCTCTGTCTCGGACCATGTGCGGGTGTTGCTCGAACATGGGATACCGAGGGTGACGGATGTGATCGTCCACTCCGGCGCGTTGCCGGAGGAGTTGATCTCCCGCTATAGGGCCGAAGGCGCGGACCTTGCCGCAGTGGACCGCGAAGCACTGGAGAAGATGGGCGTCCGGTTGCGCGAGACGGATCTCCTTTCGGACGACTTCGGGGCCGGCGTGCGCCACGACCCCGAGAAGCTCGCGGAAGCAGTGTGCGGCGTTGCTCTCGTTCGCCTCTGAGATAAAACGCCAGCTCGCCTCGCGGACCTCATCCGCTACACGCCGCACCAACCGCCACGAGCTTGTCGGCCTGATGGACGCCGCCGGTGAATGGGATGGATCCGGCGTCACCTTCACCACCCGCAACGCTGCCGTCGCTCGTTCCGTGGTGCGTCTGCTGCGCTCTGAGTTCGGGCTGCATTCCCGACTCTCTCCGGCTGGGACGGATCGTTTCGGCCGCGCCCGCTACGCAGTCCATGCGGAAGGCAACGGCGCTATTCAGGCGAAAGAGGAACTGCGGGCTGCCCGCTCCGGTCTTCGAGGCGCTGCCGAAGGGACTGCCTATTTGCGGGGCGCGTTCCAGGGCGCGGGCTCGGTCTCCCGGCCAGGACGTGGATATCATCTGGAGATCTTCCACCGCGACGAAGCATTCATCCGGCGCGTCGCCACGCTCTCCCGGGCTCCGCTCGGCATCACCTGCAGGCGCGAACGCTGGGTCGCCTACGCAAGGAGCGCAGACAGCGTGACGACCTTCCTCTCCCAATTGGGGCTGCACGACGCCGTCCTGGAATACGAGGCCCGCGCTGTGCTCGGGGAGGCGAAAGCCAACGCCAATCGGCTCACCAACTTCGACGCCGCCAACGCCGGACGCACGGCGGTCGCCGCCGCCCGCCAGCAGGAAGTCCTCGAAACCCTCAACCCCGACAACCTGCCACCGGCGTTACGGGAAATGCTGGAACTCCGTCTGGAGCATTCTGACGCCTCGCTCGCCGACCTCGCCCGCCTCGGCAATCTATCCAAAAGCGCCGTAAATCATCGCTTGCGGAGGCTGATCGAGCTGTCGGGGA
>Ga0136630_1000505_pt1 | contig 15121 bp, 16 predicted proteins | sample AntDrymUQ5682106_2_FD_105496 | JGI IMG/M metagenome (GOLD analysis project Ga0136630, IMG submission 105496) | Polar desert sand microbial communities from Dry Valleys, Antarctica - metaG UQ568 (21.06) | ecosystem: Environmental > Terrestrial > Soil > Desert | place: Antarctica: Dry Valley...
AGCTCGTCCATCGGCAGGTCGTAGCCGCTGAGGTGCAGGGCGGCGTACAGCAGCATCGAGCCGTGCCCGGCACTGAGCACGAAACGGTCGCGGTCGGGCCACAGCGGATCGGCCGGATCGTGCTTCATGATGCGGCGAAAGAGGAGATAGGCGGCGGGCGCCATCGCCATCGGCAGGCCGGGATGACCGGAGTTCGCCTTCTGCACGGCATCCATCGCCAGTGCTCGGATCGTGTCGATGCACAGCTGCTCGATGTCCGTGCTCGTTGCCGTCTCTGTGGTGCTCATTGCCCTTTAGTATCGCGACGTCCATGCCAGTCCGCGTTCACGTCCTGTTGAACGTGCGTCGGGCCAGCCGGAATCACGCTATCGCGAGTGCAAGCGCCTGGGTAGCGCCGCCGTCCATATCAGCTGACGCGCCCGCCCGCGGCGCGGATCTCGTCCAGCGCGCGGTCGGAGTCGCCGACGCGCAGATCGACGGCACGGATGGCGTCGAGATCGACGGTCACGGCAAAGCCCTCACCGAGGCCGTCGAGCGCGGTGTGCTTGACGCAGTAGTCGGTCGCCAGGCCGCCGATCAGCAGGTCGTCGACGGCGCGCTCGCGCAGCAGCTGTGCAAGATCCGTGCCGTCGAAGGCCGAGTACCCCTCGGTGCGACGATCGGTTCCCTTGTCGAGCACGACGTCGACGTGCTCGCGCTCGAGCGCCGGATGCAGCTCGGCGCCGGGCGTGCCCGCCACGCAGTGCACCGGCCACGGCCCGGCGGAGTCCGAGCTGACGAACGAGCCGTGATCGGGCGGATGCCAGTCGCGCGTGGCGACGACGAGCGCGAACTCGCCCGAGGCTGCCAGCTCGTTCAGGCGCGCGGCGATGTCCTCGCCGCCCGCGACCGACAGCGCGCCGTCGGGCGCGGTGAAGTCGTTTTGGTAGTCGACGATGATCAGCGCTCGGCTCACGCCTGCTCGCTCTCGTGCGTTGCGCGCAGCTCGTAGGCACGGCGGATCGCGACGTCTGGATCGGCCAGCGAGCGGTCGATGCGCAGGAAGCGACAGAAGCCCTCGCGGATCGGCTGCGGCAGCGCGGCGCCGAGCTTGACCAGCGGCGTGACCATGCGCGGGACGTAGACCTCGAAGCGCGGCGAGCGCAGCGCGGCAAGGATCGCGGCAGCGACGTCGTCTGGCTCGATGTGCTTGACGTAGGTCCCCGGCGGCAGGCCGGAGGAAAGCTCGGTGCGCACGACGACCGGCATCACGCAGGTAATCTCGACCGCGCTGCCGCGCAGCTCGGCGCGCGCCGCCTCGCTGACGCCGACGACGAAGTGCTTGGTGCCCGAGTAGGTCGCGCCGCCCGAGAAGCCGATCCGGCCGGCCACCGAGGCGATGTTCACGACCTGGCCGCTGTTGCGCGCGAGCATCCGCGGCAGCGCCTCCTTCATGCCGTGCAGGACGCCGTGCACGTTGATGTCGACCTGGCGGCGCGCGCTGGCGTCATCCTCGTCGACGAGCGGCCTGAGCGGCATGATCCCCGCGTTGTTGATCAGCACGTCGATTGGGCCCAGGCGCTCCTCGGTCTGGTCGAGGAAGCGGGCGACCGACGCGCGCTCGCGGACGTCCAGCGGCTCCGCGATCGTACCCGCGCCCAGCTCGGACGCGGTCTGCTGCGCGCCGGCGAGGTCGATGTCACCGATCGCGACCTGCATGCCGGCGCGGATGCAGGCCTCGGCGGTGGCGCGGCCGATGCCGCGAGCGGCGCCGGTGATCGCCACGACGCGGCCTTGGAGCGGGATCGATCGTCGAGCCATGATCGTCGAGGCTACCCAGCGCAGGCGATCCAGGCCCCCTAGATGCCACCCAGCCCGCGTGCGGAGGCTCGCATCGGCGCTGGTGCAAATCCGAATGGCTACGCTTCGACGCCGGATGGCAAGCCGTCAAGAGGAGAAAGAGCGCCGCAAGCAGGAGCGGATCGAGCGCGAGCGGGCGGAGGCCGCGGCAGCCCAGCGCAAGCGGCTGATCCAGATCGTCGCGGGCGTCGTGGTCGCAGCCGCGGTCACGGTCGGCGTCGCCGTGGCGGCGATGGACGGCGGCAAGGACGATACGGCGGGCCCCGATACGAGCCCGGCACCCAAGGTGGCGATCCCCGACCGCAAGATCACCGACCTCGAGGATGCCGCCAAGGCGGCATCCTGCGTGCTGACACATCCGCCGATCGAGGGCGACAACCACGTCACGACAAAGGTCGAGTACAAGAGCAACCCGCCGACGTCGGGTGACCATGTGCCGCCCCAGCAGGTCGCAAGCGACGGCGACTACTCCGGGGGCGTGGCACCTCCACCCGAGCGCTACGTGCACGCGCTCGAGCACGGCCGCATCATCATCCAGTACAAGCCGGGGCTCCCGCAGCGGCGCGTCGACCAGCTGGTGACGCTGTTCACCGAGGGCTCGAAGACCGACTTCGGCATCGACTCGATCAACGGCAGCTACACGCTGCTGATGCCCAACAACACGAAGATGAAGCCGGAGGTCGCCGCGACCGCGTGGGGGCACATGCTCGCCTGCGAGAAGTTCAACGACAAGACCTTCGACGCCATCCGCGCCTTCCGCCAGCGCTACGTGCTGCAGGGGCCCGAGAAGGTCACCCAGCCCGAGTAGGCCTCGGCTGCGCCGCGGGCCGACGCGCGCAAGCGGTCCTGCGGGACCGCATCCTGCCCCGTGGCAGGGTGTTGACCCTGTGTGATGCGCCGTCTGTCCCTGGCATTTGCCGCCGCCGTCCTGCTCGTACTCGCGTGGATCGCGGTTCCCGCCCTGTCCGCTGCTCCGTTCGTCCCGCGCGCGGTCGACTTCGAACAGGCGCTCGACCTCCCCGCTCCGGCCGGCGCCGCGCGCAAGGCTGCGAAGCCGTACGTCAGCCCGGTCATCCGCGCGCCCAAGCGCTTCGACCTCATCGGGCTGAAGTGGCGCTCGCCCGCGCCCGCGGGGGCCCGGATCCGCGTGCGCGATCCGGACGGGCGCTGGAGCCGCTGGACCGCGATGGGCGACCAGCACGGCGGCGGCGGGGGCACGGAGCCGGTGTGGGCGGGCGGCGCCGACGCCTACCAGCTGCGCTTGAAGCGCGTTCCGCGCGGGCCGCGGGCGCACTTCGTCAACACCACCGGCACGGCCTCCGCGGCCGACCGCGCGAAGACCGCCGTGCGGCGGGCGGCGCACGGCGTCGCCGTGGCGCTTGCCGGTGCGCCCGCGCGAGCGCAGGCGGCAGGTGCCACGCCGGCAATCGTGGGGCGCGCAGCGTGGGGGGCCGACCAGTGCCCGCCACGCTCTGACCCGGGCTACGGCGAGGTCCAGATGGGCTTCGTGCACCACACCGTCTCGGCTAACAGCTACAGCCCCGAAGACAGCGCGGCGATGGTGCTCGCGATCTGCCGCTTTCACCGTAACTCCAACGGTTGGAGCGACATCGGCTACAACTTCCTCGTCGACCGCTACGGGCGCATCTTCGAGGGGCGCGCGGGCGGGATCGAGGAGCCGGTCATCGGCGCCCAGACGCAGGGCTACAACACCGTGTCGACGGGCATCGCGAACATCGGCACGTTCAGCAGCGTGGCGCAGACCGCACAGGCGGTACACGCCACGGCGGAGTTGTTGGCTTGGAAGCTGTCGCTGCACGCTGTGCCGGTCAGCGGCCCGGTGACGGTCAGCCCGGCCGGCAGGCCGGTGACCTTCCAGCGCATCTCCGGCCACCGCGACGCGAACACGACCGCGTGCCCGGGTGACGTGCTGTACGGCCAGCTCGGCGAGATCCGCGCGCAGGCCGCCGCGCTCGCGCCGCAGTACAGGGGCGGGCTGACCTTGCAGGCAGCCGACCGCACGCTGCGTTACCCGCAGGCGGCGCAGCTGCGTGGGCGACTCAACGGGGCAAACGGTGCTGCGCTCGGCGCGACGGCGATCTCTCTGCAGCTTGCGGGCCCGTCGGGCTTCTTTACCTCGCGCCACTCGACGACCAGCGCCGACGGCGCCTGGTCGGCCGTCCTGCCGACCTCCTACTCGCGCACGCTGCGCGCCGTCGCCCGCCGGCCCGATGGGAGCGTCGTGACCTCGAAGCAGCTGCGCGTCGGGGTGGCGCCGCGCATCGCGGTCCGGGCCCCCAGACGCGCCGGGGCAGGCCGCAGATTCACCGTCAGCGGCAGCGTTGGCCCGCGCCGCGCGCGGCTCACGCTCGAGCTGCAGCGCAAGTCGAAGGGAAGGCTTCGCACGGTCGCGCGCCTGCGCGTCAAGGTCCGCTCAGGGCGCTACCGCGTGCGCCTGCGCCTGCGTCGCGCCGCGCTGCACCGGCTGCGCGTCGTGTTCAAGGCCGACGCGCGCAACAGCTTCGGAAGCTCGGCGCGCGTGTATGTGCGCGTCCTGCGCCGGTAGCCCCGGGGTTACCCTTCGCCGCCATGCGGCGGGTCTCCACGGACGACATCGAAGCCCACGACAGCCGCTCGCCGATCGTCCGCACGTGCGCGGCGCTCGCCGACTCCGTCGCGTTCAACGTCGCGATCTTCGGGGTCATCCTCGCCAACGCCGTCGTGCTCGGGCTCGAGACCTACCCGGGCGTGGTGCGCGACGCGGGTGGACTGCTGGGCACGCTCAACGACGTCTTCCTCGGCATCTTCGTCGTCGAGCTCGCGATCCGGCTGACGGCGTTCGGCTCGCGGCCGGGCAATTTCTTTCGCAGCGGCTGGAACGTCTTTGACCTCGTCGTCGTGATCGCGGCCTTCCTGCCGGGGCTGCGCGAGAACTCGACGTTGCTGCGGATCGCGCGGCTGGCGCGCGTACTGCGCATCGTGCGGCTGCTGCCCGACCTGCGCGTGCTCGTCACCGCGATCTACCGCAGCCTGCCGGGGGTCGCGAGCCTGACCGTGCTGGCGTTCGTGACGCTGTTCGTCTACGGGATGATCGGCTGGACGATCTTCGACGATCGGGCGCCGCAGGAGTACGGCACGATCGGCAACGCGATGCTCACGCTGTTCGTGATGCTGTCGCTGGAAAACCTGCCGCAGAACATCGAGCTGGGGCGCGAGCTGTCGGACTGGACGATCCTGTACTTCGTCTCCTACGCGCTCGTTGCCGCCTTTCTGCTGTTCAACATCCTGATCGGGATCGTCATCAACTCGCTGGAGGAGGCACGCGCGATCGAGCACGCCCGCGAGCGCGCCGACCGCGCCGAACACGGTGAAGTCCAGGTGACGCCGGAGGAGCGCATCGCGACGCTGCGCGCCACGCTCGACGAGCTCGAGGAGGACCTGCGACGACGCTGACCGTCAGCCGTTGCGCCAGCCGCCGGTGGTGCCCTTGTAGAGGCCCTCGCCGGCGAGCACGAGCCGCGCGCTGCGCGCGAGGATCTGCAGGTCCAGCCGCCAGCTGCGGTGCTCGATGTACCACAGGTCGAGCTCGATGCGCTCGGCCCAGGGCAGCGACGTGCGGCCGTGGACCTGCGCCCAGCCGGTGATGCCTGGCCTGACGGCCAAGCGGCGGCGCTGTCGGTCGGTGTACTGCGCCACCTGCACGGGCACGGTCGGCCGCGGACCGACGATCGCCATCTCGCCCCGCAGCACGTTGACGAGGTTGGGCAGCTCGTCGACGGACGTGCGGCGCAGCAGCCTGCCGACGCGCGTGATGCGCGGATCGCCGGCGTCGATCGCCAGGCCGGCGCCGATCGACTCCGCTCCGTCGACCATCGTGCGCAGCTTGAGCACATCGAACTCGTGCCCGTGGCGCCCGACGCGCCGCTGACGGTAGATCGGGTGGCCGCGTGACTCGAGAGCAATCGCGATGATCGCGATCGCCAGCAGCGGCGACGAGAGCACCAGCACCGTCGCCGCGACGACGACGTCGAACGCGCGCCGCGTCATCGCGTGCCCTCCGCCGGCTCCCAGCCGGCGGGAGTGCCGTGGCGCAGCCAGTCCCACAGGCCGGCGGCGACGGACGCCGTGCTCAGCACGTAGTAGCGCGCGACGAGCAGCGGTCGCCAGGGCACCGCGCCGCCCAGCAGCGCGGCCGCAAGCAGCGCCAGCTGCGCGACGAGGATCAGCAGGTAGACGGGGTGCTCGGGCGCCAGCAGCGCGCTGAGGACCAGTGCGACGAGGTGCAGGAACGGCGCCGCGTAGCGCAGCACGCGGTGCGAAGCGATCATCAGCGCGTACAGCGGCGGGTAGCCGCGCGGAGAGAGCAGCCCGCCGCGCAGGACGATCGGCCACGTGTGGCTCATCATCCGCCGCTTGCGGGCGAACTCGCCCTCGATCGACGGGACCATCCGCTCGCTCGCGCGCGCGGCGGGGATGTAGACCGCACGCCACCCGCGCTTGACCATGTTGAACGGAAACGAGAGGTCGTGGCCCATGATCGGATCGACCTCGATGTAGGACTCGCGCCGCGTCGCGTAGATCGCTCCGTTGCCGGCGGTGATCGAGCCCAGGCGCGACTCCAACCCACGCAGCGCCAGTTCGTAGCGCCAGTACAGCCCCTCCTGGTTGGTGCCGGTTTGGTTTGGATCGTGTACGAAGCGCACCTGGCCGCAGGCGTAGCCGACGCGCGGATCGGCGAACGCGCCGACGAGCGTGCGCAGCGCGTCGGGCTCCCAGCGCGCGTTGGCATCGGAGAAGGCCACGAGCTCTCCGCGGGCGCGGGCGACGGCCGCGTCCTGGGCGCGGATCTTCCCGCCGCGTGGCAGGTCGAGCACGACGTCGGCGCCGGCGCGACGGGCCTCGGCGACGGTCGCGTCGGCGGAGCCGTCGCTGGCGACGATCACCTCGAGGCGCTCGCGCGGATAGTCGAGCGCGAGCGCGTCGGCGACCTTGGCGGCGATCACCTGCCCCTCGTCGTAGGCCGCGATGATCAGGCTGACCGGCGGCGTGGCCGCCTGCGGCTCGAAGTCGCGTGGCTGCCCGCGACCGGTCACGCGTGCCAGTGCCGACAGCAGCAGCGCGTAACCGAGCTGCGCGTAGACGAGCAGCCCGAGGCTGAGCCAGAGGACGACCTCGGCGATCACGGCGCGCATTCTCCCGCCCGGCCGCGCCCGGTCAGCGTCTCGTAGAGCTTCATATGAAGCGCGGCGATGGCATCCCACGAGTAGGGCCCCGCGGCCGCGCGACGCGCTGCGGCGCCGATGCGCTCGCGCTCGCCGGCGTCGGCGATCAGCCGCTGCAACGCGCTCGCCAGCGCCACCGGGTCGCCGGGCGGCGCCTGCGCCGCGGCGCCGGCGGCGGCGATGTCCGCGAAGCCGCCGAGCGAGCTGACGAGCAGCGGCGTCCCGAACGCCAGCGCGGTGAACAGCACGCCGGACTGCTCGGCCTGGCGGTAGGGCACGACGGCGAGGTCGGCGCGGCGGAAGTACGCCGCGACCTGCTCGTCGCGCACGAAGCCTTCGATCCAGCGCACCGACAGGGGTGCGGCCGCACGCAGCGCGGACGTGTCCATCCGCGCGCGCCCGACGATCCACAGCTCCGCGCCCGGCTCGGGGCCCAGGCGGCGCCAGGCGTCGAGCAGCACGTCGACTCCCTTGTAAGGACGCAGCAGGCCAAAGAACAGCACGACCGGCCCCCGCACCGCGGCGAGCGCGGCGGGCAGCGGGCGCTCATCGCTGACCCGTGTCAGGTGCTCAAAGGCTCCGTGCGGGATGACATGGACCTTCTCGGGCGCGATGCCGGCCTCGTGCGCCAGCCGCTGGCGCCCGTGCTCGGAGTGCACGACGACCGCGTCGACGCGCTCGTACAGGCGCCGCTGCGCGCTGAGCTGGCCGCGGCGCGGCTCGCGCGGCAGCACGTCGTGAGCGGTGAGCACGAGCGGACGCGAGCGCGGCAGCAGGTGGACGTCGAGCGGCTGGATCGTCAGCCACTGGAAATGCACGACGTCGGCCGCCGCGGCCGCGCGCCCATAGCGCAGCATGTCGGGCACGTGCGCCAGCGCCTTGGCGGCGAAGCGCCGCCGCGAGCCGGCGCCGCCCCCGGCATGGCGGTAGAAGCGCTCGTGGCGCTCGTAGCCCTCGGCCGCCGGCACCGGCGCGTAGGGAAAGTGGCTCGTCTGCAGCCGGACCGTGGCTCCGGCGCGCGCGAGGGCGGCGCACAGCGCATGGTCGTAGGGCGGCGTGTAGGCGGACGGGTCGACGACATCGATGCGCACGGCGGCGAAGTATCGTCGCCGCTGGATGGCCGTGGAGCTCTCCTTCTGCGTCGTCAACACCGAGCAGCGCGAGCTGCTGCTGCGCTGCCTGGACGCGATCGCCGCCGAACGCGCCCTGCTGGAGCTCGAGACCGAGGTGCTCGTGCTCGACAACGCCTCCGGTGACGGCTCGGGCGCGGCAGCGCGCGGGCACCCGGCGACGACGGAGCTGATCGCGCTGCAGCAACGGCGCGGCAAGGGCGAGAACGACAGCTCGCTACTGCAGCGCGCGCGCGGGCGCTACTGCCTGCTGCTCAATGAGGACTCCGAGCTGCGCCCAGGCGCGACGGCCGCGCTGCACGCGGCGCTCGAGGCCGATCCGCGCGCCGCCGCCGCGGGGGCCCGGCTGCTGCGACCCGACGGCAGCGTGCAGCCATCGGCCTGGCGCTTCCCGACGCCGCTGACGGCGACCGTCGGCGCGCTCTTCCTGCACCGCCGCTACACGGTGCAGAGCCGTGGCGAGGCGACCCGCGCGGTCGACTGGGCACAGTCGGCAGCGCTGCTCGTGCGCCGCGAGGCCGCCGAGCAGATCGGCTGGTTCGATCCGGCGTTCTTCGTCTACTCCGACGAGGTCGACTTCTGCAAGCGCCTGCGCGACGGCGGCTGGCACACGCTGTTCGTCCCCGGCGCGGTCGCCGTGCACCACGAGCAGCTCTCGACGGGACGCGTGCCAGAGCGACGGATCGTCGAGCTGTCGCGTAACCGCGACCGCTACATGCGCAAGCACCACACGGCGGCGGCGGCGTGGGCGGTGCGCCTGCTGACGGCGTGGACGTACGCAGCTCGCGCGACCGCCGCAATCGCACTGCCCGGCCACGACCCGCGCCGCTACTGGCGCCACGTGACCGCGACGCTGCGACCGCAGCGCGGCGAGGGCCTGCGCGAGGCGGCCTCCGAGCACAACCGCGGCTCCCGGCTGTGAGCGCTCAGGTGCCGAGGCGGCCCGCGAGCGGCTGCGGGCTGCGTGGCACGCGCTTGCGCCAGCCACGCTTGATCGCGCTGACGAAGCGCTTGGGCGACTTGCGGTAGACACGCTTGCCGCGCTTGAGTGCCTTGCGCTCGAGCACGTTGCGGCGGCGCTCGATGACGGCCAGCAGCGTCTGCCTGGCTGCCTCGTCGGCGAACTCCTGCGGGTGCACGTCGACGTAGTCGCGCAGGACCGCCAAGTCGTGGTGGTCGCCGAGCAGGTTGGCGACCTTGTGTGCGCGCTTGGCCAGCTTCTTCATCTGCTTCGGCGCGGCCGGCCGCAGGAGCTGCGCTGCGTGCGACAGATCCTTCACGCGCTTGCGCCAGTCGTGCAGATGCTCGGATGACGGATCCTTGCGCGCGCGCCGCATGCGCTTGCGGCCGCGGCGGTAGACGCGCTCCAGGCCGGCCTCGACGGCCTTGAAGCCATCGGCCTCGAAGGCCCAGTCGGCCGTTCGAGCACGGGCGCTCTCGAGCTCCTCGCGGACGGCGTTGATCGTGCGGTCGTCTTCGATCAGGGTCTCCAGCGCGCGCTCGTGGTCGTCTTGGAGTCGCTCTCCTAGGCGGTGTGTCAGCAACGGCGGCAGGTCGTCGGGATAGCGCTGTTCGAGTTCCTGCAGCGTGTCGAGCAGCACCCGCGCGTCGCGCGCGTCCGACAGCCGCTGACCCGTCATGCGATAGACGGTGTTCTCGCGCCGGTAGCTCTGATCGCCGATCGCGGCGCGTGTCAGCCGCACACAGGCACGCAGGCGCTTGAGCGATTTGCGCGTCTCATGCACGGCCTTGCCGAAGACCTCCGCCGACGTGTGCTCGAGTTGATCCTGGGCATCGTCGAGCTGGCCGCGCGCGATGCGGAGGATGCCGTCGGGCACGTACTCGTCGCGGCGCAGCTCGTAGCCGCGATCTGTCTCGACAAAGCTGCCCGCCGGCCGCGGCGCCGGTGTGTGAAGATCGGCCATCGCATCATGTATTCCCACGAACGGCCACGTCTCTAACGCAGCCTGACGCCCTCTGGCTCGACGTCGCTACTGTCGGCACAGGCAACCGAGGAGGAACGATGGCGACGAGCAGCGCGACGACGCAATGGGAAGGCGGGCTCGAGCACGGGGCCGGAACGACGACGCCGGCCAGCGGGGCGTTTGCGACCGTGGACGTGAGCTGGGCCTCGCGCACGGCGCGCGCGGCAGGCAAGACGAGCCCCGAGGAGCTGCTCGCCGCGGCGCACGCCTCGTGCTACTGCATGCAGCTGGCGCACGAGCTGGAGGAGGCCGGGACGCCTCCCGAGCGCCTCGAGGCGGCCGCGAGCGTCGAGTTCGTGCCCGGCGAGGGCGTCACGTCCTCGCACATCGTGATCTCGGGCCACGTGCCCGATATCGACGAGCAGGCGTTCGCCGCGGCGGCCGACGCCGCCGGTGAGGGCTGCCCGATCTCCGGCGCACTGAAGGGCAACGTCGAGATCACGGTGGAGGCGACGCTGGAGTCCTAGCGACGGTGTGAGGCGGCGTCGCGTTCGGCCGGCGCGTCAGCTCGTCGGGGGTGGCGTCCAGGGCGGCCAGCACGAGCGCGGCACGAGTCGCCGCCGCAACGTAGGAGGCGACCTGGCCGGCGTCATAGGTGGCGTGCTCGTCGTCTTCGTCCAGCGGCGTGCTCCAGGGCGTCTCCTGGGGCGTCAGGTTGATCTCGAACGGACCTGTCATGTCGCCAACGGCTGCGAGCAACCGGCGAGTCACATCGCCGACCGATCGGTCGGGCACAAGCGCGACGCGATGCGCGCGACCGTCGCTGTGCTCGGCGACGGCCTCGTGGGCATGCACGTCCAGCGCCACGACCGGTGCGCCCGATCCGTCGGGCGCCGGTAGCGGAAGCGTTTCCCAACCGCGCGCCGTGAGGCGCAGCGCGGCGTGCTGAAGCTGAGGTTCGGGCGGGGCGAGCGCCACCGCCAGCTTGCCCAGCAACTGCGTATGCGCATGCAACGTGTGCAGGTGGCACTCCACGCCTCATAGCCGGGGATGGATGAACGCTAGCGATCTGGCGTGAGGTGATCTTTCGCGGCGCGAACGGGTAAAGCGCGCGGCATACCCGAACGAGGAGGGAACGTGCACGACGACGACGCCGCCAAGGTTGACCAGGACAAGCAGACGCCCGAAGACGGCGCTGCGACGGATGAGCAGGGACTCGGTCAGCACGACGACCAGGACGTCACCGACGTGGAGACCAAGCAGGGTCACCCCGCGACCCCGAGCGACACGGGCAACCGGTAGCAGGAACTAGTAAGTCGGCGCAGGCCCCGGCACCCGCCGGGGCCTGACGCGCGCGACGCCCAGGACGTGTGGGTTGGTGTGCATCCAGGACGGACCCAGGTCGATGTCGCGGATCTGCTCGATCGCGAAGCCCGCGGAGGTCATCACGGCAGCGGTGTCGCGCGCGCAGTGACATCCGCCTGCGATTGCCGGCCAGAGCCCGCGGTCGAGGGTGTGCTGGACGCGCGCCTTGCGCGAACTGCTCGAGCGCACGTGCTCGAGGAAGCGCAGCTCGCCCTGCGGCTTGAGCACTCGTCCGAGCTCGGCGAGCGCCCGCCCGGGGTCGGGCACGCTGCACAGCACGAGGCACGCCACCACGGCGTCGAAGCTGCCCGCGGCGTGCGGCAGCTCGTCGGCGATCGCGTCCTCGACGACGATGTGCACCGAGGCGGCCTGCGCCGCGGGCTGGGCCCTGGCGCGCAGGTACGGCTCGGGCTCGACCGCGACGACCTCCTCGACCGCGCCGGGGTAGTGGCCGAAGTTCATCCCGTTGCCGGCCCCGAGCTCGAGCACGCGGCCCGACAACCCCGACAGCAGCTCGCGACGCCTGTCGCCGAGATCGCGCTCCATCGCGCGGGCGAGCCGGTGATAAGCACGCGCGAACAACGGATGGCGGACCGGCCGCGGGCTCATACCGCACAGCTTGACGGTCTGGTGCGCTGACCCGACCCGCCACCGCGACAGTAGGGTTTGACTGTGAGCGGGGCTGAGCACGCAGTGCCGTGGCACGACCGGTTCGCGGGGACTATCCGGACCCAGAACTCTTTGCGCTTCCCGGCATCGAGCAGGTGCGTGCCTTCGTCGACGGTCGGGCTCCCGCGCCGCCGATCGGGGAGCTCTTGGGGATGTCGGTGACAGACGTGGCGCTGGACGGCGCGACCTTCTCGATGCCGGCCAGCCGGCGGTTGCTGAGCCCCCAGGGCCTCGTCTCCGTGGGCACGCTTGCGATCCTTGCCGATGGCCCTCTGGGCTGCGCGGTTCAGACCGTCGTGCCGGCGGCAACGGCCTACGCGACGTCGGAGCTGTCGCTGAGGTTGCTGCGCCCCGTACGCGCAGGGGCACGCTGGTCGCTCGGGGAAAGCTCGTCCACGACGGTCGTACGCTTGCCCTTCGCTTAGGGCGAGGACATCACAATGACCTTACCCGCGCGGTGGCGGTGCGGGCTCGAACATCGGGCGTCTAGTCATTTTTTCGTCGCCGTTCACGTTGACAAGCGTTGCGCCGATGACAGCGGGTATGAGTCCTCGTGGAGCTCGAGTTGCTGGGGTCGTTCGCCTGCTGGTTGCCGGAGTCGTGGAGACCGACACCGGCGCGTTCGGGGGCATCGAGCCGTGGCTTTGGATCCTCGTGGCAAGCAGCGTCGTCGCGCTGTGTGGCCGGCAACTGCGCAGCGCCAAGCGGCGCCGCGGATCGGCGCCTCGCCGCTGCCACGCGCACCACAACAAACGCGAGTTCGCGACCTTGGCCGACGCCGAGCACTTCGTGCAATGGACACGGCACCGACACGCCGCCGGACGGTGGACGGGCGCTCCGATGGATCACTCCTACAAGTGCCCCGTCACTTCCTGCGATCACTGGCACGTTTCCTCGAAACCGAGACGTGGCTGGTAGCGGCGCGCTGAAACGGCCGTTGCTCGACATGGCTGCTCTCACCTAGCCGCCATACCGCCGACCTCACGCCGGCGGGCGCGCCCGACGGCGCAGGCTGCGCACGGCCTCCAGCTCTCCGGGCCGCGCAAAGCCGGTCGCGATGAAGAGGGGCGGTAGCGCCGCCAGCGCCAGCGCACGCGAGACGAAGCCGCCCGCGCCCGACGTCGGCAGCAGCAGCTCGCCGGCGACGGCGACGCCCGCCAGCAGCGCGACCGCGTGCGTCACGCGCCCCCATTCGAACGGGACCGTGAACAGCCGCCGCGTGAGCAGGTGCAGCACGACGAGCATGGCGGCGTAGGCGAGCACGAGCGCGATACCGGCTCCGGCGATGCCGAGCGGCTCGACGAGCAGCACGAGCGCGACGACGTTGACGGCGACGCCGAGCACGGCCGCCGGGAAGCTGCGGGTCGTCACGCCCGCGCGCCCGCCGATCGTGACGAGCACGAGGAACAGGCCGTACATCGCCCAGCCGAGCGCGACCCACGGCAGCGCCTCGTGGGCCTCGAAGTACTCGGGCGCGGCGAGCAGGCGCACGAGCCAGCGGCCGAGCAGGGTCAACCCCGCGACGACGAACCCCGTGACGACGACGAACCACGTCGTCACGGTCGCGTAGAAGCGCCGCGCCTGCGCGTCATCCTCGATCGAGTACGCAAGCGGCGGCCAGGCGAGCTGGAATCCGCGCACGGTCAGGATGACGGCCGTCGCGAGCTTCACCGACAGCGCGAACAGGCCCGCGGCGGCCGCGCTCTGCGTGCGCAGCAGGTACGCGCGGTCGACGACGTTCAGTGCGAACACCGTCGCGTCGGCGGGAACCGTCGGCAGCCCGAAGACCAGCAGCGGGCGCAGCATGACCTCCGCGCGCAGCCCGATGCGACCGCGCAGGACCCACCACAGCGCGAACAGGACCACGGTCGAGGCGGCGTAGTTGCCCAGCAGGTAGCCACGCGCGCCCTCGTCGAGGACCACGACCAGGGTCACCGTCAGCACAACGCTGAGGGCGACGTTCGTCACCGACGCCACGACGTACGCGCGCCGGCGCTCCTCGACGCGCAGCAGCGCGTAGGCGATCTCGAGGTTCGTGAACGACCACATGCCGAGCACGGCGATCCGCATCAGGCCCGCGTCCTCGAAGCCGAGCACGAGCTCGCTCAATGGTCCCGCCAGCGCGGCTGCGAGCAACGCCGCGAGCGTGGTGACCGCCAGCACCACGCCTGTCGTCGTGCGCGCCAGCCGGTCGCGGTCGGCGTCGGCCTGCTGAGCGAAGTAGTGGCGCACGAACGCCTCGCCGAGGCCAAGACGCAGCAGGATGGAGGCGAGGATGATGAACGTCAGCAGCGTCTCGGCGACGCCGAAGTCGCTGCGGCTGAGCGCGCGCGTGTACAGCGGCAGCGTGGCGAGCGCCAGCGTCGCCGACAGCACGCTCGACGCCTGGTAGGCCGCGCCCCCTGCCAGCAGCCGGGTGAAGAGGCTGCGCACGGGCGCCACGCTACTGTCCGCACGTGCCGGACCCGCGCGCCCTGCTCCTGCTGCCACGCCCGCTGGAGGGCTTCATCCTCGCCGACCAGGCGCGCGACCTGCTGCGCGCCGACGGGGTCGTCGCCGCCGACCCGCCGCGCGTGCCCTACGGCGTGGTTGCGCGACTGCCCTCAGCGCTACGCGCCGGGCTGGCTCGCCGGACCGCGCAGCGGCTGCTGCGCAACCTCGGCGGCGACCTGCGTGCGATCGCGATCTTCCACCCCGTCCAGTGGCCGCTCGCCGATGCGCTGCTCGCGCTGCGCCCGCAGGCCGAGCTTTGGTACGGGCGCTGGGATCGCTACGAGGTCGCCTACGACGCGTCGCCGCGGATGCGCCGGCTGCTCGTGTCGCTACACGAGCAGGCGGCGGCGCGCTCGGCGCTGACGTTCGTCGTCTCGGGCAAGCTCGCCCAGCTCGAGCGCGAGGCCGGGCGTGCGGCGCAGCTCGTCGGCCTGGCTGCCGACTCGTTCCCCGCCCCCGATCCGGGCGCGGCTGTGAT
>Ga0136630_1000506_pt1 | contig 15119 bp, 15 predicted proteins | sample AntDrymUQ5682106_2_FD_105496 | JGI IMG/M metagenome (GOLD analysis project Ga0136630, IMG submission 105496) | Polar desert sand microbial communities from Dry Valleys, Antarctica - metaG UQ568 (21.06) | ecosystem: Environmental > Terrestrial > Soil > Desert | place: Antarctica: Dry Valley...
CCCAGCCAGAAGCGGTAGTCATCGTGCACGGTGATGTCCAGCGGTGCCTCGCTGAGCAGCTCCTGCAGCCGCGGTCCGGCTGAACCGGCGCCACCGATCGGGCCCGGGTTGATCGGCTGGCCGGCGTCGGCCTCCAGTGCGGCCTGAAGTGCGGTACCGATGTCGCGGCTGATGTCGTCGGAGGAGGCGACGAGCTGCAGGCCGAGCAGGATCCGGCCGTCCTCGCGGACCAGGGCCGGCGCGAGTTGCGGCAGGACCGTCGCCAGAGTGACGCTGCGATCGGCGTACGCCGCATCGGACAGCGCCAGCGGCGAGGTGGCCGCGGAGACCAGTTCGCGCAGGGCGATCAGGTCCGCCTCACCAGCTAGCCCCTCGAAGGGCCGAGTCACCCGTACCGAGCGTCCGGAACCGTGGCAGTGCTTGTACCGCCGACCCGAGCCGCACGGGCAGGGCTGGCGTGGGTTGGGCGTACCGCCTGGCTCTGCCGTTGCGCCCACTGGCCGGGATCCGGCGCTGGAACGGCGCTTGCTTGTCGCGCGGGTAGCTGCGGTAGATGTGCCGGAACTGCGGGAAGCCATGCCCGTGACCCTAATCTGGGCCGGACGGCTCAATATGGCGAGGACCCCAGGAACGGCAAGGGAGGCGGCATGGAGCGGGTGACCGGCATCGGCGGGGTGTTCTTCCGGGCGCGCGAGCCCGGTCGCCTGGCGGATTGGTACGCCGACAATCTGGGCGTCGATCCCGCACCCGAATCCTACGAGGTGTCGTCCTGGCGGCAGCAGGCCGGGCCCACCGTGTTCGCCGCGATGCAGGCGGACTCCGAACACTTCGGTAGGCCTGAACAGGCCTGGTCGGTCAACTTCCGCGTGGCCGACCTCGACGCGATGGTCTTCCAACTGCGTACCGCCGGCGTTCCCGTCGAGGTGGACCCGGAGGCGTACCCGAACGGACGATTCGCCTCGCTGCAGGACCCGGAGGGCAACCCGATCCAGCTCTGGCAGCCCGACGGAGCCGATCGCAGCGGACCCGACCAGGGGTAACCGGTTCCGACCGAGGCAGGTCAGGCGGCCTCGATGAGATCGCGGACCATCGCCGGCCGATTGGTGATGATGCCCTCGACCCCCAGCACGAGGGCCAATTCGACATCAGCCGGATCGTCGACCGTCCACACGTAACACCGGTTGCCCTGCCGATGCACCCGCCGGACATAGGCCGGATGACGACGCAACACGTCCATGTCGACCCCGACGATGTCTATCCCCCGGGGCAGCGTGCCATCGCGACGCAGCGGCGGCACCGTGGCGTAGAGCTGAACGGTCGGCAGGTTCGGGGCGAGGGAGTGCACACGGCGTACGGCGGTGGTGGCAAAGCTCATCACGGTGATCGGCGACCGCAGCGGATCGGCCGGCTCGTGCAGGCCGTGCTGGGCGAGACTGGCCACGACCTGCTCCTCCACCAGACCGCCGAATCGGGTCGGGTGCTTGGTCTCGACGAACAGCCGCAGCGGACGGGGGGCACTTACCACCAGATCGAGGAGATCATCGAAGGCCAGGACCGGTAGTGCCTCGACCGGGGCGTCGGCGATCAGGTCGTCGGCGGCCTCCGGGAGTTCGGTGCGCCAACCGCTGAAGTCCAGGTTCTGCAGCTCCCCGAGGGTCCGCTCGGAGACCCGTCCGCGACCGTCTGAGGTGCGCGACAGCGTCGGGTCGTGCACGCAGACTAGGTGCCCATCACGAGTAAGCCGTACGTCGCATTCGACGGCATCGGCTCCCTGTTCGATGGCCTTCTCATACGCGCGGGCCGTGTGCTCGGCGACCTCCGAGGACGAACCGCGATGGGCGACCACCCACGGCCGATCCATGCCTGCCGGAGCCACACCTGCATTGTGCGCGCTGGCGACCGTTCGTCCGCCGAAGCCCCAGCCCTTCCGGACGTTATGCGCATAACGTCCCGGAAAGCGGCCGATTGGCGGACCCTATCCTCGGCGACGTGGCCGTGCTGCTCGATCTCGACGACCCGTCGCTGGTCGCCGACCCGTACCCGGTCTTCGCCGCCCGACGGACCGAGCAACCGATCGCCTGGGACGACGGGCTGGGCATGTGGCTGGCCTTCGGGCACGCCGAGGCCAACGCCGTCCTGCGCCACCGTGGCCTGGGCCGGATCTGGGTCGACCGGCTCCCGTTGGCCGGCTTCGAGTCGTTCAATCTGATCCACCGAAACGCCTTGCTCGAGATGGAGCCGCCCGAGCACCCACGCCTTCGCCGGCTCATCGCCGCGGCCTTCGCTCGCGGGCACGTCGAGCGCCTCCGGCCATGGGTCGAGGACCTGGCCGCCCGGCTGGTCGCCGACCTGCTCGAGCAGGCAGCCGACGGGTCGGCCGTCGATCTCGTGCCGACCTATGCCGACGAGCTTCCGGTCGCCGTGATCGCCGAACTCCTCGGCGTCCCGCAGGCCGACCGACCGCAACTGCGCCCGTGGTCGAACTCGATCGTCAAGATGTACGAGTACGACCGCCCGGCCGGCGTCGAGTCCGCGGCCGAGACCGCCGCGGCCGAGTTCGTGGCCTATCTCCGCGAGTTGGCGGCTCAGCGGCGTACCGCGCCGGGCGAAGACCTGATCAGCCACCTCGTCTCGGTACGCGACACCGACGGCGACCGGCTCACCGAGGACGAACTGGTCACCACCTGCATCTTGCTACTCAACGCCGGCCACGAGGCGACGGTCAACGTGACCGGCAACGGGATGCTCGCCCTGCTCCGGCATCCCGGCGAGCTCGCCCGGCTGCGCGCCGATCCGTCGCTCATCTCTACCGCGGTCGAGGAACTCATGCGCTACGACTCGCCGCTGCAGCTATTCGAACGCACCGCCGTACGCGATGTCGAGATCGGGCCGGTGACCGTACGGGCGGGGCAGAAGGTGGCCGCGTTGCTCGGCTCGGCCAACCGCGACCCGGCCATCTTTTCCGACGCGGACCGGCTCGTCCTGAACCGTACGGACAATCCGCACATCGCCTTCGGCGCCGGAATTCACTTCTGCATCGGCGCACCCCTGGCCCGGGTGGAGTTGCAGGCTTCGTTCGCCGCACTGCTCGCCGCAACGGCGTCCATCGAGTTGGCCAGCGAACCGGTACGCCGGCCAGAGTTCGTCCTGCGCGGTCTAGCCCAGCTGCCGGTCACCCTCGCGCCATCCGAGTGAAGGACGTCCTGTATCCATAGGCTCGATACAAGGCGTCCTTCACTCAACCCGATTCGAGGTCACCATGCCTGCCGAGCCGTATCCCGAGATCGAGCCGTACGAGTCCGGGCTGCTGGCTGTCGGTGACGGTCAGGAGATCTACTGGGAGACCAGCGGCAATCCGGACGGCAAGCCCGCGGTGTTCCTGCACGGCGGCCCCGGTGGCGGCTCGAAGCCGGACAACCGGCGGCTGTTCGACCCGGCTCGGTACCGGATCGTCGTGTTCGATCAGCGCGGTTGCGGGCGCAGCCTGCCGCACGCCAGCGATCCCTCCGCCGATCTGAGCACCAACACGACCTGGCATCTGGTCGCCGATATCGAGGCCCTGCGGGAACACCTCGACATCACGAGCTGGCTGGTGCTCGGCGGCTCGTGGGGCTCGACACTGGCGCTGGCCTACGCCCAGACCCACCCGCAGCGGGTTACCGAACTGATCCTGCGTGGGGTGTTCACGCTGCGTCGGCAGGAACTGGACTGGTTCTATCAGGGCGGTGCCAGCGCGATCTTTCCCGAACGCTGGCAGGACTTCATCGCGCCGGTCGCGCCGGAGGACCGCGGCGAGCTGATCGGCGCCTATTCCCGGCTGCTCAACGATCCCGACCCAGCCGTGCACGGGCCCGCCGCCGTTGCCTGGAGCGTCTGGGAGGCCTCCACCGTGACCCTGTTCGAGGACCCTGACCTGCTCGAGGCGTTCCAGGAGCCGGCGTTCGCGCTTGCCTTCGCCCGCATCGAGAACCACTTCTTCGTCCACAACGGCTGGCTGGAAGAAGGCCAACTAATCGCCAATTCTGCTGTGCTGCAGAATATCCCAGGCATCATCGTTCAGGGCCGCTACGACATCTGCACGCCACCGATCACCGCCTGGGATCTGCACCAGGCATGGCCGAGCGCCAGATTGCTGATGGTTCCGGCAACGGGTCATTCGGCCACCGAAGTCGGAAACACCCGTTGCCTGGTGCTGGCCACCGACGAGTTTGCCGACCGGTCCCCCGACTCGAGTTGACGGGGCGGCTGACGGTCTGACGGGCTGCCGCGCTGCCGCCTGTCCACAGGTACCGTCGGGTGCCATGCAGCTGCTTTGCCCGAAGTGTCACAACATCATGGCCCAGTACGAACGCAACCGGGTGCTCGTCGATCAGTGCACCGAATGCAAGGGGATCTTCCTCGATCGGGGCGAGTTCGATCATCTCGTCGAGGCGGAGAAGGCCTTCTACGCAACGCCGTCACCGACGTCTGGACCGTTGGTCGGCGGCCGCAGCGACGATCGGCCGGTCCACAACCGCCGAACTGACGACCCTTCATACCCGGATCGGCCGTACGAGGATCGGCCGTACGAGGATCGGCCGTACGAGGGCCGACGGTACGAGGGCCGGCCCTACGAGGATCGGCCGTACGAGGGCCGACGGTATGACGATCGGGACCGCCGACGTGGCGATGACCGGTCGTACAAGAAGCGGAAGCGCTCGAGCATGCTCGAGGAACTGCTCGACTTCTGAGTCCGACTAGATGGAAGGGCTTGAAGGGCGGTTCGCTACCCAACCGGCCCAGAGCCCGGCTAGATGACCATGGGGTTGCGGCCGGTGTCGCTGGTCATCGGCTTGCCGGCCGATGCCCAGCCCTTCATCCCGTCCGCCACGTTGACCGCCCCGATGCCTTGCGCGCGCAGGAAACCGGCCACCCGCGCGGATCGGCTGCCGCTGCGGCAGATGACGTACAACGGATCGCCCTGCGGGATGTCGCCCATTCGGCGGGTCACCGCACCGATCGGGATGTGTACCGCCGTTTCGATGTGCCCGGCCGCCCATTCGTCTGGTTCGCGGACGTCGAGGATGACAGCGTCGGACGGGAGCACGGAGGCGGGCTGATCCGGACGATCCTGGGCGGGCATGCCGGAATCCTCACACGTATTGCCCGAGCCCGGTCAACGGCCGGTGTTTGGCGGCTGGTGTCAGGATGGACGCCATGACGAGCTACGACCTGGTAGTGCTCGGCGCCGGCGCGGCGGGCCTGGGAGCAGCCGCCGGGGCCCGTGCGATCGGCAAGTCGGTCGCCCTCGTCGAGATGGACAAGCCCGGTGGTGAGTGCACCTACTCCGGGTGCGTACCGAGCAAGACCCTGATCGAAAGTGCACGACGTGTCCGCGAGGCTCGAAACGGCACGTCGTACGGATTCCGATCGGTCGTCGAGGTCGACTTCCCTGCCGTGATGGCCCGGGTCCGTGCGGTTGTTTCCGCCGTCGCGCAGGACGAATCACCGGACCGGTTGCGGCGCCGGGGCATCGACCTCTGGCCGGGTAGGGCACAGTTGCTCGGCGGTGGAGGGGTAAGCGTTGGCAACAGCACCGTTCAAGCCGAACGCATCATCCTGGCCACCGGTGCCCAGCCGAAGATTCCGCAGTTTCCCGGTCTCACCGACGTCGACTATCTGACAAACCAGACAGTTTTCGAGCTGACCGAGTTGCCGCCGAGACTGCTGGTGTTGGGCGCTGGTGGCACTGGGTGCGAACTCGCTCAAGCCTTTGCCCGACTGGGCAGCACGGTCACCTTGATCGACACCATGCCTCGAGTTCTGGCCGACGAGGAGCCTGAGGCCAGCAACGTCATCACCCACGCGCTGGAGGCCAGCGGAGTTCGACTTATCCTGGGACGCAAGGTCGCGCGGGTTGACACCGGACCAGTCGTGGTGCTCAACGATGGAAGCGCACTGGCCGGCTCGCACCTGTTGATCGCGGTAGGACGAACACCGCAGACCCGTGATCTCGGGCTCGACGCCGTCGGCGTCGAACTCGGGGAGGCCGGCATCGTCAAGGTCGACGAGCATCTGTCCACCACAACCGAAGGAATCTTCGCCGCCGGTGATTGCGCCTCGCCGCTGCAGATGACCCACGTTGCCTACGACCAAGGGCGATTGGCCGCGCACAACGCCTTCGCCGCGCACAACCGCCCCGGCCTGCTCGGAGGGCGCCGGGAATGGGACCCAAGTGCCATCCCGCGGGTCACCTTCACCGATCCCGAGGTCGCCCATGTCGGCCTGACCGAGGCGCAAGCCTATGCGGCGTACGGGAATTCCGCGCAGGTTGGGTATGTCGCCGACAACGATTCCGACCGTGCCCGCTGCGCCGGCCGTACCGAGGGATTCGTCAAGCTGATCGCAACACCCCCGAAGGTGCTGCGCAGCAAGCTGCTGGTCAAGTTGGTCGGAATGTCAGCGGTTGGTCCGGTCGCCGGCGAGCTGATCACGCAGGGGACGCTGGCCATGCGGGCCGGTGTTCTGGTGGGCCGGATCGCGCAGAGTGTGCACGCGTACCCCACCTGGTCGATGTCAGTCCGGATGGCTGCAGCACAGTTCTTCGGCGGATACGGCGGCCAGACGGCTCGACCGGCGCGAGACGGCGAATGACTTCCGCGCAGACCCCGGTCCCGGGTTCGATGCAGGACCCTCGCGTACCAGGGAATGAATCGAACTTGTCCGCTGGCAACATCTCTCGTTCGACCACGCCCCGTCAGCCGCAGTGGCGAGTGGCCCCGTCGGCCATCGGGTTGTGGACGGTGCAGGAGACCATCGGCGCGCTGTTCCTGCTGGTTCCGGCCATGGCCGCATCGGTCTTCGTCCCGGACGGCGCACCGCGCTGGCTGGTCGTGGTCACCGACATCCTGCCGTGGGCATTGGCCGGCTTATTCCTCCTCGAGGTAGTCGTACTGCCGCGGTACAAGTACGCCGTGCACCGGTGGGAGGTCACCACCGACGGCGTCTACACCCTCACCGGCTGGTTGTCGCGAACCTGGGTCCTGGTGCCGATCAGCCGGATCCAAACGGTGGACGTGACCCGCGGGCCGTTGCAGCGGATGTTCGGGCTGGCCAGTGTCTCGGTGCGTACCGCCTCGGCGCAGGGCAGTGTCGAGATCCAACAGCTGGACGCCTACACCGCGGCCCAGGTCGCTGACGACCTGTCCAAGCGGGCGAACCTCTATGACGACGATGCAACCTGACCACGATGCAACCTGAGCCACCGCCGATGGCGTCAGCCGGAATGAACCGCGGCTCCGCTTCGAATCAGGGCGTCCCTGAGTCGAATCATTCGACTGAGGGCGACCCTGAGTCGGGTGGAGAGGTGCCGCCCGAGGCGGGTTTCGCGCCGGATCCCAAGCCGCAACGTACGTCGGCCAAGGTCATTGCGATCCATACGCTGACCATCCGGGGACTGCGAGAGGCCATTCCCGGGCTGATCGCTGCCTTCGCTTGGCTCGGTTTCAGCGGGGGGTTGCGCTCCTTCGGGGTCGTCGGCGTCCTCCTGGCCGCGGTCGCCGCGATCGTCGGCCTGGCCGCGCTGAGCTGGTACCGGTTCACCTATCAGGTCGCCAACCGACAACTCATCATCGCGCAGGGCATCTTCTCCCGCCGGGTCCGCACCATCCCGGTGGATCGGATCCGCGCCATCGACAGCCAGGTCGGCCCGCTGCACCGGGTTTTCGGGTTGGCGCGGCTGAAGATCGAGGCCGCCGCCGCGGGAACGGGCGAGGAAGAGGCGGTGATCGACGGTCTGCCGACCGAGATCGCCGCGATCTTGCGAGGAGAGCTCCTCCGGGCCCGTCGACGCCCAGCGGCATCGGCGGTCAGAAGGGGAACTGGTGACGACGGCGACGGATCTCGTACGACCGAAGTCGGCCTCCGGCCAGCTGGCGGTATTGACGGAAACCACCAGAGTGAGGGGCACACGGGCGAGGCTGGTACGCCTCTGCTCGACGAGCCGCTCGAGGAGGTCGAATACTCGCGCTCGAGGCTGTCCTGGCTGCTCTACGCCCCACTCGTGGGCAGCTATCTGGCCATCCCACTGGCCGGGCTGGCTTTCCTTTCCCAATTCGTCGATGAACTCCCGCGATCCTGGTTCTCCTGGATCGACGTGGATCCGACCGGCTTCACGCCCGGACAGTTCGTCCTGGTCATTCTGGCGTTGCTCGCCCTGCTGGCCATCGGTGCCGTGATCGGCGCGGTCTTCCTGAACTGGCGTTTTCGGCTCGTCAAGCGGGGCGACCTGATGGTGAGCGAGCGGGGATTGCTGACCCGGCGCACCGTGTCGGTGGAGATCCCCCGGGTCCGCGGCTACATGCTCAGCGAGGGTCTGGGGATGCGGCTGGTACGTGCGGCCCGTCTCACCGCGCTGATCACCGGTGTCAGCAACGCCAACAGCCGCAGCCAGCTACTGCCGCTAGGCCCGCGTAGCGAGGCGGTCGAGGTGGCGCAGCGCGCCGTACGACGATTTGCGGCCCCGCTCCGGCGGCATCCACCGGCAGCCTTGCGGCGCAGGCTCGTACGGTCGGTCCTGCCCGGCGCAGTGCTCCTCGTCGGTGGTCTGGTCCTGACTGTGCTACCGATGGTTGTCGTCGGGGCAGTTCTGGCCGGACTGGGGATACCCCTGGGCATCGACCGCTACCGCTCGCTCGGCCATGGCTCAGATGGGAAAGCCTTCGCCGTACGGTCGGGCTCCTTCGTCCGGCAGACCACGGTGATGGAACGTCGCGCAGTCGTCGGCTGGAAGATCCAACAGAGCTATTTCCAGCGGCGAGCCGGCGTGTCCACGGTCAGCGCCCTGGTCGGGGCCGGCGTCGGCGCGTATTCCGCCCTCGACGCGGACAGCGCCGATGCCCTGGATCTGGCGGCCGAGAACGGCGGCCGGTGGGCCCGCGAACTCCTGCCCACCAGCCGGCGCTGACGTCCCGCGGCCACCCCGGCCGCGCGATAGGTCAGATCGAGCGGTTGCGGTACCGCCGGACGGCCAGCGGAGCGAAGATCAGCATGATCAGGACCGGCCAGCCGACGGCGAGCAGCATGGTGTTCTCGGTCGCCCAGGAGTTCCCGCCGACCCCTGGGTTCTCGAACAGTTCCCGGGTCGCGGTCACCGTTGCCGAGAGGGGGTTCCAGTTGGCGATCGCGCCGAGCCAGCCGGGCATCAGCTCGGGTGAGGCGAAGGTGTTGGCCAGCATCGTGAGCGGGAACAGCAGCGCCCAGGAGGAGGCCGCCGCCTCCGGGCTCCTGGCCAGCAGCCCGAAGTAGATCCCGGCCCACACCAGCGAGAACCGCAGCAGCAACAACAGGCCGAAGGCCAGCCCCGCCGCAGCGAGGGTTCCGTGCCATCGCCAACCCACGGCAAGCCCGCAGATCGCCAGCACAGCCAGGTTGACCACCGCCCACACCATGTCGGCCAACGCCCGGCCCAGCACCACCGATCCGGCCGAGATCGGCATGGAGCGGAAGCGATCGGTGACGCCACGCGCCACGTCGGTGTTGACGCCAATGATGGTGTCTCCGACACCGAAGGCCATGGTCATCGTGAACAGCCCGGGGATCAGGAAGTCCATGTACGCCCCGCCGCCGGCCACCGACATGGAGCCGCCGAGCACGTACCCATACAGCACGACGAACATGATCGGGAACGCGAGCCCGGCGACGATCTGCCCCGGCCGGCGGCGCCAATGGATGGCATCCCGGCGGGCGATCGTGAAGCCGTCGCGGATCAGCCACCGCCACCGATCCGCGGGCGAATCGGGCAGCGGCGGCGCGCTCGGCGCTGCCATCAACTCTGTTGTGGTCATACCGCTACCTCCTCGTTTGTACGTACGGGTTCGCCATCGCGATCCGCCGAGTCGCCGGTGTCACCCGAGTCATCGGCACGACGGCCGGTCAACCGCAGGAACACCTCGTCGAGGGTTGGCCGGCGCAGGTTCACGTCCTCGGCGTCGATCTGGGCCTCCTCCAGGTTTCGGATCACCTCGCTGAGCACCGACACCCGATGCCGAGCTGGAGCGCTCACCCGGCGCAGCTGGGCCTCGACCTCGGCATCCACACCGGCTGCCCGAGCGACGATCTCGGCGGCCCTGAACAGATCTGCCTCGTCCCGGAGCACGACATCGATCCGATCCCCGCCCATCGTGGCCTTGAGCTCGGCCGGGGGGCCATCGGCGATCACCCGGCCGTGGTCGATGACCACCACCTGGTCGGCGAGTTGGTCGGCCTCGTCGAGGTATTGGGTGGTCATCAGCACGGTCGTCCCCAGGGCGACCACCCCGCGCAGTGCCGACCACACCTCGTTGCGGTTGCGCGGATCGAGCCCGGTCGTCGGCTCGTCGAGGAAGAGCACCTGCGGGGTGAGCACGAAGCTGGCGGCGAGGTCCAGCCGTCGGCGCATGCCGCCGGAGTAGTGCTTGGCCTGCTTGTCGCCGGCTTCGGTAAGCCCGAAGTGCTCGAGTAGCTGATCGGAGCGGGTTTGTGCCTCACGCTCGCTCAGGTGATAGAGGCGGCACCAGAGCAGCAGGTTCTCTCGCCCGGTGAGGATGTCGTCCACCGTCGTCTGCTGTCCGATCATGCCGATCCGGGTCCGTACGAGGGCCGGCTCGGTGGCCACATCGATTCCGGCCACCTCCGCGGAGCCGCCGTCGGGACGCAGCAGCGTGGTGAGGATCCGTACCGCCGTCGTCTTGCCGGCACCGTTCGGGCCTAGCAGTCCGCAGACGGCGCCGCGTGCGACGGTCAGGTCGAAACCGTCCAGAGCTCTGGTCTTGCCGTACGTCTTGATCAATCCACGCGCCACGACCGCGGGTGCTGTGCTGGTCATCGCCCTCCTCTATTGGGTACGCCGTACGCTGTCATGCGTACACTATACGCAGATTAGGATTCTGGACAATGACCACTCACTACAGCGGAAGCGGCGACCTCACCCGCAGCCTGGAACTGCTGTGGGGAACCCGGGAGCAGCCCACCCGCGGCCCGACGCCGGTCCTGAGCCTGGCCGCGATCGTCGGCAAGGCCATCGAGGTCGCCGACGCTGATGGTCTACCGGCGGTGTCGATGCGGCGGATCGCCGACGAGCTCGGCGTCGGCACGATGTCGCTCTACCGGCACGTCCCAGGAAAGGCTGAACTACTCGACCTCATGCTCGACGCGGTGGCCGGGGAAGACTTGATGGCCGGCGAACCCTTCGTCGAGCGGACATATCCGGACGCTCCGCTGCTGATCGGCGGCTGGCGGGCCAGCCTCGAGGAGTTCGCCCGCGGCGCCTGGGCCCAGTTCCACCGTCACCCCTGGCTGCTGCAGGTCTCGCAGGCCAGGCCGATCATGGGACCCAACGAGATGCTCGGGACCGAGGCGGTACTGGCCGCGATCGCCGAGATGGGGCTCAGCGACGGCGAAACGGTCGCGGTCCTGAGCACCGTGTACGCCTACGTCAGTGGACTTGCCCGCAACAACGTCGAGTACGCCCAGGCCGCGAGCACCACCGGCGTCAGTGACGCGGATTGGTGGGCCGCGCAGGCCCCTTTTCTGGAGAAGGTGCTGACCAGCGGTGACTACCCGAATCTCACCCGCGTGTCCGAGTCAGGAGCTTGGGAAAGCACCGACGACGGCTTCGAGTTCGGTCTGAAGTGCGTGCTCGACGGGATCGAGCTACAGCTCGCAGCGCGATCAGGTCCCGGTCAACCTGACGAGGACGAGCACCGCCGCGAACCGAAGCCAGCGTCCGGACAGGCCGCTGAGCAGGAATACGGGTAACGACACCCGGAGAGCGCCCGCCGCGACGCTGACCAGCGCGAAGGGAGGCAGCCCGACCGAGGCACTAGTCCCGATGAAGATCACCGACAGCCAGCGTCGGCGCTGGATTCGCTGCGACCAGCGGTCCAAGCTGACTGCGACGCGGGACGGCGCTGCGGCTGACGCGGACGGTCCCGACGGGCTCTGCACCGGCGTACGCCACCTCCGCGGCAGCGTCAGCACACCCCGGCCGGCGAGGAAGAACAGTGTCTTGCCGGCCAGTTGACCGGCGGCGGCAACAGCTGCCAAGCCAGCTACCTGCCAGCCACTTCGCGGCTCACCGAGCAGGCTGACCCCGGCGAGGTAGATCTCGATGTTGACCACCGGGATGAAGGCGGAGACGAAGGCAACCGCGAGCAGGCTCAGTCCTTCCATGTGGACCTGCTCACCGCGGTTGCCGCGATTGGACGCCCGGGCAGCGTTCACCACGAGTACCCAGAACACCCACAACCCGGGCCAGGCACGCGGATTTCACCGCGAGCAGCCCGACCGCTACGGCCAGGGCCACGCCAGGTGACCCGAGCCATACGCAAAGCAGCGCCGGTACGGCCGAGTTGACCAGCTTCGCCGGTGGCCACCAGTTGAGCAGCCACACAAGCTGGTCGACCCGGCCGAAATAGTTCGGACCCGCGATCTGCCAACGAAGGAAGGCCAGCGACAACGCGCTGTCGACCAGCATGAATTCGACCAGGTAGACGCCCAAGGCCACGGCGAACTCGAGATGCGAGCTGAGGAAACCGAGGTACACGACCGCGACACAGAGCCGGTCTGCGCAGATGTCCAGGACCGCGCCGGTCAGCGTCTCCTCGTCACGCCGTCGAGCCAGCCACCCGTCCGCCACATCCCCGATCCAGTAGGTGGCCAATGCGAAGGCGAGCAGCCAGCCACTGGACAGCGCAATTCCGGCCATGCCCAGCCCCACACATACCAAGGTTCTGATGACGGTGACGACCGAGGCGAGCGTCAGCAGCCGGTCGACTCCGTGGTTGGCGCACCCTGCCAGGCACGACCCCCGCTCGGGGGTACGGCGATCGGCCATGCGATCGTCGATGATGGTCATGGGCGCGGCCGCATCATGCGGCTGCGCGAAGTTCGGCCGGATCGGTGCTGGTGCGCAGGAACAGCAGCGCCATCGAGCTGACCAGAAGCGTCACGGCCAGCGTTCCGGCGACCAGGACCCCGAGCTCGGCCCACGGGATCGGGATGGAGATGAACCGCTCCGTCTGTTGGCCTGATTCGCTGATGCTGTACTGGACGGCCGTCGTACCGAACAGTCCGCGGGCGGCAAGGATGCCTGCCGAAGCGGCCAGCAGCGAGGTGGGTACGAGCGGGAGGAGCACTTCGGCGAGTACCGCCCGGCGCAGCACACCGACCGGCGTCCCGGCAGCGGTCAGCGCGGCCAGGGACCGGCGACGGGTGACAATGGATTCCGCAGCGACGACCAGCAGCCCGAGCGAGGCCACCACCACGGCAACGACGATCACCAGGTTGACGAGGTCGAGGGTGTCGGCGTAGAAGGGATCGTTCGGGTCCGTGCCGGCCAGGGTGGCGACTCGTACGCCCTGGGCGGCGGCGCCGACGAGCACGGTGAGCAGCACCGCACCGAAGGCCCGACTTGCCGCGAACGGATCGGCGACCAGCCGTCTGGCCGCGATCAGCACAGCAGGTCTGCCGGCCCGGGGCGCGAGAAAGCCTCCGATTGCCGCTGACAGTGCCGCGCTGCCCAGGACCAGTCCGACCGAGGTGATCAAGAACAGCACCAGGACGACTGGGAAAGCAGCCCTGGACAGGGCCGCCGCCCAATCGCTGTCGAGCGTCTCGGTGATCGTGGTGAACGAGGCCAGCGCGACTACACCGACGAGAAACGCAACCGCGGGGAGCAGCCTCGGCGGGCGGATCCGCCGGTGCCGGATCACGCCGAACGGGCTGATCGTGACTCCGCGCAAGGCGAGCCGGGTGAAGGCCATCGCACCGAGTGGCACGGCGACGAGCAGCACGGCGATCACCCAGATTGGAGGCAGCACATCCGTCGGGAGTCGCAACACCGGGCCAGTGACAATTTCCTCGGTGCGGCTCACGCCACCAGAGACCTGCGCCTCGGTGATCAGGCCGTACGTTCTCACCACCGGGTCGCCGAGAACGACCCGCCCGATCAGGTATGTCACCAACCCGCCGGCCGCGCCGAGACCCGAGGAGATGCCGATTTCGCCGCAGGCCACTCGGGTGACATCGCGCGGCGTACCCCCGGCGAGCCGGACCGCGGCCAGCCGCCGATCCCTTGCTGGCGCGCCGATTCGTGAGCACTGGCCGACGAAGGCCAGCACTGGAATGCACAGCAACACCAGCGCGGCCACGACGCCCGGATGCAGCCCCGCCTCTTCCAACACGGCGCTGGTGTACGGACCATCGTCCGGGCCGATGCTGACCACCGTGGCCGCGCTGAGCAGGGCCAGCATCCCTGCCGCCGAGCCGGTCGCGGTCAGGATGATCCGAACGACGTCGGAACGGCCGCCCTTGACGGCCAGCCACAATGCGGTCGGCCAGGACAATCTGGCTTTCATCTGTGGATCCGGTGCTGACCGACCGACATGACCGCATCGACAGAGCCAGCCGCACCGACCGACCCGGCCGCGCCGAGAGCGACCCCCTCGATCATGCCGTCGCGCAGGACGATCTCGCGGTCGGCGTAAGCGGCGACCTTTGCATCGTGGGTCACCAGAAGGACGGTCGTACCGGCCTCGCGGGCCACCCGGGTGAGTTGGTCGAGGACCTGCTCACCGGCCAGAGTGTCCAGTGCTCCGGTTGGTTCGTCGGCGAAGAGAACCTGCGGCTCGGTCACCAACGCCCTGGCGAGTGCCACTCGTTGGGCCTGACCACCAGACATCTGCGGCGGACGCTGATCGGCCAGCTGCGCGACACCGAATCGGTCCAGCCAGGATCGGGCGGCGGTCATCGCCGGGCGACGCCGTACGCCGGACAGCAGCAACGGCAGCGCGACGTTCTCCTGGGCAGTCAGCTCGGGCACCACCTGCCCGAACTGGAATAACACCCCGAACTCTCGTCGGCGCAGAGCCGAGCGGGCGGCTTCGCTCTCGGTGTCTATTCGCCGCCCGGCGAAGCGAATCTCACCGGCATCCGGCGCCAGGATGCCGGCCAGGCACAACAGCAGGGTCGACTTCCCCGAGCCAGAGGGACCGGTGATCGCCAGCACGTCACCGCGCGCCGCACTGATCGAAACCCCGCGCAGCGCCGGTGAGTTCTCGTAGGACTTCACGATCGCGCGTCCCGAGAGCACCTCGCCCCCG
>Ga0136630_1000508_pt1 | contig 15046 bp, 17 predicted proteins | sample AntDrymUQ5682106_2_FD_105496 | JGI IMG/M metagenome (GOLD analysis project Ga0136630, IMG submission 105496) | Polar desert sand microbial communities from Dry Valleys, Antarctica - metaG UQ568 (21.06) | ecosystem: Environmental > Terrestrial > Soil > Desert | place: Antarctica: Dry Valley...
GCTCTCCTCGAGGATCCGGTCGGACTCGATTTCGTCGAAGCGACGCAAAGCGGAGCGCAGGCGAGCAGGGGAGGAAGGCCCACAGCCGCGCTCGCGCGCCATCGAGATCGCCGAGGAGACGTTGTGCGTCTCCTCGAATGCCTGGCGCAGCGCCTCGACCTCGCCGAGATCGAACTGCCGGTGGCCACCGGCGGTGCGACGCGGTGTCGGATAGCCGAAGCGGCGCTCCCAGGACCGCAAGGTATTTGGGCTTACGCCCAACATGGCCGCCGCGGCGTGGGTGCGTAGGACACTCATCGTGAGCGCTGCCGGGGATCTCCGTTCTCCGTACAACGCTGCACGCGATGCAGGAGCCCCGGTCCAGCCCAGACAGACTAGTGAAAACGTCAGCTCGTGAGCACCAGCAGAGCGGCCTGCGGCGGTCCGCAGGCGCCGACGCGGGCGCGAAAGCGCACGCCGAACTCCTGACGCGGACGCACCACGGCGGTGCGCGGACCACTCGCTCCGGATGCGACCTCCACGAGCAGCGCGAGCAGGTTCGCGGCGCTCGGAGCATTGGCGTCGGCAGGCACAAGGAAATCCGCGACGTGCTTGTTCACGGCAGCCGTCTCGTCGATTTCCAGCAGTGCCTCGGCGCGCGCCGACACGGCGCACACCGACAGCGTCGCGTCGACGACGAGAAACGGCTCTTCGCGCGCCGGGGCCACGTCAGACGCGGCCCGCAGAACGAGCCCGAGCCCGCAGCGACCGCAGACGCGCGACTTCGTCGCCTGCGCGGTGGCCGCCGGAGCCAGCCCGCAATGGCCGCAGAACGACACGACCTCGAGGCCGCGGTCGTCGTAATCGACGGAGCGGACTGCGCGCAGCCTCACGAGCCGACCTCACGACGACGTTCGATCTCCTCGAAGCCGGGCATCGGCAGGACGGTCGCCTCCGCGTGCCCGCTGCCAGCGGGCTCGTCGACGAGCGCGAGCAGTTGGCGATGCGCCGCGAACGGCTCCTCGCAGAGCATGCGCGCACCCATCGTATGAACCTGCCGGTCGTGCGGGACGCGGCGAAAGAGCGCGACGGGTAGCGCGCCGGCCGCGGCGCGCACGCCGTAGGCCCAGCGCGCGACATCGTCGTCGGCGAGGTGGCTACCCGCGATCACGATCGCATCCGGGGCCAGCGACTCGACAACCTCGGCCAGCCCGGCCACGCCGGCAACGGGCAGTGTCATCGCACGTGCTCCCGCGCGCGTGCAGAACAGCTCGAACGCGCGCAGGCCAAGTGAGTCGGGATCGAGGTCGTTGCGAGTCGCATCGCCGACGAGGATCGCGAGCGGGCGCACCGGCGGCGGCGCGAGGCGCTGCGCGCGGCGCAGCCAGCCGTCGGCCCAGCGCGCCGCGAAGGCCCATGGCGCGCTGTCGGTGCCGTGGCGCGCGGCGAGTTCGTCGAGCGAGGGCAACAGGACCTCCTCGACGGAGCGCTCGACCGAACGCAGCGCGAGCGCCGACTCCATCGCGGCGTCCGCACGGTCGAGCTCGAACGCGGCGAGCGCGCCGACGAGCGTGTGCGTGTCGGTGCTGAGGGCCTCCCGTGCGCGGCTGACGGCCGACGAGATCGAAAGGCCCTGCTGCAGCGCGTCGCGCAGCGCAGACACCTCGCCGTGCGTGTACAGGCGGTGGCGCCCGGCGGAGCGCTGCGGCCTGGGGTAGCCGAACCGCCGCTCCCACGCGCGCAGCGTGTTGGGGCTCACGCTCAGCATCAACGCGGCCTCGCTGGTCTTCAGTGTCCTCACGCTGAGGATGATCGGACCAAATCGGTGCAGTTGCAAACCGGACCCGGGGCAAATTGCACACGTTCGGCGAGCGAAGCTGTGGCTTTCAGCGGACCCGGCTAGGTTGACCGCCCCATTCATCCCTAACCGGAGGTCACGATGACCAAGCTGACGCAGATGAAGTGCCGCGCGTACCCGTTCCTGATCGCTGCCGTGGGCGTCATCGCCGCTACCGGCGGACAGTTCCGAACGCACTGAGAAAGAACCTGGTGACCGCCCTGGGGTGACCGCTACGGTTACCCCGTGGCGGTCGCTCGTAACGACGCTCGACCGAGGGTCGCCGTCGCGGCGGCCCTCCTCCTACTCGGTGCCGCGGTGCCGATTCTGCTGCTCGCACCGAGCGGCGAGTTCATCGGATGGCTGACGCTCGTGCTGGCGGCCTGCTCGGTCGCCAGCGGGCTCAGCGGCTCACACTGGCAGGGCACGATCGACATTTCGGCGGCCTTCGTGTGCAGCATGCTCGCGGTCGCGTTCGTCGGGCCGCTGGGAGCGTTCGTGATCGTGAGCCTGACCGAGGTGGCGACATGGGCGCATGCGCGCGACCGGCTCGTGGCGTTGCCGGTCAACCTCGCCGCGGCTGCGACGCCCGCGGTGCTGGCCGCGGTTGCATTGAGTTGGCTCGCCGGCTCCCAGGACGGCAGCGCGCACGATCTCGCGATGCTCGGGCTCGTCGCGTTCGGCTTCCTCGCGCTCAACTTCGTCCTGCTGAGCACGCTTGTCGTGCTGCTCGACGGCGGCCGCCTGCGCGACGCGCTGCGACCTCCGCGCGAGCTCCTGCCGTCGCTGGCGCTGACGATCGCGCTGACGCTCGCGATCGCCGGCGCTTACGCGGCATCGGGCCTCGCCGCGAGTGCCTTCGTCGTACTGATCATCGTCGCCTTCACGTACATGTCGCGCCTCGTCGTCGTCGCGCGCGAGCGCACGGCCCAGTACGCGTCGCTGTCGTGGGGCGTGCTGTCGGCACTCGTGCGCTCGCTGGACCGGCGCGACGGGCGCACCGCACGTCACAGCGCGGCGGTCGCCGCGTTCGCGCGCGACATCGCGCTCGAAGCCGGCCTCGACAAGCGCGCGGCCGAGCTCGCGCACACCGCGGGTCTCCTGCACGACATCGGCCGCTTCGCGCTGCCCGACCGCGTGATGGAGCGCCAGGGCACGCTGACCGAGGATGACTGGGAGGCGATCCGCCTGCACCCGGAGCTCGGCGCGGACATGCTTCAGGATCTCGGCGTGTACGGCCCCGTCGCGGAGATCGTCCGCGCCCATCACGAGCGCCTCGACGGCCGCGGCTATCCCGACGGCCTGGAAGGCGACGAGATCCCGGCGATCGCACGGATCGTGGCGGTCGCCGAGGTCTACGACACGGTGACGGCCAAGGACACCTATCGCGACCGCATGACGTCGTTTCAAGCGATGACCGAGATGCGGCGCGTCGCCGGCGACCAGCTCGACGGGCGCTTCGTCGAGGCGCTCGCCACGCTGCTCGCCGGTCGCGGGCTGGAGTATCGCCACGCCGACAGCGCCGACTTCGACCGCGAGCTGGCGATGGAGAGTCGCGTCGCCGACGCGATCTCCAGCGAGTCAAAGGCCAGCGGAGCGAGCGATGGCGAGGCGCTCGCCGGCGAGAAGGCCCGCTAGTAGTAGTGGGACGGCTCGACGAACTCGACCTCTCGCTCAAGCTGTCGCGGTCCGAGCAGGCTGCCCGGCTGAAGGCCGCCGGTCGGCGGCTGCTCCAGCTGCGCCTGCACGTCGCCGGGCTGACCAGCGATGGGAGGCTGGGGCCGCCGTTGTGCGTGCTCTTCGAAGGCTGGGACGCCTCGGGCAAGGGCGGCGCGATCAAGCGACTCGTCACGCCGCTGGACCCGCGCCACGTCACGGTTGCGACCTTCGGCTCGCCCAGCCCGGACGAGAAGCGCCATCACTTCATGGCGCGCTTCATGCGCTCGCTGCCCGGTTGGGGCGGGATGGCCGTACTCGACCGCTCGTGGTACGGCCGCGTGCTCGTCGAACGCGTCGAGGGCTTCGCCACCGAGACGCAATGGCGGCGCGCGTATGCGGAGATCGCAGCCTTCGAGCAGAGCTTTTTCGACGAGGGCATGCTGCTCGTCAAGTTCTGGCTGCACATCTCCGAGGAGGAGCAGCTCAAGCGCTTCGAGAGGCGCGCGGCGGACCCGCTCAAGTCGTGGAAGCTGACCGACGAGGACTGGCGCAACCGCGATCAGCGGCACGCCTACGAGCAGGCGGTCGAGGAGATGCTCGAGCGCACGGACACAGCGGCCAACCGCTGGTATCTCGTCGAGGCGGAGTCCAAGCGCTTCGCGCGCGTGAAGGTGATGGAGACGACGATCAGCGCGATCGAGCAGCGCCTGCGCGCATCGGGCCACGAGCCACCCCCGTCCCTGTGACAGCCCAGCGACGGCGTTGAACCGGGAGCTCGTGCGGCGCTGTCATCCCAGGATCTCGCGCCGGGGCTGACGAACTGCAGCAATGAGGAAGAAGGGAGCGGTGCGCCGGGGGCGGTCCGCCCGCTTAAGTGACGGATCGTCGGTGGGGTCCGCAACGGTCCGTCACTTCTTCGTGACATGCATGGTCAAGTGACGGATCGTTCGGGCGGTGGGCGCGATCCGTCACTTGTGCGTGCGTGGCGCCCAGGGTCGGAGTCTCGCGGGCTGACGAACTGCAGCAATGAAGGAGAAGGAAGCGCTGCGGGCCACCCGCACGCTCAAGTGACGGAGCGTCAGCCGGGCCGGAACGGTTCGTCACTTTGGCGCGGTATGCACGCTCAAGTGACGGAGCGTTCGGCGAGCGGGCGCGAGCCGTCAGTTGCGGGCGCTCCCACGCTCCCTCAATGCTGCAGTTCGTCAAGCCGCGCGAACCCCCGCCCCTGTGACAGCCCAGCGACGGCCGGCAAAGCGCCAGCCGAGCGTCGCCAGCCGCACGGCCATCAGCGCGAGCAGCCCAGCCCAGACGCCCTGGATGCCCCAGTCCAGGGCGAGCGCTAGCAGCGCGATCTGAATGTAGGCACCGAGCCCCGCGAGCAGCATCGAGCCCGCGAGAAAGCGCGTGTCCCCCGCGCCGATGAGGATCCCGTCGAGCGCGAAGACGACCGCCGCCGCCGGCTGCATGGCGCGAACATCGTCCAGATAGCGCGGGCGCGGTCGATGACCTGCGGGTCGTCGCTGAAGACCTGCGGCAGCGGGCCGGCGAGCGCGAGCAGCAACGCACCGAAGACGCAGCCGGCGACCAGCGACCAGCCGATCGTGCGAACCGCGGCGCCGTGCGCCGTCGCGGCTTCGCCGGCACCGAGTGCGCGCCCGACGAGCACCTGCGCGGCGATCGCGATCGAGTCGAGCACGAGCGCGGCGAACACGTACAGCCCCATCGCGATCTGATGGGCCGCCAGCGACGCCTCGGCGATGCGGGCGAGGATCGCGCTCGCTGTGGCGAACGCGAGCAGCAGCCCCGCGAGCGCACGAATAGCTCGCCCGAGATACGCACCAGCGGCGCCACGAGGTGCGGCCGCGGGGCGCGCGAGCGCGCCGGCGCGCGCAACAGCAGCCAGGCGAACGCAGCGCCCATCGCGCTCTGGGCGACGAACGTTCCGGCCGCCGACCCGTCCAGTCCCCAATCCAGCCCGTAGACGAACCACAGCTCCAGCGCGACGTTCACGAGCTGCGCGCGACGACGATGATCAGCGGCGTGCGCAGGTCGCCCACCCCGCGCAGGTATCCCTGGCCGGCGAGCGCGACGAGCGCCATCGGTAGCCCGATCGCGCTCATGCGCAGGTAGCGCTCGGCCATCGCGGCCGTTGCGCCGTCGCCGCCCAGCAGCGCGACGATCGGCCCTGCGAAGGCGACGCAGACGAGCGCCAGCGCGGCGCCGAGCGCGGTGGCCAGCCACAGCGCCTGCGCGGCGAGCTGGCCGGCCTGCGCGGCATCACCGGCGCCGTGTAGGCGCGCGACCTGCGCCGTCGTGCCGTAGGTGAGAAAAGATGCACAGCGACAGGACCGTCGTCAGCACCGTCGCGGCGATCGCGAGCGCCGCGAGCTGCGGCGTGCCGAGGTGGCCCACGATCGCGGTGTCGACGAGCAGGTACAGCGGCTCGGCCGCCAGCGCTCCGAGTGCCGGAAGTGCAAGCAGCGCGATCTCGCGGTCGTGGACCGATCGCAGCATGCGGCTGACTTTACGATGAGCACCATGACGCGCCGGATGGCACCTGGATGGCTGGTTGCACGCACATCCGGCGCCGTGCTGATCACCGCTGTCGCGCTCGCCGGCTGCAGCAGCGAGCGCGACTCCATGCCGGCCGCATGCCTGGACGGTCCGCAGGCGGTCGGCCGCGCGCTCGAGCGCGCACCCGCGGCGGTGACGCTCGCCGGCACGACGAAGCTGTCGACGTGCATCAGCCGTTCGCGCACCGATGCCGAGCTGCAGACGCTCGGCTCGACGCTGCTCGGCGTCGCGGATGGCCTCAGCCAGCGTGCGGCGACCGACAACGTCGCGGCGTTGCGTCTGGGCTACCTCGTCGGCGCCACACGCCGCGGCGTCGGCGCCAATCCGGGTCTCGCGACGCAACTCGGTCGCCGCCTCGAGCAGGCGGCGCGGCTGGACGGCGCCTCTGCCGGCGCGCGCGCTGCGCTGCGCAGCGGCCTGCGCGCCGGCGAGGGCAGTGGATGAAGCTGCGCCTCTACCACCACCGCGACGGCGCGCGAATCGCCTATCGCGAGCAGGGCGTCGGACCGAGCCTGTGTCTCATGCACAGCGCGGCGCTGTCGCACCGCGAGTTCGTGCCGATCGTCGAACACCTCGCCGACCGCTTCCGGCTCGTGCTGCCCGACCTGCCATTGCACGGCGACTCCGAGGACCGTCCGCGCCACCCCTACACGATCGAGTGGCTGGCGGAGGTGATGGCCGAGTTCTGCCGCGAGACCTGCGGGCGCAACCCGATCGTTGGTGGCCATGGAGCGGGGGCTGAGATCCTGCTGCACGCGGCCGTCAGCGGACAGCTGTCGCCGGCCCGAATCGTGCTGATGCCCAACCGCCTGCACCGCCCGCCACAGCGCTCGCGGGTGGCGGTGCCGCTGCGAGCCCTGGCGCCGATCGCGGCGCTGCCGGGGTTCGATCGGGCGGCCTCGCGCGTCGTGCGCTTCGCCTACCGCCCCGAGCAGGGCATGAAGCTCACCGCGCGCGGCAACCCGGCGGCGCGCGACCTCGTCCGCCACGCCACCGCCGACGTCGCCGGCAACGCCAACCTCGCGCGCTCGTGGGCGCGCTGGGTGCGCCGCTGGCCAACGGGGGCGCGAACCGAGCTGCTCGAGGCCTACCCGAGGCTGGAGGCGCGGGTGCTGCTGCTGTGGGCCGACCGCGACCGCTACCACCCGCTGGCCGGGGCCGAGGAGGCGCTCGACCTGCTGCCCGACGCCCAGCTGCGCGTGCTCCCCGCGACGGGCTTCCTGATGGCCTACGACGATCCCGTCGGGGTGGCGCGCGAGCTGGCGGCGTTCTGCGGCTGATGCAGTTCGAAAGCCGCGCGTATTAGGTTGGTCGCCGTGACGTCACGGTTGCTGTGCTGGGTGCTGGTCGGCTGTGCGGCGCTGATCGCCGGCTGTGGCAGCGATGAGACGACGACGACCCCACCGCCGAGCACGGTGCCCGACAGGCCGCCGACGGCCGCGCAGCTCGCCCGCATCCGCTCGACGGCGACGGCGCCGTACTTCTGGCTCGGCCCGCGCTATCGCGAGCAACAGCTCACGCGCGCGACCCTGACGGCAGCCGATCCGGCCGATTCGATCTTCCAGTACGGCAGGCCGACCTGCAGGGCCGGCGTCGGCTGTAGCTACGACCTCGGAGTCGCGACGCTGCGCGACCGCGAGCCCGTGACGACGCAGCGCTGCTGGAGGCGGCTGGGGCCTGCGCTCGTGCTCGGCTGCGATCAGGCCGCCGTGCTGCAGATCTACACCGGAGCGGTCGAGGTCTTCCTGTCCTCGCGTGCGGTCCGGCCGGCGCGCGCCGCGCTGGCGCTGCGGCTCAAGCTGCGCGGCGCGAGCGCCGGCCCCCGGCTCGGGGGTCTCGCTGCGCCCAAGCCCTTCACGTGCCGGGAGGCGAAGCGCTTTCCGGCCGACTTCCGCGCGCGGCTGCCTGCGACGCTGGCGCCGGGTGCCTGTGGGGGCTAGCGTTCGTTGGACTCCTCGTACTCCTTGATCAGGCGCTTGGGGGCACGGATGCGCCAGGCCTCCTCGATCAGCTCGGCGAGCTCCACGGGGTCGGCGGACTCCAGGCGCACGAGCACGGCGGGGTAGCCGTTGTAGTGCGGGGTCGTGAAGAACACGTCCGGCTGGCCCTGCAGCAACGCCTCGCGCTCGCCCATGTCGATGACGCGCAGCACGAGCGCATCGGGATTGGTGCGCAGCCTGCACATGAACTTGCCGCGCACCTTCAGCGACGGAGTGCCGTACGACGTCCCGAGCTCGACCCCCGGCAGACGCGAGGCGATCTCGACGACGTCATCCCAGTGGGGCATGCCGCCAAGGTACCGTTGAACGCCCGAGACCGACGACGTGCGGAGGACTTCTGAGATGAGCGTGGCCGAACAGCAATTGTGGGGAGGCGAGACGAGCAAGGCGGTCGAGAACTTCCCGGTCTCGGGCGAGCGCGTGCCGGTAGCGGTGGTGCGCTGGCTGGCGGCGATCAAGGGCGCGGCCGCGCGCGTCAACGCCCAGCTGGGCAAGCTTGACTCCGAGCTTGCCGAGCGCATCGCGGCTGGCGCCGAGGCAATCGCCGCGGGCGACTACGACGACCAGTTCCCGATCGATGTCTTCCAGACCGGCTCGGGCACCTCGACGAACATGAACGCCAACGAGGTCATCGCCTCGCTCGCCGGCGACGGCGTCCATCCCAACGACCACGTGAACATGGGCCAGTCGTCCAACGACGTGTTTCCCAGCGCCGTCCACCTCGCCGCGCTCGACGAGGCGACGAACACGCTGCTGCCCGCGCTCGAGCACCTCGAGGCCGCCTTCACCGCCAAGGCCGCCGAGTTCGAGGACGTCGTGAAGTCGGGCCGAACGCACCTGATGGACGCCGTTCCCGTCACGCTCGGCCAGGAGTTCGCCGGCTACGCCGCGCAGGTGCGCCTCGGCGCCCGCCGCGTGCGCAACGCGCTGCCGCAGGTCGCCCAGATCCCGCTCGGCGGCACAGCGGTCGGCTCCGGGCTCAACACGCATCCCGAGTTCGCGGAGCGGATCCGCGCGCGGCTGAGCGAGTCCAGCGGCCTGCAGATCGCGCCGCCCGAGGACCCGTTCGAGGCGCAGGCCAACCGCGACGCGCTCGTCGAGCTGTCGGGCGCGCTGAAGGTCATCGCCGTGTCGCTGACCAAGATCGCTCAGGACCTCGCGATGATGGGCTCGGGTCCGCGCGCGGGGATCGGCGAGATCCTCCTGCCGGAGCTGCAGAAGGGCTCGTCGATCATGCCCGGCAAGGTCAACCCGGTGATCCCCGAGGTCGTCATGCAGGTCGGCGCACAGGTGATCGGCAACGACACCGCGATCACGATCGGCGGCCTGCAGGGCAACTTCGAGCTCAACGTGCGCATCCCGCTGATCGCGCGCAACCTGCTCGGCTCGATCCACCTGCTCGGGACGACGAGCGAGCTGTTCGCATCCAAGTGCGTCGAAGGCATCGAGGCCAACCTCGAGGGCTGCAAGCGCTCGGCCGAGTCGACGCTGGCCACGGCAACCGCGCTGAACCCGTACATCGGCTACGACAAGGCGGCCGCGATCGTCAAAGAGGCCGCGACTTCTGGACGCATGCTGCGCGACGTCGCGCTCGAGCACGGCGTCGACGAAGCGACGTTCGACGAGGCGATGGACCTGCGCAAGATGGCGCGCGGAGGGTGACGTCGGGTCGGGTGACGTCGTCCTACGAAACCTTTTCTCACTCCCCATCCCCCTCCGCCTGTTGGGCGAAGCGGTCCGCGACGACCTTCACCGACGGCTTGGCGCGTGAGCGCAGGTCGAACAGGCCCTTCTGGACGACCCCCTGGACGATGTGGATCCCGCGGACCTGGCGCTTGATCGAGCCGCCGACGAACGTCGGCGCGACCGCGAAATCACGCAGGTTCCAGATCAGCGCGCCGGCGAGGTTGGGGATCTGCGCGTAGGTCGACAGGTGCAGGTCGAGCAGATGCGCCTGGAAGGCATAGCCGCCGGGGGACGTCGTCGGGTTCTGGCCGTTGGCCTCGGCGCCGAACTCCGTCACGGCGATGACCTTGTCCGGGAAGACGCGGCGCAGGCTCGTCAGGCGCCGCGTGATCGCGGCGCGCAGCCGTGCGGCGCTGGCGTTGGTGGACTCGTACCAGCCGATGTAGTTCGTCCAGCCGATCATGTCGACGTTGCGGTAGATCCGCGACTCGAACCGCGGCGGGTGCGCGCCCCAGATGTCGAGCGCGACCAGGCGGCCGGGGTCGGTCTTCTTCAGCTCAGCTGCCATCGAGTCGATGTAGGGGATCTGACCCGCGGGATGGCCCCCGCCCGCGATCTCGTTGGCGAGGTTCCAGGCGATGACCGAGGGATGCAGCGCGCTCTGGCGTAGCGTCGTGCGCACGCGCTCCTTGGCGATTCGAACGCGCCGCGCGCCACGCGACGTCCATGCCCCCGGCGCGTCGGTCGGACCGACGCCCATGTAGACCATGATGCCGGCCGCATCGAGACGCTCCAGCAGCCCCTCGTCGAGCGGGTGCTGGGAACGGGTCGCATTGGCGCCGATCCGCTTGAGCTGGGCGACGAGCGCGTCCTGGTCGGCGGGCCTCAGCGCATCGCCGCGCCCGTAGACGTCCTCGTGGATCGACGCGCCGCGCAGGCGGATCGGCTTGCCGTTGAGCAGCAGCTTGTCGCCCTCTGCGCGCACGTCGCGCAGTCCCACGCGCGCGCGGTACGCCGACTCCCCCGGGACCTCGAGCTCGAGCTCCCACAGCTTCGGGTCCCGCGGCGACCACAGCTCGGGGTCGTCGATCCGCACGGTGCCCTCGAGCACGCTCGGCGTCGTCCTGGAGACGGGCTCGGGCAAAAAGGTCACGTCGGCACTGCGGTCGCCGCGCGTCAGCCTCCCCTGAACAGCGATGACGCGCCGGGCGGCTGCGTTGTTGCGCACGTGGACGCGCATCTTCACGATCGCCGCGCCGCCTTCCAGGCGCGTTCGGATGTACGGGTGCGCCAGCTCGCTGGCGCCGATCGGGTGGATGCTCACGCCGCGATTGATGCCGCCGTAGTTCCACCACAGGCGATGCCAGCCGACGCGCTTCATCGCGCTCGGATCGCGCCAGTCGGCGCGCACGACGAGCGTGTGGCGCGCGCCCGGCTTCAGGCGCGCCCGCACCTCGAAGGGCAGGTACTCGCCCTTGTGCGTACCGATGCGCTTGCCGTCGAGGAAGACCTGCGCCTTGTGGTTGATCGACTCAAAGCGAATCGCGTAGCGCCGGTCGGCGGGGACCTTGAGATGGGTTCGGTACCAGCCGATTGCGCCCTTGAAGTTGACTTCCCCGGCCTTGCCCCTGATCTGCGTTGCGCGCGGTACGAAGGGTGCGCTGACCAGCGCCCCGCCGAAGCGCCCGCGCCGGTAACCGCGTTTGATACCGAGGTCGCGCCAGTCGCTCTTGAAACGCCAGCGCCCGTCGAGTTGGCCGCGCCCACCGGGTCCGGCATAGATCGCCGGCTGGCCCCCGTGCGGCGCGAGGATCGTCCCGGGCACCGACGACCCGTTGCTGGTCGCAGCCGCCGGGTCGTCCGGCGAAGCCGCGGAGCGGGCCACGACGGCAGCAAGCGTGACCGCGAGCACGGCCAGTCCACCGGCGAGCACTACCAGGCGCCAGTTCAATCCACCGTCTTCATCAAGTACGTTCACGTTTCGTGCCCTGACGCGTGCGCCGTCGCACGGAGCGAAGGCTCTCTCCCGGGCACGCGGATTGCCCGTGGCCCCGACGACACGGCGACTGAGGAATGTAGCGGCCCTCTCGGTCCGAGGCTGCACCGGCGAGGCTCGGCGCAGGCCGCGAGCCCCTCAGACGTTCAGCGCGACGTACTTGATCTCGAGGTACTCCTCGATTCCCTCTGGCCCGCCCTCACGACCGACGCCGGAGTGCTTGACGCCGCCGAACGGAGCGCCGGCGTTTGAGACCATGCCCTGGTTGAGGCCGACCATGCCGGTCTCCAGCAACTCGGTGACGCGCCAGGCGCGCCGCAGGTCGGAGGTGTAGAGGTAGGCGACCAGGCCGAATTCGGTGTCGTTGGCCGCGCTGATCGCCTCCTGCTCGGATGCGAACGCCATGACCGGCGCGACCGGTCCGAAGATCTCCTCGCGCAGCAGCCGCGCGTCGTCGGGAACGTCGGTCAACACGGTCGGCTTGTAGAAATGACCCGCGCCTTCCACGCGCTCGCCCCCGGTCAGCAGCGTGGCGCCCTTGGCCACGGCATCGTCGACGAGCTCGGCGACCTTGTCCAGCTGATCGGCGTCGATCAGCGGACCGACGTCCACCTCGGGGTCCGTGCCGCGCCCGATCTTCAGCGCGCTCATCCGCGCGGCCAGTTGCTGGGCGAAGTCATCCGCGACGCCGGCGGCGATGTAGAAGCGGTTGGCGGCGGTGCACGCCTCGCCGATGTTGCGCAGCTTGGCGATCATCGCCCCGTCCACGGCAGCCTCGAGGTCGGCGTCGTCGAAGACGATGAACGGCGCGTTGCCACCCAGCTCCATCGAGACGCGCAGCACCTGCTCGGACGCCTGCGCCATCAGGCTGCGTCCGACCTCGGTCGACCCCGTGAAGGACAGCTTGCGCGTGCGCGGATCGCAGATCACCGGCTTCATCACCGATCCCGAGGAGGTCGCCGTGATGACGTTCAGCACGCCGCCGGGCAGGCCGACCTGCTCGAGGATCCCAGCCAGCATCAGTGTCGACAGCGGCGTCAGCCGCGCGGGCTTGGCAACGATCGTGCAGCCCGCGGCGATGGCGGGCGCGATCTTGCGCGTGGCCATCGCCAGCGGGAAGTTCCACGGGGTGATGAAGACGCATGGGCCGACGGGCTGCTTGATCGTCAGCACGCGCCCGGCGCCCGACTCGTTGGCGCTGACGCGCCCGTCGATGCGAACGGCCTCCTCGGCGTACCAGCGCAGGAAGTTGGCCGCGTAGGTGACCTCCGCCTTGGACTCGGCGAGCGCCTTGCCCATCTCGAGCGTCATCAGCAGCGCGAGCTCGTCGGTGCGCTGCACGACCATCTCGTAGGCGCGCCGCAGGATGTCGCTGCGCTCGCGCGGGGCGCTGTCGCGCCAGCTCGAGAACGTCGCGTGCGCGGCGCCGAGCGCGTCGAGGGCATCGGCCTCGGTGGCGTCGGCGACGTGGGCGATCGGCACGCCGGTCGAGGGATCCTCGACCGCGAACGTGGCGCCCCCGGCGCCGTCGCGCCACTGGCCGCCGATGTACAGCCGGCGCGGGACGGCCGCGAGGACCGTACTCTCGTCCGAGGTCGTTGAGCTCATCCGGCGAACCTAGTCTCAGTGATCACGAAAAGCCGCCTACCCACTCGTCCACGCGGCGCAACTCCTACGCGGACGGGGTGTCCTCGCTGGCAGATGCGCCTGTGCACGATTCTGCTTGCTGCCCTGCTGGGTCTCGCCGCCGCCGCCCCGGCGCATGGCGCCTCGCGCCTGATAGTCCGCGGCGGCGGCTTCGGCCACGGCATCGGCATGAGCCAGTACGGAGCGCTCGGCTTTGCCCAGAACGGCAAGGACCATGCCTTCATCCTCGGCCACTATTACACGGGCACGCGGCTCGCCACGCTCGGCGGCCCGCGGCGGGTTCGGGTGCTGCTGCAGTCCGCCGGGCGCGTCTCCTTCAGCGGCGCGGCGGGGCTACCCGGCGCGCGCGCGCTCGATCCGGCTACGACCTACCACGCCACCCGTGCCCGGCGCGGCGGCGTCACGCTGCGCTCCGCAGCGGGCGACCGCATCGGGCGCTTCAGGTCACCGCTGACGATCACGCCCTCGCCGACCGCCATCAGGCTGCTTGGCCGCAGCGGCCACGCAACGTCGAACGGGCTTTACCGGGGCAACCTGCAGATCCGCCGTTCCTCGTTCGGCGGGTTGAATGCGATCAACGTGGTCGACCTCGAGGACTATGTGCGCGGCGTCGTCGCCGGTGAGAGCCCATCGGAGTGGCCGGCTGAGGCACTGAATGCGCAGGCCATCGCCGCGCGCACGTACGCGATCACGACGAGCAAGGACGGCGCGGGCTTCGACCAGTACGCCGACACGCGATCACAGGTCTACAACGGCGTCTCGGGGGAGCGCAAGACGACGAACGCCGCGGTCGAGGCGACCCGCGGCCGGGTCGTCACCTACGGGGGCATGCCTGTCGTGACGTTCTATTTCTCGACGTCGGGCGGGCGCACCGAGAACATCGAGAACGCGTTCGTCGGCGCACCGCCCAAGCCGTGGCTGAAATCGGTCGCAGATCCGTACGACCAGCTCTCGCCACACCACGAGTGGGTCGTGCGGCTGAGCCTCGGTGAGGCCAGACGGCGCCTGGGCGGCCTCGTCAAGGGAACGCTGCGTCGCATCCGCGTGCTCAAGAGTGGCCGCTCGCCGCGCGTCGTGCGCGCACGGGTCGTGGGCTCGCGCGGTTCGACGCGCACGACCGGGCCGGTGCTCGGCGCCCGGCTCGGCCTGCGCGCCACGTGGGCGCGCTTCACGGTGATCACGTCGAGCGGCAGCCGCGGCGACGGCAACGAGCCAAACCTTCCCGATCCAGCGCCGGCGCCACCGGCAGGGGGCAGGGCAACGCCGGCGGGCGGGGTGTCGCCCAAGGCGGCGCGCGTCGCCGGCATGGCGAGCGCCCCTACAGGCCACATCCGCGGGCGGGTCGCACCGGCGGTAAAGGGCAGCCGGGTAACAGTTCAGCGGCGCGAGGGCGGACGCTGGGTAACGCGGTCCCGGACGCCGATCCGGGCGGGCGGACGCTACCGCGCGTCCGTTTCGCGCTCCGGGCTCTACCGGATCGTGTACCGCGGCGAGTCCGGCCCGCCGGTGCGAGTGGCCGTCTAGCCAGCTGATACGTATCCGGTTGGCTCAGGTCGCCGCCTGACGGTGCGCCCGATTGACCTCCGAGGAGGTTCGACGCGGCCGCGATGATGGGCGCTGTCCTGCCCTGAGGGGCCATAGGCCCCCAAAGGCAGGACGGCACGCCGA
>Ga0136630_1000509_pt1 | contig 15045 bp, 10 predicted proteins | sample AntDrymUQ5682106_2_FD_105496 | JGI IMG/M metagenome (GOLD analysis project Ga0136630, IMG submission 105496) | Polar desert sand microbial communities from Dry Valleys, Antarctica - metaG UQ568 (21.06) | ecosystem: Environmental > Terrestrial > Soil > Desert | place: Antarctica: Dry Valley...
AGTGGTTCGATATGGGTTCCACCAAGTCTCTGAATCTGTACTCCTGTCCGTCTGAGATGAGATTCAAGAGTGGAAGCATTATGGTTTGGAAATCTGGAGTAGCCATAAGATGCGCATCTTATTTCATTCTTGAGTTGCAGGCTAGAATCGTTGCGTCGCCTTTTTCGCGCAGAAGGAGAATAAATGATTGAGGTCGCGATCATGATCGAGGGCCAGGAGGGGATCGACTGGGACCGCTGGCGGCGGCTCGCGCGAACCGTCGAAGACTCCGGGTACGCCGGGCTCTTTCGCTCGGATCACTTCCCCAACATGCGGACGGGATCGTACCGGGACGGCCTGGAACTGTGGTCCTCGCTGACCTGGCTGGCGGAGAACACAGAGAGGATCGAGTTCGGCCCGCTCGTCTCGCCGGTCTCCTTCCGGCATCCCGTCATCACCGCCTGGCAGGCCTCCGCCGTGGACAACCTCGCCGGAGGCCGGCTCCGGCTCGGCGTAGGCGCGGGCTGGCAGCAGTGGGAACATGAGACCTTCGGCTTCGATCTGCTCGACACCGGCCGCCGCTTCGCCCGTTTCGAGGAAGGGCTGGAGGTCGTTACCCGGCTACTGCGCCACGAGGAGCCCGTCTCGTTCGACGGCGAGTTCTACAGGCTGCGCGACGCCGTGCTGAAGCCCCGCTCACCACGGCCCGGCGGCCCTCCCATAGTCATCGGTGGCAACGGGCAGCGGCGGACACTCCCGCTGGTGGCCCGCTACGCCGACGAATGGAACGGTCTCTACGTGAAGCCTGGACGGTACGCCGAACTCAGTGCCCGCCTGGACGAGTTGATCGAGGAGGCCGGGCGTTCACCCGAGGCGGTGCGCCGGACGTTTATGACCCGCTGTGTCTTCGGCCGCGCGGAGGCGGACGTGGAGCGCAAGCTCGTGGACGAGACGGCAGATGAGATCCTTGACGATGGCGGCATCGTGGGCACTGCGTCTGAGGTCGTGGATCAACTCGTTCCCCTGGCCGAAGCTGGCGTCGAGCGCGTGATGCTCCAGTGGCTCGAAGTGGACGATATAGACGGCTTGGAGACTCTGGCGCACGAGGTCCTTCCGCAACTCCGGTAGTAGGCTTCGAGCATCTGCTTACCTTTGTGGCGGCGGGTTCCCGACGGGCGGATAATGCGAGCATGACGGAACGGGAGAAACGGGCGCGGCTGGTCGGGTTCAATCACATCGCCCTGGAGGTCGGTGATCTGGATGAGGCGCTGGATTTCTACGGGCGCATCTTCGAGGTGGAGCTTCGGGGTCGCGGCCCCGGCATGGCGTTCGTGGACGCCGGCGACCAGTTCCTTGCCATCTCCGAAGGCCGGACGCAAGGGCCAGACGAACATCGGCATATCGGGATGGTCGTGGACGATAGGAAAGTCGTCCGGCGGGCCTTGCGCGAGATGGGCGCGGAGATACTGCCGGGCAGGGGACTGGATTTCCTCGACCCGTGGGGCAACCACTGGCAGGTGGTCGAGTACGCTGACATCCAGTTCACCAAGTCGCCAGAGATGCTCGAAGGCATGGGCCTCGGGGATTTGAAGAAGTCCAAGAAGGCGATGGAGGAGCTGCGGAGGAAAGGTCTGGCGCCGGGCTGATGCGGAATCCCGCGAGACTTTCCGGGCGGAGTACCGTATCCGGTGGCGTCCGGTTTTATCCAGATATCCAACCCTGACGGGGGAGGCGGCGCGTGACTAACGAGGGCGATGGGCTGCACCAGCTAGAGTTCAACCTGCATCCGAACGAGGCTTCTGGGCTGCTTGCTATCGGGGACGAATCTCTGCTGGCGGCGCATGGGTGGGAGTTCGGGTTCTGGGCGGTGTTGGACGAGGGTGAGATCGAGGACTGCATAGCCGTGATCGGGCACCAGCGCGGCGCCCCGATCCGCGAGGGTTGGAAGATAGACCGCTTCCGGGCCGAACCAGTGGGAGATAGCGGCAAGACCGAGGACGCCGAGGCCCTGGCGCGCCACGATGGCTGGGTGTATGCCTTCGGGTCTCACTTCGGGAGCAAGGACGGCCCGCTGCAACCCAAAAGAGGCTTCGCCGCCCGCTTCCGGGAAGCCGACGTACACCACGCCTTCGAGGACCCGGCGGTGCGGATGGAGATCTCCCGCCGCAGCTTCGCTCTCCACCGCCTCATAAACGACGCCCTGGAGGAGAGCGGCCCGGAACTCATCCCGCTCGGTCCCAAATCCTATGCGGCGTTCATCGAGGCGACCATAAAGCGTGGCAAGAAGGAGAAGAAGCGGTGGGCTGGCATGGTGCGCGAGGGCGACTACCCGATCAACCTCGAAGGCGCCGCCTTCCGAAGCGACGGTTCGCTGCTTCTCGGCCTGCGCTTCCCCGTCTCTGCCGAAGGTCGCCCCGTGCTGGTCGAACTCTCCGGCGTCGAACGCCTCTTCGAGTCCGGAGACGAATTACCGGAGGTGCGGGGCTTCTGGGTCGTGGACGCAGTGGGCAGGGGCGGGGACATGGCCGGGGTGCGCGACCTCGGCATCTTCGAGGGCGCCGGCGGCGAGGAGCTTCACCTCGTCACCGGCAACGTGGACAGCCGCGACAAACAGAGCGTCTTGCTGCCTGACTACCCCGGTGGACGTGAGACCGTGGCGACCCACTTCCGCTGTACGTTCCCCCCCGATGAACACTCAGGCGCGCTAGAAGGCGAGTTCGTGCGCGAGTTCCCAAACCTCCCGCGGGTCGAGGGCATCGCGATCACCGACGACGAACGCTTCTTCTACGTCACCGACGAGGACGAGGGCGTCCACCTCCGCCTCACACGCCTCCTCACGGACTGAGCCAGCCCCGCCGGGCTTCGCCGCGCGGTTTACTTGTACTCGCGTAAGCATTATGCTGTGCGTGGGGTAAACGAGCGAAGGGGGCTTGTCTTGAGTAACCGTGACGATGGCGTCCGGCAACTGGTCGAGGATGTCCATAGGGGCTATCTGACGCGCCGGGGATTTCTGGCGAAGGCTGGCGCGCTGGGTCTGACGGCCGCGGCTGCGGTGGGCTTGCTCGGGATGCCCCGCGGAGGGAAGGTCGCCGCGCAGGACGCGCCCGAGGTCAGCCCGCAACAGTGGGAACAGGGCAAGGGCTGGGGCTGGGTGTGGGGCGACGACGACCAGCTCGGCAACCTCAACGAGCTGAGCCCTGAGTTGACGATGAAGGCGCTCTCGCTGGTAAAGGAAGGCAAGGCTTACGACCTCGGTCTCATGTACAAGCGCAGCAGCTACAGGTTCGCCGGGCACAGCCCAGGCGAGATCATCTCGTTCCGCACGCCGCCGGGGATGCTCAACCAGGGCGACCAGAAACAGGTCGAGGACGAGGAGGGCAACTCGCTAAACACCACGTACACGAGCAACGCGCTGTTCATCAGCGACAACGTCGCCACGCAGTTGGACACGTTGGGCCACATCTACGAGGGCAGCCCGCCGCACGCCTACAACGGCTTCCTCTACGAGGACATCCAGAGCGACTGGGGACTCCTCAAGCTCGGCGCCGAGACCGTCCCGCCGATAATCGCACCCGCCACCATGATAGACGTGGCCGCCAGCGAGGGTCAAGACCCGCTGCCCAAGAGCTTCGGCATCGGCCCGGATCGGCTCCAGCGGGCGCTGGACAAACAGGGCGTGGACATAGATCCGCTGGACGTGGTGCTCGTGCGCACCGGCACAGCGGGCGTGTGGATGAAAGGCAACGGCGTCGGCGCGAACCACGCTGAGCTCGAAGGGCCGGATTCGGCCGGCCTCACGGTCTCGGGGGCGAAGTGGCTCGTCGAGGAGAAGGGCGCGCTGGCCGTCGGCACCGACACCTCGGGCATAGAGGTGCTCCCGCCCAGCGAGCAACTCGATGACGGGACTAGCTTCAACCCGGTCCACGTCTATCTCCTCGTGCGTCAGGGCGTCCACATCCTGGAGTACCAGAATCTGGAGGGGCTGGCCGAGGACCAGACCTACAAGTTCGCCTACGTGCTCGGGGTCAACAAGATCCAGGGCACCGCCGCCGGCACCGTCCTGCGTCCCATAGGCATCGCCTGAGGGCGACTGGCGCGGGAGACGGAGCTTTTCTCGCTTTCTCCGCCGGTCTCCGGTCGGGCTTCTGCTCTCACGCCTGAACCGGCGCGTGCTCCAGGTAGGGGACGGTCATCGGTCCTTCGGGGAGGACGGCTACCGGGGCATCTTCACCGATGGCCTCTAATTCTTCGGAGATGCGGGCCGTGATGTCCGTTACGGGTTCGAGGTGGACGCGGCGGACGTCTTCGGGGTCTATCTCGCTGTGGAGGGCGACGCGGGCTTTCTGTAGGATCTGGGCGAAGAGTTGGACCTGCCACTGGTCGTATACCGAGAAGCCGGGGGAGTTTATGGCCTCGAGCATCGCCTCGGGGGTGGGGTATTCGAGAAGCATCTTGCGGAAGTTGCCGTGTTCTGGGAAGCCGTCGTTGCAGCGGGAGGCGCAGATTATGAGGCCACCTTCGGACACTATCTGGTACGCCGCCGACATGCCTTTTACCGCCTGGTAGAGGTTCTGGTCCAGGGGATAGCCGCCGTTGGTGGTTACGATGATGGGATACTCCCGCTCGCAGGCGACCATCGCCTGGGCCTTGCTCGCCTCGCAGCCCGCCGCGTGGGCGGCCATGACCTCGCCGCAGTAGAAACCGGTGATACCACGCTCGCGGTTTAGCGTGACGTTGATGCAGAAGTCCAACGGGAGCAGGGAGCCATTCGCCCGGATCTGGTCCTGCGTCGGGTTGTCATCGAGGACGCCCCATGTGCTGCGCTCGTGGCCGATGACCGCGGCCCGGTGGTAGTGCATGATCGAGGCGACGTCCGCCACCGCCGGGAAGATGCCCTTGTACCCGCCCGAGAACCCAGCCATGAAATGCGGCTCGACGAAACCTAGCACGAGCCTTCGGTCCGCCTCCACATACTCCCGGTTCATGTACACGTCCCGCCCCTCGGAAGACTTCCCCGCGAACTCCATCGTCTCCGGGTCGTGGGCGTCATGGTTGACGACGCGGTAACGCTCGTACACATCAGGGCCGACCATCGCCCTCAGTTCCTCATCGGAATTGGATCTGTGAGAGCCTGTGCCATTGATGATGGTTACGTTCTTCGGAGGGACGTGGGAGAGCTCTTCGAAGAGCCAGGGCAGGAGGAGATCTCGGGGCAGGGCGCGGGTGATGTCAGGTATGACCACGGCCACCCGCTCCGATGTGCCCACGATTTCCGACAGCGGCGCGGAGCTGATAGGGTTGCGAACCGCCTCCCGGAAGGCCGCCGCCTCGTCGGCAAGCCCCTGTTCGTGCTTCGGTGCCAGCACGGTCACGTTCGAGGATGGTATCCGCACGTTCAGGCCGTCCCTGCCGTACTGTAGCTGAGTCTCCACTTTACAGAGCCGCCGCGTCTTCGAGGATTTCATCAGCATGAGTCTTGGGGGAGACTTCGGGGTAGACGCGGGCGATGGTTCCGTTGGCGCCGAGCAAGAAGGTGACGCGGTTCGGCGTGCCACGTCCGCCGAGCACGCCGAGAGCTTCGGAGGCGCGGCCCTCTTCGTCGGTGAGGAGGGGGAAGTTGAGGTTGTGCTTCTCCCTGAAGCGGCGGTGCGACTCGGGGGAGTCGAGGGAGACGCCGTAGACCCGGAGGCCGGCCTCTTCGTAGTCGGTCATGCGGTCCCTGAAGGAGCACGCTTCCTTTGTGCAGCCTGGGGTGTCATCCTTGGGGTAGAAATAGAGGACGGTCTTCTCGCCGGTGAGGTCGTCCGCCGCGAGCTTCTCGCCGCTCTCGGTGGTGAACTCCACGTCCGGGAGGCGCTGGCCCTTCTCTGGCATGGTCACTGTCTGGCTCCTTTGGTATGGGGATCTCCATAAGTCTACAGCCGGTACCGGATGTATGCGCCCCGCTCGCCGGGATGTGAGATAGTTAGGATTCGGGCAACGAGAGGATCTCCGGGAGGAGCGATCGTGGGCAAGAAGGTACGGAAGGCCATGAAGAGGTTGTCGAAGGACCTCGACGAGATGCGGGAGGAGAACAGGGAACTCGTCGAGGGACTGACGGAGCGCGTGACCGAAGCTCTGGAACGCCAGGCGGAACTTCAGGCGGAGTCGAACCGCGCCCTGGCCGAGATCCTGGAGTCGCACCTGAAGAGTCTGGACCGGGCTGAATCCTCGCCTGAGACCAGTGAGGAAGCCGTCTCCGCGCAAGAGAACGAAGAATCCGAGTCCTCGGACAAACAAGGAGAAGACGAGGAGCCGGAATCGCAAGAGCCAGAGGTTACGGAGGCTGCGGAGCGCAAGGCCAGCGAGCTCGGGGTTGACCTGGAAGATGTGAAGGGCACGGGCTCCGGCGGGCGTGTTCTGGTCAAGGACGTGGAAGAGGCCGCCGGCTAGAGTTGGCGCGTCCGGTTAGGCGCCATATCCTGCGTGGACGAGCCCGCCTGATGACGTGGTAAGACCCCGTTCCCGGCAGCGTGACCCCGGCGCGCTACGAAGTCTCGCTGCCAGGTCTCCCTGTTTTCCCGTCCTACGTGCCTGTGACGGTGTAGTACGGGTACATATAACTATAGGGATCCGAGCTGTGGGAGAGACCGCGAGCGTGCCCCATCTCGTGCGCTATCGCATACCGACGATCATTGGGCCCCGCCCCAAGCCTTTGCAGGGCGCAGTCGTTGACGTAGACGGTGCTGTAGACGGCGTAGCCATCGTAGTACCAACTGTAATACGCCAACTCATTACCGCCGTAGCAAGCACTGTAGACAGGCACGTAGCCGTCGCTGTCCGGCATGACGGATCCGTACGAGGCTGCGGCGTCATCCGCCAAAACGACCGCCATGACCACCGCCATCACGAAGCTAACTACCGCGAGCTTCACCATCCTGCCGACCGTCCCCATGAACATAGCAGGCGTCACCAACATTTCCGGCATGAATACCCCCTCCTATCGTGTGCCTGGAAAACCCTCGACTATATTTTAGCGCAAAGTAGTACTGTATATAAGCGCACCGTAGCACTACAGACGGTTTACTGATCCTGTACGTCGTGACCGCTTACGTCACGCCTCTTGCGAATATGTCGAAAGTTCTGTTTCGGCCTCGCCACATGAAGGGGAACGCCCGGGGCTTTCCACGAGAAGATGCGAACCGTGCTAATTGTGGCCCGCGCGTAGCGAGCGTAGCACTCCAGGACGGCGAGGTCCGGGCCGAGATAGTGCGTGCTTTGGAGCAGGCTGAAAGCACGTTCGGGGACGAGTGGGCCGTCGAGGAAGTCGCCAGGATGACGGTTCAAACTCCCTTTCCGTGGATGCGGTCGGTTGCATCAGCCTGCGTCGTCCGGCAGTGCGCGAGTGGATCCGGAGTCCCGGAGCTAAAGAATTCAGAGGACTCGTGCGATAATCCAGAGAAGATCACGACAGAACAATCCACCCGGTGGCGAGGTAGTTCCACTACGAAGAACACAGACAAACAAAGATCGGCGCGGAAAGAAGACATCCGGCACGGGCGCGGCGACGAGCGATACAGGTCGCTGTTCGACCAGAACCCCGACGGGGTGTACTCGCTCGACCGCAAGGGTCGGCTCGTCGAGGTGAACCCCGCTTTCGAGACGCTGACGGGGTACGCCGCTGAGGAGTTGATCGGGCGAAGCTCGGCGAGGATCATCGCGCCGGAGGATAGGCGGCGGGCGGCGGAGCTTTTCTCCGAGGCCCTGCAGGGCGAGGCACGCTACTACGAGATGGGCGTAATCCGCAAGGACGGGCATCGGCTCGACTTCTACATGACGCAGGCGCCGATAGTCGTTGGCGGCGAGGTGGTTGGCGTCTACGGCATCTCCAAGGATATCACCGAGCGCAAGCGCGCAGAGAAGGCGCTCGTCGAGAGCGAACGGCTCCTCTCCGCGCTGCTCGCCAACGCGCCCGCCTTTCTCTACCGCTGCCTCAACGAGCCTGGATGGCCCAACGAGTTCGTGAGCGAATATGCTCGCGAGGTGACCGGGTACTCGCCGGAGGAGCTTACGGACGGGACGGTCATGTTCGGTGGCCTCATCGTGGATAAGGACCGGGCACGAATCTGGGATGAGGTGCAATCCGCGCTGGCGGAGCGCCGCCGCTTTCACCTCCGGTACTCCATACGCCGAAAAGATGGTGGCCGGCGTTCGGTAGAGGAACATGGGCAGGGGGTCTACGGCGAGCGTGGCGAGGTCGTGGCGCTCGAGGGCGTCATCCATGACGTCACGGATCAGGAGGACGCCGAAGAGAGGCTCAGGACCTCCGAGGCCGAGATGCGGGCGCTCTTCGAGGCGATGGACGACGTCATTCTCGTGTTCGACGCGGCGGGACGATACCTCGAGATCGCGCCAACCAACCCCTCGCTCCTCTACCGACCGCCGGAGAACCTGCTTGGCAAGACCCTCCACGAGGCACTCCCGAGAGAGCCGGCTGCCGCGCTGCTAGCTGGGATCCAAACCTCCCTGAGGACTCAGCGGAAATGCGACACGGAGTACAGCTTGCGAATAGGTGGCAGGGAGACGTGGTTCGAGGCCGCCGTCTCGCCAATGACGGAGGATCGGGTCCTCGTCGTCGCCCGCGACGTTACCGGGCGCAGAGAGGCCGAACGGGCGGTCGCGGAGGCCGAGGAGAAATATCGCGCCCTGGTCGAGCGCACCCCCGTGGTCACCTACACCGAGATTGTCGCCGATGGGACCGACGCGACCAACTACGTGAGCCCGCAGGTCGAGAGCCTGCTTGGGTATCCGCCGGAGGAACTGGACGGCAGCCCTCCCTTCTGGCAGCGTCTCATGCATCCTGATGACCGCGAGCGCGTGCTGGCCGTGAATGAGCGCGTCGGCGAGACTGGCGAGCCGTTCAGCGAGGAGTACCGCATGGTCCGCCGCGATGGCCGCGTGGCGTGGGTCAGGGACGACGCCGCGCTGGTCTCGCGCGGGGAGGATGGGAGCCAGATCTGGCAGGGGATCATGGTGGACGTCACGGCGCGCAGGGAGGCGGAGGAAAAGCTGCGCGAGACGGAGACCCTCTACCGCACGCTGGTCGAGCAGATACCGGCGATGACTTACCTGGACCGGGCCGAAGGCGCCTTCGAGTCCGTGTACACGAGCCCCCAGGTCGAGGACATGCTCGGCTACACGCCCGAGGAGTGGCGGACGCAGGAGATGTGGGAGAGGCGGCTGCATCCTGACGACCGCGAGAGGATACTGGCGGCGGACGACCGCCTGGAGGAGGACGGCGAGCTGTTCAACGAGGAGTATCGGCTGCTCGCGCGGGATGGGCGGGTGGTGTGGGTGCGCGAAGAAGCGGTCGCGCTCCGGAATGAGGCAGGGAAGCCGCTGTTCTGGCAGGGCATCATCTTCGACATCACCGGGCGCAGGGAGGCGGAGGAGGCACTCAAAAAGAGCGAGACGAGCCTCGCGGAGGCGCAGCGCATGGCCCACCTCGGAAGCTGGGAGTGGGATCCCCGGACGGACGAACTCTACTGGTCAGACGAGACTTTCCGCATCTACGGCTTCGAGCCTGGGGAGTTCGCGCCTACTTTCGAGAAGCTGCTCGAAGTGGTGCATCCCGAGGATCGGGCCATGCTGAAGGAGACCTTGCAAGCCGCCCTCCGTGGGAGCGCTACTTACGACCTCGAGCATCGGGTGGTGCGTCCTGGCGGCGAGGTGCGCGTGGTGCATCGGCGGGCGGAGATTATCCGAAACGAGCGGGGCGAGCCTCTGCGCATGGTGGGGTCCATCCACGACGTCACCGAGCGCAAGGCTCTGGAGCAGCGGCTCAAGCATCAGGCCCTCCACGACCCCCTGACCGGCCTCCCGAACCGTATCCTGTTCGCGGATCGCCTCGATCACGCCCTGACGCGGTCGGAACGGCGGGACGGCAGCGTGGTGGTTCTCTTCCTGGATCTGGACAACTTCAAGTACGTCAACGACTCCCTGGGCCACAAGGCGGGGGACAGTTTGCTCGTGGCGGTTGCGGGCCGGCTGCGGGCCTTGCTACGCCCGGAGGACACCCTCGCTCGCCTCGGCGGCGACGAGTTCGTGGCCCTTCTGGAGGACGTCGGGGACCGGTCTCAGGCGATGCGGGTCGTGGAGCGCGTCGGAAAGGGGATGCGCGTGCCGGTGCTCGTGGACGGGCGCGACGTTTTCGTGACGGCCAGCATAGGTGTCGCTTTCAGCGGGAGCGCCGAAGACCGCCCCGAGGACCTCATCAGGGACGCCGACGCCGCCATGTACCGGGCCAAGGAGTCGGGCAAGGATCACCATGCCGTGTTCCAACCTGAGATGAAAGACTACTCGTCCAGGCGGCTGGGCCTGGAGAGCGATCTCCGGCTGGCACTGCGGCGTCCGGCGGAGGAGTTTCGGGTCCACTACCAGCCAAAGACGCTCGTGGGGAACGGCGGCATCGCGGGCGTGGAGGCGCTGCTGCGCTGGGAGCATCCTCACCGGGGCATGGTGCTCCCGCCGGAGTTCATACCGCTGGCGGAAGAGACCGGTCTCATCGTCACGCTCGGTCACTGGGTGCTCGATCAAGCCTGCCGCCAGGCGAAGACGTGGCAGACGGAGTACCCTGCGCTGTTCGTGAACGTCAACATCTCGCCACGCCAGTTTAGGGATCCGGATCTCATCTCCAGAGTCATCGAGGTTCTGGAAGAGACGAAGCTCCCACCCGCCAGCCTGTGCCTCGAGATCGCCGAGCGAGCCGTGATGGAGGATGCCCACGCAAGCGTCGAGAAGCTCGGGGGACTGAAAGACCTCGGAGTGCGCCTGACGATAGACGACTTTGGCAGCGGCTACTCCTCGCTCTCCTACCTCAAACGCTTCCCCGTGGACGCGATAAATGTGGACCGCTCGCTCATCGCTGGGCTGGGCCAGGACGTCGGCGATACGGCCATCGTGTCGGCCATCGTTACCCTGGCCCACGCCTTGACCCTCGACGTGGTCGCCCAGGGCGTGGAGACGAAGGCGGAAATCGAGGAACTGCGCTCCCTGGGGTGCGACTTCGCACAAGGCTACTATTTCTGGAAGCCTGTCCCCGCCCAAGAAGTGTCTTCGCTCCTGGCGTCCCAGGCGAACGGCAAACACGATGCACCCTGACGCGGACCAGGTTTCGGGTTTTACCGGATGTCAGGGGCTGACGGAAAGAGGTACGCCCCGTAGAATAGTCTCATGCTGGGACGTTACGCGGAACTCAAGGCGCAATTGCCGCCAGGGACGATACTTTTCTATCAGGTGGGGACGTTCTTCGAGACGTTCGAGGAGGACGCGCAGAGGATCTCGCAGGCTCTCTCCATCCGCCTGACGAGCCGCGAAGCCGCTGGCTACGCCGGAGGCCGCGTCCCCCTGGCCGGCGTCCCGAGCCACGCCTTGCAAGAACATCTTGCGACGCTGCTCCGCAAGGGGCATTCGGTGGCGGTCGCGGAGCAACGCCCGCATCCGGCGAAGCCGAAGCAGTTCACTCGGGAGGTCACCCAGATACTCACGCCTGGAACCGTGATCGAGGACAACATCCTCTCCGCCGGACACGCCAACTACCTGGCCGCGTTCGTGATCCGTGACGGCACGGCTGGCGTCGCCGTCGTCGAAGCCTCGACCGGCGAGTTCACCGGCACGGAGGTGCCACAGGAGCAACTAGCCGCCGAACTGGAGCGGTGGCAGCCCCGTGAGCTGGTCGTCCCCGAACGCACCGCCGCCGAGGACCTGCCGAAGGTGCGGGCCTCCGTGAGCCCGGCCCCGCGCTGGACCTTCGAGCCGTCCGCCGGGGAACACGCCCTTAAACGTCACTTCAGTACCTCGAACTTGAAAGGCTTCGGGCTGGATGGGCGGCCCGCGCTCGTTGGAGCGGCTGGCGCATTGTTGCAATATCTTGCGTCGTTGCGTGGTGGAAGTCCTCCGGAGCAAGTCGTGGCATTCAGGCCATACGATCCTGGATCCGGGATGTTGTTGGACGCGGCCACGCAGCGTAACCTGGGGCTGGACGATGTGATCTCGACGATGGACAAGACCCGCACCCCGATGGGCCAGCGCGCGCTCCGGAGGTGGCTGGAGCGTCCGTTGCTGGAGATGGATCGCATCGAGCAACGCCTGGAGGCCGTGGACTCACTGGCGGGTGACTACATGCTGCGGGAGGAAGTCCGCGAGAGCCTCGGCCGCATCCCGGATATGGAGCGCATCGCCACGCGCATCGTGCGTCTCTCGGCCTCCCCGAACGATTTGCTCTCGCTCAAAGGCGCACTGGAAGCTCTCGGACCACTAGGGGAGACGCTCGCGCCGGCTGTGGAGAAATCCTCTCTTCTGGAACGGGTGATCTCGGCGATGGAGGAGCCGCCTGGTGTGCGGGAACTAGTAACGGCGGCCATCTCGGAGGAGAGCGGCGAGGTCATCCGCGGAGGATATTCTTCCGAGCTGGACGAAGCTCGCGAGTTCAGGGACGGCGCCCACGACTGGCTGACCCGCTTCGAGTCCGAGGAACGCCTGAAGACCGGCCTCAAGACCCTCAAGGTTGGCTACCGGGATGGCGAAGGCTATTTCATCGAGGTGGCTGGCAAGGAGACGAGCAACGTCCCGGATCGGTACGAGCATCGCAAGGCGCTCAAGCACAACGCCCGCTACATCACCGTCGAGATCAAGGAGCACGAATCGAGGATGCTCGGGGCGCGGGACGAGGTCGAGCGGCTGGAACGCAAGATACTCGCGGAGATCCGGGCCGCAGTCAAAGACGCAGCCCCCGAGTTGCAGAAGATAGCGCGGGCCGTGGCGGTCGTGGACGTGATCTCCTCCTTCGCCGCCGCCGCGATGGAACTTCGCTACTGCCGCCCCGAGGTGAGGGCGGAGCGCGGCATCCGGGTGGTGGGAGGCCGGCATCCGGTGGTCGAGCACAATACGGAGACGCCGTTCGTGCCAAACGATGCGCGGGTGGATGGGGATTCGCGGCTCCAGATCATTACCGGACCCAATATGGCCGGCAAGTCCGTGTATCTGCGGCAGGTAGCCCTGATCTCACTACTGGCCCAGACCGGCTCATACGTCCCGGCGGATGAAGTCACGCTCGGGGTCGTTGACCGCATCTTCACCCGGGTCGGGGCGGAGGACCGGCTGGCGAGCGGGGAGTCTACGTTCATGGTCGAGATGACCGAGGCGGCGAGTATTCTGAACTCGGCGACGGAGCGGAGTCTCGTGATCCTAGACGAAGTTGGGCGGGGCACCTCGACCTACGACGGGATGAGCCTGGCCTGGGCGATGGCCGAATATCTGCACGACGATGTTCAATCCTTGACGCTCTTTGCAACGCATTACCACGAGTTGACGCGCCTCGAAGAGCTTCTGCCCGGCTGCAAGAACTACAAGGCGGCGGTCGAGGATGTGGGCGGAGAAATAGTATTTCTGCACCACATCGAAGAGGGCGCGGAGTCCTCTTCTTACGGGGTGCATGTGGCGCGGCTTGCGGGGCTTCCGCGGCAGGTCACGGATCGTGCAGGGGAGATCCTCGCCCGCCTCGAAGCCGAGGGCGTCAAGAACTTCGCGGGGTAATGCTTCTCCGAAGAGCATTCTATTTCAAAGGCATGGTCAAAGACGCAGCCAAAATACCAATGGTAGAACAATGTCAAGGAGGCAAAGTGGCTAGACGTTCAAAGTCTGCAAACAGAAACAATGTAGATACAGGCAGCATTACCAAGATCTCTGTTCGTGGCTACAAGTCTATCGCGGAAGAATTCTCTATGGAGATTCGTCCTCTGACAATATTGTCGGGAGCGAACAGTTCAGGCAAGTCGAGTGCTTTGCAGCCTTTGCTGCTACTTAAACAGACGCTGGAAACTGATTATGATCCTGGCTCACTTCTTATCAACGGACCCAATGTCCAATTTACTTCTGCTGAGAGCCAATTGCTGTCCAAGTTGGGTAATGGTGAGCGTGCAGAAACCTTTTGTGTAGAACTCGAAATAGACGGCGATCAGTGTTTGGCGGAAGTATTCGGCAGTGGATCGAGCAAGGGTGTGGAGCTGGTCGAAATGACATATGAGGCTGGGAATGAGAAATACACGCTCCGACCGGAAATGTCTCCTGAAGAAGTGACTACACTGGTTCCAAGACGGCTCGAAGAATTCAGAGAGATCCTAATGGATACCCTAATCGACGATGAGGATGAAGAGCAAAATGGGAACGATGCTGAAGAAGGACAAGAATTCGAATGGGTGGTGCGGCAATCTAAGTGTTTCTTGAATTTCGGATTGCGATTTATAAGTAATGACGAGAAGCGTACCTTGCCCGAGACTTTACCTCTGCCTGGAGCTACGCCCGGACGCTCTTTTGAGGGATACATTAGAGATATAATTCACGTCCCTGGCCTTAGAGGCAACCCGTCAAGAACTTATAAAACTACGTCCGTAGGACCACAATTTCCCGGTACATTCAACAATTATGTTGCTAGTATTGTGAATTTTTGGGGTAGTAACGAGCCACATTTGCTTGACAAATTGGGCCAGTATCTTGAAACACTTGGTTTAACCTGGAAGGCTGAAGCCAACCAGCTAGATGATGTACAAGTCGAGTTGCGCGTCGGAAGACTGCCACATGAGGCAGACAATGGAGCGAGCGATATGGTAAGTATTGCCGACGTAGGATTCGGAGTTTCACAGACTTTGCCCGTTCTTGTTGCCTTGTTGGCTGCAAAGCCCGGACAGTTAGTGTATCTGGAGCAGCCCGAGATTCATCTACATCCTCGCGCGCAAGCAGCAATGGCCGAACTGCTTGCGGAAGCGAGTAAACGTGGTGTTCGAGTCGTAGTTGAAACACATAGCGACTTACTCTTGCTCAGTCTACAAACGCTTATAGCAGAAGGTGATCTAAATCCTGAGAAAGTTAAACTTCATTGGTTCAGTAGAACTCAGGATGGCAAGACTCGTGTTTCAAGCCATGACCTAGATAAGCAGGGCTCCTTTGGTAATTGGCCCGAAGATTTCTCTGCGATCAAGCTTGAAACAGAGAGTCGTTATCTAGATGCGGTTGAATCGAGTCAAAGCGCAA